>Ga0180222_1000082_pt1 | contig 167062 bp, 166 predicted proteins | sample eDN5th37CKraftOP_FD_151336 | JGI IMG/M metagenome (GOLD analysis project Ga0180222, IMG submission 151336) | Enriched Organic Plus compost microbial communities from Emeryville, California, USA - eDNA 5th pass 37_C Kraft OP (version 2) (version 2) ... | reverse complement strand
ACGCCCCCTGGCTTGAAACAAGCAACGGCTCACCGGGAGACATCCTGCAATATCAGGTCATCTTCACCAATCCCGCCGGCGCGGTCGTCACCGACGTGAAGGTGGAGGACGCCACCCCCAGCTTCACGAGCCTTTCCCCGCCGGTCAGCGTCTTCCGCTCCCCCAGCGGCGCGCCCTGCCAGGTCGACGCGCCCCCCAGCGGCGGGACCCCCGGCTACAAGGGCCGGATCGCCTGGAGCTGCAACGGCCCCGTCCAGCCCTATGACCAGGGCGAATTCCGCTTCAGCGTTAAAATCGAAGAGTGAAGACAGTCCCCCGTCATTGCTTTGTTATTTCACCTTTAATGCAGGAAGCGTGATTGCTGCGTGAACCTTCACCGATTTCTGCGGATGAAAATACGGCGAGGACAAAGTCACAAAGACCATCGCGCATTTGAAACCAAGGAGAGCCAAATGAAACACTGGATCAGAGCTTTCTTTATAGCTGCTGGATTTGCGATCGCGCCTTTTTCAGCAGTTGCCCAAGAGGCTTCTCAGAGCCCGATAGAGGCTAAACTCGTCGTCCAGCGCGTCGAATTCGATGCGGAAACTAAAAAAGAGATGCTGACATCCGCAAAAACGGCGTCACCCGGTGACGTGCTGCAATATACGGGCACCTATACAAATCTTTCGGACACGCCCTTGGCAGGCCTCGTGATAAACGGGCCTATTCCGGACAATACCATCTTTACCACTGATGCCCTCAAGGTGTTGGACGACGCCACCTTTGAGGTGTTGGTGCCGGGCGAGCCCTGGCAGACCTTGCCCGCCCGCAAGACGATCAAAAAGCCTGACGGGACGGAAGTGCGTGTTCCTGCTGGACCTGAGGACTACAAAGAGATCCGCTGGAAACTAAGCGACCCCCTCGCTCCCGAGGAGACGTTGACTACAGTGTACCGTGTGAAGGTGTCGCGGTGAACCTTCCCCTTTCACTCCGTTCAGTCCTCCATCTCAGTATCCATGCTTGATGGGATCCCGGCGCGACAGCCCGCTTAGAACTTGCCGCGGTCCTTCAACAGGAAAGCTGCCGCTATCGTCTTCCACGACGCGGTAAAGCCTTTGATCGCGGAACGCGCTCGCAAAGCTCGTCGAGACGCCGTCGCCTGGCTTGGCTTGCGTATCCAGAAAGTCCACCTCCGCTTCGGCGGCCAGGATTCGTGCGTCGGCCTCCGAACGGGCTCTAACCACCACCTCGCCTGCCGGTTCGGCAAGATCCCAATTGGGATCCGTTTCGGCCGCGTCCGGTACAAGCCGATAGATTTTCAGGGTGTCCCTATGCATCCTAGGTCTCCATCGCAGGTACCTTGTCGAACACGCCACCCGGCGAGCGGTTCCTCCTTCTGTCCTGCGAAATTGCGGTCTGAATAAATTTTTTAGAACTTTGGGAACCTTCCCGCGGTCCAGGCATTTGTAGGGGGACGGCACGCACTCCCCCCGCCCCCCAACCCCACAATTGCGTGCCGTTTGCCGGCGCTAAAACGCCGGCATTTTTTTATCCGGTTTCCAGGAAGTGCTTGGGGGTGTTTAATAATCCCGCTCGTAGAAAATACCGAGATCTGATTGCCCGCCAGTTCCCAAGCCGCCGCGCACCCTTAAATTCTCGGTAATATCCAGATTTATCGTTCCGCGGGTCGTGCCTCCCGCGCCCGCCTCCACGCCAACATAGACATTCTCCTGGATATAACGGCCGGCGCGCACTGCAGCGTTACCGCGTTCGTTGGTGACGATGTCGAGCTCGTCGAGCCCAATGGCGCTTCGCAATGAACCCAAAAACGATGTATCGGACCCGCCGGCAAGCTCAGCCGCCGCGGCTGCAAGCTGCGCCAGCTGCAAGGGCGAGAGCTGATCTACCCCACGATCGAAGAGGAGACGGGCCAGCACCTCATCCTGCGGTAGCTCGGGTTGAGAGGAGAAGATGACCTCAGGCTCCGAGACACGGCCGCGGACGGTGATGAAGACCGTTATGTCGCGGCCTTCGGACCGGGCAACAAAATCAAGAAACGGATCGAGGTCGCCCACGAGGCTCACCGTGCCTTCATCGAAGGTTATGCGCTGCGTGAGGATGGAAAGGCGGCCTCGGATTAGACGGAAGCCGCCCACCGGCTGGACGGAGGTCACCGGCCCAGTCACCTGAACGGAGCCGCCGAGTTCCGCATCGAGGCCGCGCCCGCGCACGAAGATGCGTGCAGGCGCGTTGATATTGACATTGAGGCGCATAACGCTGGGGCGCTGGCTCGGCATCGGCGTGCCGTCGTCGGCGACGCGTGCCCTCTCGAGGGTCCGTTCCACCGCCGGCGGAGCGTTGAGGTGCTGCACATCGATAGATGCAGCGCTCCCGCCGAACCCGTCCGGCACCAGAATTTCCGCGCGGCTGACCTCAATATTGCCGGATAGGAGCGGATCGCGGGTAATCGGGCCCGTGAGTTGCAGGCCGCCGCTAACGGTGGCCGTCACCATCTCACCATCGGCATAGCGGGCCTCATTGAGCCGCAGCATCAGGTCTGCCGGGAAACCCGCTGCTGCGCTGGTGGAGATGGTGCCTGAAAGCGAGAGCAAGCCTCCGGCCGCCAGCGCGGCCGAGGCCGAGCGGATCGTAACCGTGTCGCCCGACAGAACCGCTGCTACATTGATGTTCGCGAGGCGCAGGTTCGATCCAGGATCGACAACCGATGCCCCGGCCGTGGAGATGTTTCCCGATATCGCAGGGGCGGCAATGCTGCCGTCGATCCGAAGATCGGCTGTTGCCGTCCCCATCAACTGCGTGCCTCGCTCCGCGAGCAGCCGGTTGGCAAGGGAAAGCGGCGCGCTGCCGCGCAAATTGAGCGCGAGCCCTCCGCCGGCAAGCGGGATTTGGCCGCTCCCCGAGATGGAAAGGCCGCCGGGACCGGACGCGCTCAAGGATTGGAGTTCAAGCGTACGACCGGCGAACCTTCCGGACGCCCTGGCGTTCAAGGGTGCTGCGCCGACCGAGGTAAGCGCGCGGGCGGTAAGTCCGGCTGCTTCAGCATTGAAGGTAGCGGCCGGGTTGTCCACAGTTCCGGTTACCTGCGCAGAACCGGTGAGCGTGCCGCCGATATCCTGGCCGGGAATGCGGGCATTGAGGAGTGACAGGGGAAAAGATCGCAGGTCGATGTCGACGGCCATCTGACCGCGCGCCAGGGGCACATCGCCTCGAACGGTGGCGTTTAGGCCGTTCGGGCTCGTCATTTGAGCGTTGAGGCTCAAAATCTCGCCGCGCGTTCTGCCGCTTGCCTCGACCGCAAGCGAGTTGACACCGGCCTCGCGCAGCGCAGCAGCGGCGATGTCCCGGCCGCTCAGCCTGAAATTTACCTGAGGCTCTTGGCGCGTACCGGAAATGGTCGCTTCTCCATCCAGCGTGCCGCCCAAGGCAAGGTCCGACCGGATGCTGTTGGCGATCGACAAGGGCACGCGCGTGAGACCAAGGGCAACATTGAGCGTCTGTCCGATCTCGCCCTGCGCGGTCAGCTGTCCGCCGGCCAGGTCCATGTGCAGGGGATCGAAGGCCAATGTGTCGCCACGCACCGAAATCCGCGCGGGTTGAAGGAGGCGGGCTGAAACGGGCCCCTGAACGAGCGAGGCTTCGGCAAGCGTGAGAAGGTACCCTCCCTCCTGCGGCGCGAGGGCGCCGCGCGCAACCACATCCGTACCATTCGTAAGAGCGGCTTGCGCCGAGAAGTCGGTCGCATCGCCGCTCGTCTGGGCATTGGCCGATAGTGTTCTCACGTCGATCCCGGCTGCGTTCAACCCGCTTGCCTGCAGGCTGCCCTGCACGGCCGGCACGCCGAAAAGATCGTCGATAGTCGCCTCCGCCTCGCCGCGCTCCAGGGAGAATTGCGGCAGTCTCAGACGTGTAGCTGATGCATCGATGCTCGCGTGCTGCTGATTATCCAGCGGTTCGAGGGAGATATGCGCATCGAGGGCGCCTTGCGCCTCCGTCAGGAAGAGGGCGGCGGCAGTGGAGATATCGGAAGCATCGAGCACAAGTCCTCCGGTGAGCAGCCCTGCCGAGTTTTGGGCGATATCTCCCGTCAGCCGCGCTCCCTGCGTTGAAAAATCTATGCCGTTCAGGCGCCGTTCGCCTGACGCGACGGAAAGTTCCGCCTGCAGATTGGCGGGCGCGCCTTCGAGGGTTGCTTGTCCTGTGATCTGTCCGGTAAGGGCTTCGCCCAGGAGCGTGCCGTCAAAACCGAGGCGGGCGTTGTCGAGCGCTTTGTCCAAAAGGCGACCGTCCGGTATCTGCACGGCAAAGGTCAGGTTGAGATTCCCCGCGCTGCCCGAGGCACGGCCGCTGGCGGTCAGCCGCCCTTGCGCACGCTCTGTTATCGTGGCGAGATTCTCCAGCGTTGTGTCGAAGCGAAAATCGGCAGCCTCACTGGAGAATGTGCCATCGGCGGTGAGCTGCATCTGATCGCTGGCAATGCGGAAATTTTCCGCCGAAAAGCCTGCCGTGCTGCGCGCGACGCGCCCTGTGAGCCGCGTTTGGCCCGTCAGAAGGGGATCAAGCGCCTCTATGCCCACGCGCAATTCATCTGCGGTACCGTCGAGCGTCAGGTCGAAAGCACCGCTGATCGGCTGAACCTCACCTTCGGCGCTGAGATCCACGCCACCGCTCAGATTGCGGTCAGCGAGCGCCGAAAATGGCGCGATGCTGGAGGCACGCAGGCCAATCTCTCCGCGGAAGGCGTATTCGAGCAAAGTGCCGGAGAGTGTGGCGACAAGACCGTTGCCTAAAAGCTGGGCATTTTCGATAGCAAGCGGCGCGCCGGCTTGCCATGCGCCCTCCGCGTTAAGCCGGATTTCCCGTCCCAGCGCCTGCGCGATATCCGCGCGCTCGGCCGTGATACCCGTGACCGCGCCTTGGGCGTCATAGGTGATGCGGCGATTGGCCGGTGTCGCAAGATCGGCCGCAATGCCGTCAATGGTCAGCGTCACGTTTTCGGCGGCAAACGTGCCGGTGTGCAGGTTCTCGATATTGAGAGAGGCGTTCCAGTTCTCGCCTCCCGCCGCACCGAACCGCGCAGCCAAGCTGGCGGTTCGTAGAGACGTCTCTCCCCCGCTCACGGGAAGGAGCACCTGGTAGCCGGCAGCATCGGCAATATTTGCATCGAGCGACAGCGATTTCAGGAACCCATCCCCCGCCGTTTCGGCGCTTGCCTGAAGGCTGAGCGCAGCACTGGTAACATCCAGGCGATCAAGTCTGAAGCCGCCGCCGTTCTTCGCTACGCCTTGCGCCTGTAGGCTGGTTTCAGCACCGAAAAAGCCGCGAAACCGCGCCGGGACCAGCCGCGCGATGGGGCCACCCACATCCGCGGTGAACCCTAGCCCCTCCTGCTGCCGACGAAACCGGGCCGTGCCGGAAAGCGCAGGCTCTCCCGACGCCTCGAGCGTCATCGACAAATCGAGATTCTCCACCGGGCCTGAGCCGGCCAGCGTGAGCGAAAGGGGCGGGCGGCCCTCGATATTGAGAAGATTGGCGACAACGCCGTTCTGCGGCTCGGTCAGGGCGAAATCAAGATCGAGCCGATCTGCCGCACTGTCGTAAACTGTCTGAAGTGACAATTGACCGCCGGGGCCATCGAGGCGGGTAACGTCCAAGGCGGTGTCCAGCGATCCCCCTTCCAGACGCAAGCGGCCCGCGACGGAGAGATTTGACTCCAGTCCGAAGACATTCTGCCCGAAAGAGACCGAAGGCACTTCCAGCTGACCGAGATTGATGGCGATGGGCAATTCGGGAACGGCGAAGGACCGGGCTTCGGGCGAGGGCAGGGCATTCGCATCCGGCAGCGGCCGGCGCGTAACCTCGATCGACTCGGCCGCCAGCCGGGAGATCTCGAGCCTCTGCCGAAGGAGCAGCGTCGAGCGGCTCCAGTCGATCGTGGCATTGGTGATCCGCAGCCAAATGCCCTGCCGGTCGGCAACGGTGATCTGGCCGATGGTCGCTTCCGACGAGAGGACACCCTGAATACCGCTGATCCGTATCTGCCGGTTAGGCGTGGACAGACGGTTTTCGATGAAGGACAGGAAAAGCGAGCGCTCCTCCTCGGGCGTATCCTGAACCGCGTCCTGCGCAAGCGCCGGCAAGATCGCGAGAGCCATGAGAAGGGCAATGAGAAAGCGCATCAGAATGCCTGTCCTATGCCGACATAAAAGGCCACATCCGGATCGTCCCCGCGCGGGTCGAGCGGTACGGCCAAGTCGAGCCGGATGGGTCCGAAGCCGGTTAGATAGCGCAGTCCAGCGCCGACGCCGACCCGCAGATGCTGCGAAAAATCAGGAAATGCCTTGTCATCCACGTAACCCGCGTCGACGAACCCGACTAGGCCGATGGACTGCGTGACCCGGACGCGCAGCTCGGCGGAGGCTTCGATCAGCGAGCGGCCACCCGTGGTGCCCTCGGCGGTTTCAACGCCGATGCTGCGATAGGCATAGCCGCGCACAGAACCGCCTCCGCCTGCAAGGAACAGTTTGTCGGGCGGCGTCTCCGCAAGAGGGGGATCGAGGAGCGCTCCTATTTTCAGACGTCCGGCGGCAACGAACCGGCTGTCCTCATCGAAGCTGTAATAGGTCCGCCCCTCGGCTGTGAGGCGCGCGGCGGCGTTGCCGTAGTTGAACTCGTAGAAGGGCTCCACCGTCAGTTCGGCGAAGATGCCCTCTGTCGCGTCGGCGGGATTGTCCCGCGAATCGTAGACGATCCCGCCCAGAAACCCGGCGGTGACGAACTCGCGCTCGCCGAAATCGTCATCGAAGGTCGCATATGCGGCATTGGCGAGCAGCCTGCCAGTGATCTGGTCCGTGAAGCGGTGGGTGAATCCCGCTTCGGCGGTCACCCCGGTGCGCGTGTAGATGTCCAGCACCTCGCGATCGCCATAGATCGAGGCGACGAAATCCGTATTGGGCGAATAGTAGATGCCGGGTTTCGTGAAGGTCGTTCCCACACGATAGGTCAATTCCGCGGGATCGATGGTCGGACCTATGCCGGCGACTTTTCCTTCGATGCGCAGTCGTTCCGCGCGGCCGAAAAGATTTCGGTGCAGCCAGAAGGCCTCCAGCCCCAATCCGTCCACGGTGGAATAGGAGCCGCCGACGCCAAAGCGCCGCGGCAGGCGTTCCTGGACGATCACCTGTATGGGCAGGCTTCCGTCCGCGCCGATGGTTTCCGCCTCCTGAATACGCGCCGAACGGAAGACATCGAGCCTGGAGATGTTGTCGCGCGCCTCCTTCATCTCGTCGGGATCGTATTCCGCACCAGGTATGATGCCGGTCTGGCGCGCGACAAAGTCGGGGTCCATGCGCTCCGTGCCGCTTACGGTGACAGGCCCGAAAACCGCATGCCGTCCGGGATCCACCGTCAGCTCTGCATCGATCGTGTCGTTCGTATGGGCGGCGACGATCCGCCGCTCGATCACGTTTGCCTTGGCATAGCCATGATGCCGCCAGGCATCGGCTGCAAGCTCGCCGGCCTCAATGATCACTCCGCTGCGCGCTGGCTCGCCGACGCGAAAGCCCTGATCCGCCGGGTTTTCAACCCTGTCGCGACGGTTGGTGGCGGGAGGTGCCTGGTTTATAATCCGGGCATCCGCGAAATGGAACAAGGGACCTGGATCGACCACGACACGCACGGCAGCTGGGCTCGCCAATTGCGCATCGGGGAGAAGAGCGTCTGCCTCGCGCCCGTCGATCGTAATCGAAATCGTGCCGCCATATCGCGCCACTGAATAAAGCGCGTTGAGAAGGCGTCGGTAATCTCCGCGTGCCTTGGCGATAAGCCCTGCTGCGCCCGAGGCCGGTTCTTCCCGGTCGCCCCAAAGCCGGGAGGCGCGTTGCAGCACCCGTTCGATATCCCTGTCGCCACCCTGGACGACGAAATCCACCATATAGGGCTGGGGCGTGCCTATGACTTCCTCTTCCGGCGTGTTGCGCTCGAAGAGGCGCAAGCCGAAAATCTCCAGTGCGGCGGACGGAGGCGGGACGGCTATTGCCGCGGCGCCTACAAGGACCGTCGCCCGCACGAGAACGGAGATCCGGTAAGGCTTGGCAGTGCGGTTGCTCAATATCCCTCCCGGCCGGCAAAAAACTGCGCTTGCCAGCTAGCTCTCAATGTCCCCGCTTGCCCCACCACCATGTGCTGCCACAGCAACGAGCTGACGGCAGATGGCAGCGAGCCTAGCAGTACCGCAATTTTCAGGAGGCCATCAAGCGGGCGAGGTATGGCTCTGCCGTGCTTTTTGCCCCGGCGTGGCCATCAGGCCACTATTTGTCGGGACAGCGGGTAACGGTGAGTGTGCGCTCCGCGCCCTCAACGGGGGAGGTGACGGAGAGCGTATCCGCACCCGTTTTCTGAAGCGTGAAGGTGCGCTCGCTTTGCTCACCGCCGATTGTGCAGCTGGTATAGACCTGCGCCGTATCGCCCGTCGTTTCGACATCGCGGACGCTGCAGGTCGCTCCCTCGGAGCGGATCATCGTGTCGGTGATATAAAGACCTTGGCCGCTGCCCCCCTCGGCGGAAGCGCAGGCGGCCTGCTCGCTCGCCCAAGTGCCTCGGACCTGGACGAAACTCTCAAGCTCATTGCGGAAGTCGTTCGGATTCTCCTGTGACTGGCCCCCAGCCCGGTCGGGACTGACAATCACCGGGGACTCGTCCCTATCGACATCGTCGGCAGCGCCCCGCGAATTGTTGGGGCCGGTCGGGGCCTGGGCGAGCGACGGCTGTACCAGAAGGCATGAAAACAGGAGCGCGCAGGCCAGCGGTGATGTTCTCATTTGCCGCTCCTATTGCCTTTGCCAAGATCAGCGCGGGCGCGCTCTTCCTTGTTCATTTTTGTGAAGCTCTCCATAACCTCGTCCGGATCAGTGCGTGCATCCGGTGAAGCATGGCGTTGATTGCGCACGCTCAGCTGATCGTCACCTTGCAGGCTGTTTTTACCCATTCGATCATTGGCGAGATCTGTCTGTCGAAGCTTCGTAGACCCGCTTGGCTTGCGCGCTTGGCAGGCTTTGGCGACCGTCATCTCTTTCTCCTTTTTCATCGGAATTGCCCTTCGAACCAATGGATCGCCAAGTGGTTTCCTGGAACAGGCCATTTTCCTCAGGAAGCGGAGAACGGCATGAGAGGTTTGTGAGGCTTGGCCTGACCCCGGTGGGCAAAGCCGGCAAAGGGCTCTATTGTTCCGAAGGCTACGGCCCGGATCGAATCGAAGGGTGAATATGTCAGAGGCAGCCAACACAGGCACCGAGACGGCTGTACGGCCACGGGCCGCCCGCCGCGTTGCAGCCGCAACGACCAAACCCGAAGGAAAAGACGAACGGAGGGGCAGGAAGCCGGTCTATCTGGTAGACGGCGCCCGCACCCCTTTTTTGAGGGCGAGAGGTAAACCGGGTCCATTCACGCCGGTCGATCTTGCCGTCCAATGCGGCAGGCCTCTTTTCGACCGGCTTTCCTTCGGGCCGGAGGAGTTCGACCTTGTCATCCTGGGATGCGTGAACGTTCTCGCCGATGAGATGAACCCCGCCCGCGTCGCCGCCCTTCGGCTTGGCATGGGCGAGGCGATGAGAGCCTTCACGGTGCAGATCAATTGCGGCTCGGGCATGCAGTCGATCGATACGGGTTTCCGCCTGATCGAAGGCGGCGAGGCCGACTTGATCCTGGCTGGCGGCGCTGAAGCCCTGTCCCACGCACCGCTCGTTCTTTCCAGAAAGGCCGCCGGCTGGTTCGCACAGTTCGCCACGGCAAAGACCGCCTGGGACAGGGCCGCCGCGCTCGGCGCGTTCCGTCCGGACATGGCGAAACCCATCATCGGGCTCGAACGCGGGCTAACCGACCCAATTACCGATTTCAGCATGGGGCAGACCGCGGAGATCATCGGCCATGCCTTCGGCGTTACCCGGCAGGCTGCTGATGCCTATGCGCTCGAAAGCCATCGCAGGCTCGCGCGCGCCCAGGCCGAAGGTTTTCTCAAGGGCGAGGTTATTGCCTCGGTGGCAGCCGACGGCACGCTTTACGACCATGACGACGGCGTAAGGCCGGATAGCTCGATTGAGAAGCTCGCAAGGTTGAAACCTGTCTTTGAACGTCCTCACGGACGCGTGACGCCCGGCAATTCTTCCCAGATCACCGATGGGGCGAGCTGGGTCGTGATCGCATCCGAGGAGGCGATCGAAAAATACGGGCTCACCCCGATCGCTCGCATCGTGGACAGCGAATGGGCCGCGCTTGATCCATCCGTCATGGGCTTGGGCCCAACCATCTGCTCAACCGAACTCATAAAGCGGCGTGGCCTGGCGCGCGAGGACATCGACCTTTGGGAAATCAACGAGGCCTTCGCCGCTCAGATTCTCGCCTGCCTCGCCGCATGGGAGGATGAGGAATATTGCCGCGAGGTGCTGGGGCTCGACGTACCCTTCGGTACGGTCGACCGTGACCGGCTCAATGTAGACGGTGGCGCGATCAGCCTCGGCCACCCGGTGGGCTCCAGCGGAAACCGCATTGTGCTTCATCTTGCCAACGCCATGCGCAGGCTCGGTCTGAAGCGTGGCATCGCAACCGAGTGCATCGGGGGCGGGCAGGGCGGCGCCATGCTTTTGGAGGTGGTCTGATGTCTGTCTCGCGCAGGGTCTGGAAACTTCTTGAGGATCGCAACGACTATTTCGGCCCAGAGGGTGAGCCGACGCGCCGGCTTGCCCACTGGCGTTACACCAAGGATGAGGACGGCATCGTCTGGCTCGTCCTCGATCGCGCGGGCGAGGGCGCCAACACGCTCTCAGAAGCGGTGATGGCGGAACTTCATACGGTTCTGGAGGATCTTCGAAGCCTCAACGCTCGGGGCCTCGTCATTCGCTCCGCAAAGAAAGGGGGCTTTGCCGCCGGTGCCGACATCCGGGATTTTCGGGACATTCGAGACGCCGGGGAAGTCGAGAAGCGCATCCAGCGCGCGCATGACATCATTGATAGGCTGGCGGCACTCGCGATGCCCACCGTTGCGGTTATTCACGGCCATTGTCTGGGTGGCGGCCTAGAAATAGCGCTCGCCTGCAAATACCGCATCGCCGTCAATGGCGCGAGCTTCGGTTTTCCCGAGATATTGCTGGGTCTTCATCCAGGATTGGGAGGCACGTTCCGGCTTACCTCTCTCATTGATCCGGTCGAAGCGATGACCATGATGTTGACGGGCCGCAGCGTTCACACCAGGAAGGCGAAGGCGCTTGGCCTGGTGGACGAGATTGTGGAAGAGCGGCATGTGCGCGACGCCGTGAAAGCTGCCATTGCCGGAAATCTCAATCGCGCCTCCGGCGGCTGGAAGAACAGTGTGTTCCGCCTGGGTCCTGCCCGGCGCCTCGCGGCGGGCCGAATGCGGGCCGAAGCGGAGAAGCGCGCTCCCAGGAAGCACTACCCCGCCCCCTATCGCCTTATCGACCTTTGGGAAGAGCATGGCGGCGACCCAAGGGCCATGCAGCGCGCCGAGATCCGCTCCTTCTCCGAGCTTCTCTTGGGCAAGACGTCCCAGAATCTGATCCGCGTTTTCTTCCTGCGTGAGCGGTTGAAGTCGCTTGCCAAGGGCGAGAGCGGCATCGCGCGCGTTCACGTTATCGGCGCAGGCACCATGGGCGGCGATATCGCAGCGTGGTGCGCAGCGCAGGGCATGCGGGTGACGCTGACGGACTTGGACCCGAAGGCGATCGCGAAGGCCATTGGTCGGGCGTCCTCCTTGTTTGACAAAAAGCTTCATTCGAGCCTGGAGCGCCGCGACGCGCTCGACCGTCTGACGCCCGATTTCGATGGAGCGGGTATCGCAAAGGCCGACCTCGTTATTGAAGCGGTTGCCGAAAAGGCGGAGGTCAAACGCAGGGTTTACGAGGCGATCGCGCCGCGCATGAAACCAGGAGCGATCCTTGCCACGAATACCTCCAGCATTCCGCTGAAGACGTTGAGCGAGGGCTTACCTTTCCCGGAGCGCTTCATTGGCCTGCACTTCTTCAATCCTGTCTCGCGGATGGAGCTGGTTGAGATCGTCGCCCATGATGGGGCGAGCGAAGATGCGCTCCAGCGGGCACGCGCCTTCTGCGGAGACATCTCTCGCCTGCCGGCGCCTGTGAAGAGCGCGCCGGGCTTCCTCGTCAATCGTGCGCTCATGCCGTATCTGGTCGAGGCCTTCGTCATGTTCGACGAAGGCGTGCCGATAGAGGTGATTGACCGGGCTGCCCGCAATTTCGGTATGCCCATGGGACCGATCGAGCTGGCAGACCAGGTCGGGCTCGATATCTGCCTCGAAGTGGCGCGCATGCTGAAGGAGCAGTCGCCTGATCCGATGCCCGAAATCCCGTCCTGGCTCGTGCAGAAGGTTGAGGCGGGTGAGACGGGACGCAAAGCCCAACGGGGCTTCTACTCCTACGACGAGAAAGGCAAGATCAGAAAAGAAGAGGTAAAAGGGGCGGAAGGGGCGCAAATCCCCCGCGCTGACGCGGAAGCGGCCGACCGGTTGATCCTTCCAATGCTCAACACGCTTGTTAGATGTTTGCGTGAAGGTGTTGTAAAAGAAGAAGAATTGATAGACGGCGCCATGATTTTTGGCACCGGCTTTGCGCCGTTTCGAGGCGGTCCGCTTTTTTACGCGCGCACGCGCGGAGTGAGCGAGATCACCGCTAAGCTGCGGCAGCTTGAGGAAAAATATGGCGAGCGTTTTGCGCCCGATGATGGGTGGGAGAGGCTGAAAACTTGATGCCGGTCGCCGCCCCGGGGACCTCATTCGGTCCAGGGGGGCAAAGCGACCGCAGGCAAGACCGTTAAGAGGGCGGAAGCTTTTATCCGCCCACAAGCGTTCCGCCGTTTGGATGCAGCGTCTGGCCGGTGATGTAGGATGAATCCTCGCAGGCGAGGAATAACATGCAAGGCGCCACTTCATTGGGCTGACCCGGCCGTCCGAGCGGCACGTTGCCGCCAAACTTGGCGACCTTCTCGGCGGGGAAAGATGCCGGGATGAGCGGCGTCCAGATCGGACCCGGCGCGACCGCGTTCACGCGGACTCCCTTCGAAGCAAGATTACCCGATAGCGCACGCACAAAGGCGAGGATGGCCCCCTTGGTCGAAGCGTAGTCCATCAGGACATCCTGTCCTTTGAACGCGGTAACGGAGGTTGTGCAGATGATGGAAGAGCCCTCTTGCATGTGCGGAAGGGCAGCCCGCGTTATTCGGAACATACCGAAGATATTGGTTTTATAGGTGCGCTCCAGCTGTTCGTCTGAGATATCGGTCAGCTCTTCCTGATAATGCTGCTCGGCGGCATTGTTCACGAGGACATCGATCTTCCCGAACCGCTCGATCACCGCTTTGACGAAGCGCTCAGCCGTCTCGGTTTCCCCGACATCTCCTGGCATTGAGAAGACATCGCCGCCTTCGGCGGCAACCAGCCGTTCGGTTTCCTCGGCATCCTTCTGTTCGTCCCTATAGAGGAAAGCCACCTTGGCTCCCTCGCGAGCAAAGAGAATGGCGGTCGCGCGGCCAATGCCGGAATCTCCGCCGGTAATCACCGCCACTTTATCCTTCAAGCGGTCCGAGCCGCGATACCGAGGCGTGAATTCCGGCCGCGGATGCATTTGATGCTCTTTGCCCGGCTGGTGCTCCTGCTCCTGTTTGGGAAGTGTTTGCTCGCTCATTGTCCTGCCTCGTGCTTTCCATTCCTGTCAGGAACACGATGGCCGGTCGTCCTGTTCCGCTCCTTTGCGGAACTTTCCTGCGAGCGGCGGATTTTCGGGAAAGCTCTATAAAGGAGGCGACCATGCCTGCGAAATCCAAGGCGCAACAGAAAGCGGCGGGCGCTGCCCTTTCAGCCAAGCGCGGCGAGACGCCTAAATCCAAGCTCAAGGGCCCTTCCAAGAGTATGGAAGAATCCATGAGCGAAAAGCAGCTTGAGGAACTGGCTCACACCAAGCGGAAGAAGCTGCCGAACAAAAAGAAGGATTGAGGCTCTTACTCCTCGTCCTCTTTTGTCTCGCCCTTTTCCAGCGCATCCATGAAGGAGTTCAGCCAGTGGGCGGAATCGTGCTTTCGAATGCGCTCCATAAGAGCCCTCTGGCGCTCCTGACGTTCATCCAGCGGCATGGTGAGCGCGCGGCAAAGATTGCGAGCCATGTCGTCCACGTCATACGGGTTGACGATCAGCGCCTCGTGCAGATCCTCCGCTGCCCCTGCAAACTTTGATAGAACGAGCACGCCCGGATCATCCATGGATTGCGCGGCGACATATTCCTTGGCGACGAGGTTCATCCCGTCGCGAAGCGGCGTGACGAAGCCCACCTGGCTCGCCCGGTAGAGAGCTGCCAGCGCGTCACGCGGCACGGTGCCGTGGATGTAACGCACAGGCGTCCAGTTAAAATCGGCGAAGCGGCCGTTGATGGCGCCGGACAGAGCCTCCAATTCCTTGCGGATATCCACATAGGCCTCGACCTCTTCGCGTGTGGGCGTGGCGATTTGCATCAGCGCGACTGATTTCCTCATCTCCGGATAGAGCTCCAGAAGGCGGGCAAAGGCGCGCAATCGATCCGGCAAGCCTTTCGTGTAGTCCAGCCTGTCGACGCCGATAATCTGCCTTCGTCCAAGGATCTCGCGCCGTTTGGTTTCGATTTGCACCTCGTCATTCGGCTTCTCGGCCATGCCCACAAAGGCATCCACATCGATGCCGATGGGATAGAAACCGGCGATCACCTCGCGCTCGCGCGTCCTGATGCGCCCGTCGGCCAGAATTTCACAACCCAGATGATCCTCGACATAGCGCAGGAGGTTGTTGAGATCCGTATGCGTCTGAAAACCGATCACATCATGCTTCAGCAGGCACTCCACCAGCCAACGGTGGCGGGGAACAGCGGCGAGAATTTCCGGGGGCGGGAAGGGGATGTGCAGGAAAAAACCGATACGCTGCTTGCAGCCGCGCTCGCGCAGTTCCGCCGCGAGCGGAATAAGATGGTAATCGTGGATCCAGATTAGATCGTCGTCACGGAGAATCGACACAAGCGCATTTGCGAATTTCGCATTCACGCGCCGATAGCCTTCCAGGAAGGCCGTTTTGTACTCCACCAGATCGAGCCTGTAGTGAAAGAGCGGCCATAGAACGCTGTTGGCAAAGCCCAGATAGTATTCCGCATAGTCCTGCTCGGTGAGCGGAATGGTCGCCTGGGTCACCTCGCCAATCTTGCGGATGCGCGGCTCCGGCTCCTCCTCGTATTTCAGCGTCTGCCCGTCCCAGCCCATCCATACGCCGCCGCGCTGACGCAGCGAATCCGCAAGGCCGACCGCAAGCCCGCCGGCCTGGGACGTCCTTGTCAGGTCCGCTACGCGGTTCGAGACGACGACAAGCCTTTTCACACTACTGTCTCCCATGGTTTGGAAAGCCGGCGGGCGCCATTGATGATACCCACCATCGAATAGGTCTGCGGGTAATTGCCCCACATCTCCCCTGTAACCGGGTGAGTATCCTCGGAAAGAATCCCGAGGGGATTGCGGGCTTTCAGCAGCGCTTCGAAAATCTCGCGCGCTTCATCGCGGCGGCCGATCCTGGCGAGGGCGTCGAGCCGCCAGAAGGCGCAAATGTTGAAGGCCACTTCCGGCTTGCCGAAGTCGTCGGCTGCCTCGTAACGCATCATGTGAGGGCCGATCGCAAGGGCTTTCTCGAGCTGGTCGACGGTACTCACAAAGCGCGGATCGCGCGGATCGATGAAGCCCACTTCGGCCATCAGCAGAACGCTCGCATCGAGCGTCTCGCCTCCAAAACTCTCCACGAACGCCTTGCGCTTCTCCGACCAGGATTCGGCAAGAATCCGCTCCTTGATTTCGTCTGCACGCTCTCTCCAGTACCGCACGCGCGCGGCCTCCCCCAATTGCGCTGCGATATGGGCCAGCCTGTCGCACGCCGCCCAGCACATGAGACTGGAGGAAGTGTGAACGCGCGACCGTGAGCGGAGTTCCCACATCCCCGCGTCGGGCTCGTTGTGCAGCCTAAAGGCCTGCTCTCCGGCGTGCTCCAGAAGCCGGAAATGTGTCATATTCGGCTTCATCTCTATACGGCGATCGAAGAAAATCTGCGCCGCGCCGAGGATGACGTTTCCATAGACATCGTGCTGGTAATGCTCAAAGGCCTGGTTGCCGAACCGCACCGGCCCCATTCCGCGATAGCCGGCAAAATTTTCAAGGATATTTTCGGTTAGCTGCCTTTCGCGGCCAATGCCGAACACCGGTTGCAAGTGGCCGTCATCAGCATCGGCGACGATATCCATCAGGTACCGGAAGTAATTCTCCATGGTCTGCACGGTGCCCAGGCTATTCAGGGCACGCACCACAAAAAAGGCGTCGCGCAGCCAGCAAAAGCGATAATCCCAGTTGCGGCCACTATCGGGAGCTTCGGGAATGCTCGTCGTCATCGCGGCGACGATGGCGCCCGTTGGCTCATAGGTGCACATCTTGAGCGTAATGGCAGCGCGGATAACCGCGTCCTGCCACTCGAAGGGCAGCGCGAGATTGGCTACCCATCCGCGCCAGTAAGCGGAGGTACGCTCCTCGAAATCCCGTGCCGTGTGCGCAACTCCACCCTCGATCGTCTCGTCCGGTCCGAATATGAAATCGATCGGCGCGGAAAGGGTGAAAAAGGTTTCATCGAGGACGTAATCAATCGGCGCAGTGGTGGTGAGCCTCAGCGTGATATCCGGCCCCACATAGCGCAGGTGATTGGACCCTCGCGTGGTCTGAGGGCGCACTGTTCCATTGCAGAATGTGGGCTTCACCCGGATGGAAATGCGCGGCGTCCCGGAAAGCGGGCGGATACGGCGGACCAGGGACTGCGGGCGGAAAATGCGATCGCGCCAGAAAAATCGGGGTGCGCAATCGGTGATCTCAAGTGAGCCCGAGGCGCTATGCAGCCGCGTCACCAGCACGGCCGTATTGCTGTCATAGTGCTGTTCCGTCTCCGTCAGGCCTTCGAGAGCGATCGAGAAAAGCCCCTCAGAGGGATCATCCTGGCCGGCCAGGAGCGCATTGAAGACGGGGTCTCCATCGAAACGAGGCAGACAACACCACACGATCCTGCCTTGTGGATCGACCAGGGCGGAAAAGCTGCAATTACCGATAATTCCGAGATTAAGTGTCGTCATGATATAGCTCTATCCTCAATAGTCCCGGGACTCGAACCTCGCGGCCAGGCGTTCGAGCCATTCGCGAAAACTGCTGGCTTCATCAGCCCTAAATCGGGCAGATGTTTTACCGCCTCCGATCTTTATGGAGAACCCGTTTATATGCGCGATCTGGTTGAAGGCATCCTCGTCGGTGACGTCATCCCCCGCAAAAAGGGGTGTGCGTCCGCGAAAAGGGTCCTCCTGCATAAAGGCGGTCAGAGCATCGGCCTTCGTTGCCTTTCCGCCCTTCACCTCAAGCACCATCTTGCCATGCAGGAGATGAAGCCCCTTTGAGTCGTTCGCCGCCGCGTGCACGGCTGCTATCGAGGCGGCTTCGAGGTCGGGTCGCTGCCGATAGTGAAGAGCCAGCGAACCGTGCTTTAACTCCAGCAGAAGCCCCTCATGCGAGTCGGCGAATGCCTGCAGTTTAGCGCGCACTGCCGAAAGCTCCTCCTCATCAATTACGCTCCCGACATGTTGTCCGCCGGCGGTCCTGCGCTCCATCCCATGCACACCGGCCACCGGCAGGAGGAGAGGCGCCAGAAAATGATCGATGACCTCGATCGGCCGGCCGGTGATAATGGCAATTGCGCCGTCGGTGCTCTTCAGAAGGCGCGCGAGCGCCTCGCGCGTGGTTGGGGGAACGGAAACTTCGTCCGGGCGTTCGGCGATATCCGCAAGGGTCCCGTCGAAATCGAGGAAGATCGCTATGCTGTTCGGTTTCAGCGCCGAACAATCGAGTGATGAAAGAGGTTCTGCTTCGCCGGCCATGACTTCACGATAGTGTGGGTGAAGCGGTCATGTTCCTGCCATGGTGACCGCGTTTTGGATGCTGCAGCGTAATTCCAGCAGCCCTGCTGGGAGGCAGATAAAGCGGATTTGCCATTTGGACAAGTTTGAGGACAGGCGATGCAAAGATCAAGACTTGCGCGTAAGGGCATAGCAGCGCTGGCCCTGCTGGGGTTCTCGGCGACCTTTTCGGCAGCACAGGGCCGCGTGGACGCGCGCCAGCTTTCCTGCGGAGAGGCCCGCGCGCTCGTTCAGCACAATGGTGCCGTGGTCTTCACCACGGGGCGTTTTACCTATGACCGGTATGTCGCCGGTGAACGCTTCTGTCCGGTGGGACACGTTGCCGATGATGCCTGGATATCGACGCGTGATACGCAATCCTGCCGCATCGGCTATAGGTGCATCCTCGATCCCTGGGACGATGACAACGAATTCCTGCGAATTCCCCGTTGAGGCGCGAAGGGGCCTATGAGCTTGGCGCGATGAGCGGCAAGTCTCCTGCGCGCCGGCGATAGACGTGATCGACCAACCCCCATTCGCGGGCGTCCTCCGCAGTCATGAAGAAATCGCGATCGAGCGTGCGTTCCACGTCTTCCTCCGCGCGTCCGCAATGTTCCGCGTAAAGCCGGATCATGCGGCGCTTATGCCTCATGACATTTTGTGCGTGGCGTTCAATGTCTGAAGCCTGTCCCTGAAAGCCGCCAAGCGGCTGATGCAGGATGATGCTGGCATTGGGCAGGGCGACACGCATGCCGCGTTCGCCCGCCATGAGCAGGAAGGAACCCATGGATGCCGCCGTGCCGAGGCAAAGCGTGGCGACGGGGCATTTGATGAACTGCATCGTGTCATAGATGGCAAAGCCGCTGGAGACCACGCCGCCAGGCGAGTTGATGTAGAAAGCGATTTCCTTTTTCGGGTTCTCCGCTTCCAAATGCAGCATCTGCGCGCAGACGAGCGCGGCGGAATTGTCGTCCACCTGGCCGTTCAGGAAGATGATGCGCTCGCGAAGGAGCCGGGAGAAGATGTCGAAGGAACGTTCTCCGCGCGCCGATTGCTCAACGACCATGGGGATGAGATTCATCGTGTCGCGCATGGCGCAACCTCCTTGAGTTTTGTTTGGATACTGGGAAGCGAATAGGGGGCAGCGAATAGAATGGCGAAGCACTCCGCCCGCTATCCTTACTCGCTATTTGCCCTTTAGACCGCCATCGCCAGCGGCGGATTGTTCGCGTTCGCAGCCATGACAGGCTTTACGATTGCCAGCGGGCCATGCGTCAGCCGAAACCAGGTGCGGCCGGCCGGCAGCCGCTTAAGCTCGATGGTGACCATCGGTGGCGCCTCGGGATGTTCGGGATCATGCCAGGCATAGCTGACGCGGCTATATGGTTCCGCCTTGATGAGCCGGTAGCTTGGCCCCTCCAGTCCGCCGTCCGATGGGCTGGCGTCCAGCCAGTCGGACAGAAACGCCTCTTCCGTGAGCGCCCGCCACAGCTTCTCGGGAGAAGTCTCCATTTCGCATTCCACGACCACCTCGTCCGGCTTCGTTCGAACCTCGTCCATGGGCGTCATTGATCCATCTCCTTCAGAAGCGTCTTCAGCCTGTCGACACGGGCCGGCCAGAACGAGCGGTAACGGGTGAGCCAGTCGAACACGGGCGCAAGCCCATCAGGCGCCAGGCTGTAATGCACATGCCGCCCACTCTTCTTTTCCGCGATCAGGCCTGCGCTCCGCAGCACCGCCACATGCTGCGAAACCGCTGGCTGTGAGATGCCGAGTCCTTCCCGCAATTCGCTTGCGTTCTTCTCGCCATCGAGCAGCCGCTCCAGGACCGCGCGCCTGGTCGGATCCGCAAGGGCACGAAAGACATCCGACTCGTTCATAGCAACATATAAGCACACACTTATGTTTTACGCAAGCAGCGTTGCGCCAGTGCAGGAAACTCTGTGTAACAGTGGTTGGCGATGGCTTGCGTCTCCGCAGCAACTGCCTTAATTCCCGCGGGTCTTGCCCGTATCCGGCTGGGCCAAGCAGTCCGGTTCTCCAAGCAGAAGCTGATGTCCTTTTTCCATTTTCTTCGTGAAAACGCCCGCTGGCTCGCCGGCGGCTTTTTGCTCACCTTCTTTTCCTCTTTCGGCCAGACATTCTTTATCTCCATTTCCGCTGGCCACATTAGGCAAGAATACGGTCTCTCCCACGGCGCCTTCGGCATGATCTACATGCTGGCCACCCTCGCCAGCGCCTTCACGCTGACCAAGTTCGGGCAAATCGTCGACCGCTATTCGCCAAAGACCGTGACGCTGATCATCGTCCCGATGCTGGCGCTTGCATGTATCTCCATGGCGTTGTCTTACTCTGTGGCTCTGCTTTGCCTGACGATCTATCTCCTGCGGCTGTTCGGGCAGGGGATGATGACGCAGAACGCATTCACGGCAATGGGGCGGTGGTTTTCCGCCCAGCGCGGGCGTGCTGTTTCCATCACTACGCTTGGCCTGAATGGCGGGGAGGCGATTCTTCCATTGATATTCGTGACGCTTACCGCCCTTGTCGGCTGGCGTAACGGCTGGCTTATCTCGGCCGGTTTCCTTCTGCTAATCGCACTGCCTGTCATATCTTCCCTCATGGCGGTGGAGCGCACACCGAGGGCCAGCGATCCGCCGGCGCGAGTTACGACCGGACGTGACTGGACACGCGCCGAGGTGGTTCGCGATCCCCTGTTCTACCTGTTGCTGTTGGGCGTCATGGCGCCGGGCTTTATTGGCACCACCATCGCCTTCCACCAGGTCTATCTCGTCGACTTGAGGGGTTGGACGCTGGAAATTTTTGCCTCGGCTTTCACGGTGTCGGCAAGCATGACAGTGGTATTTGCATTGATCTCCGGCCAACTCATCGACCGCTTCTCGGCCGTGGCGATGCTGCCCGCCTTCCTCCTGCCGTTGGCCATAGCATGCTTTGTGCTCGCGACTTTCGATGCTCAATGGAGCGTGTTCGTCTTCATGGGGCTGCTCGGCATGTCGAATGGTTTCTCATCCACGCTTCTCGGCGCCCTCTGGCCTGAAATCTATGGAGTCCGCCACCTCGGAGCCGTTCGGGCACTGATCGTCGCCATTCTCGTTTTTGCAACGGGCGCTGCGCCGGGTCTGACGGGATATCTTATCGACATAGGCGTATCCTATCCGCTGCAGATCGCGACGATGGGGCTTTACTGCCTGGGGGCCGCGCTCCTTATGCTCATTGTCTCGCGGCGGCTCCAGATGCGATCCTTGCAAATGGTCGAGGCGTCGGCTACCTCCGCGCCATGACTGTAACAGTTCGCTTCGCGCCGTCACCGACGGGGCAGATCCATATCGGCAACGCACGCACGGCGCTCTTCAACTGGCTGTTCGCCAGAAGGGCAGGGGGAAACTTCGTGCTGCGCTTCGACGACACTGATGTCGAGCGCTCACGCAGGGAATATGCCGATCAGATAGAGATCGATCTCGCATGGTTAGGGATCAAGCCGAACCTGGCGGTACGCCAGTCCGAACGGTTTGGTCTCTACAATCAGGCGGTGGAAAAGCTGAAGGAAGCGGGGCGTCTTTACCCCTGCTATGAGACGGCGGAGGAGCTGGAGCTTCGCCGCAAGATCAGGCTCTCGCGCCGGCTGCCGCCGATCTATGGCCGTGAGGCGTTGAAGCTCACCGAAGAGCAGAAGGCGGCCTATGAGGCGGAAGGCAGGAAGCCGCATTGGCGCTTCCTTCTCCCCAATTTCGACAGCGATCCTTTTTCGACCGGGCGCACCGAGATCCATTGGGATGATGTCATACGTGGCCCGCAGACGGTCGATCTGGCCTCGATGTCGGATCCGGTCCTCGTCAGGGAGGACGGGACATTTCTCTACACGTTGCCGTCGGTGGTGGACGATATCGATCTCGGTATCACCCACGTGATCCGCGGTGACGACCACGTGACCAACACCGGCGCACAGATCGCGCTTTTTGAGGCTTTGGGCGCGAAGGCGCCGTGCTTCGGTCATCATAACCTGTTGACCACCGTCACCGGCGAGGGTCTTTCCAAGCGCACTGGCGCTCTCTCGATTGCAAGCCTGAGGAAGGCGGGTATAGAACCGATGGCCGTTGCATCGCTCGCGGTGCTTATCGGCACGTCGGAGGCCGTGACAGCCTATCGCGACATGGAAGAGCTTGCGGCCCATTTCGAACCGGCATCCAGCTCCAAATCCTCAGCAAAATTCGATCCGGCGGAGCTGGAGGCCCTGAGCCGATCCCTCATTCAGGCAATGCCCTACGAAGCAGCCGCTCCGCGCCTGGCGGCAATAGGGGTAGAAGGATCGATAGCCGAGCCGTTCTGGAATGCGGTGCGCGGCAATATCGATAAGCTCTCCGAGGCAGCCGAATGGTGGCATATCGTCATGAAGGGCCCGGAACCGACGGAGTTCACCGAGGACGACCGCAATTTCGTGAATGAGGCTTTCGACCTACTCCCACCAGAGCCATGGGACCGCGAGACGTGGCGCAGTTGGACGGAAAAGGTGAAAGAGAAAACAGGACGCAAGGGCAAAGCACTTTTCAGGCCCTTGCGCCTCGCACTCACCGGGCGCGAGTCCGGGCCGGAGCTCGCAGATTTATTGCCTCTTCTGGGTCGGGAAAGAACTTTGGCCCGACAACCCTGACATTCTTCTCCGCTTCCGTCATGGGCCGAGCGGAAGAGTCCGTGGAAGAAATCGGCTGTTCCACAGGAACAGCGCTCGCATCCGGGATCTCCTGGAAGGAGGAAGAATCGCCTGGCGGTTGAATGGAGGAGGTTTTTTCCTGATCAGCACTTTTCTGGCCGGCACCGGCGATCACCACATAGCCCGCAGGCTGGCCCATCGCGCCGGTGACGTCGACAAAGAGCATTGTTCCCACGATAAGCAATTGGACGCGAAGCCGCTTTTCTGAAAGACGCATAACACACCCCGCCGACAGATCATCTGCGGCTCATTCCAGGGACCGCAGATGATAAACGGAAGTGTATCAGGCCGTTATTAATCGTGTGTTAGCCTGGCAGATTCAGTTGTCTGTTCTGGCTCTGTAGAGCCTCCACCGCGGAAAGCGCCGTCATATTAACGATGCCGCGCGAGGTGACGGAAGGTGTGAGGATATGAGCCGGCCGGGCCATGCCGAGCAGGATCGGCCCGACATGGAGCGCATCCGTCATGACCTTTAGCGTCGTAAGCGTGATGTTGGCGGCATCCAGGTTGGGGAACACAAGCAGGTTTGCCTCCCCCTTCAGCAGCGCATGCGGATAGACGCGCTGCCGCAGCTCCTCTGAAAGTGCGGCGTCTCCGTGCATTTCGCCATCGGCAATGAGATCCGGCGCGATGCGGTGCAAGATGCCGACGGCCTCTCGCATTTTCATCGCGCTTGCTGAGTCGCGCGAGCCGAAATCTGAATGCGAGAGAAGCGCCGCCTTGGGGTCTATGCCGAAGCGGCGGATCTCCTCCACGGCAAGAACCGTCATTTCCGCGATCTCCGCCGCAGAGGGGTCGAGCGTCACATAGGTATCGGTAAGAAACACCACGCCTTGCTGTGTAATGAGCATCGACAGCGCGGAAAGGTCCTGTACGCCCTCGCGCCGGCCGATGATCGCCTCTACATATCGAAGATGCCGTTCGAAACGGCCTTCAAGGCCGCAGATCATCGCGTCCGCCTCATCGCGCATGATGGCCAGCGCGGCGATAACGGTGGCGTTGGTCCGCACGAGTGTGCGCGCCACCTCCGTGGTCACGCCGCGCCGACCCGCAATCCGGATGAGGAGATCTACATAGTCTCGGTAACGCGGGTCGTCTTCCGGATTGATAATCTCGAAATCGACGCCAGGCTTGATCCTGAGGCCGTATCTCTTCAGACGCATTTCCACGACATGCGGGCGGCCGATAAGGATCGGCTGCGCAAGTCCCTCTTCCAGCACCACCTGGGCCGCACGCAAGACCCGCTCATCCTCGCCATCCGCATAGATGACGCGCTTTCGCCCGATCTGCTTAGCCGTCGAGAAAACAGGCTTCATGACGAGCCCGGAGCGGAAGACGAAGCGATTCAGCCTGTCCAGATAGGCGTCCATTTCCTCAATCGGACGGGTCGCCACGCCCGATTCCATGGCGGCCTTAGCCACCGCCGGTGCGATCCTGAGGATCAGCCGCGGGTCGAAAGGCGAGGGGATGAGAAAATCCGGCCCGAAGACCGGTGTCTCGGTTGAATAGGCGCGGGCGGCCACATCCGAAGGCTCCTCGCGGGCGAGCGCGGCGATGGCGCGCACTGCGGCAAGCTTCATCTCTTCATTGATAGCCGTGGCGCCGACATCGAGTGCGCCCCGGAAAATATAAGGGAAGCAAAGGACGTTGTTGACCTGGTTCGGGAAGTCCGACCGCCCTGTGCAAATCATCGCGTCCGCGCGCGCCTTTCGCGCAACGTCCGGCATGATCTCCGGATTGGGATTGGCAAGCGCCAGGATGAGCGGCCGCTCCGCCATGCCCTTCAGCATCTCGGGCTTCAGCACGCCGCCTGCCGAAAGGCCGAGGAACACATCCGCGCCATCGATGACATCCGCAAGCTCGCGCGCCTCAGTGTCCTTGAGATAGGGTTCCTTCCACCGGTCCATTTCCTCGACGCGCCCGCGATAGGCGACACCATGCCGGTCCGTGATCCAGATATTTTCCGTCTTCACGCCGAGCGAGACGAGCAGGTTGAGGCAAGCGAGCGCCGCTGCGCCCGCGCCGGAAGTGACGATTTTGACGGAGGCGATATCCTTTCCGGCAAGTTCCAGGCCGTTGAGCACCGCAGCTGCAACGATTATGGCGGTGCCGTGCTGGTCATCATGGAAGACCGGGATTTTCATGCGCGCCTTGAGGCGCTCTTCCACCTCAAAACATTCGGGCGCCTTGATGTCCTCCAGATTGATCCCGCCGAAGGTGGGCTCCAGTGCCGAGATGGTCTCCACCATGCGGTCCACATCCGGCGCATCGATCTCGATATCGAATACATTGATGCCGGCGAACTTTTTGAAGAGGACTGCCTTGCCCTCCATCACGGGCTTTGAGGCGAGTGGTCCGATATCACCAAGGCCAAGCACGGCCGTGCCATTGGATACCACACCCACCAGATTTGCCCGCGAGGTATAATCGGCGGCGGTTGCCGGATCTTCGTGAATCGCAAGGCACGGCGCAGCTACGCCCGGAGAGTAGGCGAGCGCGAGGTCACGCTGGTTGCCAAGGGGCTTCGTCGGCTGGATTTCCAGCTTTCCCGGCACGGGATAACGGTGAAAAAATAGAGCAGCCTCATCCAAGTCCGAACGTGTTTTCTTTACAACCATGGCCCTTTTCGGCTGCGCCCCTTCCTCATTGTCGGATATGGTGAAATTCAAATCAGCGCGCAAAATGCTGGTGCTGCTCCCCCAAGCCGCTCACCCCTAGCCGCATTTGTCACCGGCCGTCGAGACGTCCCGAATGGCCGCGGCCCTGTGAAGAACTGCCGGCTTTTTCGCGCCCTTATTCCTAAAACGCAAGCGTTTCAAATGTCTCTCCGAAACAGTGATTGGCCGTGAACGCGCCAGCTTGTTTGATCAGAATGCGCTGGGGAAGAGACCGCCATCGAGCCGGATATTCTGGCCGGTCAGATAGCCAGCATGGACGGAACACAAAAAGGCACAGACCTGCCCGAACTCCTCCGGCGTGCCGAAGCGGCCGGCGGGCACCTCCGAAGCCTGCTTTGCTGCCTGCTCCTCAAACGAGCGGCCGGCTTTTTCGGCGGCATTCTTGATGTTGCTGTGGAGCCGGTCGGTCCCGAATTTTCCCGGCAAAAGATTGTTGATCGTCACCCCTTTCCCAGCCACGCTGCGCGCAACGCCAGCAAGAAAGGCGGTAAGGCCAGCCCGCGCGCCGGAGGAGAGATCAAGGCCGGCAATCGGCATATAAACCGAAAGCGAGGTAATATTGACGATGCGGCCAAAACCCCGCTCGGTCATACCCGTTACGGTAGCCTGGATCAGCTCCAGCGGGGTAACCATGTTCTGCGTCACGCCCTTGAGGAGTTCCTCCCGCGTGAGCGCCCTAAAATCCTTGAGCGGCGGACCGGCATTGTTGTTGACGAGAATGTCCGGCGAAGGACATGCGGAGAGCAGCGCCTTCTGGCCCTCGTGAGTCGAGACATCCGCCGCAACCGCAGTCACCGAAACGCCGAACCGATCCCGAATTTCCTCCGCCGTCTCCTGCAGCTTCTGTGGGTCGCGGCCGTTGACGACCAGATTGCAGCCTGCTTCCGCCAGAGCCATGGCGCAACCGCGGCCGAGCCCCCGGCTTGATGCGCATACGATAGCGTTCTTCCCGGCGATACCCAAATCCATCAGCTCATCCCTTTTCGCTTTCCCTGATCGTCTACTCCCGCGAATCCGGCATGGCAACCGTCACATCCCTGTGACATGAATCGGGGCATAGGGAGCGCAAAGGCCATAGCAGAACTTGCCCATGCTCCCGACCAAGCAACGCACATACCGGACACTCTTCCTGTCGGATATCCATCTGGGTTCCAAACCGGCCAAGGCAAAATTCCTGATCGACTTCCTGCGCCATCACGATGCGGAAACGATCTATCTTGTCGGAGACATCGTCGACGGATGGCGGCTCAAACGTTCATGGCACTGGCCGCAAGATCATAACGACGTGGTGCAGAAACTGCTTCGCAAAGCGCGCAAAGGAACGAAGATTTTCTACATCGCAGGAAATCACGACGAATTCCTGCGTCCGTTCCAGGGGGTTCATTTCGGCGGCATCGTTGTAACAGACCGGGTCATCCATGAAGGAGCGGACGGGCGGCGCTTCCTCGTCATTCACGGTGACCAGTTCGACGCCGTCGTCCACAATGTACGCTGGCTCGCCTATCTGGGCGACAGGGCCTATGACGCAGCCATAGTGGTGAACCGGGCAGTGGCCGCGTTCCGCCGCGCTACCGGCCAGCCCTATTGGTCCTTCTCATCCTGGGCCAAGGTGAAGGTGAAGAAGGCGGTGAAGTTCATCAGCTCCTTCCAGGAAGTGCTCGCGCAGGAGGCCCTGCGCTCCGAGGTGGACGGGGTGATCTGCGGGCACATTCATCATGCCGCGATCGAGGAGGTGAGGGGCGTTCAATATATGAATGCCGGCGATTGGGTGGAAAGCTGCACGGCCCTTGCGGAAGACCACGACGGAAATTTCGAGATCCTCACCTGGGCAAAGATCGAGACTGCGAAAGAACCCTCCGTCAGCCATCGTCCCCGCGCACCGGTCGAGGAAGAGATGCCCGAGGCGGCCTGATCGCCTAACAGCGCCGCGCGTCCTTCAGGAAGCACAAAGGACGTTGTAAACTGTGGATCTATGCATCCTGCTTTCCGAACTCGACGCCGGTTCTCGGGCCGATGCTTAACCCCACAGTTCCGGCTCTGGTGGTGAGACGACCGCGCCATCATAGGCAAGGCCCGGCACACGGTCGCGTGCGAGCAGAAGCGGCCCGTCGAGATCGACATATTCCGCCCCCTGCGCAAGCAATACGGCCGGCGCCATGGCGAGCGATGTGCCCACCATGCAGCCCACCATTATGGAGAAACCGAGCTCTTTTGCACGATCGCGCAGGAGAAGAGCCTCCGATAGCCCGCCTGTCTTGTCTAGCTTGATGTTGACCGCATCATAGAGGTCGCGAAGCCGGTCCAGATCGGCGGTTGTATGCAGGCTCTCGTCCGCGCAGATTGGAACAGGATGTGCGATCTCACGCAGGAAGCCATCCTTCTCCGCAGGAAGCGGCTGTTCCACCAGAGCGACGCGGTTTTGAGCGGCAATCCTTAGGTTCTCTTCCACATTGGCTTCGCTCCAACCTTCGTTGGCATCGATGATAAGGCGGCTTTGGGGGGCCGCAGAAGCCACCGCGCGAATACGTGCCGCATTATCATCGCTTCCGACCTTGATCTTCAGAAGAGGGCGGGAAGCATGCTGGCGCGCCTGGGCCGCCATTTCTTCCGGCGTGCCCAGTGAAATCGTCTGAGCTGTCACAAGCGGCTGAGGGGGCGCAGCGCAGACGGCCTGAGCCACGCGCCGGCCCATCCGTTTCGCTTCCAGATCCCAAAGCGCGCAGTCGATTGCGTTTCGCGCCGCTCCCGCAGGCATCCGCTTCCGCAGCGTATGCCGATCGATACCGTTGGCGATGTCTTCGCGCAGTTCCTCGATTTGCGACGCAACGCTCTCCAGCGATTCGCCGTAACGCGCATAAGGAACACACTCGCCTCGACCTGTGGCCGATTCGTCGGAAATGATGCAGGTGATCACCTGCGCCTCGGTTTTGGCGCCGCGAGAGATCCTGAACACACCGGAAATCGGAAAGCTTTCGATCTCAAGAGCGATAGAGCGTGACATGAAAACCTCACAGGGTCGAGGGAGGGGCGGTTCATTTCATTCTATACATTGCTTTCATGGGTAAAGACGTTTTCTTCTTGGTTCCTCCGCTTTAAGGATTCTCCCCATGGTCTTCAGCATTATGACCCGGAGAAACGGAACTGCCCAGGAGCGCGATCCAGCCGCGCCGGACCTGGAACTGCGCGAGGAAAACGGCGCGCTTGTCTGCCGGCTGTCAGGCAATTGGACCACGCGCACCGTGAGCCTAGTCGATGATCCCATGCGCAGGCTGCGCGCTCGCAAGGGTCTGACGCGTTTCATTATCGATCTCGGAGATGTTGGGCATCTCGACACTGCCGGCGCATGGTTGGTGTCGCGACTCGCCGCTGCCCAGAAGGAGAATGGAGCGCAGGTCGAGATAAGCGGCCAGTCGGAGGCTGCCTCCATCCTGCTTGCGGCGATCGAGCCTACCGCGCAAGAGCCGGACGTGCCGAAGGATGGGCGGCGGGGCAATCTGATCGTCAACATCCTGGCAGCCATGGGCCGCACCATCTACGACATCAAGGATGATGTGCTCTACGGGATGCACATCCTGGGAGCCACGATCAGCGGCGCACAGATGAAGCTCGGGCGCGGCCATGCCGTAAATCCCGCGGCCATCGCCAACCAGATCGACCGCATGGGCGTTGGCTCGATTCCCATCATCGTGCTGATGTCGGCGGTCGTGGGCGCGATTATCGCGCAGCAGGGCGCCTTCCAGCTGCGGTGGTTCGGCGCTGAAATTTACGTTGTGGACCTCGTCGGAATCCTTATTTTGCGCGAACTCGGCGTGCTGCTCACGGCAATCATGATCGCCGGCCGTTCGGGCAGCGCCATCACCGCCGAGATCGGATCCATGAAGATGCGCGAGGAGGTGGACGCACTGACCGTTATCGGGCTTAACCCGGTCGGAGTGCTGGTCTTTCCTCGCCTCGTCGCGCTCGTAGTGGCGGTACCCTGCCTCACGATCGTCGCCAATTTCTCCGCCCTCGGCGGCGCCATTCTGGTGGCTTGGCTCTATTCCGACATTATGCCCGCCACCTTCATCCAGCGCCTCCACGATGCGATCGACCTGACGAGCATCTTCGCCGGCTTGATCAAGGCCCCCTTCATGGCCCTCATCATCGGCATCATTGCTTCAGTGGAAGGCATGAAGGTGGGCGGCAGCGCGGAGTCGCTTGGCAAGCATGTGACCGCCTCCGTCGTGAAAACGATTTTCCTCGTCATCGTTATCGATGGCCTTTTCGCCATGTTCTACGCAGCGATCGACTTCTAAAATGGCAGGGGTAACTCACGAAGGCGAAGCCCATCAAACTCCTTTGCAAGGAGAAGGCAATTCGAATCGAGCCGTGCATGGTTCCGACGTGGTGCTGCAGGCCCACGATGTGACGGTACGCTTCGGGCGCACGACAGTACTCGATCATCTGTCGCTGGACGTCTATCGCGGCGAAATCCTTGGTTTTGTCGGCGCTTCGGGTGCAGGCAAATCCGTGCTTTTGAGGACGATCCTGGGGCTGATTCCGAAGCAGGGCGGCACGATCCGCATGTATGGCCAGGATCTTGCCGAACTCACGGACGCCGAGCGTTTGCTGATCGACATGCGCCAGGGCGTGCTGTTCCAGCACGGCGCGCTATTCTCCGCCTTGACGGTGCTTGAGAACATTCAGGTGCCCATGCGGGAATATCTCGACCTGCCGCGCAGGCTCATGGATGAGCTTGCATTGCTCAAGCTGGAGCTTGTGGGGCTCCAGCGCGACGCCGCCAATAAGTTTCCCTCGGAGCTTTCGGGCGGTATGATAAAGCGCGCCGCGCTCGCCCGCGCGCTTGCTCTCGATCCGGACATCGTCTTTCTTGACGAGCCGACCTCTGGCCTAGATCCGATAGGAGCTGCCGAATTTGACGAGCTCGTCGCGAAAATGCGCGATACGATGGGACTAACCGTCTACATGGTGACCCATGATCTCGATAGTCTCCTCACCGTATGTGACAGGATCGCGGTGCTGGGCAACAAGCGGGTGCTCGTGGAAGGCACCGTGGAGGACATGATGAGGAGCGAAGAACCCTGGGTGAAATCCTATTTCCGGGGTAAGCGCGCCCGGCAGGTCGTGCGCTGAAGATGAATAAAGATGCTTAAATAATGGAAACAAAAGCAAATTACGTCATCGTGGGAATATTCACGATCGTCGCAATCCTGGCGGCGTTCGGCTTTGTCTACTGGACAGCAGGCGTGGGCAACAACAGCAATACCGCTCCGATCCGGTTTCGAATCCCTGGTTCGGCGGCCGGCCTTGTAACGGGAAGCGCGGTTCTCTTCAACGGGGTGCGGGTCGGCACCGTGGAGCGGGTCTATCTCGACGGAAACAATCCGGGGATCGCCATCGCCGATGCGCGTGTTGACCGCACTGCGCCGATTACCCCATCGACAAAGGCCGATGTCGGGCTGGCGAGCCTGACCACCGGACAAGCCAATATCGATCTTACGGGAGGAAATCCGCAGGAGCCTAAGCTGATCACGCTTGCGGAAGAGCAAGGCACGATCGCGGTGATGACGGCCAACCCTTCAGCCGTCAGCAATCTGCTGCAAAGCGCGCAGAGCCTGATGTCGCGCGCGGACTCCGTGGTAGGTGAGCTCGAGAATTTCGTCTCCGATGCTCGCGGGCCGCTGACGCAGACAGTTCGCAATGTTGAAGCATTCTCGAATGCCCTGGCGCGTAATTCCGAAGGCATCGATAACTTCCTGGCGAATGTGGGCGAACTTTCGGAAAGCATCTCCGGCGTATCTGGCCAGCTTGAATCGACACTGAGCTCGGCAGAAGAGCTGATCAATTCGGTCGATCGGAACGAAATCTCGAAGATTGTCGAAAATCTCGGGACTTTCACCGAACGTCTAGGTGATGTGAGCGGCCAATTCGACACAATCGCCACCGGTGTGAATGACGCGCTCGGCTCTCTTTCGAGTTTCTCCACACAAGCGGGCGAAACGCTGCAGCGTGTTGACCGGCTCGTGGCCGGTATTGATCCGGATCAGCTAACGGAAACCTTGAGCAACTTCGAGGAAGCAAGCCAGGCGATCAACAAGGCTTCTGCCGAAATCGCGGAGGTGGCCGAAACCGTCAGCGATAGAACGGACGACATTGATCAGTTCATTACCGATGCCAGGGAGCTCGCAAGCAGGCTCAATGCAGCTTCGGTCCGTGTCGATGGTGTGCTGGCGAAGCTCGACGGCATGCTTGGATCTGGCGAAGGGCAGGATCTTTTTGCCGAGGCGAGCTCTACTTTGCGAGCTTTCCGCCAGACGGCTGATACGCTGAACGCGCGGCTCGGGCCAATTACCGATGGGCTCACGCGTTTTTCCGGCCAGGGACTGCGCGATGTAGAAGCTCTTGTCGGCGACGCCCGCCGTGCCATTTCACGCATCGAAAGCGCCGTCAGCGACCTGGAGCAGAATCCGCAACGGATCATTACCGGTGGAGATGGCACCATCCGGCGCTATGACGGGCGGGCGCGCCGTTGACAGTTTCAGCATCATCCGCAAGAAGGATCGAACGGGGCCGAATCCGTCTTTCGGGAGCAAGCGGTTGGGTTTGAAGCGGGGTTATAGCGGGCTGGTGATCCTGAGCCTGATGCTCGGCGGATGCGCCGCTATCCCGGGCTTCGGTCCCGCCCCGGTAGACGTCTATGATCTTACGGCGCCGGCGCTTCAGCTCGCTGCCGCCAGGCGCGCGCGCACTCAGGTCCTGGTTCCGGAGCCGGAAGCATTGAAAATATTGGATGGTGAGGACATCGCCATCCGCACATCGACTGGCGCGCTTCAGCTTCTAGGTGGCGCACGCTGGTCGGACCGGCTGCCCCGGCTGGTGCAGTCGGGACTGGTGGAAGCCTATCAGAAATCCGGCAGCTTTGCCGGCGTCGGAAGGCCCGGTGAAGGGCTTGCGATCGATTATCAGGTGATCGTCGATATCCGCACCTTCGAGGTGCAGGTGGGGAACGGTTTGGCCCAAGTTCAGCTTTTCGTGCGTGTTCTCGACGACCGCACCGGCCAAGTCCGTGCGTCTCGCGATTTCACGACCAGCGCACCGGTGGTCGGAAGCGGGGACGTGGCGTTCGTGGCAGCTCTCAATCAGGCATTCAATGCGGCAACGCGTGAAATCGTCGACTGGTCCCGTAGCGTGATGTAGGCGCTCCCGGCGTGCCGTAACGGCACTTCGGTCGCGGCGATTGAATTAAAAAAAGCCCCCGGTTGTCCGGGGGCTTCATCGTTATGATCTGCGAGGTTGCTTACACCGAGTAGTACATGTCGAATTCGACCGGATGCGGGGTCATGTCAAAGCGCAGCACCTCAGCCATCTTGAGCTCGATATAGGCATCGATCTGGTCGTCATCGAAGACGCCGCCGGCTTTGAGGAAGCCGCGATCCTTGTCGAGGCTCATCAGCGCTTCGCGCAGGCTGCCGCAGACAGTCGGGACCTTCTTCAACTCCTTCGGCGGCAGGTCATAAAGATCCTTGTCCATGGCCTGGCCCGGATGGATCTTGTTCTTAATGCCGTCCAGACCGGCCATCAGCAGGGCCGAGAAGCAGAGATAGGGGTTCGCCGTCGGGTCAGGGAACCGGACCTCGACGCGCTTCGACTTGGGCGAAGTGCCGAAGGGGATACGGCAGGAGGCCGAGCGGTTGCGGGCCGAATAGGCAAGCAGAACCGGCGCCTCGAAGCCCGGCACCAGACGCTTGTAGGAGTTGGTGGTCGGGTTGGTGAAGGCGTTGATCGCCTTGGCATGCTTGATAATGCCGCCGATGAAGTAGAGGCAGGACTCGGAAAGTCCGGCATACTCGTTGCCGGCGAAGGTGGGCTTGCCATCCTTCCAGATCGACAAGTGCACATGCATGCCCGAGCCGTTATCGCCATAGATGGGCTTCGGCATGAAGGTGGCCGTTTTGCCGTAGGCATTTGCAACCTGGTGCACAACATACTTGTAGATCTGCATCTTGTCGGCGTTGCGCACCAGCGTGTCGAACTTGAGGCCAAGCTCATGCTGGGCTGCGGCCACCTCGTGATGGTGCTTCTCAACGACCACACCCATCTCGGTCAGCACAGAGAGCATCTCTGAGCGCATATCCTGCAGAGAGTCGACAGGCGGTACCGGGAAGTACCCACCCTTAACACGCGGCCGATGGCCCAAGTTTCCCGTCTCGTAATCGGTATCGTCGTTGGACGGCAGCTCCGAGGAGTCGAGCTTGAAGCCGGTATTGTAGGGATCAGCCTTGTACTTCACGTCATCGAACACGAAGAACTCGGCTTCCGGACCTATAAAGACGGTGTCCCCGATGCCTTCTGCGCGCAAATAGGCCTCGGCCTTTTTGGCAATGCCGCGCGGATCACGGTTATAGGCTTCCCCGGAGATCGGGTCCAGAATATCGCAGTAGACCACCATTGTGGACTGGGCGAAGAAGGGATCCACATGAGCCGTCTCAGGATCTGGCATCAGCACCATGTCGGATTCGTTGATGGCCTTCCAGCCGCCGATCGATGAGCCGTCGAACATGACACCGTCGGCGAACATGTCCTCGTCTACGGCGACGACGTCCATCGTCACATGCTGTAGTTTGCCCTTCGGATCCGTAAAGCGCAGGTCAACGAACTTAACGTCGTTGTCCTTGATCTGCTTCAGAATATCCTGTGCTGTGGTCATACCTTTTCAACCCCTGTAAATGACAATTCTCTTGCGATCGGCCAAAGGACCGGTTCAGACCGCATCAGGCCCGGTTTCGCCGGTGCGGATGCGGATTACTTCCTCCACATTGGAGACAAAGATCTTTCCGTCGCCGATGCGCCCCGTCTGTGCGGCCTTGCGAATGGCCTCGATGGCCGCGTCTACCATTTCGTCGATCAGCACCACCTCGATCTTCACCTTGGGTAGGAAGTCTACGACATACTCCGCCCCGCGATAGAGCTCGGTATGCCCCTTTTGACGTCCGAAACCCTTGGCCTCGGTGACGGTGATGCCTTGCAGCCCGACTTCCTGAAGAGCTTCCTTCACTTCGTCGAGCTTGAAAGGTTTGATGATCGCCTCGATCTTCTTCATGGTTCGGCGGCCTCCGATTGCTTGTAAAACGGGAGAACCCCGCTTCGCCCATTCGAATGCAGGAACCGTGCCAAGTCCTCTCACGGTGGTTATGAGCATGGCAAACTTTTGCATTGGAGGCCGACCGTCGCATAGAAGTGGGATCTGGCCGCAAGATGATCAGCCGCAGGCACGCCTGCGCCAGGGGAACAGCTTAGCGAGGTGCCTAATTATCATGCATGATGCCCAAGAATTAGGCGCCCGCGGTGCTTTATTTACGGCGGTGCCGATTAGCGCCAGTATGCGTCCCGCAACGGGTTGATGCCATGCATGAGATTCTGTCACCTGAAGAAATGGGGCGTGCCGATAGATTTGCCGCCGAGGCCGGGCCGCTCGAAACCTACGATTTGATGCGCAATGCCGGTGCGGCGGTGACGGCCGAAATTCTGGCACGGTTCCCCGATTGCACCGGTTTCGACGTACTTTGCGGTCCGGGCAACAATGGCGGTGATGGCTATGTCGTCGCCCGCCTGCTGCACGAGCGCGGGCTCGATGTGCGGATCTGGCGGGAGACGGAGCCCCGTCCCGGTACGGACGCTGCTCGAGCGGCTGCCGAATGGCCCATGCGGGTTGGCACGCTCGGAAATTTCGCACCGGCAGCGGGCCGGCTGGTCGTCGATGCGCTGTTCGGCGCGGGCCTCGCCAAGCCCGTGGAGGGAGTTTACGCCGAAGCGCTGGAAAAGACAGTCGCGGCAAAGTCCCCCGTGATGGCGATCGACCTGCCTTCAGGCGTTTCCGGGGAAAGCGGAAAGATCCTTGGCACCGCTGCCCCGGCCCAGGTTACGGTCACCTTCTTCCGCAAGAAGCCTGGACACCTCCTTTACCCGGGCCGCACGCTGTGCGGCGAGGTGGTGGTTGCCGATATCGGCATACCCGAAGATGTCTTGAAAACGATCCGCCCCCGTTGTCGCGAAAACGCCCCGGAGTTCTGGAAGGCGCTTCTGCCGCGGCCCCATATCGAAATTCATAAATATGAGCGAGGCCATGCTGCCGTCTTTTCTGGCGGCCCATCGGCCACGGGCGCCGCGAGGCTTGCTGCGCGAGGAGCAGCGCGGATCGGGGCAGGAGCCGTGACATTGCTGTCGCCGGCGACAGCCCTTGCCGTCAACGCCATGCATCTGACCTCGATCATGCTGAAGCGCGTCGGAGCCGTGGACGAACTTGACGTCTTTCGACGCAGCAGGAAGGCTTCAGCCTATCTGCTGGGCCCCGGCTTCGGCGTCAGTGAAAAAGCGCGTGTGTTCGCCGCAGCCGTCCTCCGCTCCAGCGAGGAAGCTCCAGCGCATCTTGTTCTGGATGCCGACGGTATTTCCGCCTTTTCCGAAGAACCGGAACTGCTTTTCGCTGAAGCTGCGGCAAGCCTGGGCAATCTCGTACTAACGCCACATCTGGGCGAGTTCGGCCGCCTTTTTCCCGATCTTGCGGCCGACGAGCAGCTTTCAAAACTCGGCAAAGCGCGGGCGGCAGCGGCGCGCAGCGGGGCCATTGTCCTGCTCAAAGGTCCCGACACGGTCATTGCAGCGCCAGATGGCAATGCCGTCATCAACACCAACGCGACACCCTACCTTGCCACGGCTGGTTCCGGCGATGTACTGGCCGGCATGATTACAGGTCTCCTGGCGCAGGGAATGCCGGCTTTCGAGGCGGCAGCCGCAGCCGCATATCTTCATGCGGAAGCGGCGAGGGCCTTTGGCCCCGGGCTGATAGCAGAGGATCTGCCAGAAATGCTGCCAGAGGTGCTGAAAAGATTTTTATGATCTGCGCCCGGAAAGAGGCATCATCAGCGTGATGGTGGTGCCCCCGGCAGGACTCGAACCCGCGACCCCCTGATTACAAATCAGGTGCTCTACCAACTGAGCTACAAGGGCATGAAAGGGCGAATAGCATAATCGGCACGCAAGTAAAATGCCTTCTGGCGCGACCGGCGCTTATAATGAGAAAGCTACTCCTCGCGCAGGATCTTGGCGGCCTTTGCCGCCGCGACGAAAGCACGGCGGGCAGCAGCCGGCGGCAGCTCGCCACGGATAACAGCCAAGCAGGCCTTCAACGCCCGCATGCGCTGTGAGCACTCTGGTAGCGGCCATTCGTGAAGAAGTGAATCCAGCGCGATTTTAGTGTTCACAACCACCCGGTCACGATCGATTCGGCGCCGCTCGATCACGACAGGCTTGTGGAACAGCCGATGCTGCAGCGCAGGTGCGCGGCGCTCACCGCCTCTTTTCTCCAGCCCATTCCGGCTTCTCTGGCCGTGGGAACGGACAGCACTGATCTGCATGGAACTTGCTCGCAAGAAACCCCAACTCAATTTCAAACGCCAAAGAGGCGATATTGTTCCGCGCCGCTCCTAAAGCCTTCATCCTCGCAAGGCAACTCAGCGGTAAAGCGGCTTTAGCTCACCATTTTCGTAAAGGCTGTCGAGAGGGACATCTCTGGCCATCAACCCGGAGGCGTTGGCGAAAGCGACGAAACACCGTCGCGCGTCTTCCGCCAGCATGGGCTCGGCGCTCGCTGCAAGGCAACTCTCCAGAGCACGGTTGAAGATGGGTCCTTCCTGAGTGGGCCAGGCCATCAGCAGGTCGAGAGCCTCTTCGGCGCTGTAAATCTCGGTCACCGGCTCGCCCGTTCTCATAATGAGGCGAACCGGCAGGGCAAACTGCGCAGCATACATAATGCGCTCCTTCTCCGCAGGGAGAGCATCGAATCTAGGGCGCGCCTCCAGCCCTGACAACGCGTTGAACATCGATTTTGATCATGTTCCGTTAGGATCCGGCAGAGCGCCCAGCCTGATATTTGCCATCGCGCTACTCTTCAAGAAAATCAAAACCAGATGCGTTATCAAAGCGTCGCTTTACCCAATACAGGTTTCCTTACGGCATCAACGGGGTGTAGGCGCTTGGATGAGCAGAATAGTTTTAAAATGTTACGCATTGCGGTAGATAGTGCTTATATTTGTAGACACTGTTCATTTGCTTTTCGCCAAAACGCAGCGTTTAATCACGGATGAATACGGCGTGAGCATGAAGCAATAGAAAAGATCACAAATTCCTATCATGGAATTTCCCCAACAGTGCCGAGCAGCAGCTGCGGCTTGCTCCAGTCGGCCCTATATGGGAGTAGAAGCCTCATTCGGCGAATGCATTTGACCTCCTGAGCATGGGTTCCATGAGCAACGGCGTAGATCGACATCTTCATCACTACGACGGGCGAGTTCTGGCCATCGCTCCAATGATGGACTGGACGGATCGCCATTGCCGTTTCTTCCATCGCCAGCTTTCGAAAGATGCGCTCCTCTACACCGAAATGATCGTCGCGGACGCGATCATCCACGGCAGCAGGGAACGCCTTCTCGCCTATGATCCGGCCGAGCATCCTGTCGCGTTGCAGCTTGGCGGAAGCGAGCCGGGAAAACTGGGGGAGGCCGCGCGGATTGCCGCCTCCTTCGGCTATGACGAGATCAATCTCAATGTCGGCTGTCCGTCGGACCGGGTGCAATCAGGAACCTTCGGCGCATGTCTGATGAAAACGCCTGAACTGGTCTCAGCTTGCGTGGCGGCCATGAAGGAGGGCGTGGACGTGCCGGTGACGGTGAAATGCCGCATCGGCGTCGACGATCAGGATCCCGAGGAGGCACTGGACCGGATCGCTGAATTGGTCTTCGCCGCGGGCGCCGATGCCCTTTGGGTGCACGCCAGGAAAGCATGGCTGCAGGGTTTGAGCCCGCGTGAAAACCGCGAGATTCCTCCGCTCGATTATGACCGGGTTTACCGGCTCAAGAAAAAATATCCGGGCAAGTTTGTTGGAATCAATGGCGGCATCCAGACCATTGACGAAGCGGTCAATCACCTTGCGCATATGGATAGCGTGATGCTTGGCCGCGCTGCCTATCATACGCCGGGCATTCTTGCCGAAGTCGATTCCCGCATCTATGGCGGCCAAAATGAGCCCGTCTCCTTCGCCGAGGTGGTGGAAGCGATGGCGGCCTACGCCCAGCGCCATATTGAGCGGGGAGGGCGCCTTGCCCATGTCACAAGGCATATGACTGGCCTGTTCCATGGTCGTGCAGGCGCTCGGCGTTTCCGGCAAATCCTTTCAACGGAGGCGACCCGGCCCGGCGCGGGCCCGGACGTGCTGCTTCGCGCGCTGGCGGAAATCGATCCGGCCGCACGCGATGAAGCGGCGTAAGGCGCTGTCCGTGGGCAGCGCCTATTCAGTCAAGATGAGGCGGTCACCCCGCATTTCGAAGCTCGAGAGGCTGCTCAGGAACTGCATCCCAAGCAGGCTTTGCTCAAGCAAGCCAGGCTCCGCCACAAGAACTGTCACGTCGTGACGCTCGATGGGGCCGATCCGCAACGTGTCCAAGCGGGCGCGGGCTGCCATTGCCCGCCCATTCGCGGTCATCACCGGCCAGGAATAAGAGAGTGCGTCGACATCGATTCCCGCTCGCGCGGCATCCTGCGCCGTGAGCACCGTGGTGGTGGCGCCGGTATCGATCAGGGCGCGGACCGCGGCATCGTTGGCAAGAATCCTCACTTCGAAATGGCCATTGACCGCCTTGTCGATCATAACGGCGGCGCGTGAAGAATCCGAAAGGCTTATCGGGCTGCCGGGGATCAAACCGGCCGTAAGCCGGCTCGCCACATCCTGCAATTCATAGCGGTATTGATATCCGGTCATCAGCACCAGAAGGATAAGCAGCCAGTAAGCGAGGTCACGCGCGGCATGATGGAACCGTGTGCGGGCGGCAAAAACGCCGACAATGAGCACCGCCGCCCACAGGCCAAGGTAAAGCATCGAAGCGAAGGAATCGCTGGCGATGCCAAAGACGGTGCCGCTGTCGTGAGAGGCGACCAGCAGGCCCACGCCTGCAAGCATGACGGCGATGACGATCCAGAACAGCCGCATGGCTCATACCCTCTCCACGCGCCTGCCGGATGGCATCGCCCGGAACGGCTCTGCGAGAGTGGTGCGCTCAAGATCTGCAAGCCTTGCCGGCAGTCCGTCCATCACCGCGCGGCGCTCTCCCGGCGTCATGGACAGCCAGCCGGCGATTTCGTCACGCGTGCGCCCGCAGCCAAGGCAGTAGCCGGATTCCTCATTTATGGAGCAGACCAGGATGCAGGGAGATTCGATAGCCATCTGAATAGGTTCCTCTGCACTTGCAGATGGGGGGCGTGACGGGTCGACGCAAGCCGCGGCATTGCCACAGCCGCATCCTGCCGTTATGCCCGGCGCCAGCCCAGGAGACAATGACATGACGAACGGCTTGCCCTTCGATGATATCCGTAACTTGATTGCCGGACTTCCTGCCATGGACCAGGCGGCAGCATCGCGAGTGCAAGCCGATCTGGCGGCGGACGGACACGAGCTGGGGCAGGTGCGGGATGTCGCCCAATGGTTTGCGGCCGCTACCGGTCGCGCCCCCGCGCGCGTATCGCGCCCTATGGTAGCGCTTTTCGCAGCGACGCACGCAGTGTCTGGAAAAAGAGGCATGGCCGATCCGATAGGCGAAGCGCAAATTCGCGTGGAGGCGATCGCCGCGGGCGCCGCGCCCGTAAGCCAGCTTTGCGCCGACAACAATCTCGGGCTGAATGTGTTTGACTTGGCGCTGGAACTGCCTGTCGCAGACTTTTCAGCAGGCCCCGCGCTTGAAGAGCGGGCCGCAGCCGCCACGATGGCTTTTGGCATGGAAGCGATCGCAGCCGGCCCCGACCTCATCTGTCTGGGCACGGTAGACGCCGCCGGCGAGCTCTCGGCCTCGGCGCTCCTTTGCGCGGTTTTGAATCAGGATATCTCCGAATGGGCAGAGTTCGGCGCGGACGATCTCTCACTCGTCAATCAAGCGCTGGAACTTCACCAAGATCATCTCCGCGACCCATTGGAAGCACTGCGGCGGCTGGGCGGCAGGGAAACCGCAGCGCTCGCCGGCGCTATTATCGCAGCGCGGGCGCAGAAGATTGCGGTGATCCTCGATGGACCTATCGCGACGGCGGCGGCGGCTGTTCTCTACGCTATGAATCAGAATGCGCTGGAGCACTGCCTGCTGGCAGCGGCCCAAACGGACGCGCATCGCAAGGCGGCGGCACTTATCGGCCTGAAACCGGTTCTTAACCTTGAAGGATTGAGCAGCGGCGGTGTCGCGGGCGCTCTTGCCGCAGGGGTGGTCCGGGGAGCGAGTGAAATCTCGGCGCGGAGGGCGGAGGTGAACGCGCGGCTGCGCGCCTGAAACTTCAGCCAACGGCACGCTTTTTTTGGCGGACTGGCGGCGCGACGGCTTCCTCGACCACACGACTTCGTGGAAAGATCACAGTTGCGACGGTTCCTTCCCGCAGCTTTGATTTCAAACGCAATAGCCCTCCGTGCAGATGTGTCAAACCCTGGACGATTGGCAGTCCCAGTCCGGTTCCCTGTTCCGCACTTTTGATCGCAACGGAACCTTGACCAAAGGCGGAAAGGACAAGCGGCATCTCTTCTTCCGAAATTCCGGGGCCGTTGTCGCAGATGGAAATGTACTGGCCACCTCCGGACGTCCAGCCGACCCGAACGCGGATTTCCCCTCCGGAGGGCGTGAACTTCACCGCATTCGAAAGCAGATTGAGCGAAATCTGCCGCACCGCCCGCTCGTCGGCCATAAGGCTCAGCAGCGAAGGTTCGAACTGCTGGACAAGCTTTATATCCTTCGCCTTCAGCTTGAGATCCATCATCCGGCAGCATTCATGGACAATGTCGGCAAGCGCAAGCGGCTCCTCGTTGAGCTGGTAGCGTCCGGCCTCAATGCGGGAAAGGTCGAGAATCTCGTTGATCAGTTCGAGCAGATGTTGTCCCGATTGATGGACATCCTTGGCGTATTCCCGATAAGTCACGTTCTGGACGGGGCCGAGCACTTCCTTCGCCATGACCTCCGAAAACCCGAGGATTGCGTTGAGCGGCGTCCGCAATTCGTGACTCATCGAAGCGAGGAAGCGGGACTTCGCCAAATTGGCCTCTTCCGCACGGTGGCGCGCCTCGTCGGATACAGCCTTCGCCGTCTCCAGTTCTGCGATGAGGGATTCATTCTCGCTACGGAAGCTTAGGAGGCTGATGGCCGCCTGGTTGCGATGATGCGCAACATGCCCGAAAAATGGGAGGGACAGAACCAGCAACAGCGTCATAACTGGTTCTACGCCCAAGGGAAATTCCAGATGCAGCAGTGCATGTATGGCAACTGGCAGGCCAAAAGTGGCGAGGACGGCGCCGCGCAGGGAGGAGCAAACAAGCGCCGTGGCTGCAATCATCATCAGAAGTACAATCGCTACGAGAAACGAGAAATTCAGGAAGCCGCAACGACACTCGAACGATACGAGATAGATCCAGCTGATGCCGCTGAAAAAATGCAAAAGCAGGAATTGAATGTGCACCTTGCGCGCATCGATCTGGTCGATGGATCGCTTGTCGATATACCGCGCGAAAAGATAAAGCGCTGTATAGCCTGCCGCCGCCAGCATTCCCCAGATGGCCATTTCGCGTGCGGGGCCCACCGCGTAGCCGGCGGCGCCGATCAGCAGCAGGACGAAGAGAACCGCAGGTGCGCTGCTGATGATCGTGCGCGCATGGATCTTCAGCATTTCCCTGTCGAAGGAGCGATTGCCAGCCTTCCGCGAGAGCTGGTCGCGCGTGTGCCGAACAGCCTTGGCCACGTCGCTGTTGCGATGCGGTTTCGTGCGGTTCACTATGAACTTGTCCGCCATTTGGTTTTGATTCAACACCATCGGACGCGTCGCATTTCCGGCATGGTTCCATAAATACCGGCGAATAATTAAGAGACCCTTCAGTTAATGCGTGTAAGTCGTAGAAATTATTGGCGTAGTAGACGAAATCCGAGGCGGCCGCACCGATGGGCCGATATCCTTCTTTCAGCGGGAATACTCACGCTTCTGGCGCTTACGGTTGCGAGACTGGACCAGGTCGCCACGCGCCATCTTTCAGGATCTTTCAGGATTAACGACGGCGACAGTCTCACGATAAATGGTGAGCGCATCCGTCTCCGCGGGATCGATGCCCCTGAACTTGATCAGCAGTGTTCCTTGGAAGGTCTGTCCTATGCGTGCGGGCAGCGGGCCCGAGAGGCATTGAGCCAACTCACGAACTCCGGTTCTCTTTCCTGCAGCGGCTGGGAGCGAGACCGTTACGGGCGTCTTCTTGCGCGATGCGAGGCGGGGGGCCGCGATCTCGGCCAGACAATGGTGGAAACCGGCTGGGCGATTTCCTATGGTGATTACGCCCTTTCGGAAGCCGAAGCGAAACGGGCTGGCAAAGGGCTTTGGGCAGGCGCCTTCGATGATCCGCGCGACTGGCGCACTCGAAACAATTCGCCCAACGAAACGCCGCACGACTGGCCCGGACGGCTCGTCAACTTTTTGCGGCAAGTCTCCGGAATGACGTGAGGCGAGAGGACGGGGAGAGACACATGAAGCTCTATGACGGCGGGAGGGCACCCAACCCGAGGCGTGTGCGCATCTTTCTTGCCGAGAAGGGAATTCAGGTTCCAACGGCACCGGTGGATATGGCACGGCGGGAGCATCAGGGGGAGGCGATCACCCGGCTCAATCCTCTGCAACGCCTGCCGATCTTGGAACTGGACGACGGCACCGTGATCACGGAAAGCGTCGCGATCTGCCGCTACTTCGAGGAGCAGTCGCCTGAGCCTACTCTCTTCGGCCGCGATGCGCTTACCAGAGCGAGGGTGGAGATGTGGCAGCGGCGCATCGAATTCGGCCTCTTTATCCCGGTCTCGGCGGCCTTTCGCCACCTGCACCCGGCCATGAAGGGATGGGAAGTGCCGCAGGTGCCGGCATGGGGCGAGGCGAGCAAATCCAAGGCGACGGAATTTCTCCGTTTTCTCGATGGCGAACTCGCCGGGCGTCCTTTTATCGCCGGTGATGAATTCAGCATCGCCGATATTACCGGTTTTGTTGCTGTTCAGTTTATGAAACCCGCCCGCATAGACGTGCCGGAGGAACTTGTGCATGCCAGACGCTGGTATGGAGAGATGGCCTCCCGGCCAAGCGCGGGCGCTTGAACCAAATACCTGACCAGTGAGAGGCTGCGGCCTCTATCGCAGCGCTCCCACGAATTCTTGCTGTCGCCATATTTTAGCGTACGTGCTGCTCGGCCGCCTGGATATCTAGGCTATGAGATTGCTGGAGATCGCCGTTCTGCGCGGCCAGGACTGGATCTGCCCCCTCCGTGCGAACCTCTTCAATCCGGGACAGAGCCTTTTTCAGATGCGCGTCGCGCTCATAAATGTCCGCATGGTAGGAAATCGATCCTGAGGTTTCGGGCCAGGCGGTGAAGTAGCCGACATAGACCGGTATCTTGCTTGGCACGTTCCGGCGCATGTTCCGGCCCTTATTGATCTCGGCAGCAACCTCCTCGCTGGAAATCCCGAGCACGGCGGCCGCCATGGCACCCGGATCCTCCAGGCGCACGCAGCCATGGCTGAATGCTCTGCTGTCGCGCGCGAACAGAGATTTCTGCGGCGTGTCGTGCATGTAGATGTCATGCGCGTTGGGGAACATGATCTTGAGCCGGCCAAGGGCATTGCTCGCCCCCGGCGGTTGGCGCACACCATAGGGGACATTGGCGCCATAGGCAGCCCAGTTGATTGCGGAGGACGCTACACGCCTGCCGCGTGAATCGAACACCTCATAGCCCGCACGATCCAAGTAGCCGGGATCGCGGCGAAGCTTCGGCAGCATTTCGTTGACAATGATCGATCGCGGCACGCCCCAATAAGGGTTGAATTCGACATACTCGATCTCATCATGGAAGAAATAGGTTTGGCTGGAGGACTGGCCGACCACCGCCCGCATTGAGAGCTTTTCTGTTCCATTCTCGAAATAGCTGGCGGTGAAGGATGGAACATTGATCATCACGCGCGTGCTGCCCAGATAGGACGGCTGCCAGCGCAGCCGCTCCATGGACAGGAGCACCTTTTCGATGCGGCTGGACGCGGACTTGCCAGTTAGCGCTCTCACCGTGCGCTGTCCCACGATGCCATCCGGGCTGAGCTTGTGCTGTCTCTGCACCGCCTTGATGATGGGGATCAGCTCTTCCGCATAGGTCTGGCTTCCCAAATGGGCGGTCAGCACGGCGCCATGCTCGGCTCTGAAATCGTCGTCGGCTTTGCTTTCTATCGCGAGCAGGACCTTGGAAAAATCAGGATGGCTTGCGCCCGGGCGGACAAGAATGTCCGGTGCAATGACAATCTCTTCCTTTTCCTGTTCCGCTTCGGTGCGAAGCTTCTTCAATTCGTCGCGCAAAGCGTTGAAGAGGTCGTTTTGGGGATGAAGCGACTGCAGGTAAGTGGCAGGTTCCGCGCTGGACGCCAGGATTTCCAGCACAAGTTTCTCGTCCAACGGCTTACGCTTGAAGTCGTGATAGCCCGACAGCTTGTTTGGATCGAGACGGCCGAGTCTTGCATCGCGAGCATAGCGCAGGGCACGCGCGGAAAGCGTCATCTCAAACCGGATAAGTGCCTTCATGCGCGCCGATGAGGATGGAGCCTGCGGCTGCACGGCAATGGGTGCACGAATGGCATAGTCTATGTGCGAAAGCCCGAATGCATCCGCATCCGCCAGAACATCGAGGATTTCGTCCGCCCGCTTGTTCGGGCCATTCTCATCGACCCAGATGAAGCGAGGGGATTGTGCGTAGTACTGAACCAGAGCCGCAGCGATGCGTTCTTCCGCGCGCAGATCGAAATCTGAAAGGCCGTCCAGCGCTTCCATGAAGCGCGTATCGACCGCTTCCCCAGCGGGATTGCGAAGCGCTGATGAAATCGCGGCGAAGTCGACCTTTACAAGAGGATCCGGTTTGAAGCTGTAGAAGCTGGGGGCCGAGACCTGCGGAAGGGGCCTGCTGACGACTGGCCTTTCGGGTCTGCCGGCCCTCGGCGCTGAATTCTGTCCCGCTGCACCATTGGGTGAAGGCTGCACCGCCCGATCCTGAGATCGGTTGTTGTTGAAGAGCATATCAAACAGGTAGCGCTCTGCGGCGGCCTGGTGCGTCGAGCTGAACAGCGTCGCTGCAAAAACAAGCGCGGACAAGCTTCCTGATTGCAGAATCCATTTCCTCACTTGTTCTTCTCCCGCCGAGTAACAGAACTGGGATGACCCCTTCGCCGGCTGCCGGCACGACCGACGTTGTGGCTTCAGCCACCAAAACTACATTGATTCTGCGGAGTCTGAACCAGCACGATGGCTCGGTTCTGTAACTAAATAGTAAAGAACAATTAACCGCCTCGTGAATTTGAGCCCCAAGCGCAAGGGCAGGAAATGGCCCTGGATTTGAGGCCAATCACCAGGCGGCGTGGCGAACGCGACGTACTACGATGCGGTTGCCAGCGCCGCGCAAGCGGGGTGCGCATTGGAACGGCAACCCCTCAACGCTCACGGCTTAGCCCTTTCTCTTGAAGCTCCTCTAGATATTGATGCCAAAGCTGCTCGCGTTCATGGCCCAGCTTGGCGAGATAGTTCCAGCTGTATAGTCCGGTTTCATGACCGTCATCGAACACGATGCGAATTGCATAATTCCCCACCGGCTCGATGCGGGCGATCTCCACATCCTTCTTACCGGACACGATCACCCTCTGGTCCGGCGAATGGCCCTGAACTTCCGCGGATGGCGACAAGACGCGCAATAGCTCTGCGCTCATCGATAGTGGCGCCTCGTCGGGAAAGCTCACCGTAAGGATCTTACGGTCCTTTGACACCCGCAGTTCTTTTGGCGGTCTCATGAGAGGCTTCCTTCTTTTGTGGCAGCGTGAAAAGATCAGATCGAAATCATTGCGGGGTATAAGCGGAGGATGCTAGCCTTGCTTGAAAAACGACGCTCCCGATCCGAAATGGGATCGTGGAGGAGGACTGAATGAACCTGAGCAGCATGATCGATCCTTTTGGCCGGGCTATTACTTATCTGCGTGTCTCGGTGACGGACCGCTGCGATTTCCGCTGTGTCTATTGCATGGCGGAAGATATGCATTTCCTTCCCAAGAAGGATCTCTTGAGCTTGGAGGAGCTCGATCGGCTCTGCACCGTCTTCATCGAGAAGGGTGTCCGGCGCTTGCGGCTCACGGGCGGCGAGCCCCTGGTGCGCAAGAATATCATGCATCTTATGCGTCAGCTTTCGCGTCATCTCAAGTCGGGCGCTCTTGAGGAGCTGACACTTACGACAAACGGCTCGCAGCTTGAGCGTTTCGCCGCCGAACTTTCCGATTGCGGCGTCAAGCGGGTCAATGTTTCGCTGGATACTCTCGATCCGGAAAAGTTCCGCGCGATCACGCGCTGGGGCGTTCTTGACCGCGTTGTTCGGGGGATCGATGCCGCGCAGGCAGCAGGTCTCAAGATAAAGATCAATACCGTCGCCCTCCGCGGCTTCAATGAGGCGGAAATACCCGAAATCATGCGCTGGGCCCATGGACGGAACATGGACATGACCGTCATCGAGACGATGCCGCTTGGCGAGGTGGATGTCGACCGCACGGATCAATACCTGCCGCTTTCGGAACTTCGCGCCGGCCTTGAGCGTCAATTCACCCTTACCGATATACCCTATAAGACCGGCGGCCCCGCTCGCTATGTCTCGGTGTCGGAAACCGGCGGGAGACTGGGCTTTATCACGCCGCTCACCCATAATTTCTGCGAGAGCTGTAACCGTGTGCGCGTCACCTGTACCGGCACGCTCTATATGTGCCTTGGACAGGAGGATGCTGCCGATCTGCGAACACCCCTACGCACCTCGGAGGGAAACGAACTTCTCTCACGCGCCATCGACGAAGCGATCACCCGCAAACCAAAGGGCCACGATTTCGTCATTGATCGGCGCACCCGCCGTCCCGCCGTTTCACGCCACATGAGTGTAACAGGCGGCTGACAATCATTTTCGCTAATCTGGACCGATTGCTTTCGGCAGCTATCGGTCATAAGCGATACTTACGAGTCTTCCTTTCGGAGCCAAAGTGGCCCTTAACGCAAATCTGCGTGGTGCGCTTTACATGGCTATCGCCATGGCCGCTTTAACCACCAACGACACCTTGACGAAATCGGTCCTGCCCCAAATGGGGATGGGGCAGGTGATCTTGCTGAGGGGCGTCGTTGCCACCTCGCTGCTCTGTATTCTTATCTTCCGTACCGATGGCTTCCCTTCACTGAAGTTTCTTGCCCACAGGTCCATCCTCACCCGTGTCGCTTGCGAAATAGGGGGTACGACTACGTTCATTTTTGCGCTGGCCCATTTGCCCCTAGCCAATGTTACTGCGGTGCTACAGGCATTGCCGCTTGCCGTTACGATGGGGGCGGCGATCGTTTTGGCGGAGCCGGTCGGCTGGCGGCGTTGGAGCGCGATCAGTGTCGGGTTTGTTGGCGTTATGATCATCGTCCGTCCGGGACTGGGCGATTTCAGCGCCTGGTCGCTGCTCGCGCTTTTGACCGTGGGGTTCTGTGCCGTTCGTGACCTTTCCACCCGGCTAATCCCCCAGGACATCCCTTCCGTTGGGGTTTCAGTAGCGACCTCGGCGGGCGTCACCTTGTCCGGCGCCGCGCTATTGCCTTTTACGGGCGGATGGCAACCGGTCGAGGTGCCGTCGGCGCTCTCGATTTTCCTTGCGGGCATTTTGGTCGTGGTCGGCTACCAGTTCGTGATCAAGGCAATGCGGCAGGGGGACATCTCTTTCATGGCTCCCTTTCGCTACACCTCGCTTCTGTGGGCGATCTTGCTCGGTTTTCTGTTCTTCGGCGATGTGCCGGACGCTCTGATGCTCTTTGGTTCAGCCCTGGTTGTCGGCTCAGGGCTTTATGCGCTGTACCGGGAGCGGATCGTCGGCCATGATCTTCCGATCACCGAAAGCACTGCGCCTGCCATAACCACGAGCGGGCTCGATACAAAGCCTGTCCACGATCGCCGCAGATGATCATCCCGACATTCGACAAGACGACGCCACCGCACATCCTGACGCTTGTCGCCGTGGCCGCCACGGCATCTTCAGCGACCAATATATTTCTGCCATCCCTGCCGGGCATGGCCGAGCAATTTGGCGCCGATTACGGCATCGTGCAGATGACCGTTTCTCTTTATCTCGCCGCTACCGCGGTGCTGCAACTCGGGATCGGCCCGGCCTCGGACCGCTTTGGCCGTCGGCCAGTGATGCTGGTCAGCTTTGCGGTCTTCTGCATCGCCACACTTGCTGGGGCCTATGCACCGACCATAGAGGCGCTGCTTGCCTGCCGTGTTCTGCAGGCTTTTTCGGCTTCCGGCCTGGTTCTGTCGCGCGCGATCGTGCGGGATATTGTGGGCACTGACGAGGCGGCCAGCCGCATTGGCTATGTCACTATGGGCATGACCTTGGGCCCGATGGTCGCGCCGCTGGTAGGGGGCATTCTGGACGAGGCCTACGGCTGGCGCTCCACCTTCCTCCTCACATTCGGCTTTGGGATCGTTGCCCTTATCCTGATCTATGTCGATCTTGGCGAAACGAATAGGCATCGCTCGTCTAGCTTGACAGCCCAGTTCCGGGGATATCGCGAGCTGGTGCGCTCACACCGTTTTTGGGGTTATGTGGCTACGGCGGGGTTCGCCTCGGGCACCTTCTTCGCCTTTCTTGGCGGAGGACCCTATGTGGCGGCAGAGATCCTCGGCCTTTCTCCATTCACCTACGGGCTCTATTTTGGCGTCGTCTCGCTCGGATACATGCTTGGCAATTTCATTTCCGGCCGCTATTCGCGCGCTATCGGCATCAATCGAATGATGCTATCGGGAAATGCGATCGCCGCGCTGGGCATGGGATTGTCGATCGTCCTGTTCCTTGCCGGTTACGATCATCCTCTTTCCTTCTTCGGCCCAACATTCTTTGTCGGTATGGGCAATGGCATTGCGCTTCCAAGCGCGACTGCCGGCATGGTGAGCGTCAGGCCGCACCTGGCGGGCTCCGCATCCGGTCTCGGCGGTGCTTTGCAGATCGGCGTCGGAGCAGCTTTGGCGACGCTTGCCGGCGGGCTGCTGTCACAGGAAACCGGCGCCTACCCGTTGATGGTCCTGATGTTAGCTTCGTCGTCGCTTGGCATTGCGGCCACACTTTACGTGATACGGGTTGCCAGGACTAAGGGAGAGCTCTGAAAAGGAAGGACCATGGACAGGGTTAGGGCCGCGGGCGTCACTCTGCCAGAGGCTTTTTCGGTAGGTATGCGAAAGCAAAAAGTACCGGGCCCTGCCTGTGCTGGATCAGGTGACGTTTTCTTCCCCTTCCCTGAAAGGAGATGGAGGCGGCGGAGCGGATCGCCAGGGAGATGAAGAAATGAAGGTCTTTGGCATCACAGGTTGGAAGAATTCGGGAAAAACGACCCTAACTGTCAGGCTCACGGAGGAGTTTGTGCGACGGGGCCTTCAGGTGGCAACCGTCAAGCACGCGCACCATGCTTTCGATATCGATCAGCCCGGCACGGATTCGTTCCGCCACAGGCAGGCAGGCGCGAGTGAAACGGCCATCGTGTCAAGCCGCCGCTGGGCTCTCATGCACGAATTGCGAGAGGAAGGAGAGCCAAACCTCGCCGATATCCTGGCGCGGCTCTCACCCTGCGACCTAGTGCTTATCGAAGGCTTCAAGAAGGAGCCGCATCCAAAGATCGAGTGCCGACGGCTCGGCGCTCGCGATCGATCGCCGCTTGCTGACCTTGTGCCGGGAATCGTCGCGCTTGCCAGCGATCACGCGGTCGAAACAAGCCTCCCTCGCTACGACCTAGATGATGTTGCAGGGATCGCCGATTTCATTGCTGGCCATTTATCGATCCGAAAAAACTGAACGTGGGGTAAGTCAGGTAGCGGTGACCGTCTAGCGGCTTGTTGCGTTGGCTTGGAAATCGTTCCTGACCAAGAGAAAAGCGCAGGGAACTCTGGACCCTTTCGAGTTTTCCGACGCATTCAGGGGAGCGATTTTGGAGCCAACCGTAGGCGCCTCCGGCGAATTGTTGAATGGGCCACCGCAGCCTAACTCTTTCCCGTTGCATTTTCTTCCGGAAGAATGGGAATATCAGTGCCAAAGCGGGCGCCTGAGAAGGTGACCGGAACAAGAACAGTGAGGGAGATGATGCGTATCACCGGACGTGTTGCACTCATTCTTTCCGCCGCGCTCATGGCGCTGTCGGCCAGCGCCTCCCAAGCCCAGGAAAGGATGCAGCTAAAAATCGGGACCGAGGGCGCCTACCCACCCTTCAATAATCTCACCGCAGACGGAAAGCTCGAAGGATTTGATATCGATATCGCCCGCGCGCTCTGCGAGGAGATGAATGCGGAATGCGAATTCGTCACGCAGGAGTGGGATGGCATGATCCCCGCGCTACAGGCAGGCAAATTCGACGCCATCATCGCTTCTATGTCGATCACTGACGAACGCAAGCAGCAGGTCGACTTCACGGAAAAATATTACAATACGCCGCCCGCGATCGTCGTGGCGAAAGATTCGGATATCACGGGGGTAACAAAGGAAGATCTCGCTGGCAGGACGATCGGCGCCCAAGCGTCCACGACGCATGGCAATTTTGCCGAGGCGACTTTCCAAGATAGCGAGGTCAAGCTCTATCCGACCGCCGAGGAATACAAGCTCGACATGACGAACGGGCGTCTGGACGCTGTGGTCGATGACGTAATCGTCTTGCAGGACTGGCTAAGCACGCCCGATGGGGAGTGCTGTAAGGTGCTGGGCACGCTCACGCCTGTCGAGGAAATCTACGGCGAGGGAATCGGCATAGCCATCCGCAAGGGCGAGGATGAGCTGCGCGAGAAATTCAACGCCGCTATCCAAGCCATCCGCGAAAACGGAAAATATAAGGAAATCAATGACAAGTACTTCGAGTTCGACGTTTACGGCGGTTAGGCTGCCGCGGGCGGGAGAAATCCCGTCGCTCTACCTACGCAAGCCGACGCAGTTCAACACGCGGGTTCCCGCTGAAGAAGCCAACTGGCGTCGTTGGCATTGAGGTAATGACGGGCACGACCGGGAGATGAATGGCGTTCTGACCCTCCTTAGTTTCGGCCCGGCAGGGTGGGGTGACGAAATCGCCTTGGGTGTGCTCGTCACCATTTCGCTGGCGCTCGTGACCCTTCCATTCGGCCTTGCAGCCGGTTTCACGGTCGCGCTTGCAAAGACGTCGGAGGAGCCTAGCCTTAGGCTTGCGGCCAATATCTACACCACAATTTTCCGCGGCTTGCCTGAGCTATTGACGCTATTCCTGGTCTTTTACGGCGCGCAGATCGCGGTGCAGCAGATCACGCGCGTTCTGGGCGCAAACGCCACTATAGAGATCAACGCTTTCGTGGCCGGTATCGTGGCGCTCGGGGCGGTTTTTTCCGCTTACGCCAGCGAAGTGTTCGTATCCGCCTTCCGCGCCATTCCGCGCGGCCAATACGAGGGTGCATACGCGGTGGGGCTTTCCCGCCGGCGCACCATGCAGCTGGTCATCTTGCCGCAACTCATCCGGCTGGCTTTACCGGGCCTCTCCAATCTGTGGCTTATCCTTCTTAAAGAGACTTCGCTGGTGTCTGTCATCGGGCTTGCCGATATCCTGCGCCAGACGGGCATTGCGGCCCGCGTGAGCAAGGAAGCTTTTCTGTTCTTCGGCATTGCCTGCCTGCTTTATCTCGGCCTTTCCGTTCTCTCTTCCTTTGCGTTCTCGGCTATCGAGCGGCGGGTTTCTTCCAGCGGGCCGTCGCGATGAGCCTTCCCCGCACGGCAGAGCTGGACGATATGCCGCCACCCCTGCCGGTCAGGCGTTGGACCTTGGCACGCATTACAGGCCTAGTGCTGCTAAGCGGATGGGTGCTGCTTGGCTTGGGAGTGCTCTATTTTCTGCTAAATTCCTGGAATCCGGAGCTCATTTCGCGATACACACCGAATTATGTTTCCGGTCTTTGGGTCACCATCCAGCTTGTAGTGATCTCTATTTTGGCAGGCGCCGTCCTATCGGTCCCTATCGCCGTTGGACGCCGAGCCGAAAGCCGGGTAATTTCATCCCTCGCTTATGCATATGTCTATTTCTTCCGCGGCACCCCCCTGCTTGCACAGACGTTTCTCATTTATTACGGTCTCGGCTCCTTCCGGCCGCAACTGGAGGCCGTTGGGCTTTGGACCTTCTTCCGCGATGCTTGGTTCTGCGCCATCTTCGCCTTCACGCTCAATACCGCAGCTTACCAAGCTGAGATCCTGCGCGGAGCGGTAGAAAGCGTTGGCCGCGGCCAATGGGAGGCGGCAGCCGCTCTTGCCTTCTCGCGATGGCAGACTTTGCGGAAGATCATCTTGCCTCAGGCTTTGCTGGTTGCGCTACGGCCGTATGGAAACGAAATCATTCTGATGATCAAGGGATCCGCTATCGTGGCGATCATCACAGTGTATGATCTGATGGGTGAGACGCGCCGCGCCTTCTCCCGGACCTTCGACTTTCAGACATATATCTGGGCCGCGCTCATCTATCTCGTACTCGTTGAATTGCTGCGGATCGCGACTGAGCGCATTGAGCGCCGACTGACGCGACATCTGGGCCGCTAACTTTGCACAAGGAGGAACAGCCGAATGGCGAAAATTGCATTCATCGGGCTTGGCGTAATGGGCTACCCCATGGCCGCACATCTGAAAAACCGCGGCGGCCATGATGTGACGGTCTACAACCGCACAACCGCAAAGGCGGAAAAATGGGTGGGCGAGCATGGCGGGGCACTGGCGGAGACGCCGGCCGAAGCCGCAAAGGATAAGGATTTCGTTTTCGCCTGTGTCGGCAACGATGAGGACCTGCGAGGGGTCACCACCGGGCCCGAAGGCGCATTCCGAACAATGAAGCAGGGTTCGATCTTCATCGACAATACCACCGCGTCTGCCGAAGTAGCTCGGGAACTTGCTGCTGATGCGGAGAAGCGCGGTTGCTCCTTCATCGACGCGCCGGTTTCCGGCGGCCAAGCCGGTGCGGAAAACGGCGCCCTTACCGTAATGTGCGGCGGCGATAAGGCAGCATTCGAAAGGGCAAAGCCGGTGATCGAAGCCTATGCCCGCATGGTTGGCCTGATGGGACCATCAGGCGCCGGACAGTTGACCAAGATGGTGAACCAGATCTGCATTGCAGGCCTCGTGCAAGGCCTCGCGGAAGGCATTCATTTTGGCAAGAAGGCCGGCCTTGATATCGAGCAGGTGGTAGGGGTGATCTCAAAAGGGGCCGCTGGTTCCTGGCAGATGGAGAACCGCCACAAGACGATGAATGAAGGCCGGTATGATTTCGGTTTCGCAGTCGATTGGATGCGCAAGGATCTTGAAATCTGCCTTGCCGAGGCCGACCGCAACGGAGCCAAGCTGCCGATCACCGCGCTCATCGATCAGTTCTATAAGGAAGTTCAGGAGATGGGCGGTCGCCGCTGGGACACATCCTCGCTGCTGGCGCGGCTTGAGAGATAAGAAAAGGTGGAAAAGGCCCGACCTATTCGGGCCATTTTCTTAGTTAGACCGCTGCGCTTGCAGATTCCTTGTCGAGCACAAGATAGTCGAGCGGCAATTCAGTCGTGTACTTGATCTGCTCCATGGCGAAGGCCGAGGACACGTCCCGGATCTCGATCTTGGAGATAAGCTTCTTATAGAAGGCGTCGTAAGCCGCGATGTCCGGCACGACGACGCGCAGGAGATAGTCGACGTCGCCGCTCATGCGATAGAATTCCACCACCTCCGGGAACTCTTTGATCACCTCGGAAAACCGGCGTAGCCACTCATGGCTATGCGCATTCGTGCGAATGGACACGAAGACCGTCACTCGCGCGTTCACCTTGGCCGGATCGAGCAGCGCCACCCGCCTGCGGATCACGCCTTCTTCTTCCAGCTTCTGGATCCTTCTCCAGCATGGTGTGGTCGAAAGTCCGACTTTCTTTGCTATGTCCGCCACCGCGAGCGTGGCGTTCTCCTGCAGCAGACGGAGTATTTTTCGATCAAGGCGATCCATGGAATTCTCCATTAGAATTATATTTCTGAAATGGACCTATTTCGACCGAAAAACAACAACAATTTTCTCATGAAGCCAAAACACCCTTCGTCTTTCAGGGCTTCCCTTTAGGCGCGCCAGAAGGTCGGCGTAAAAACGACAAGCACGGCAAAAATCTCAAGCCGCCCCAGTAGCATAGCGACGATCAGCACCCACTTGGCATAATCGCTGAGCGGGAGGAAATTGCCTGCAGGCCCGACGATTGGGCCAATTCCCGGGCCGACATTTGAGATTGCAGTCAGCATCGAGCTAGCGGCGGTCACAAGATCGAGATTGCTCGCCGCCAGTGCGATTGTGCCAGCGGTCCAAAGGGCAATGTAGGCAATAAAAAAAAGGACAATCGACCGCTGCATTTCCGCGTCCACGGCACGGTTGCCGTATCTGAGCGGTTGCACCGAACTGCCGTAAATCAGGATACGCAGTTCGTTCCGCAGCATGCGTCCAAGAATGAAGAAGCGGTATGCCTTGATTCCACCGGTTGTCGAACCGGAACAGCCTCCCAGGAACGTAGCAAAAAAAGCAATCGTGACGGCGAATGGTCCCCAGAGTGTGTAGTCCTCGCTGGCGAAGCCTGTCGTGCTGACGATGGACGTGATGTTGAAAGCAGCCGTGGTCACCGCTTCGGCGAATGGGACGTCATCGGCGATCCGTCTCTGCACGGCAAGGGCCAGGACAATGACGACCAGATAGCCGAGGAAGACGCGGATCTGCGGATCACGAAGGGCATCAAGCCTTCCCTGCACCACGAACAGGATGAGGATTGAAAAGGGAAGGGCACCCAGGATCATGAAGATAGTGCTCACCCACAGCAGTACATTGTTGTCTTCAAAAAAGCCGAAGGAAGCATCATGCGTTGAAAACCCGCCCGTGGCGAGCGTGGTCATGGCGTGGTTGATTGCGTCGAAGGTGCTCATTCCGGCGGCCGCATAGGCGATGGCGCACACCCCCGTCAGGAAAACGTAAACGCCTATAAGCGCGCGAAGGAAGCTCTTCAAACGCTCGAAGGGCCGGTCCTCGATATCGGACGACTCGATGCGGAAATAGGAAAACCCGCCGACATTCAGCATCGGTAGAAGAAAGAGTCCCAGCACGACGACGCCCAATCCGCCCATCCACTGCAGGAGCGAGCGCCAGAGCAGCACGCCAGGAGGAAGAGTGTCGAGACCGACGACCACCGTGGAGCCAGTGGTCGTGATTGCGGAAACGGATTCGAAAACCGCATCGGCGAAATCGAGCTTCAGCGATGCGGCATAAAGCGGCAAGGCGCCGACAATCCCCAAGGTCGACCACAAGACCACGACGACTATAAAGGCCAGCCGTGTCGAGCGAACCGGCGTCCTGTCCCGCGTCGCCGCCGCCACCGTCAGCGCAATGGCCCCCGTGGTGAAGGCGCAGACGGCAAAGACCTGCCAATCGCTATGACCGTAATAGAGGTCGACTGCCGCCGGAATGAGCATCGCCCCGGCGATATAGATCGAAAAGATAGAGGCCACATAAGCGGCGGCCCGGATTATTGCGCCGTGCACTTGGATGGTTTCCAGATTGATGCTTGGTTTCGGTCTGAGTTCGCGACGCTCCCCATGCTCCTTTAATTCCAGCATGGTTGATGACGGGGCATCGCCGGCTGATCACTCCCGGGGTAAAATGGGTCCATGGATACCGTGGCTTTCAAAACGATCGGCACGGTTCGCAATAATACTTTCGGGGGCCGAAGGCCAGCACGACGCGGACTTCAAGCGATCAGACGTGTGAAAAGATAACCTGCAAACGCAGAACGACCACGGCTTGGCCCAGGCGGCGCAGCCCTGCCCAAATTGCAGCGTTTCACCGGCGGAGCGCCTACCAGCGGATAACAATCACTTTTTCGTTTCCCTCGGCAAGCTCGACCGCCTCAGGCCGATTGTCCTTCCGCATACCTGTGCGCGCGTTTTCGACCAGGTCGACGGAAATGATGTCGGCAGCGAAGGCTTCATCGACCTCGGCAACGAAAATGGGAGCGTCTTGAGGTAGATCTTTAAGCTTCTCCACAAGCTCACGGACTTTCACGGGCAGTCTCCTTTTCCCTTTGGAACGGCGAAGGCCGAAGCCGGTTCCCAGCGCCTCGCGAATACCCGCGCGATCTTCGTACGCCCTTTCTGTTGATTGACCGCCACGCCATTTTTTGCCACATCACGGGCGCAGCCCAACCAGGGATGGCAAGAGTCGGAAGTGAACTGTGGTGCGCGACGCGCGCAGGATCGGGAATACCAAAATGAATGCCGATTTTTCAGTGCAGCGCGAGACCATGATCGAGGGGCAGCTGCGCACTCAGGATGTAACGAATGTGCCGCTGATCCAGGCCATGCGTGAGATTCCTCGCGAAGCATTTGTGCCGAGCCGCCGCAAGACACTTGCCTATATGGATGAGGACCTGGAAATTTCCCCGGCATCCGGAGGAAATCCGCCGCGCTACCTCATGGAACCCGCCCGCTTCGGCAAATTGGTACAGCTAGCGGAGGTGCGATCGAGCGACCTTGTGCTCGATGTCGGATGTGCGACCGGCTATTCCGCAGCGGTTTTGTCCAAGATCGCAAGCTTCGTGGTCGCGCTGGAGTGCGATTCTGCTCTTGCGGAAACGGCATCCTCGTTGCTCACCGAGCTCGGTTGCATGAACACTACCGTCGTTACCGGGGCGCTGAACGAGGGTTACGTGAATGAATCCCCTTATGATGTAATTTTCATCGGGGGCGGCGTGGATTATGTTCCTGATTCGTTACTTGCTCAGTTGGCCGAAGGAGGGCGCCTGGTTGCGGTGATCGGAAGGGGGAATGCGGCAAGAGCCCATCTCTTCCTGAAGGAAGGAGGCTTGCTGTCGTCGCGCGCCGACTTCAATGCTGCCGTGAAGCCCTTGCCGGGCTTCGAGATCGAAAAAGGATTCGTATTTTAATCTTTGATCGGAGCGTTGTTGCTGAAGCGCAACGGATTTGATCAGTTAGATCGTGTAACGTCCTGCCTATGTGGGGCGAGTCCGTCGATTTGGGGGAACACCTCCCGGCCGCTACGCCAGAAACAGCTGGACGTCACGGACGTCCGAATCAGGAGGTGAGGTAGGTCGTGACATTCTTGCGAAGCCGTATTGTGGCTGCCTTGGCTGCGACATCTGTGATTTTGTCCCCGCTTCCGGCGAGTGCAGAAACGATCCTCGGAGCGCTGACGAAAGCCTACCAGAACAATTCCAGCCTGAACTCATCGCGCGCGACCGTCCGCGTAACGGATGAAAATGTTGCGATCGCCAAATCCGGAATGCGGCCCAGGGTGAGCGGCACCGGTTCTTTGCAGCTGCAGAATCGGGACAGCACCGAGATTCGCACAGGGCAGTTCGGCATCTCGCTTCAACAGCCGATCTTTGATGGATTTCAGACGCATAATAACGTGCGCGCATCCGAGGCGCAGGTTCGCGCCGCAAACGAAAGTTTGCGCAATGACGAACTGAACCTGCTTCTCAACGCCGCGATAGCCTATATGGATGTGATCCGCGACAGGCAGATCGCCGCGCTGCGGTCGGAAAACCTTCAATTCCTCGAAGAGCAGGTCCGATCCGCTCGTTCGCGGCTGGATGTGGGCGAGGGCACGCGTACGGATGTGGCGCAGGCGGAAGCCAGCCGGCAATTGGCGCTGGCCCAGCTTGCGGCGGCAAGGGCGCAGGCCGCAGCAAGTGCCGCGACCTATCGTCAGCTGGTGGGAGATGATCCGGGAACCCTCGAGGCCCCTGAACCGCTGAGCCGATTGCTTCCGGCCGGGATCGATCAAGCCACGGCCATCGCACTTGCAGAACATCCGGCGATCGCGGCCAGGCTTCACCAGGTCGACGCTGCAGCCTTCAGCGTGAAGTCCGCGGAAGGTACGCTCCTGCCCAACCTCTCTGCATCGGCCAGCCTCACGACGACCCGGACCGACACTTCCGGTGCGGCTGGCGCTGGCGGCCTTGCCGGCTCGAACGATGGCACCCAGAACAGTGCCTCGATCGGGCTCAACCTCACAATTCCGATTTACCAGGGTGGCGAAGCTTCCGCCCGCGTCCGGCAATCAAAGGAATCGCTTGGCAAAGCGCGGATTGACGTGGACGTTACCCGTGATCAGGTGCGACAGGCTGTGACGTCCGCATGGACACAATATCAGGCCGCAAGGGAGGCACTGGCTGCAAACCGCGAGCAGGTGAATGCAGCCAGGCTTGCCTTGAGCGGCGTCATCGAGGAACGCGATGTCGGTCAGCGTACGACGCTGGACGTCCTCAATTCGCAGGCTGATGTCATCGACGCGCGCATAGAGCTTGTCAACGCGCAGCGTAATGTCGTCGTGGCGAGCTACGCTATCGTTTCTGCTATTGGGCGCCTTTCTCCATCCAGATTGGGTCTCAACGTCGCAACCTATGACCCGCAAGAGCACTACAACGCCGTCAAGGACAAGTGGTACGGCTTGAGGACGCCGGACGGGCGCTGATAAACCTTCCATAACCGTTTTGCCCCGTTCTTGGTCATTTCTGTGCGAAAAGAGCGCGAACCTTCTTGCAGGGATTCTCACCCGCGCGTGCCTTCGCTAGGCTAAGATCATGATTCGAAACGGTCTCGTGCTTGATAGGGGCAGGGGACGAACATGAGAACGGCGGCACGATGGCACAGGCAAGCACCGCACAACAGCGTGAGCCCTCGATGGAGGAAATTCTCGCATCGATCCGGCGCATCATAGAGGACAGTGAAACTGGGCGTAAGGACGAGGCTCCTCGCGACCATGAAACCGCGTTCCGCAGCCTCGCCGATCTTGAGGGCTTTCGTTCTCTGGCACCTTCTGCCGTTGCGCCGCTCAGCCCGGAGTCCACTTATGAGCCGGCACAGGACCAATCCGAATGGACGGAAGAGACCTCTCAGCCAAATAATGAATCGGCCGCGCCGGAAGGGTTCGAATCAGACGCAGACGAGGAGGAGGATTTTCCCATCCCCGTTGCTGCGAACGCGCAAATGCCTCCGGCGGAAGGCCAGGGTGCTCCTCAGGGGTACCAGCAGCAGGCCGTAAATCCGGCATTGCACCCCCAGTCTGCCGAATTGGAACGTCGACCGATCATTTCGCGGCTTCCGGGGCGCAAGGTGGCAGCCGCGTTTGAAGAACTCAATGAGGCGCTCATCGCGAACCGGCGGAAGACGCTTGACCAAATGGCGGAGGAGATGCTGCAGCCAATGTTGCAGGATTGGCTGGACAACAATCTGCCGCAACTGGTCGAACGTCTCGTTCGCGAGGAGATCGAGCGCATTGCCCGAGGCATTTAAGGGCTGGCAGTAACAGCGGTTTTCTCACCGTTGACGAGCGGCCGCGCAGTTGCACGAACCACTTGTCGCACAGCGTGGTTGCAGAATGCTGCACTGTTGACACGTTCGCACCCTTCGGCTTTACACCCAGCACCACAGAGCAGTTGCAGAATAGCTGCAACGCGGCGCAGTCGCCGAAGCACGGACCAATTCTATGCTGGAAAAAACCTACGACGCGGCCGGTGTCGAGCCGAGAATTTCGGAACGCTGGGAGGAAGAGGGGGCGTTCAGGGCAGGCGCAGGCGCCGAGCGAGGTGCTGAAGCGTTCACGATCGTCATCCCGCCGCCCAATGTAACCGGCTCGCTCCATATGGGGCACGCGCTCAACAACACCCTGCAGGACATCATGGTCCGTTTCGAGCGCATGCGCGGCAAGAACGTGCTTTGGCAGCCCGGAATGGACCATGCCGGAATCGCAACTCAGATGGTGGTCGAGCGGCAGCTTATGGAGCGGCAGATTCACCGCCGCGACCTTGGCCGCGAAAGTTTCGTGGAAAAGGTCTGGGAGTGGAAGGAGCAATCCGGCGGAACCATCCTGACGCAATTGAAGCGGCTCGGTGCCTCCTGCGACTGGTCCCGTGAGCGCTTCACGATGGACGAAGGTCTGTCTTCGGCGGTTATCGAGGTCTTTGTTTCCCTCTACAAACAAGGCTTGATCTACAAGGACAAACGTCTCGTCAATTGGGACCCCAAGCTTCTGACCGCCATTTCCGACGTCGAGGTGGAGCAGATCGAGATCAAGGGAAATCTCTGGCACCTGCGTTATCCCATTGAGGGAATGCCCTTTGATGCGGATGACCCCTCCACATTCATTACCGTTGCCACGACCCGGCCCGAAACCATGCTCGGCGATACCGGCGTGGCGGTGCATCCCAGCGACGAGCGCTACCAGCATTTAATCGGGAAGCATGTGCTTCTTCCCATTGTCGGGCGCAGAATTCCCATCGTGGCGGACGAGTATTCCGACCCCGAGAAAGGTAGCGGTGCAGTCAAGATCACGCCCGCGCACGATTTCAACGATTTTGAGGTGGGCAAGCGCCATGGCCTGCGCATCATCAACGTGATGATGCCGGACGCGTCCATCAACATTCTTGACAATGAGGATTTCCTGGAAGGGCTCGCGCCGACGGACGCACAGCGCCAGCTTTGGCAGCAACTCCAAGGCGTCGAACGCTTCGAAGCGCGCAAGCGGATCGTCGCGACGATGGAGGAGGGCGGTTATCTCGCCAAGATTGAGCCGCACACCCATGCCGTTCCCCATGGCGACCGCGGCGGCGTGCCCATCGAGCCATTCCTCACCGATCAATGGTATGTCGATGCGAAGACGCTTGCCCGGCCGGCGATCGAGGCCGTGCGAGCGGGTCGTACCGTTTTTGTGCCCAAGAATTGGGAAAAGACCTATTTCGATTGGATGGAAAACATCCAGCCCTGGTGCATTTCACGGCAGCTTTGGTGGGGTCACCAGATTCCTGCCTGGTATGGGCCCGACGGCCAGGTATTCGTGGAGAAGGATGAGGAAGCGGCCCTGGAAGCGGCTATACAGCATTATCTCTCACATGAGGGACCCTGGAAGGCATGGGTGGAAGAGAAGCTGGAGAACTTCCAGCCGGGAGAGATCCTGACGCGTGACGAGGATGTCCTTGACACCTGGTTTTCTTCGGCGCTCTGGCCATTCTCCACCCTTGGTTGGCCCGAAAAGACCAAGGAGCTTGCTACCTATTATCCGACCTCGGTGCTGGTGACCGGCTTCGACATCATCTTCTTCTGGGTGGCGAGGATGATGATGATGGGCCTTCACTTCACCGGCAAGGAGCCCTTCCATACCGTCTATGTCCACGCGCTTGTGCGCGACAAGAACGGCGCCAAGATGTCGAAGTCCAAGGGCAACGTCATCGATCCCCTGGAACTCATCGATCAATATGGGGCGGACGCACTGCGCTTCACGCTCGCCATTATGGCAGCGCAGGGCAGGGACGTGAAACTCGACCCGGCTCGGGTGGCGGGCTACCGCAATTTCGGGACAAAGCTCTGGAATGCGACGCGCTTTGCGCAGATGAACGGTGTGGCGCGGGATGCCAATTTCCAGCCGGAGCAGGCCAAGCTTGCCGTCAATCGGTGGATCCTGACGGAGCTGACCCGCGCGAGCCGTGCGATTACAGAGGGCATTACCTCCTACCGCTTCAACGATGCGGCGGGCGGAGCATATCGCTTCGTCTGGAGTCTCTTCTGCGATTGGTATCTCGAGTTGTTGAAGCCTGTTTTCGCGGGGGACGACGAGACGGCGAAGGCGGAAGCGCGCGCTTGTGTCGCCTATGTCCTGGACGAGATATACAAGCTCCTGCATCCGATGATGCCGTTCATCACCGAGGAGCTCTGGTCATTGACCGGCGGCGAGGGCGGCCGCCCGGATGTTCTCGCGCTTACGCGCTGGCCCAAGCTGGCTTTTGAGGACAAGGCCGCCGCGGAGGATGTCAACTGGCTGATCGACCTCGTTTCGGGAATTCGCTCCGTTCGCTCGGAGATGAATGTGCCCCCCGCTGCCGTCGCGCCACTTATTGCGGTGGGAGCCGACGCGACGACGCGTGAAAGGCTCGCGCGGCATGAGCCCGCAATCCGCCGTCTGTCGCGCGTGGGCGAGCTTGGGTTTGCCGGCGAGCCTCCAAAGGGCTCGGCACAGCTTGTCATAGGCGAGGCGACCTTTTGCCTGCCGCTCGGAGACCTCATCGATCTCAAGGCAGAGGTGTCAAGGCTGGAGAAGGAAGTCGCCCGGATGAGCAATGAGATCGATCGCCTGGAAAAGAAGCTTGGTAACGACAAGTTCGTGGCGAACGCTCCGGAGGAAATCGTTGCGGCGGAACGGGAAAAGCTTGCCGAATTCTCCGAGTCCAGGTCGCGTCTGGCCGTCGCTCTGGCGCAGGTGCGGAGCGGGATGTGAGGCGGTCCTCTCGAGATTAGCAACTGCGCGCTTTTACGGCGCGCAGTTCAGATTTCCCCTCCATGTTGCCCTACTGCAACATGCCTTTTTTAGAGGGTTTCCTGCTTCCACAGCCCGGATTTAAAGGAGTTTAGGGTTCGAGCCCTTAAATGGAGCCCACGGCTTCAGGAATACCAAGTATCCATTAAGCTATTATCCTCACAAAATTTTAGTTCTCAACATCGCAAATGGCCTAATCGGTGGCCGCGCTATCATTTCGGCGATAGTGTCGCACCAATGGAGGGGCTCGTATGCGATTCAGTCATCTTGCATACTCATTTGTGGTTTTCCCATTCATCGTCGGCAGCGCTCAAGCCGGAGGGTTCTCGCGAGGCACCGCGGATACGGACATCCTCTTCGAGGAGGGGAACGTCAATTTCCGTGCTGGGGCCTATATCGCCGTGCCCCACCAGGAATATCGCGCCGCACCGCTGGCGGCTCCCAATCCGGCACTAATCGGCGAAAATTACCTTGACACCTATGTCATCCCGTCGGCGGCCGTAAAGTTCGGCGTCGATGACAAGTTTGCATGCGCGGGAACCTATACGGATTCCAATGGCGCCAGCTCCAGCTTCGCGGTCCCTTACGGCGTTAGCGGTAAGCTATCGGAGTCCTTCATCGTGACTGAGTTCGGCGCAACGTGCGCCGCGTTCTTCGACATGGGTCGAGGGCGCCTCTCGCTGTTGGGGGGAGCCTTTATCGAAAAGCTCGATTACACCCTTGATGCGCTACCCACTTTGCCCGGCTTGGGACCAGTCCCGATGGAGATCGGCCTCGACAGCGACGCTTATGGCTGGCGCGCCGGTATCGGCTATGAGATTCCGGATATCGCCCTTCGCGCGCAGCTTCTTTATCGCTCCGGCACAACTCACAATGCCACCGGCTCCGGCGGAACACCCCTTATTCCCGGGGCCGAGCTGCCGGCTTTTGCCACGGGTGAACTACCGCAAAGCGTGGAATTGAGGCTTCAATCCGGCATTGCGCCAGGGTGGCTGGCTTTCGGTTCGGTCAAATGGACAGATTGGTCTGTCAACGAGACGCTTGACCTCTCTGTTTCGACCGGCATTCCCGGCATCGGCGACTTGAAAAGCCGGAACGAATATTACTGGCGGGATGGCTGGACGATTACCGGCGGCGTTGGGCACGCCTTCAACGAAAGAGTGTCGGGCCTTGTCAGTCTCCAGTGGGACCGCGGCGTGAGTACCGGCTATGACCTGCGCAAGGACAAATGGCTGCTTGCCGCAGGCGCCAGCCTAAAGGATCAGTGGGGCGGCGAATTGCGGCTTGGAGGCGGCATCTCCTATCTCTCCTCCGCCGAAATCACTGAAGGCGTTGAAACCGGTGCCGCGGTGGATGCGGGCTGGGCTGCACTCTTTTCCGCCAGTTACAGCGTTAAATGGTGACCACTGGATTGCATTTGGTGCCACCAGTCTTGGTCAGGCATCGCCGACAATCACCGTAACCCGTCCTGAGCCGCCACAATCCCGGCAGGGTCTACCGTCGACTTTACCGGTTCCAGAACAGCGCCTGCAGATATTTTCGGCCGATTGCCTGGTCCCCGGTTCGGTCTCGTCGCCCGGCGCTTTCTTTTTAGCCATCGCTCCCGCTCCTGTTGATAAAATAGAAGGCGTCCAGATCGCAATCCCGGTCTGTGGCGAGCCTCAGGCTCCCCCAATCGGCGTGATCACTTTGCCGGAGCCGCCGCAATCGGGGCAGGGGCTTCCGCCAACTTCACCGGAGCCCCGGCAGCGCCGACAGATATTTTCACCCGCACCAGGCGTGCCCTCCGGCACCGCATCCGGATTGCCAGCCTGTGGGCCCGATCTCAGCTTTTCCGGTTTCAACGACTCCCGAGCACGCGCGATTTGTGCTTCGTCGGTGCTCAGCGCGTGCCCGCTATCGTCGGGCAATCCTTCACCGGTTTGGGCGATGCTTTCGTCTACTGGCCTGTCGTTCGCGCCCGTCGTTATCTTTCGTTTCCCAGCCATGTTTCTCTCCATGACTGCCTAACGCACGAAGACCGGAATTGGTGCGCCTCGCGCTGTCGTTTTTCTCGGCTATTCGGGGGTATGCCGCCTTCGCTGCCCAGCTCAATCTCTGATAGACTTTGCACGAATCGGGGCACGCTTAGGCTGACATGCCGATACCGTCCCCTTCGATCGAGACGGTGGGGGAAAAATGCGGGGTCGTTTCCTCTTTTGCCTGCTTCAAATAGGGGCAGCGCTTCCTTCGAACACACATGCAGAGGAGATGCCTACGAGGTTTCTGCAGCCCGGCATCCATTCCGACTGGCGGGAGCTGCGCTTCGGCGTGATGGCCTATGACCGCGGCTTCTTTTCAACTGATGATTTCAGCGGCACGGTCATCAATGGCGAGTTCTTGTTCAGCGCCCCCGCCTTTCTGGAGCGCATCGGCTCACCGCGTCCTTATCTCGGTTTCGATGCGGCCATTGCCGATGACCCGATCCATTTTGCCTATGCAGGCCTTAGCTGGGATTTCCACCTCGTCGGCAACTTTTATCTGAGTGCCAGCCTGGGCGGCGCCGTAACAACGGCTAAGAATTTGGACGATCCGACCACCTATAAGGCTCTGGGATGCCGGGCTCTTTTTCATTTGGGCGCGGCTATCGGATATGATGTGGGTGAGCGCTGGACGCTGCAGGCCTACACAGACCATTTCTCCAACGCGAGCCTATGCGGTGACAACAACGGCGCCGAAGCCACAGGCCTGCGGATCGGCTATCGCTTCTGAAGCGCCAGCATTATCAACCATCGCTGCCTGTGAAGTTCTCCAGCCTCAAAACGCCAGGATGAGCGTTGCCGCGATGCTCATGAGAATCGATACAGCAAGAAAGGCGATATAGGACTTCGGTCGGTCGAAAAAGATTGCGTAGCCGGCAAGCCATGCCGCAGCCCCGGCTCCCAGGGAGAACAGGAAGCCGTCGCGTTCGCCGAAGGCGATGGTCGCGGCCATCAGGCCACCGATCGTAATGGCTCCGAATGCGATGATAACGGCGACCGCATATGCCTCAAAGCTATCGTTCATGATCGTCCCTTTGAAAGCGTTCGGTTCCTGACCGCTTCAGCGGTTTGTGGCGGAGGGAGTGGGATTCGAACCCACGGTGGACTCGCGCCCACGCCGGTTTTCAAGACCGGTGCCTTAAACCGCTCGGCCATCCCTCCAAACGTTGATTTCGTTGGCTTTTCTGGTCTTTCGGTGGAGCAATTTCACGCTGCTACCATTTTGCTGCCGAACGCATTTTACCATTGAGCCTTTACCGCGCCTCTAATTGCCGCGTCAACTCGTTCCGCTGGTTCTGTCCGCATTCTCGGCATCTTGTGCATAGAGGTTACGGCGATGTGTCGGGCGGATGAAGCTTCGACTGGGTGTGCACGATCCTACCGATAAATGCTGCTCAATTCCAAAATCCCTATTAGAGGCTCTGGTTATCCGATGGCATGTAGAACCGGCCCCACAAGGATTTTCTGCCATGCCGCTTCCCGCCCGTTCGCTTTCCTTGCCGTGCATCTCTTCAGTTGGAGGCACACAGCCATTGCCGGCTCCCGGCCCTCTACGCCTCCATAAGTCAATGGAAATCCTGCCCGCACAGCCAGCAGCGTCTCAGGGCGCGCCGCAGACCGCTCTGAGCCGCCCGGCATTTCCAGGAATTTCAGGCGCTCTGAGTCTGGAATCTTTGCCGCCGGCGAAGCTGCTCGACACCCTGTCTACCGCAAGACGGGAAAACCGATCTTTGGTGCCGCTGATCAATGCGCGGATTGAACGCCTGCTGAAAACAGCAGACCTTTCAAGGCAGGTTCCTTTTAAGAGCAGATATAATAACAGCTTATATAAAATAGAAGGAAGCGAAATCCCGATTGTCATGAAGAGGATGCAATCTCCGAAGGCAGCCTTTCTGGAGGAATTGGCATATCGGGTTAGCGAGAAACTGGGAGTCCATCTCGTTCCTCCCACCATAGCAAGAAAAAGATCTATTCTTCAGCCCTTGTTAGAAGGATACACCGAAGAAAAGAAAATCTCCGCAAGCGAGAAAAAAGTGCGCGGAGTAGAAATTCCGGGCAATGCCAAGCTGTTTTATTATCTGGTCAATCAGCTTGACGACAATCAAGGCAATCGCATGTGGAGCGGCGATGCGACTTTGATGCTCATAGACCATGAAAATACCTTCTCCCCGCGAAATTCGGCTACGCATGAGGGCGCTATTCGAAACATCCGAATGGATGAGGTATTTACCGACGAAACATGGCGGCGTTTCCTATCGATCCCGGCTTCGGAGTGGCGCGCACTCTGCCACACAGAACACCTGTCATTGTCCGATGATGCGATAGCAGGATTTTTGGCGCGCATTGAGCACGTCAAGCACCTAGCCCAGAGGCAGATAGAGTCCGGTGCGATTTGTCTTTCTGACCCAAGTCGTACTGCTGCGCGCGCCGAGTCCATTCTGAGAGAGTTTGAACTTCGCGCCATCCCTCGCGCTGACGCCTCTTTCCTGGCGGGCGATGCGTTGCAAATTCTTGAAGCCGGTTATCAGAACTTCCTGAAGGGACGATCTCGCATCGTTGAAAAGCTGAAGGCATCGCGCGACGCTGCTTTGGAACCATTGCTGCAGGAAATCAAAAGCCTGCGGGCTGAAGCCGCCAGGCTGAAGCCTGAAAAGACGAGGCTGAAGTCAGAATTGAGCATGGCCAATCGGACGGGATTTTGGAATTGGGTTCGGGTCAAGGTTCAGCGAGAACCGGAACTGGAGGCTGAACGGAGCTATCGCGAGATTAAATCATCGCTGAAGCATCAAGAGCGCCGGATCGTTGAGCTGGAAAATCGCCTTGGCTGGATAGTCGATGACTACAGGTGGAAAGAGGACAGAGAGAGCGATGCTCTGAGGCGTTCCACCGCGGATGGTATGCGCCATGCATTGCTTGAGAAGGGTGTGTATGTTGAGGAGCCAGCCAAAGAAAATGATGCCGTTGAACGCTTCCTGAATTCAAGGGAGGCGTCAAAGATCATCGACCGATCCATCACCTCACGATTTGGGCTTCCCGACAGAGAAAAGTCTATAAAGTACGCCGTTAAGGAGCTGCGGGGGGCATTGGCGCAGCAGCCCTTCTATCTGGAAAAGCGTAGAGTCTTGCAGCAGGTGCATAGCGGGTCGTCGCTGAATGACGATTTTCTCACCGCAAATGTGTCGGCGAAGGTGACGACTTACGCTCAACGTTGCATCGAGAGGCGGATATCCGACATCCGGCGGGAAAGCATTTTTGCGCAACTGGCACGCGAGAATGCCGAGTTTGATGCCAAGAGAGCTCAACGTGCGGAAGAAGGCGAAGCACTTCGAATCGCTCGATGGAAAGCGGATCAAGAAGCGTTTGCGTCGAGATCGACGAGGGCGAACGAGGCCGCGATCGAGGTGAAACCCACTCCCAGCCGTGCTGCGGCGGCGCCGATTTCCTCAGCTCCCTCAGTCCCTGCAACCGGCGAGCGGAGTCATAACAGGAAAGCTTCTATTTCGTCCTCGATGATCGATCGCGAAATAGAGGATTTACGCGCAAGCTATGCTCTCCACGGTGAGGGCTCGATCACTACCGAAGCGAGCGACTTGGCCCGGAATTGGATAGGGGCGGATCAAAAATAGCAGGAGGGTGTAACCTGCCACCGATATCATCAACGCCGCGGCTTTTGCCGCGATAGAAGATGCCCGGGTGCACGCAAGGCACCCAGGCACTTACAAAGCGATTGTCAGGGCGATTTGAGTTTGGCGGTAAGCCTTCAGACCGCCGCTCCTCCCGGGATCGAGCGCGGAGCCGGCTCCTTGGCGTAGATGACCACCGCGAAAAGAACCACACCGAGAAGGATCACGAGTGAGGCTATCGCCGTGAGCGGTTCAAAAAACGCATAGCCGAGATAAAGCATGTAAAGCGATGGTACGATGACCACGACGCCCGCTGTATAGACCCAGTATTGAAGCATCGCCAGCCTTCCCTGGGCCTTTGCCGGGTTCAGCGCGTAGTAGCTCCCAAAAATTGCCATGGTTACCCAACCAAGCAGATTTGCGTGAGCATGCGGACCGATAACATTGTGATCGCCGGAGATTGCCATTTGCAATCCCATTGCTATTCCGACCAGAAGAAAGACTATAGCCGTCTTGAAGTATAGGTTTGCCAAGTGCGGCATGAAACCCTCTCCTCCCCATTGTTCCTACTTGCAGAAGCGAAATATATACAGCTTTGCTTCGCGCTGGAAGCTATTATTTTATGGACGTTGAAGAAGCGGAAGCTTCTATCAATTTGAGGTAGTCGGCTTGTCGTCAGGTCTTTTACGACGGTTGCGGCTGCTTCACTTGCCCCGAGGCAGGGATTGAGAAGCGGGCTAATCGCGCCGCTCATCATATGTAACACTTATTTTCGCCAATTTACTGCCATAGTTGATTCAGAAGGTTATAACGATTTCGTGCGCATGAGAGGGATCCGGCAACGCGGGTCATGCGCAGTTTAAGGGGCATCTTTTGAAAGTGAGTTTTTCGGGGAAGGGCCAGGTGATCGCTGGGCGGAATTTGAGGGGAAAACGGGTTAACACCGGCCTGGCCTGTGTCGGCATCGTCGCTCTATCGGTGTTCTTGGCCGGCTGCGGCAGTGCTGTTGAGAAGGTTTCCCTCAAAAGCTCGAAGGAGTACTTCCCCGAATCGAAATACGGCGTGAAGGCAAGCCCTCGCGTAGCCTATGGCGCCTCCAAGTTGCCGCGCGGCGGTGGCCGTTATCAGGTAGGCAAGCCCTATCAGGTGAAGGGGCGTTGGTATCGCCCGAAGGAAGATCCTGACTACATGGCCGAAGGTGCGGCATCCTGGTATGGCGACGCGTTCCACGGCAGGCTCACTGCCAACGGCGAAATCTATGACATGACCCATTTAACGGCAGCTCATCCCACGATGCCGCTGCCGAGCTATGCGCGCGTCACCAATATGGAGAACGGCAGTTCCATTATCGTCCGCGTGAACGATCGAGGCCCTTTCGAAAAGGGGCGCGTCATCGATCTTTCGAAACGCGCGGCTGAATTGCTCGATTACACGCATTCGGGCGTCGCTCGCGTGCAGGTGGAATATGTCGGGCCGGCGCCTCTGGAGGGCCGCGACGATTCTTTCCTTCTTGCCTCCTACCGTCCCGGCGGCGCTGCGCCTGATCCGTCGGACGGTTTGCCAACCGGCGTGATGGTGGCGATGGCCGGACCAACGCCAACACAACCCGCGCCGGCAGCAACGCTGGCCTTCGCAAACCAGCCAGGACTGGTAGAGACCGGTGGTACCGTCGCGCTGCCAGCCATTGGTCCGATCGTGCCGGACAGGCCCGCCGCTTCTCCTGTTCCTGCAGAGCAAGTCGATCTCGCACTTCTCTCCTATGCCAACCAACGGGTGAATTCTGCCACGCAAGTCTTTGACTCAGTTTTGAAATCAGATCTTGACGAGAAGCTGATCGTAAGCTGGTGGGCGGACCGTGGCGGGAACGCCGGTCAAGCGATCCATGCCCCCTATATCAATATCGGCACGTGGAACTCGCGCGAGGAAGCAGGGCAGGTCACGCGCTCGCTTTCCAAACTCGGGCGGCTACTGATGGAGGAGAAGGCAGGCCCCGAGGGTCGCGTCTATGTCCTCTCACTGGTGCCGGACGGTCGCGCTGAGATGGATGAGATGCTGCAGGCCGCCTGGGCGGCGGGAGCAACGGACGCATTCGCCATACGCGATTGAGCTTTGCCAGTTTAGTTTTGCCATATTGCGCCGGGCGGGCTTGAATAGCCGGCCCGGCGTCTAGATTCTAGCGCAGAACAGGCAGGAGGGGATTACCTTGATTCGACTGGCCTCTGCATTGAGCTTGTTGGTCCTTGCCTTCGTGCCACTCCCTTTCGCGCGTGCCCAAAGCTTTGAGACGAAGGCGGCGCAGGCTTTCCTCCTGGATGGCGAGACCGGCGCCATCCTTTATTCCAAAAATGCGGATGAGCCTTTCCCCCCCGCTTCGCTGGCCAAGCTCATGACAGCAGAGCTTCTGCTCAATGCGCTGAAGACCGGTCGGATTTCCATGCAGCGGGAATTTGAGGTGAGCGAGCATGCCTGGCGCACCGGCGGCGCTCCGTCAGGAACCGCGACCATGTTCGCGGCGGTGAACTCCAGGGTTCCCATCGAGGCGCTTCTGCAGGGCATTATCGTGCAGCAGGCCAATGACGGCTGCATCATACTTGCCGAGGGGATGGCCGGTTCCGAGAATGCATTCGCGCGATTGATGACGGAGCGCGCCCGCGCCCTTGGGCTAACTAGATCTGTTTTCGTCAATCCTACCGGCTTGCCGGCCGAAGGGCAGCAGGTGACAGTCCGCGAAATAGCACTTTTATCCCGGCATCTCTGGCGGGAGTACCCCGAATATTACCGCTATTTCGGTCAAGAGGATTTCGAATGGAACCGCATTCGTCAGCGGAACCGCGTCTTACGGCTTGGGACTGGAGCGGATGGGTTGGCGCTCGGTTTTACGGAAGGCCAGGGTTATGCGATCGCGGCTTCGATGGAGCGCAACGGCAAACGGCTTTTCGCCGTTCTTGCGGGAATCCCGGAAGAACAGGAGCGCCCAGAAGAAACGCGCAAAATGCTCGAATGGGGCTTCAGCGCTTTCGAGCGGCGCCAGCTCTTCACCGCCGGTGAGATAATCGGGGATGCCAATGTCTATGGGGGCGCAAAGGGCACTGTAGCTCTTCGCGCCGCTGGTCCATTATGGGCGCTTGTGCCGACGGGCGAGTCTCAATCGTTCTCTGCCCGAATTGTCTACAATGGGCCGATCTCCGCTCCCGTAGAGGAGGGAGTTGCGGTTGGAAACCTGCAAATCTGGATCGGCGACACGTTAAGCCAGGAGATACCGCTCCTCGCAGCTGAATCCGTCGTCAAAGGCACGCTCCGCCAAAGAGCGTTTGGCGCCGTGGAGGAGCTTCTGGTGGGGTGGATGCGTTAGCGCAGCTGGATTTGCGCTTAACGCCTCGTCCCATTTTGCCAAACCGGTTCGGCGTTGGACGTCGGCGGCGCGCACGTCTATGTAGGACATGCCGAAGCAGATGCGTGTACGAGGAAATGGTGCCGCGAGGTTTTTTTATCACGTTCGAGGGAGGGGAGGGCGCAGGGAAGTCCACGCAGATCCACCTGCTGGCGGACCGGCTGCGCCGTGAGGGGCGAGATGTTTTGACGACCCGCGAGCCAGGCGGCTCGCCCGGCGCGGAAGCCATCCGCCACGTGTTGCTTTCAGGCGCTGCCGAACCTTTCGGCGCGACGCTAGAGGCAATTCTCTTCGCCGCAGCGCGATCCGATCATGTGGAGCAGGTGATTCGCCCTGCGATTGAGAGCGGCGCAATCGTTCTCTGCGACCGTTTTCTTGATTCCTCCCGGGTTTATCAGGGGGTCACGGGTGGGCTGGCATCCGATTTCATGGCGGCACTCGAGCGTGTGACCGTCGATGGTTTGATACCCGACCTCACCGTCATTCTCGATATTGATCCCGAAGAAGGCCTGCGCCGCGCTTCAGAACGACGCGGAAGGGCAACAGCCGACCGGTTCGAAAAGGAAAACCTGGAGATTCACAGACGGCGGCGGGAAGCGTTTCTAAATATCGCGGCCAGGGAGCCGCAACGCTGCGTCGTGATCGATGCCTCAAGATCGGCCGACGCGGTTTCGGAGAATGTGACCGAGATTGTCTTGCGAGTCATATTTGATAGAGCAGGGCTCTCGGAACCAACGGAGGCGGGCAGTGTTTGAACGCCGCGCGCCTGAACAGCACGATTCTCTGCCGGATATCCCGGAACCGCCGGAAAACCCGCTCCTAGTCGGCCACGAAAACGCGCGCTCCATGCTTGCCAGCGCCTATCGGGCCGGCAAGCTCCACCATGCACTCCTTTTTGCCGGAAGGCCCGGCATTGGAAAGGCAACGCTTGCCTTCCACCTGGCGCATCATCTCTTCATCAATCCAGACCACCGCCTGGGACCATTGGATTTTTCCGATATCGATACGAAATCGCAGGATTTCCGGCTTGCGGCGCAGGGCGCCCATCCCGGCATCCTTCACCTGACCCGGCCTTTTGTCGAGCGAGACAAGAAATTCAAGACGGTGATCACCGTCGACGAAATACGCCGAGTGGGCCGATTTCTCTCCCTGACGCCCCCGGACGGCGGCTATCGCGTGGTGATTGTCGACCCGGCGGACGACATGAACGCCAATGCTGCAAATGCATTGCTAAAAAACCTGGAGGAGCCACCTCCGCGCACGATCTTCATTCTGATCACGCATTCTTTCGGCCGGCTCCTGCCCACGATCCGCTCACGCTGCCAGGTCTATAAGCTCGATCCGCTTTCGCCCGGGCTTCTGGAGAAACTTCTACAAGGCCTCGGCGCGAGCCTGCCCGAAACTGAAGAAGAAAGGCGTCTCCTCGTCCAACGCGCTCAGGGAAGTGCCCGCGATGCGATCCTGCTCACCGAATTTGGTGGATTGGAAATAGAGCAAGCGATCGAGAACCTTCTCGAGCAGCGCCGTTTCGATATACCGGCGGCTTATAAGCTTGCGGAGGCTGCCACAGGGCGGGAACGCCAGGTGCAGTTCGACCTTTTTAACCGGGCTGTGCTCGACCGGGTAGCCGACGCGGCGTCACGCAGTGCTTCAGCGGGCGACATCGCGCAGGCCGAGCGCTTTGCAAATTTCTGGGAAGAATTGGCGGAAACGATCCGCCAAGTCGAGATCTTCAACCTCGACCGGAAACAGCACGTTGTGAGCTCTCTCAACCGCCTGCACAATGCCATGCATGTTCTGATGGCGGGCTAGGCACCCAAAGCATGGCAATCCCCGCCGCGATACGCTATCTGGGCGCAAGCAATATCGACCTAGAGCATTCTCCTGATGACCCGCGAGACTTTCTACATCACCACGGCCATTTCCTATCCGAACGGGCGCCCGCACATCGGCCACGCCTACGAGCTCATCGCGACGGACGCGCTGGCTCGTTTCCAGCGCTGCGACGGCAAGGACGTGATGTTTTTGACCGGCACCGATGAGCACGGCATCAAGATGCTGCAGACCGCGCGCAAGGAAGGGATTACCGCCGGCGAGCTGGCAGACCGCAATGCGCCGGAATTCCAGCGCATGGCCAAGCTGCTGAATGCCTCGAACAACGATTTTATCCGCACGACCGAGGAGCGCCATCGCACCGCTTCCCAGGCAATCTGGAAGGCGATGGCCGATAGGGGCGACATTTATCTGGGCGGCTATTCCGGATGGTACTCGGTGCGCGACGAGGCCTATTACGGCGAGGACGAGACGCGGGTGGGCGAGGACGGCGTCCGCTACGGGCCACAGGGCACGCCGGTGGAATGGGTGGAAGAGGAAAGCTATTTCTTCCGCCTCTCCGCCTATCAGGAACGTCTCCTGAAGCTCTACGAGGAAAATCCGGATTTCATCGGGCCGGCCGAACGGCGGAATGAGATCGTCAGCTTTGTGCGCTCGGGCTTGAGGGACCTTTCCATCTCACGCACGACCTTCGACTGGGGCGTGCCGGTACCGGGCGACGAGAAGCACGTGATGTATGTGTGGGTGGATGCGCTGACCAATTACATCACGGCCCTCGGCTATCCCGATCAGGATGCGGAGCGCTGGCGCTACTGGCCCGCCGACGTTCATATCATCGGCAAGGATATCATCCGCTTTCATGCCATCTACTGGCCCGCATTCCTGATGTCGGCCGGTATCGCTCTGCCAAAGCGCGTCTTCGGTCACGGCTTCCTGTTCAACCGCGGCGAGAAGATGTCGAAGTCGGTTGGCAATGTCATCGACCCCTTCACAATGATCGAACATTACGGCCTCGACCAGGTGCGCTATTTCTTCCTGCGGGAAGTTCCCTTTGGTCAGGACGGAAGCTACAGCCATGAGGCGATCGTCAACCGCACCAACGCCGATCTTGCAAACGATCTCGGCAACTTGGCGCAGCGTTCGCTCTCCATGATCGCGAAGAACTGCGACGGCAAGGTGCCTGCGAGAGGCGAACTCTCGGCGGCGGATCGAGCAATCCTCGACCAGGCCGAAGCCGCGCTTGCAACCGCGAGAGGAGCAATGGGCCGACAGGCGATCCACGCTGCCCTTGCGGCCATCTTCGATGTGGTCGCGGAAGCAAACCGTTATTTTGCAGCACAGGAGCCGTGGGCGCTGCGCAAGACGGACCCGGCCCGCATGGAAACGGTGCTCTACACCACCGCCGAGACATTGCGGCGCATCGCCATTCTGTGCCAGCCCTTCATCCCCAGCTCGGCCGAAAAACTTCTCGATCTGCTTTCCGTGCCTCAGGATCGCCGCGGTTTTGCCGATGTAGGAGAGACGGCGATGCTCGCGCCGGGAACGCCGCTGCCGGCGCCTCAACCGGTTTTCCCGCGTTATGTGGAGCAGGAAGGGCAGGGGGGCTGAATGCTGGTCGACAGCCATTGCCACCTGGATTTCCCGGATTTCGAAGCGGAGCGGGACCAGATCATCGCCCGCGCTGGCGATGCCGGCGTGGGCCTGATGGTCACCATTTCCACCCGCGTCAGAAACTTTGATTCCATCCGCTCGATCGCGGAGCGGTACGATAATGTCTATTGCACCGTGGGCACGCATCCGCACAACGCTGCGGAGGAGGAGGATGTCACCGCGGAGGATCTGATCCGTCTTTCCGAACATCCCAAAGTGGTCGGAATTGGCGAAGCGGGTCTCGACTATTTCTATGGCAAATCTCCGCGCGATCAGCAGGCGAAGGGGTTGCGCACGCATATCGAGGCGGCGCGCCGCACCGGGCTTCCGCTCGTCATCCACGCCCGCGATGCCGATGACGACATGGCCGCGATCCTTCGCGAGGAGACAGGGAAGGGCGCTTTTCCCTTCATCCTCCACTGCTTCTCGTCCGGTCCAGCGCTGGCCCGCACCGGTGTGGAACTTGGCGGCTATATCTCCTTTTCCGGGATCCTGACGTTCAAGAACTCCGAGGCGCTCCGGGAGATTGCGGCTTTCGTTCCCCGCGAGAGGCTGCTTGTCGAGACTGACGCGCCTTACCTTGCTCCAGTACCGCATCGTGGTAAGCGCAACGAGCCTGCTTTCGTGGCGCATACAGCCGCGGTTCTTGCCGAGACAATCGGACTATCGCCCGAGGAAGTAGCTCATCTTACGACCGGAAACTTCTTCCGCCTGTTTACCAAAGTTCCGCCCTCAGGGCAGAAAGGCGCCTGAAGGTGGGGGACCGCATTCGCCTGACGATCCTGGGTTGCGGCTCATCCCCCGGCGTCCCGCGCATCATTGGCGACTGGGGTGCTTGTGATCCGGGCAACCCGAAGAACCGCCGCCTGCGCGCTGCCGCCCTGGTCGAACGGATAAAGCCCGATGGCCGTGTCACGCGCGTGGTGATCGACACCGGTCCAGACTTCCGCACACAGATGATCGCAGCGAAGGCGACAAGCCTTGACGCCGTCGTCTACACGCATCCCCATGCGGACCACATCCATGGAATTGACGATCTGCGCAGCTATGTCCTGGCGCAGCGCCAACTCATGGACATTTACGCAGACGAGCAGACGCTGCTGAGGCTCAAGGACGCTTTTGATTATTGCTTTGAGATGCTGCCCGGCAGCAACTATCCGCCCATAGTCGTTCCTCATCTCATTCGTCACGAGCAGACCTTTACAATTTCGGGCGAGGGCGGTCCGCTCACCTTCACGCCATTGCCCCAGATCCATGGCGATATCCGCTCGCTCGGCTTTCGCGTGGGCAATATCGCCTATTGCTCGGATGTCAGCGACTTTCCGCCCGAAACTCTGCCCCTGTTGCAGGGCCTGGAGATATTGGTGCTGGACGCGCTGCAATACAGGCCTCATCCCAGCCACTTGTCTCTAGGTGAGGCGCTGCAATGGATCGGGCGGCTGGCGCCCCGCCGCGCCATTCTCACGCATATGCACACGCCTCTGGATTATGAGGCGGTCCGGCAGGAGACGCCAGACAATGTCGATCCGGCCTATGATGGGATGACGCTTGAAGTTGAGGCGCTAGACCTTTGATTTTAAGGAAAGGTTGACGCAAGATAAGCAGCATCGCCGCACCGGATGAGGGGTAGGCGCGGTCATGCAGGGCAGCACGGCGGGCCGGTAAGGTTGCTGCCTTTTCGCGCAGCTATTTCGCGGGTCTGGTCTGGTTGGCTTCAGCAATCGTGAAGGAGCGGAGTGTCCACCAGTTCCTCTCAGGGGCGGAGAGCGTCGGGGCACATTAGGAGGAGATCCTTTTATGACCAATCATATGTTTGACGCCATTGCTACGGCTGCGAACCGGCGCGAGGCACCGTTTATTTTCACGCCGTCCGGCCGGGTCTGGACATATGGCGACCTGCTCGATTTTTCGGCCCGCATGGCCAATCGGTTGGTGACGCTAGGGGTGAAGCCCGGCGATCGGGTAGCCGTTCAGGTGGAAAAGAGTCCTGAGGCGCTCATGCTCTATGTGGCATGCCTGCGCGCCGGCGCCGTCTATCTGCCTCTCAATATCGACTATACGCAGGCCGAACTGGAATATTTCATCGGCGATGCAGAGCCGGCGCTGGTGGTGGCCACGCCGTCGGCCGGTGCCGGCATTGCCTCGCTAGCCCGGCAGCATGGAGGACGCGTCGAGACCCTGGACGAATTTGGAGGTGGATCGCTGGTGGCCGATCTTGCCGCGCCGGCGGATTTTGCCGATATCCCGCGCGGCCCGGACGACCTGGCGGCTATTCTTTATACCTCGGGCACAACCGGGCGCTCCAAAGGAGCCATGCTATCGCACGACAACCTGCTCTCGAACGCCAAGACGCTGATTTCGCACTGGCGTTTCACAGCGGGAGACCGGCTAATCCATGCCCTACCGATCTTCCACACGCACGGTCTGTTCGTCGCTTCCAACGTGATCATGCTGTCCGGCGCGTCGATGGATTTCCTGCCAAAGTTTGATCCCAAAGCAGTGCTGGGCCTGATGGAGACGGCCACCTGCCTGATGGGTGTTCCCACCTTCTATACGCGTCTGCTTGAAAGTGAGGCGTTGTCGGCGGAGAAGACCGCCAACATGCGACTGTTCATTTCCGGTTCGGCGCCGCTACTGGCCGAAACGCATCATGCTTTTGCGGAACGCACCGGTCACGCCATTCTCGAACGCTATGGCATGACCGAAACCAACATGAACACCTCCAACCCCTATGACGGTGAGCGCATTGCCGGAACGGTCGGGTTCCCTCTTTCTGGCGTTTCCATCCGAATTACAGATCCGGAAAGCGGTGCGGTGCTGGGAACCGGCGAAATCGGCATGATCGAAATCAAAGGCCCGAACGTGTTCAAGGGCTATTGGCGCATGCCGGAAAAGACAGCGGCCGAATTTCGGGCAGACGGCTACTTCATCAGCGGCGATCTCGGAAAGATTGACGAGCGGGGTTATATCCACATCGTCGGGCGCGGCAAGGACCTCATCATAACGGGCGGTTATAACGTCTATCCCAAAGAGGTGGAGACCGAGATAGATCAAATCGACGGTGTAAAAGAGAGCGCCGTGATCGGGCTACCGCATCCGGACTTTGGCGAGGGGGTCACTGCGGTCGTTGTGCGTTCACCGGGCAGTACCATTAGCGCCAGCGACGTCTTGATCGCGCTGCAAGGGCGGCTGGCCAAGTACAAGCAGCCCAAGACCGTGCATTTCCTCCCCGATCTGCCGCGCAACACCATGGGAAAGGTGCAGAAGAACGTCTTGCGGGAGACCTTCAACGACATCTACAAGGCGCCTCGCGCATAAAGCATTGGCACTTCGACCGCGATGATTGCAGAGTTCAAGGCGGAGCTCATCATGCGCTGCACGTGTGCATCAGCGCTTCCCCGCCGCGAGCTCGGCGAATGGGAATTGAACAACGACCTCGAAACCAAGCAGATCACGACCTACAATCTCCGAAGCCCCGGGACTGAGACATCAAAGGCTAATCTCATGCGCTGGAAGCGAACACTTCAGACGGTCGACGTCCATTGTGAAGGCGAAATCGGCCGGGTGATCACCGGCGGCGTGCTCGACATTCCGGGCGCGACCATGGCCGCCAAGCTCAACCACATCAACACGGTCGATGACAGCTTGCGGCGCTTCCTGTGTTCGGAGCCGCGCAGCGGCCCGGCCGGATCTTTCGTGCTGCTGACCCCAGCCACGCGGCCGGAGGCTGATTTCGGCTTCATCGTTCTTCAGCCCGACCAGGCACACGCCATGTCCGGCTCCAATGCCATGTGCGCCGTGACCGCCGTTCTGGAGACCGGCATGAAGGAAATGGCCGAGCCGCAGACGATCGTCACGCTCGACACGGCCGCAGGTCTCGTGCGTGCGGTCGCGACCTGCGAAAGGGGCAAGGTCATCCGCGTCACCCTCGATATGCCGCCTTCCTTTGTCGTGCAGAAGGATGTCGTGATCGAAACGCCGCAATGGGGGCCGGTCCGATACGACTTGTGCTTCGGCGGCGTCTTCTACGCCTTGGTCGATGCGGACCAGCTAAAGCTTGAGATAGCTCCGCATAATGCACGCGAGCTGGCGGTGAGCGGCGTTGCCCTGCGCGATCTCATCACGCGCGAGGTCAGTGTTGCTCACCCTGAAACACCGGAAATCAACGGCATTGCCTATCTCATGTTCCGCGCGCAAGAGGCCGACGGCGCCATCCGCACCTGTACGACGCTGCCTCCGGGGCGCGTCGACCGGTCTCCCTGCGGCACTGGGTCGAATGCCAATATGGCGGTACGTTACCACGAAGGGCGCGTGAGACCGGGAGACAAGGTGGTATCCCGTTCCACGATTGGCGGTGAGTTCACCACGCTTTTCGTCGAAGAGACGCGCGTGGGACCGTATGTCGCCACGCGAAACCGTGTTTCCGGCCAGAGCTGGATTTACGGCATTTCGCAGATTGGCCTTGATCCCGACGATCCCTTCCCGTTTGGGTTCATCGTCTCGGATACCTGGGGCGGTTGATCTGAGGCTGCGATTTATTGGCGCTGGCGTTATTGCCGAGGCGCTTGTCACCGGCCTCCTGCTTGCAGACCTTCCGGCGACGGAATTCATTATGTCCGAGCGCGGCCGCTCGGTTTCGTCGCGCCGCTTCAGCGGAAAGACCGTCATTGCAAACCGGCGGTGCGGGCGGATAGACGACGCCCATTGTCGGTGTTTTCTTCCGAATGGGCTGTGTCTGGATGATTGACAGCAATAACGAGGCAAGCACGGCTGCTTAAGTATCGCTTGGCCAGGCCCACGCAGAGTCAGATTGACAGAACCCACGGCAAGTTGAATTCTGGCCAAGGTTCGCAACCGAACGATAGCCATTATCGATCGTGTGGCAGAACCTTCTGGGAGGAGAACCATGATCAGCAGGAAACTTGTGTCAGGACTTCTGCTCAACAGCATGTTGGCCGCACCGCTCGCGGCGCAGGAAAACTTGGACAAGCTGTCGAGCATGCAGCGTACGGATGCCAGCTTCACCTTCGTCGACCAGGAAGGCGACCGGGCAGACGCGTTGAAGGAAATCATTCAGTACATAAACGTGCCCGAAGGTTTCGAGGTGAGCCTTTATGCGGTCGTGCCGGACGCGCGATCGATGGCCGTGGCGCCGCAAGGTACGGTTACCTTCGTCGGCACGCGCAAGGACAAAGTATGGTCGGTGGTCGACCGCGACCGCAACCGGGTTGCTGACGAGGTCAAGGACTTCGCGCCGTCCATAACCTTCGACATTCCCAACGGCCCCTGCTTTTCGCGCGACGGCTTCCTCTACATCGCCGAGCGCAACCGGGTTCTTGCCTTCCCAGCAGCGGAGTTTTTCTTTGAAGGTCCAGATCCGGCCGTCGGCGTCGTCGTGGAGCAGGGTAAGCTAATCCCGCCAGAGGAAGAGAGTTTCAACCACACCGCCCGGGTTTGCCGCGTCGGGCCTGATGGCAAGCTCTACATCTCACTCGGACAGCCGCACAATGTGCAGCCGGTGGATAAGCACGAGATGTACGACGAAATCGGCATCGGCGGCATTATCCGCATCAATACGGACGGCACGGGGCGCGAGGTTTATACCCGCGGCATCCGAAACTCTGTTGGCCATGACTTCAACCCGGCAAATGGCGACCTCTGGTTTACCGATAACCAGGTCGACGGTATGGGTGACGATATCCCGCCAGGCGAATTGAACCGGCAGACAGAGGCAGGCCAGCACTTCGGCTTCCCCTGGGTGAACGGCGCGATCGAGATACCCGAATATAAGAACGTGCCGCGCCCCGAAGGGGTTGAGTTCGTCCCGCCTGCAGTGGAAATGGACGCCCATGCCGCCGACCTCGGCATGAGCTTCTACCGTGGCAACTCGTTTCCCGAGAAATACCACGGAGGCATCTTCTCGGCCCAGCATGGGTCGTGGAACCGAACGGTGCCTGTTGGAGCACGGGTGATGTTCACGGCTCTTGACGAAGAAGGCAATGCAACCTCAACGGAAGTCTTCGCTGACGGCTGGCTAAATCAGGAAACCGGCGAGTACCACGGCCGTCCGATGGACATCGCCTTCCTGCCTGATGGCTCGATGCTCGTCTCCGACGACTTCGCCGGCGCGATCTGGCGGATCGCCTATAATCCGGCGCGCCAATGAGACGATTGGCTCTTCTGTTTCTCGGCGGGCTGATGCTCGCCGAGAGCGCTCAGGCCCAGGTGCAAGGCGATAGGGCTGCTGGCCGGCAAGCCGCCGGCCAATGCCGCACCTGCCACGGTCTCGACGGCTATGCGCAAATTCCGATCGCACCGCACATAGGCGGTGAGCCCGAAAGCTATATCCGCGCGCAGCTGACCGCATTCCGAGATGGGACGCGCGAGCACGAAATGATGACGATTGCTGCGCGCACGTTAAGCGACCAGCAGATCGCCGACCTCGCTGCATGGTACTCCGGCCACGAAGTCACGGCGGAGCTCACGGCTGATCCCGCGGAAGCGCCTGAGGCTTGCGTAGGCTGCCACGGCGCGGACGGGATCCATCTAATCGAAGATGCGCCCAATCTTGCTGGTGAGACGAATATATACATCGATACTCAGTTGAAGGCTTTTCGCAACGGCAATCGGGTGCATGACGTGATGACCCCAATTGCATCAGAACTGACCGATGAAGAAATTCGAGCCGTCGCCGACTGGTACGCAAAAGTGAAGCTCGACATCAGGATGGTCGAATAGACATTCGTCAATAGATTTTCCGGCTTCCGCCTATCAGTTTGGAGGACTGACGGAGCGGGGAATAGCGGCCGAAGCACTCTGCTACCAGCGCCCATGTGAGATGCCGTCGCCAGCGGTCGAGCTTTGAAGCCTCGCGCGCAACGCTTCAAAATTCCTTCCAAATCCAGTTTCGTTTCTTTCGTTTTTCTGTATATTGGGGCAAAACGAAATTGGGGGAATCCATGTTTCTGCCGCCCCGCCATGCGGAAATAGTCCAGCTCGCCAAGGATAGCGGGAGGGTGCTTGTCGACGATCTGGCTGCCCGGTTCAATGTCACGCCGCAGACGATCCGCAAGGATTTGAACGATCTCTGCGATCAAAGGCTTTTGACCCGCATCCATGGCGGGGCTGTCTTCCCGTCCGGCATCGAGAATATGGAATATGAAGCGCGGCGCAAGATCTCGGCCGGCGAGAAGGAGGCTATAGGCCAGGCTGCTGCCCGCATCATCCCCGATAACGCATCGCTATTCATGAATATCGGCACGACGACGGAAGCCGTAGGCAACGCTCTTCTCGACCATCAAGGGCTGCTGGTCATCACGAACAATATTAATGTCGCCAACAGGTTGCGGGTGCTCCCGTCGATCGAGGTAATCATTGCCGGCGGGGTCGTGCGCTCGTCGGATGGAGGCATTGTCGGCGAGGCGGCAGTCGACTTCATCAAGCAGTTCAAAGTGGATTATGCCGTGATCGGCACGTCTGCGATCGACCATGACGGCGCCCTGCTCGATTTCGATTTTCGTGAAGTGAAGGTGGCTCAGGCCATTATCGCCAACGCGCGGCATGTGATCCTCGTGGCAGACTCGACCAAATTCGAGCGGACCGCCCCTGTGCGGATCGGCCATCTCTCACAGGTCGACACGTTCATTACCAATCGCTGCAAGGTGGAAGCGATACGCGCAATCTGTCAGGCGGCGGAGGTCGAGCTGATCGAAACTGCCCGTGCAAATTGAAGGCGAGAAACTCGCTCCCATTTTCGTTTGACACTCGCAATAATTTCGAATTAACTCGTTTTTGCTTTCGTATTACACGACGCCTTCAGTGGCGCGCGGGGAGAAGAGCTTGGACGGCACTCCGGTCCATGACATTCTTGTTATCGGCGGCGGCATCAATGGCTGCGGCATCGCGCGGGATGCAGCAGGCCGGGGATACAGCGTCTTTCTCGCGGAAATGAATGACCTTGGAAGCGGCACGTCGTCCGGCTCCACCAAGCTCATCCATGGTGGCCTGCGCTACCTCGAATTCTATGAGTTCCGGCTTGTGCGGGAGGCGCTGCTCGAGCGCGAGGTGCTGTGGCGCAACGCGCCGCACATTATCTGGCCGATGCGGTTCGTTCTGCCGCATAATGAGGGGCTGAGGCCAGCCTGGCTGCTGCGTCTCGGCCTCTTCCTCTATGACCATCTCGGCGGGCGCAAGCTCCTTCCCAAGACGCGTACGATCGATATGCGCATCGATCCTGCCGGCAAGCCGCTCAAGCCGCTCTTTTCCCGCGCTTTCGAATATTCCGATTGCTGGGTCGACGACGCCCGCTTGGTGGTGCTCAACGCGCGGGACGCGGCCGACCGGGGCGCGGTGATCGCCACCCGCACCGAGGTGGTCGACGCGCGCCGGGAGGATGGCCGATGGCGGGCAACGCTGCGCGATGTCTCGAGCGGCGCGCGGTCCGAGGTTCGGGCGCGCCTTGTCGTGAACGCCGCCGGCCCCTGGGTGGACAAGGTGCTGGCCTCCGCGATGGGGCGGAACGAAGTGCATAATGTGCGGCTGGTCAAAGGCAGCCATATCGTGGTGCCGAAGGTTTCAGACGATCCACGCGCCTATTTCTTTCAGAACCGCGACGGCCGCATCATTTTCGCAATCCCATATGAGGACGATTTCACGCTGATCGGCACGACCGATCAGGATTATGACGGCGAGCCGCGGGACGCGGCGATCAGCCCTGCCGAGACCGACTATCTCTGTGCGGCGGCGAGCGAGTATTTCGCCAGGCCGGTACGTCGGGAAGATATCGTTTGGACCTATGCCGCCGTCCGCCCGCTCTTCGACGACGGCGCCTCCAAGGCGCAGGAAGCCACCCGCGATTACGTGCTGCGCGTGGAGGAGGGGGACGGCGATGCCGCGCTCGTCAACATCTTCGGCGGCAAGATCACCACTTACCGGCGTCTTTCCGAAGCCACGCTGGAAAAAATCGAAGAGTTGCTCGGCCGCAAAGGACAGGCCTGGACGGCCGATGCGCGGCTGCCGGGAGGAGATTTCGCGGTCGACGGTTTCGATGGGCAGGTCGCAGGACTCCTGCGCGACTACCCGTTTCTCAATGCCGGTCACGCGCGCCGGCTGGTGCGCCGCTATGGCACGCGGGCACGCGCAATTCTCGGGCAGGTGCGGTCGACCGACGATCTGGGGGTTCATTTCGGGGCTGACCTCTACGAGGCGGAGGTCCGGTATCTGATGGAGCAGGAATGGGCACGCACGGCCGAGGACGTACTCTGGCGCCGCACGAAACGTGGCCTGCGCCTTGCGCCGAATGAGGTTGTGACCCTGGAGGAATTCATGGAGGATCTCGCCAGCCGCAGACGGCACGAGGCAGCCGAGTAGGAAAGATCAGAGAGGCCCCTGGGGAGGAGGCGCGATGCTCGAACTCAAGAATGTCACGAAGAGGGTAGGGGCGGAGACACATATCGAGGGTGTGTCTCTGGCGCTCGCGCATGGCACACTCAACGTGCTTCTGGGCCCCACGCTTTCGGGCAAGACGACGCTCATGCGCCTGATGGCGGGCCTGGAGACTCCGACCTCCGGGTCGGTCTGGTTCGACGGCGCCGATGTGACCGGCGTGCCGGTGCAGCAGCGCAACGTCGCCATGGTCTACCAGCAGTTCATCAATTATCCGTCGATGACGGTCTACGAAAACATCGCCTCGCCGCTGCGCGTGACCGGCGCCGACAGGACGACCATCGATCGCGAGGTAAGGAAGGCGGCCGAGCTCCTGCGGCTGACGTCCTATCTCGATCGGATGCCGCTTGAGCTTTCGGGCGGTCAGCAGCAGCGCACGGCGCTTGCCCGAGCCATCGTGAGGAACGCCAAGCTCGTGCTCCTGGACGAGCCGCTCGCCAATCTCGACTACAAGCTGCGTGAAGAGCTCCGCGAGGAACTGCCGCGCATCTTCGCCCAGTCCGGCGCTATTTTCGTCTATGCTACGACCGAGCCTTCCGAAGCGCTGCTTCTCGGCGGCAACACCGCTACGCTATCGCAGGGCAGGGTGACTCAGTTCGGCCCGACCATTGAGGTGTTCCGTCGGCCCATCGATCTGCTGACGGCGCGAACCTTCGCCGATCCGCCGCTCAACACCATCGTGCTGCGGAAGAACGGGGCTTCTTTCCAGCTCGATGGCGGGGTCGATCTCCCTGTTCCGGCAGCGCTCTCAGGCATTCCGGACGGGCCTTACACAATCGGCTTTCAGCCCCACCACCTCTCGCTTGAGCCTGCAACGGCAGACGCCGTCCCGGTCGGAGCCAAGGTGGTGGTGACCGAAATTACCGGCTCGGAAAGCTTCGTGCATTTGTCCTTTGCCGATGCGCGGTGGGTGATGCTCGCGCCGGGGGTCCACATTTTCGAGCCGGACGAGCGGATCGAGGTTTTCATCGACACCCGTCACGTGATGGTCTTCGACCAGGCGGGGCGTTCGGTTTCCGCGGTCGCCCGGCGCGCGGCCTGAGGGAGAGAAGAATGGCGCGCATCGAGCTCAACCACATCCGCCACTCCTACCTGCCGGAGCCGAAATCCGACGCCGATTATGCGCTCAAGCGCGTGCAGCACACCTTCGAGGACGGCGGGGCCTATGCACTGCTCGGTCCGTCCGGTTGCGGCAAGACGACCCTCCTCAACATCATTTCTGGCCTGGTGCACGCCTCCGAAGGTCGCCTCCTCTTCGATGGCCGCGATGTCACCGCCTTACCGACTGAGGCGCGCAACATCGCGCAGGTGTTCCAGTTCCCGGTCGTCTACGACACGATGACGGTCTACGACAATCTCGCCTTCCCCTTGCGCAACCGGCGTGTGCCCGAGGATTTGGTGGACAGGCGCGTGCGCGAAATCCTGGCCATGACCGGGCTGGAGCACCGGGCGAGGCGCAAGGCGCAGGGTTTGACCGCGGATGAGAAGCAGAAGATCTCCCTCGGGCGCGGCCTGGCACGCTCCGACGTCAGCGCGATCCTCTTTGACGAACCGCTGACGGTAATAGATCCGCACATGAAATGGGCGCTGCGAACGCAACTCAAGGAGCTGCACCATCGCTTCGGCCATACCATGGTCTATGTCACGCACGACCAGACGGAGGCGCTGACCTTCGCCGATACGGTGGTGGTGATGTTCGAGGGCGAGATCGTGCAGATCGGCACGCCGGAGGAACTGTTCGAGCGGCCGCGGCATACCTTTGTCGGCTATTTCATAGGCTCGCCCGGCATGAACCTGCTGCCCGCGGCAATCGATGGCGCAGCGGCGCGCGTCGGGGGCCAGTCCATAGCGCTTCCTGGCCGCCCCGGGCCTTTGGCGGGGCAGCGCATCGAGCTCGGCATCCGCCCGGAATTCGTTCGCCTTGGGCGGCAGGGCATCCCTGTCGCAATCTCCAAGGTGGAGGATATCGGCCGCAAGAAAATCGTGCATGCCGAGCTCGAAGGGCAGGCAATCGCCGCGATCATCGGTGAGGATGCGGAGGTGCCGGCGGAGCCGCATGTCATCTTCGATCCTGCCCACCTCAACCTCTATGCCAATTCCTGGCGCGTGGATATGGAAGGCCGGCCATGAAGACCTGGAACAACAAGGCCTGGTTCATGGTGCTCCCGGTACTGGCGCTGGTGTCCTTCTCGGCCGTCATTCCACTGATGACGGTGGTCAATTACTCAGTGCAGGATACGTTTGGAAACAACGTCTTCTTCTGGGCGGGGACGGAGTGGTTCGAGGAAGTGCTGGCTTCCGACCGCTTCTGGGCCGCCATGGGCCGCAATCTCGCCTTCTCCGCGATCATCCTCGCCATTGAGGTGCCGCTCGGCATCTTCATAGCGCTCAACATGCCGCGCAGGGGGTGGGGCGTGCCGGTTTGCCTGGTTTTCATGGCGCTGCCGCTGCTCATACCTTTTAACGTGGTGGGCACGATCTGGCAGGTCTTCGGGCGCATCGATATTGGCCTGCTGGGACGCGGGCTTTACGCCCTCGGCCTCGATTACAACTATGTCAACGATCCCATAGACGCGTGGGTGACGATCATCCTGATGGATGTCTGGCACTGGACAAGCCTTGTCGTGCTCTTGTGTTACGCGGGCCTCGTCTCGATTCCGGACGCTTATTATCAGGCGGCCAAGATCGACGGCGCGTCCCGCTGGGCGGTGTTCCGCTACATCCAGCTGCCCAAGATGCACCGGGTGCTGCTCATAGCCATCCTGCTGCGATTCATGGACTCCTTCATGATCTACACGGAGCCGTTCGTGCTCACGGGTGGCGGGCCTGGCAACACCACCACATTCCTGTCCATCGACCTGGTCAAGCTCGCCATCGGCGAATTCAATCTCGGCGAGGCGGCGGCCATGTCGATCATCTACTTCCTGATCATTCTTTTGATGTCATGGGTCTTCTACACGGTCATGACCAATTACGGCACGGAGAAGGGCTGATGGCGGCGGGCAAGAACAGCACCGCTGCGGCGGACACGATCGCGATGCGGCGGACAACTGCCGCGACGGCGGTAGGCGAAGCACAGGCCGAGATCGGCCAGACGATGCTGCGGCGCGGCAGGCAGTCCCGCTTCTGGTGGCTGGTGCCGACGATCTATATCCTGTTCCTGATGCTGCCGATCTATTGGCTCATCAATATGAGCTTCAAGACCAATACGGAAATCCTCAATACCTTCTCGCTCTGGCCGGAGAACCCGACCCTGCGCAATTACCGGGTCATCTTTACCGATCCCGCCTGGTATTCGGGCTATATCAACTCGATCATCTATGTGGTGATGAACACCGTCATCTCGGTCGCCGCAGCGCTGCCGGCCGCCTACGCCTTCTCGCGGTACCGGTTTTTAGGCGACAAGCATCTGTTTTTTTGGCTGCTTACCAACCGGATGGCGCCGCCGGCGGTCTTCGCGCTGCCCTTCTTTCAGCTCTATTCGGCCTTCGGGCTGATCGACACGCACATTGCGGTGGCGCTGGCGCATTGCTTGTTCAACGTGCCGCTTGCGGTCTGGATCCTGGAAGGCTTCATGTCGGGCGTGCCCAAGGAGATAGACGAGACGGCATATATCGACGGCTACTCCTTCCCGCGCTTCTTCGTGAAGATCTTCATGCCTCTGATCGCAAGCGGCATCGGGGTCGCCGCCTTCTTTTGCTTCATGTTCTCCTGGGTGGAACTCCTGCTCGCCCGCACTCTGACGACGACAGCAGCCAAGCCGATCGCCGCCACGATGACGCGTACGGTCTCGGCTTCCGGTCTTGATTGGGGCGTGCTGGCCGCGGCCGGGGTGCTCACCATCATTCCCGGCGCGCTCGTGATCTGGTTCGTGCGCAACTATATCGCCAAGGGCTTCGCCCTGGGGAGGGTGTGATGAGCTTTTCATGGATGGCCTGGACATGGCCGACCGCCACCTTCTTCATCGTCATCGCGCTGCTGCTCATCAGCATGGGCGTATGGGAATATCTTTCGCCCGGCGGCAATCCGCGCGTCGGCGTGCTGCGCTTTGAGACGACGCGCGGCGACCGGCTGTTCGTCTCTCTGCTCGGCGCAGCCTTCATCAATCTAGCATGGCTTGGGCTCGTCGGCCCCAGCCTGTGGTGGGCTCTCGCTCTCTCCGTCATCTACGCGATAGGCGTGTTTCGATGGGTCTAGAGGAGAATTCCGGGGTGCCGCAAGCCCGCGGCGCCCCGTCAGTGGTGCATCGTTCGGCTAGGGAGGAAAACCAATGCAACGGCACTTGTTAATGACGACTTCGGCGCTCGTACTTCTGATAAATGCGGGCAGCGCCATGGCAGGCATGGAGGAAGCAAGGCAATTCCTTGACGCCGAGATCGGCGATCTGTCGACGCTTGACCGCGCCGCGCAGGAAGCGGAGATGCAGTGGTTCATCGATGCGGCGCAACCTTTCCAGGGCATGGACATCAAGGTGGTGTCGGAAACGATCACGACACACGAATACGAGTCCAAGGTGCTGGCGCCGGCCTTCACCGCCATTACCGGCATCAAAATCACGCATGACCTGATCGGCGAAGGCGATGTGGTCGAGAAGCTGCAAACGCAGATGCAGTCGGGCGAGAATATCTATGACGCCTATATCAACGATTCCGACCTGATCGGCACGCATTGGCGCTACCAGCAGGCACGCAGCCTGACCGACTGGATGGCGAATGAAGGCAAGGATGTCACCAATCCCAACCTCGATCTGGAAGACTTTATCGGCCTGAAATTCACGACGGCGCCGGACGGCGATCTCTACCAGCTGCCGGACCAGCAGTTCGCAAACCTCTACTGGTTCCGCTACGACTGGTTCAACGACGAGAAGAACAAGGCCGATTTCAAGGCGAAGTATGGCTACGACCTCGGCGTGCCGGTCAACTGGTCGGCCTACGAAGACATTGCCGAGTTCTTCACCGGCCGTGAGATCGACGGCAAAAATGTCTACGGCCATATGGATTACGGCAAGAAGGACCCGTCGCTCGGCTGGCGCTTCACCGACGCCTGGCTGTCCATGGCCGGCAACGGCGATAAGGGCCTGCCCAACGGGCTGCCGGTTGACGAATGGGGCATCAAAGTCGACGAGAATTCGCGGCCCGTCGGCTCCTGCGTGGCCCGCGGCGGCGACACCAACGGCCCGGCCGCCGTCTATGCCATCCAGAAATATCTGGACTGGATGAAAGCCTATGCTCCTGCCGCGGCGCAGGGAATGACCTTCTCCGAGTCCGGTCCCGTTCCGGCGCAGGGCGAGATTGCGCAGCAAATGTTCATGTACACCGCCTTTACGGCAGACATGGTCAAGGAGGGCCTGCCGGTGGTGAACGAGGACGGCACGCCGAAATGGCGTTTCGCGCCCAGCCCCCATGGCGTCTACTGGAAGGAAGGCATGAAGCTCGGCTATCAGGACGTGGGCTCCTGGACGATCCTCAAGTCGACCCCGGACGACCGCGCCAAGGCCGCATGGCTTTATGCACAGTTCGTCACGTCCAAGACGGTGGACGTGAAGAAGAGCCATGTGGGCCTGACGCTGATCCGCGAGTCCTCGATCCAGCACGAGAGCTTCACCGAGCGCGCACCGAAGCTCGGCGGCTTGATCGAGTTCTATCGTTCGCCTGCCCGCGTGCAATGGTCTCCGACCGGCACGAATGTGCCCGATTATCCGAAGCTGGCGCAGCTCTGGTGGCAGGCGATCGGCGATGCCGCCTCCGGCGCCAAGACCCCGCAAGAGGCAATGGACACGCTCTGTGCGGAGCAGGAGCAGGTTCTAGAACGCCTGGAGCGCGCCGGCATCCAGGGCGATATCGGCCCGAAACTCGCCGAGGAGCACGATCTTGAGTACTGGAACAAGGATGCCGTTTCGAAGGGCAATCTTGCGCCGCAGCTGAAGATCGAGAACGAGAAGGAACAACCCATCACCGTCAATTATGACGAGTTGGTAAGGAGCTGGCAGTAGCCGCAGGTCCACTGATACCGGTGGCTATGGAGGCGGCGATGAGCCGCCTCCATTCGTGAGAGGACGCGGGGGAAGCATGACAGGGTACATTTTGGCGATTGACCAGGGCACGACATCGAGCCGGGCCGTCATCTTCGACGGCGCGATGAAGATCGTGGCGGTGGGCCAGAAGGAATTTCCGCAGCACTACCCCGCCTCCGGCTGGGTCGAGCACGACCCAGAGGACATCTGGAAGAGCGTCGTGGCGACGGTGAAGACGGCGCTCAGGAAAGCGAAGCTGGAGGCCTCCCGGATCACCGCGATCGGCATCACCAACCAGCGCGAAACGGCGGTGATCTGGGATAGGGCGACCGGCATGCCCATCCACAACGCCATCGTCTGGCAGGACCGTCGCACCGCCCCCCTCTGCGCGAAGCTCAAGAAGGCCGGGCTGGAGCCGAAATTCACCCGCAAGACAGGGTTGCTGCTCGATCCTTATTTTTCCGGCACCAAATTCGCCTGGCTGCTAGACAATGTGAAAGGCGCGCGCCGGCGCGCTGAGAAGGGCGAGCTTCTGGCCGGCACGATCGACACGTATCTCATTTGGCGGCTGACGGGCGGCAGGATGCACGCAACCGACGCGACCAACGCCTCGCGCACGCTGCTCTACAACATCGAGAAGAATGCCTGGGACGCCGACCTTCTGAAGATCCTGCGCATTCCGACAGCCCTTTTGCCGGAAGTGAAGGACTGCGCGGCGGAGTTCGGGGTGACGGAGAAGAAGATCTTCGGCGCCGAGATCCCGATCCTTGGAGTGGCCGGCGACCAGCAGGCGGCCACCATCGGCCAGGCCTGCTTCGAGCCGGGCATGCTGAAATCCACTTACGGCACCGGTTGCTTCGCCGTGCTTAACACGGGCGAAAGGCTCATCCGCTCAAAGAACAGGCTGCTTTCCACCATCGCCTATCGGCTCGACGGCAAGACTACCTATGCGCTGGAGGGCTCGATCTTCATCGCGGGTGCCGCCGTGCAGTGGCTGCGCGACGGGATCAAGGTGATCGGCAAGGCCGCGGAGAGCGGAGCGCTTGCGGAGCGTTCGGACGAAACGCAGCAGATCTATCTCGTGCCGGCCTTTGTGGGGCTTGGCGCGCCGCACTGGGACGCCGATGCGCGCGGCGCGATTTTCGGACTGACCCGCAACTCAGGCCCGGCGGAATTCGCGCGCGCGGCTTTGGAATCCGTCGCCTACCAGACCCACGATCTTCTCGTGGCTATGAAAAGGGATTGCGGCAACACCTTCGGAAAAACGGTGCTGCGGGTGGACGGCGGGATGGTCGCCTCCAGCTGGACCATGCAGTGCCTCGCCGACATTCTCGACGCGCCGGTGGATAGCCCGACAATCACGGAGACAACCGCGCTGGGGGCTGCCTGGCTTGCCGGTTCCAGGGCCGGCATCTGGCCGGACAGGGCGACATTTGCCAAGAGCTGGGCGCTCGAGCGCCGTTTCGAGCCTCAGATGGATGGCAGGCAGCGCAAGGCGAAGCTTGCCGGCTGGGCCGACGCGGTATCGCGCACGTTGACAGCGCGCGCGCCGTGCTAAGCGCCTGGGCGGCATCCTGCCAGCATAGCTCCCGAAGCACTGGGCTACAGCGCTTCTTGGGGTAGGGCGCTCAAGAGCACCTCCCCAGAACCAATAACGCAAAGCGCTAACTCCCCACCGCCAAAAACACTCGTCTAGTGCGTCTTTTCGCGTCTGGAGATCAGGATGCCCATGTTCAGCCGGCAGCCGATCCCTCCGACAAGCCATTTGTCGAACGCAGCGGTTGCGTGTTCGGTCTAGCATAGTCAGGAATTTTGAAGCGACGACGGTACGCTCCGGGTGCCAATCCCGTGAAGCGTTTGAAGAGGCGGCGGAAAAACGCCGGTTCCTCGTAGCCGACCTGCCAACTGATCTCGTCCACGGAGACTTCCGTGCGCTCGAGCCGGCGTTTGGCATCTTCTATTCTCAGACGTTGCACATATGTGATCGGGCTTAACCCAGCCGCGCTCGTAAATCGTCGCTTGAAGGTTCGCTCCGTCAGCCCTGAGCGTCGGATCATTTCTTCGATAGGATTGACGACCGAGAAATGGGTGGCGACCCAGTCCTGGGCGGCCTGGATCGCCAGATCGCCATGGTTCTTGCGGCCTTCGAAGACGATGTAGGGCGCAAGCCCGTCCTGATGCCATTGCAGCGCAAAGAAGCGCGCGACGTCCTGCGCCACTGTCGTCCCCGCGTGGCGCGCGATCAGGTATAGCACGAGATCATGCCATGTCATGGACGCGCCAGAGGTAATCAGCTCCTCCCGTTTGCCGGAAACAACGAGCACCCGCTCCGGGTGAATGCATATGTCGGGGAAGGAGGAAGCGAACGTACGGGCGTAGCCATAGTGCACCGTCGCATCCACTCCGTCGAAGAGGCCGGTCTCGGCGAGCAGAAATATGCCGGAGCAGGCGGAGCAGAGAAGAGCACCGCGCTCGTGCATCGCGCGACACCAGTCAACGAGCTCTGGGTACCGCCCTTTTTGCCAGCCTTCCGGCCCCAGCAGGATTGAGGGAACGATGACGATGTCGGTGGCCTCAACCTCCGCAACGCTTCGATGCGCGGTCACAGGCACACCGCTGGCGAGTTCCAGTGGGCCTTCCCGAAGCCCCACTATCTCCACCCGAAAGGGCTTCGGGAGTTCATCACCGGAGGTCTGCATCAGGGCAGGGCCGTTGATCACGTCGAAGATGCCGGAGAGCGTTGAGATAACGGCCTCGGGGATGGCGACGAGGCTCACATGGACCGGCTCACTTCTGGAGGCTGCGATGTCGAATTGCATGGCGGTTGCCCTTGCGGTGAGAATACCTCCGAGAAGGCTACTGCGCCAAACATAAATGATTGCTGCCGAGTGGCAGAAACAGCCCGATTCTGGAAAATCTCGCTCTGTCGTCCCGCATCTCTCCCTGCGATTTATCGCCAGCCTCAGGTCTTACCTGAGCACATGCACAGGAGAGAGTAAGATGATGGACCACACCCACCACCAAACGTTTGATACTGCGAAGCTCGATGCGCTCGTTGCACGTGCCTTCCAAGACCTTTCCGCCGGTTACGGCGGCGTGATGATCAGCCTCGGCAACCGCCTCGGTCTTTACAAGGCTATGGCCGGGGCCGGCCCGCTTACCGTGCGCGAGCTTGCCACCCGCGCTGATTGTGCTGAGCGATATGTGCGCGAGTGGCTCAACTCCCAGGTCGCGGGCGGCTACGTTGCCTATCATCCGATCAGCAATACCTACGAACTGACCCCCGAGCAGGCGATGGTCCTCGCCGACGAGGACAGTCCCGCGTTCTTTCCCAATGCGTGGGCCGTTCCGGCATCCATGTGGGCCGACGAGGAAAAGGCTGTGCATGCCTTCCGCACCGGCCGAGGGATTCCCTGGGGAGACCACGATGGGCGCCTCGCCTGCGGTGTAGCCGCCTTCTACCGCAACGGCTACAAGGCCAGTCTCGTTCAGGAATGGCTGCCGTCGCTGGACGGAGTCGTCGACAAACTCACGGCTGGCGCGCTGGTGGCAGATGTCGGCTGCGGCCATGGCCATTCGACGGTGCTGATGGCGAACGCCTTTCCCGCCTCCACCTTTTGCGGTTTCGACTCGCACGAGAAGTCGCTGAAGGAGGCGGTTGCCATCGCGGCGGAAGCCGGGGTGACCAGCGGCATAACATTCGAGACGGCGCGTGCCGACAATTATCCAAGTGCTGGCTACGATCTGATTTGCTTCTTCGATGCCCTGCACGACATGGGCGATCCGGTGGCCGTGGCTGCGCATGCCGCCAAAGCCCTCGCACCCGACGGCACCGTGATGCTCGTGGAGCCATTCGCCAACGACCGGGTGGAGGATAACGTCTCGCCCGTGGCGAGGATGTACTACGCCGCCTCCACCACGATCTGCGTCGCGCATGCGATTTCCGACGGCGGCCGGCTGGTACTTGGCGCGCAGGCCGGCGAGGCGCGGCTGGCGGAGGTGTTCCGCAAAGCGGGATTCACCCGCTTCCGCCGCGCTTTCGAGACGCCGTTCAACCTTGTCCTCGAAGCGCGGCTTTGAGGAGCTTGGCGGCGAGCATTTCGGATCCGCTCCGGACAGAACGTCACCGCCTCGGGCGGGCGGTAGACAGCTTCGCGGCGTGAAGGGGCGCGCGGAGCAGACAACTTTGTACCCCTTCTAACCCAAGACTGAAGAACAGGAGACCCGACAATGAGGAAGACTTTGGCAATTCTCGCCATCGCTGCGACGACTACAATCGCGGCGCAATTCGCCGTTGCGCAGGAAGTGCCGACGGCAGAACAGACCTACAAGGAAATCGAGGCCACCCTCGGAATCGTCCCAACCCACTTCAAGGCCTATCCGAAGTCGGCGGTCGCCGGTGCCTGGGCCATCACCAAGGGCCTCGACTTCGGCGAAGGCAACACTGTGCTCGAACCGAAGGTCAAGTCGCTCATCAATCTCGCGGTGGCGGCGCAGATTCCCTGCCGCTACTGCATCTGGCTGGAGAGCAAAATGGCCAAGGACCGCGGCGCGTCCGATGAGGAAATCGCAGAGGCGGTCGCGCTTGCGGGCTATGTCCGCCACTGGAGCACGGTGCTCAACGGACTGCAAATCGATCTCGAAACCTTCAAGGCTGAATTCGGCGGCGAATGACGTCGGCGCCCGGCACCCTTTTGCCGGGCGCTGCCTCTAGCCACAGATATTGGAAGTACTCCCATGGATGTCCTGATAAACGCGGCCAATATTCTATATGTGATCGCCTACTTCACCATGGATATGCTGCGTCTGCGCGTCCTAACCCTGACGGCAGCAGGCTGCCTTGCTGTCTATTTTTACAGCCAGCCCGTTCCGATGCTGAACGCGGTAGCCTGGAACGTGTTCTTCATAGTCCTGAACCTGGTTCACATTACTCGCATTTTGCTGGCGCGGTGCCGGAGCGCCCGACTGTAGCGGCGCTTTTCGCGGAAACGGCCGCAAACAGGCGAAGCTGGCCTTCAAAGCGTTCCCAAACAGACGATCTCGGGAGCCAGCAGCAAGCAACGGGCTGGAAAATGCTCGGCGGACGACAGGACGCTCTCGGCAGACTGCAAACACACGTTCTATAAGGATCACCTGCCGGCCAACGGTGGCAGATGGTATTGCGCACCTCAAATACTTGGCTCAAACCTGGAAGGCCGATCAGCAGAGGTGAGGGTAGCCATGAAGATATTAGGCCGAGATATTCCGCTCGACGAGATAACATCACATGTCGGAGCATTCAGCCAGGTGTTCGGCGTCGAATTGGTAACGCAGGAAAACGGTCTGCAGCGAGGCAACCGCGTCCTTATCTTCCGCTCCGGTTCAGGCTTGATGTTTGAGGTGCAGGTTGACAGGGCAATGGACCTCAGCCGCATGAACTATCTTGGCGTACCGATCGGCTGGGATTCGCCAGCGGACTTGCGAAGTCCGTGGCTGCATGAGTTCGATGCCGAAGATGGTTTCAGCTGGGCCCGCTCCTTCTCCGGTCTCATGAACTCATGTGGGCTCGACCACATCCACGCTCCAGAAACGGACAGCGCAGCACATTTCAATCATCCGCCGCGGCCCGAGATTACGTTCCCACTTCACTCGCGCATCAGCTACACCCCTGCGCTTCTCACTGGCTACGGCGTGCGTTGGGAAGGAGAGAGGGCGTTCCTCTACGCGAGCGGCGAAGTGCGGCAGGCAACCGTGTTCGGCGAAAACTTCCTCCTCGCAAGACGCATTGAAGTGGAGGTTGGCACTAATTGCGTGATCTATACCGATACCGTCCGGAACCTATCCTACAACACCGTGCCGCATGCCTATCTTTGGCACATCAACCTGGGCTGGCCGCTCTTGAATGCAGGGTCGAGGCTGGTCAGCCCGATTTCTGAAACGCCGTGGTCGCTCCGAGCAGGCGAAGACAACGAGAGCGGAGCGTTCGAACAAGCCGGTCCTCGTCACCCGACCACCCAGCAGGTTTTCGACCACCACGTCCGCCTTGAGGCTGACGGCACGGCGCGCGCGGCGCTGATCAATGACGACTTCCAGCATCCGTGTGGCGCCACAGGTCTTGCGCTGGAAATCGCCTATGACGGACGCGCGATGCCGGCGCTGTTCCAATGGCAGTTCTTCCAATCAGGCAATTACGTCATGGCCATTGAGCCATCCACGACCCATGCCGGCTCCAGGGCGGACTGGCACGCCCGCAAGGAATTCAAGATGCTGGGCCACGGCGAGAGCGCAAGCTACAGACTGGAACTGACGCCGCACATCGGCGCCACGGCGATTACGGAGGCTGAACAGCGCATTATGAACCCGGCGACGTGATGATTACAATGTGACTGTGCGCTTTTCAAAATCCTGGCGAGCCCGTATTAGTTGCCGAGTGCAGCGTGCACGGTTTTTGCCGGTTCCTGGAGGATCCCATGACGGTTGGGGGTGTTAAGAAGAGCTCGACCGTCCTCAAGGCGCTGAAGATGCTGGAGGAAATCGGCAATCACGAGGGCGGGATAGCCTTGTCCGACATCGCCTCCGTCGTGGAACTCGATCGCAGTACGGCCTATCGGCTGCTGACCACCTTGGTCGATGCGGGTTTCTTGGTCCGCTCGGAAGAGACGAAAAAGTATGGCCTTACCTACAAACTCATCTCAATAAGTCGTTTCCTGTTGGCCAATACCGGGCCAGACGACCTCATACGGTCGAAGCTCGCAGAACTTTCAAGGCTAACCCAGGAGGCGGCGAACTTTTCCGTCCTGGATGGCGACCAAGCGGTCATTCGCCTGCAATCGAAGGGCTCCCATCTCCTCTCGGTAGCGTTCAAGATCGGCGACAGGTCGGACCTGCATTGCACCTCGATCGGCAAGGTCCTGCTGGCACAGCAGAGCGACCGCTTCATTCAGCGCTTCCTGTCGCGTCCGTTGCCGAAGGTTACCCCCCAAACACTGACGAATCCGGATGACCTGCTGCGGGAACTCGAAAAAATTCGCCAGCAAGGCTACGCATTCGACGTCCGGGAATTTGCAGACGATATGTGCTGCGTGGCAGCCCCGCTCTTCGGCGCCCACGGCAAGCTCTTGGGCGGTATCAATTTCGCCGGTCCGATCACACGCATGAGCCCTGAGCGCATGCGCGAACTCGCCGCGATCCTCCAGAAGGCCACGAAAGAACTATCCGACGCGATGCGCAGCTCAACCCCAGGCGATTAGTGATTACTATGTGACCGCACCTTTCAAAATGTGCTTTACCTCCTGACTGACTCCCAGTAGGATGATCGGGTCGATGGCTCACGCCGTAAACCGTGTCGAACCGTCGCCAACTGGGAGGAATGACATGTTCAAGATTTTGATGACTGCCGCCGTGGCGGCAGCCGCTATCTCCGGTTTGACCGGTGCGGCGGTGGCCGCGGACGTTAAGCTCGCGCTCGTGCCAGGGGGTCCACATCCTTTCTTTGCTCCTTGGGAGCAGGCGGCAGCGGACGCCAAGAAGGATTTTGGCCTCGCCGAAGCGACGTATGCAGTGCCCCAGGAGTGGCAGCTCGATATGCAGAACAAGCTGCTCGAAAGTCTCGCGGCACAGGGCTACAACGCCTTCGGTATCTTCCCCGGAGACGCGACGGGCACAAATGAAATGATCTCCGAACTCGACTCCTTCGGCAGCCCGTCCGTCGTCATCGGCGGCTGCACGCAGAGCCCGAGTCCCGCGAAATTCTGCCTTGCCACCGACGTCTATCGTTCGGCCTATCTCGGCACGAAGGCACTCATCGAGGCAATGGGCGGCAAGGGCAAGATCATGCACGCCGGCAGCCGGCTAGTGGACCCGAACACGCAATTGCGTATCGCCGCCATAGATAAGGCAATCGAGGAAGCCGGTCCCGACGTCACGCTCTATCAGCATGTCACCGACACAGACAGCCAAGAGACCGGCGATGCCAAGATCAATGGCGTGCTGGCCGCCGACGCCGCCAACATCGACGGCATCATAGCCACCGGCTACGTATCCTCGGTGATCGCGGCCCGTGCGCTCGAGAACCTCAACGATACGCGGATCAAGATGATCGGGATCGACGACGACAAGATCGTGCTCGACGCGATCGACAAGGGCGTCATCCAGGGCACCATGGCCCAGAACCCCTACGGCCAGGCCTACATCGCCGCTTATGCCTTAAAGCGCATGCATGAGGGCTGCACGATGAAGGCCGACGCGGTGTTCGACGAGAACCCGCAGAATGCGACCTTTATCGACAGCGGCACTCTGCTCATAAGCAAGGACAACCTCCAGACCTACCGCGACGAGTTGAAGAAGATCGCGGACGACATCATTGCAGGCTTCGACGCCAAATACCTCGCCTGCAGCTGACGCTCCGATAGTCTGCGCCTGGCGGCCTCGTGCCGCCACACGCGCCGCGCGACAAATCGAACGAGTTATTGCCGATGTTACATGTAGCCGAATCTGGCGCCACCACGCCGGCCGCCTCCTGGTTTTCGGGCGCGCGGCTGTGGCGCCTGGCAAATGCAGGCGGGCTGCTCATACTGATCATTGCGCTGATTGCCGGCATCGGCATCTTTATTCCGAGCTTTCTGTCGCCGTTCAATCTTTTCGCACTCACCCGCAATCTCGCTGTCGACATCATCATTGGCTTTTCCATGATGACGGTTCTCGGCCTCGGTCACATGAACCTTGCGGTAGGCGCGATAGGCGCCTGCGCCGCAATGGTGACAGGCTTCGCGCTGGAGCGCGTCGGCCTGCCCATACCGCTGGCGATCATCGTGGCGCTGCTGACAGGCATGGTTCTGGGCGCAATCAACGGTATCCTGATCGTCCGCACCGGCCTGCACAGCTTCGTCATCACCCTCGCCACGGCGAGCCTCTATTTCGGGTTGATGTTCATTCTCACCAAGGCCGAGGCATTCCGAAACCTGCCTGTGGATTTCTCAGGCTTGGCGAAGGGGCGCATCGGCTCCTTCTCGAACTTCCTCTTCGTGGCCCTGGCGCTGGCGATAGGCCTGGTGGCGCTGTTCAACTATTCGCAACTGGGACGGCAGATGCTCGCCACCGGAGCAAACAGCGTGGCGGCGGGCCTTTCAGGTGTGCCCGTCAACCGAATTGTCGTGATAACGCACGCTCTGTCAGGCCTGCTGGCCGCGATCGCGGGCGTGCTTGTCACGGCGCGGCTGGCTTCGGCCTTGCCCTCGATCGGTGAGGACTGGCTGCTGCCGTCATTTCTTGCCCCGCTGCTGGGCGGGACTCTCCTGGCGGGGGGCTATGTCTCGGTTGTCGGCGCCGTCCTCGGCGCAATTCTTCTGTCAGTGCTGCAGAACGGCCTGATCCTGATGAATGTCAGCGGTTTCTGGATCCAGTTTTTCCTTGGCCTCGCGCTGCTGGCAGCGGTCGGCATCGATCGCTGGCGCAGCGTCACCGCCGAACGCAGAGGAATGGTCAGTCGATGAAACAGTCGCTCGGCGATCGCATCCTGAACATCGAGTGGCTGCCGCTCCTCGTCCTGGCATTTGTCGGCATCCTCGTGCTGTCGATGATATCGAGCAATTTCTTGAGCAGCTACAACCTGTTCGTGATCCTGCGCATCCTGTCGGTGACCAGCCTCGTGGCGCTGTCACAGATGGTGGTGATAGCAATCGGCCAGATGAACCTGGCAGTCGGAGCGATTGGCGGCCTTGTGGCAATTCTGTTCGGCGCGCTGCTGGAGCTCTACCATGTGTCCATCCCGCTCGCCTTTTTGGCAGGCCTCGCTGTCGGCATCGCCTGCGGCGCGCTCAGTGGCTGGCTCATCGCCTGGACGAAGATCAGCGGCTTCATCATCACGCTTGCGATGCTTTCTGTTTTCACCGGCTTGAACTACGGCATCACCAAGAGCATTCCGTTCTACAACATGCCACAAGCCCTCAAGGCCTGGTACGACAGCTATGTGGGGCCAGTACCCCTTATCCTGTTTATTCCCCTCCTCGCGATGGTTGCAGTCGCCGTCATCCTCCACCACACGAGAGCCGGCCGACAGATTCTGGCGATGGGCGGCAATCCCGCCGCCGCGGAACTGGCCGGCATCTCGCTGATGCGGACGACCATCATGGCGCACACCCTTTCCGGCGCTCTCGCCGCCATTGCAGGAATGGTGGCCGTGGCGCGTCTCGGCACCGCCGAGCCTACGATCGGATCGGACTGGCTGCTGGCGTCGTTCGCCGCACCTGTCATAGGCGGGGCCATTTTGACGGGCGGCCATGTCTCTGTCATCGGCACGATGATTGCTGTGCTGATTGTTGTCCTGCTGGAGAACGGCCTGATCCTCGCCGGTACCAATCCCTTCTACATCCAGTTCTTCCTTGGCGCGCTGATCCTGCTTACGGTCCTCTTCAATCACTGGCGTAACTCCGCGCGGCCCTCTCCGCTGTTGAGGAGGGGAGGGCACTGATGACACCGCTCCTGGAAGTCCGCGGCGCCACGAAAGCCTTTCCGGGCGTCAAAGCACTCGATGGGGTGAACCTGACTTTGCGTGCGGGCGAGATCCACGCGCTCGTGGGCGAGAACGGCGCTGGGAAGAGTTCGCTGATAAAGCTTCTGACGGGGGTGCTGCGACAGGACGAAGGCGAGATACGCCTCAATGGCGAGCCGGTGAAATTTAACTCGCCGCACGAGTCTCTCGCGGCCGGCATCGCTGTGGTGCATCAGGAGCGCAATCTCATTCCGCGCTATTCGATCGCCGAGAACATGTTCCTCGACCGTCTGCCTGTGCGCAACGGCCTGGTGCAGCACGCGCAAATGCGGCGGGAAGCACAGCCCTGGCTCGATCTCCTCGACCTCCACATTAATCCGGGAACACCGGTGCGCTACCTCTCGGTCGCGCAGATGCAGCTTGTCGAGATAGGGCGCGCGCTGTCGCTCGACAGCAAGATACTGCTGCTTGACGAGCCTACCGCTTCCATCAGCGAACACGAGGTGGAACGCCTTCTCACAATCCTCAGGCGATTGCGCGACCAAGGCAAGGCGATTCTGTTCGTCAGCCATAAGCTCGAGGAGCTGACCCAATTGTGCGATCGCATCACCGTCTTGCGGGACGGGAAGAACGCTTGCGACGACCGGCCGCTAAAGGGGATGAGCAAGGCGGATATCGTGACGTTGATGGTCGGCCGCGAGAATGCCGTCACGGACCTTGGCGAGCGGACGGCAAAGCCCGGCGAAATCAGGCTCGCCCTGCGAGACCTGGCGACAGGCGCGGGGCACAAGGGAATCGATCTCGACGTCCGCGCAGGCGAGGTCGTCGGACTCTATGGTCTGGTGGGCGCCGGACGCAGCGAACTCGCAAAGTCGATCATCGGAGCTTATCCCGTCCTGTCGGGCAGGATCGAGATGGAGGGCCGCCCCGCACGCATACGGGCCCCCCTTGATGCCTTGCGCGACTGGCACATCGGCTATGTTTCCGAGGACCGCAAGGGCGAAGGTCTGATCCTAACGCAGTCGGTCGCCCGCAACACGGCGATTACCGTCTGGCATCGCATTGCGAAGCGGCTCGGGTTTTTGTGGGGCGGGATTGAGAAGGCGGCAATCCTCCCTTTCGTCGAACGGCTCAATGTCAAGACGCCGAGCCTCGACCAGGCCGTCGGCAATCTCTCCGGTGGAAACCAGCAGAAGGTAAGCGTTGCGAAATGGCTCGCAGCCGATGCCCGCATCCTGATCATCGACGAGCCGACGGTGGGCGTCGACGTCCGCACCAAGGGTTATCTGCATCGCCTGATCTGGAAGCTTGCCGACGATGGAGCCGCGATCCTGCTGATATCGAGCGAACTGTCGGAGATGGTCCAGCTGGCCGACCGCATCTACGTCATGAATGACTACCGGATCATCACGGAAATGCCGAACTCGCGCCAGTACGACGAGATGAGTGATCGCCTGATGACTGCGATTCACCGGGACAATGACGCCCGGACGCAAAGCGCGGCAGCCGAATAAGAGGAGAGACGCTGTGGTCGATGCCGGAGAACGCATAGTGTTAGGAACGACCGGCTTGGAGCTCACCCGCGTCGGGTTCGGCTGTGCTCCGATCGGTAATCTGCTCTCCGAAGTTTCGGAGGAGGATGCGCAGGCGGCCATCGCCGCGGCGTTCGAAGACGGGGTCCGCTTCATAGACGCCGCACCCTTCTACGGCTACGGGCTCGCAGAGGAGCGCGCCGGGAGGGCGCTCAAAGGGCGGCGGCGCGAAGATTTCGTGTTGTCCACCAAGGTCGGACGGCTGGTCCGTCCGGGTAAGCGCAGTGGCGCCGAGATCTTCGGAGACAACCAGTCCTTCTACCTCGCCAATCCCGACATGCACCTCGAGCTCGATTATTCCTATGACGGTGTAATGCGATCGCTCGAGGACAGCCTGCGACGCTGGAAGGTCGACCGCGTCGACATCCTCCACATCCACGATCCCGACGACCATTTCGAAGATGCCGTGAACGGCGCCTTTCGCGCGCTCGACAGGTTGCGCAGCGACGGCACGATCTCAGCCGTGTCGGCCGGCATGAACCAATGGGAAATGCTCTCGCGGTTCATGGATCACGGCCGGTTCGATTGTTTCCTGCTCGCCGGACGCTACTCGCTGCTGGACCAGACGGCCCTGCCTGAATTTCTGCCGAAATGCCAGGGCAGGGGCGTAGGGGTTATCCTCGGCGGGGTGTTCAATTCGGGCCTGCTGGCGCATCCAGTGCGCGGCGCGACTTTCAACTACGTGCCTGCCCCTGACAATCTGATTGAACGCGCTCTGGCGCTGAAGTCGGTGTGCGAGCGCCACGGAGTTTCGCTGAAAGCAGCGGCCATCCAGTTTCCGCTCGCGCATCCTGCCGTGACGAGCATCCTCACCGGGGTGCGAACCAAGGCGGAGTGGGACGAGAACAATGCCGCTCTTCAATCCACCATTCCCGATGATCTGTGGGATGAGCTCAAGGCGGAAGGACTCTTGAGCCCGGATGCGCCCGTCCCGCACTAAGCGGTGATGGCGGCGCGCTCTATCGTTCAATTCAAGGAAGGAACTTGCGCAATGCGGATCGATGCCCATCACCATTTCTGGGATCCTCGCAAAAGGGACTACTACTGGATGCAGGGCCCGGAGATGGAGGTGATCCGGCGACCGATGGGGCCGGGGGATCTGCGTCCGCTGCTTGCCGCAGCCGGAATCTCCGGGACGGTGACTGTGCAGACCGTCCCGGATCTCGGCGAAACGCGGGAGTTCCTCGCCGTGGCTGAGAAAACCGATTTCGTTTGCGGCGTCGTGGGATGGGCCGACCTGACGTCGCCCGAGCTGCCGGAGACGCTTGCCTCGCTTAAGGATGGGCCAGGCGGGAGATACCTCGTCGGCATCCGCCATCAGGCTCACGACGAGGAGGATTCCGCATGGCTCACCCGCCCAGATGTTGTCAGCGGTATAAGGCGCGTCCATGAGGCTGGGCTTGCATATGATCTTCTCGTCAAAGAGCGTGAACTGCCAGCGGCTATCGCTTGCGTTGACTCGCTGCCCGCGGATGCACGGCTTGTCGTTGACCACATTGGTAAGCCACGGATTGCCGAATCCGCGCTCCAGCCCTGGAAGGATCTCATCTCCGGCATCGCGAAACGTCCCAATGTGTGGTGCAAGATTTCCGGCATGGTGACAGAAGCGGACTGGGAAACCTGGTCCAAAGACGATCTGCGACCTTACGTGGATCATGTCATTTCGTGTTTCGGATCTGAGCGCGTGATGTTTGGATCCGACTGGCCGGTTTGTCTTCTCGCCGCATCCTATGATGAGGTCGTGACTGCGACAGATGATCTTCTGTCGGACCTTACGGAGCAGGAGCGGTTGATGGCACTCGGCGCCAACGCAGAAAAGTTTTATCGTCTCGGCAGGTGTCGTGATACCCAGAAATAGCCAACGATAATCGCCAATCCGAGCCCGGCCTCGGGATCCGCGGATCACCGCACGGTGCTAACTGATGCGCGGGCTCTCGTTATCACGGACTATGGGAGAACGACATCTAAGTTCCATAATCTATCTTATGCAATCCGCTCCGACGGTGTACTGTTTTTTGAAATTCAATGACAATCCTCCGCCATTGCGCGACCGAGAAGCTTGAGAACCGGGCGGATGCGCGATACGGCTTCGCCATCACCATACGGAGCCCTCGCCCGATGAAACCGTCCAAGGACATTTCCCGACTGATCGAGATCATGGCCGCGCTCCGTGATCCGGATTCCGGCTGCCCTTGGGACGTGCAGCAGAATTTTTCCACCATTGCACCCTATACGATTGAGGAGGCCTACGAGGTTCTCGACGCCGTCCAGCGCGATGATATGCAAGACTTGCGTGACGAGCTGGGTGATCTGCTTCTTCAGGTCGTTTTCCACGCCCGCATGGCGGAGGAAGCCGGTCACTTCGACTTCGGCGATGTCGTCGAGGCGATCACGACGAAGATGATCCGCCGCCACCCGCATGTGTTCGGGGATGACGATGCACGTGAGGCCGGGATGGCCAAGGGCATGTGGGAACGCATCAAGGCGGAAGAGAAAGCCGAGCGCCGGCACCGCGGCGGGCAGACCGAGCGCGGCTACCTGGACGATGTGACGGTCGCCCTGCCCGCCTTGATGAGAGCGCTGAAGCTTCAGGAAAAAGCGTCACGTGTCGGATTCGACTGGGGTGCCGCCCGACCGATCCTCGACAAGATAGAGGAAGAGATCGGTGAACTGCGGCAGGAAATGGAGGCAGGCAGGCAGTCGGCCATTGCGGAGGAGTTCGGGGATCTCCTTTTTGCAACGGTCAATCTCGGCCGGCATTTGGGTGTCGATCCCGAGAGCGCGCTACGAAGCACCAATGAGAAGTTCCGCACCCGCTTTCATTCTGTCGAACGGCGCTTGCGCGAAGAAGGTAAGGCGCTCGGCGCCGCCTCACTTGAGGAAATGGAAGCGCACTGGCAGGAAGCGAAGAAGATTAAATAATCCTCCCTACCATTTGTTATTCCTAGATAATCTCCGGCTAATTTCCTCACGCGCCGCTTGAGTAGCGCGAACTTTCACTGTGGAGCCGCCGTCCTCGTTGTCCTTCCGGTTCGTGACTCGGGCGTGCCGGTAAATCCAATCCATCAGTCCCATCTGTTCGGAAGAAAGGGTAAAAAGGACTTCGGAAACCTCGCCTGAAAGACGCTCCTCGACAAGAGCCATCAGGTCCTCAATTCCCTCGCCCGTTATGGCCGAGATGGCGATAGGCGCCGTTTTGTTGGCATCGTCGCGCAACAATCGCTCGCGATCAGCCTCGCTCAACCTGTCGATTTTGTTCCAAACCTCGACCGCACGGGCCGGATTGGAGGTATCCACGCCGAGACTCGTCAACACCTGTTCCACGTCCCTGGCATGGGCCGCCGTGTCGGGATCGGAAATGTCGCGCAGGTGCAGGATGACATCCGCTTCCACCACTTCTTCGAGCGTTGCTCGGAAAGCAGCCACGAGATGCGGCGGAAGGTCGGAGATGAAGCCGACCGTATCGGAAAGAATCACGACGGTCCCGTGCGGGAAACGAACGCGCCTCAGCGTCGGATCAAGCGTGGCAAACAGCATATCCTCCGCCAGCACCGAGGCGCCGGTAAGCCTGTTGAAGAGCGTCGATTTGCCGGCATTCGTGTAGCCAACAATCGCAATAATGGGAAAAGGCACCTTGCGCCGCTTGGTGCGATGCAGGTCACGAGTGCGACGGACGGTCTCCAACTCACGTTTAATGCGGATTATACGCTCTTGCAGGAGGCGGCGATCCGCCTCAATCTGCGTTTCACCTGGGCCGCCCATGAAGCCGCCGCCGCCGCGCTGCCGCTCCAGGTGGGTCCAGCTGCGAACAAGCCGGCCGCGCTGATATTCGAGATGAGCGAGGTCAACCTGCAAACGCCCCTCTTTCGTCCGCGCGCGACGTCCGAAAATCTCGAGTATCAGACCGGTGCGGTCGAGCACCTTGGCCTTGAGCTCGCGCTCCAGATTCCGTTGCTGAACCGGGGTAAGCTGATGGTCGATGATGACGAGCTCCGCGCCCGTCTCGGCCACGATATTCGCCAGATCCTTGACCTTGCCCGCACCGATCAGCGTTGCCGGCCGCGGTTGCGCGACCGTGAAAAACTCACTGTGGGTGATCTCGAGATCGATTGCCTCGGCAAGCCCTACAGCCTCGTCCAGTTTGGCCTGAGGCGAAAGTGGTATATGCGGCCGCTGCTCACCATCCTCGACGGCAGCACGAGCACGCGCCGCAACGCTAGGCGCTACGACGACAGCCTTGGTGCGCGCTGAAGCACCCGCCCCATCCTGGGCGACTCCCGCCGCATGGTGCGCCTTGGGTTTTCCTGCCAATCAGCCTTCCCGACTACCTTCCTCCGCCTCGAACAGCTGCACCGGCTGGCTGGGCATGATCGTGGAGATCGCATGCTTGTAGACAAGCTGTGAGTGCCCATCCCGGCGCAGAAGAACACAGAAATTGTCGAACGATGTAACCACACCTGTCAATTTCACGCCGTTGATCAGAAATATCGTCAGCGGGTTCTTGCTCTTGCGAACGGTGTTGAGAAATAAATCCTGCAGATTTTGGGAACGTTCCGCCATTGTTTTTTTTCATCCCCTGCGCTTCGCTGGCAGTAGCGCAAAACTGATCCCGCCCGTCAAGCGCGGCAACTGCCCTCCTGCCGCGCCCGCGCCGAACGCCTCTTGCGCATCGGCTTACTGGAGTGGGTTAACAGGCAGGACTCTTTTCCGCAATGTCAAAAAACGACTGACGTAACGACAAGGTAAGAGATCCCGGGTGACCATTCGCCACCGGCCGGCCATCTATTTCGACAACTGGCATTACGACCGTGGAAGCCGCGGTAATGAAAGCCTCACGGGCTGACTGGGCCTCCTCGACTGAAAACGCCCTCTCCTCCACCTCGAGCCCCATCTTAGCGGCCAGATCCATTAAAGTGGTGCGCGTTATGCCGCGCAAGATGCCAAATTCCGCAGGACGTGTGATCAATTTTCCGTCAGTGGTGACGATCCAGGCGTTGGTGGAAGCACCTTCTTTCACAAAGCCGTCGCAGTCGATGAACCATGCCTCGGCCGCCCCAGCCTCACGCGCCTTCTGCTTTGCGAGCACATTGGGCAGAAGCCCGACCGTCTTGATGTCCACCCGCTCCCACCGGTTTTCGGGAACGGTGATGACCTTCACGCCCGTCTCGGCACGGCTGTTGGAGATTGCGGGATTGAGCCGCTTGGCGGTCACGACAATTGCCGGCTTTGTATCAGGCGCGGGAAAAAAGTGATCGCGCGGCGCCACGCCGCGCGTGACCTGTAGATAGACGAGCCCATCGCTCACCTTGTTGCGCCGCGCCACCTCGCGCAGGACGAGCTCCAATGCCTTGCGGTTCATCGGCCAGCTGATCCCAAGCTCGCGCAGGGACCGGTCGAGCCGATCGAGATGGCGAGTCATGTCTATGATATAGCCTCTGGCGATCTCACAGACCTCGTAAACCCCGTCGGCGAATTGATAACCCCGGTCTTCAATGTGAACGGCGGCGTCCGCATGATGAACATAGCGGCCATTCACATAGGCGATGCGCGGCATTCCAGACTCCTTAAAAACAGCCGATGATCAAAAGAATTCCAAACTGACGCGGAACAGCTGCTCCACCTGCCTTACGGCATCGGCAAGCGCAAAGATGACGACGCGGTCCTTGGGCTTTATCCGCAGCGATCCGCTTGGCCTGATGAATTGGCCGTCGCGATAAACGCCGCCGATGCGCATCCCGTCAGGCAGTTCCTGTTCGTTGAGCGGCGGCCCGACAAGCGGCGATGTCTCGAGTGCCTCGGCCTCCAGCACCTCCGCAGCTCCACGATCGATATTGTGGACGGCCCGGATGCGTCCGCGCCGCACATGCTGCAACACGCGTGAGATCGTCACCGCCCGAGGGTTCACATGGGCATCGATGCCAAGCGTCCGGGCGAAGTCGTGATATGTAGGGTTGTTGATCAGGACAAGATTGGACCGGCATCCCAGCCGCTTCGCAATCACGCTGCAGAGAATGTTCACCTGATCGTCGTTCGTCAGCGCGACCATCAGGTCGGCATGGTCGATATCGGCTTCGAGCAGCAGTTTTTGTTCGAGAGCGCTGCCATTCAGCACGACAGTGCGACGCAGCTGGTCGGCGACGGTCACCGCCCGGGCATGATTGCTCTCGATCAGCTTCACTTTGGTCCGGCTCTGCTTCTGCTCGAGCGCACGAGCAACATAAAGGCCGATATTTCCGCCACCGGCAATTACAATGCGCGTTGCCTCCTTCTCATCGTGACCGAAAAGGCCAAGCGTTCGCCGCACCTGATCCTTGGTGGTGACCACATAGGCCAGATCACCCGCCATCAGCTGATCGATCGAGCGGGGAACGAAGAGGTGCCCCCCGCGAGAGATGCCAACGACGGTGGATGGCAGATCCGGAAACAGCTCCGTTAGCTGCGAAAGCGGTGTATTGATAACCGGGCATTCCTCGAGGCACTCGATTGCAACCATCGCCACATGCCCCTCGGCGAAGGAGACCACGTCCGTTGCACCCGGCAGGGCGATACGCCTCAATACCATCTCGCCCACCTCCAGCTCCGGGGAGATGATGACGTCGATCGGCAGGTTCTCTCGCGAGAAAAGATCCATGTAGTGCGATTGAAGATAGGCCTGCGAACGGATGCGGGCGATCTTCGTCGGCACATTGAAAAGCGCGTGCGCGACCTCGCACGCGACCATGTTCACCTCGTCGAAGAGGGTCACGGCAATAATCATGTCCGCCTGCTGAGCACCCGCGGCCGCCAGAATATCGGGATGGGCGCCATGGCCGACGAAGCCGCGCACGTCCAGCGTGTCCCGTACGGAGCGGACAAGATCCGGCGAGGTATCGATGATGGAGACATCGTTCTGCTCGGCCGCAAGGCGCTCGGCAATCCCATAGCCCACCTGGCCCGCGCCGCAAATGATGACTTTCATTCCATTCTCCGAGGGCCGTCAGACGCCCAGCGACTTCAGTTTCCTGTGCAGCGCCGAACGCTCCATCCCTATGAATTCGGCAGTACGAGAAATATTGCCGCCGAATCGATTGATCTGCGCAAGAAGATATTCCTTCTCGAACAGCTCACGGGCCTCACGCAAGGGCAGAGCCATGATATGCTGGTCCGATTGGGTGGGAACACGCGGCATCACGTCGCCAATTTCCGAAGGCAGGAGGTCGGCTGTGATCGGGTCATCACCGTCGTCGCCACGCGTCAGAATCATCAGCCGTTCGACATTGTTTCGCAGCTGACGGATATTGCCTGGCCAGTCATGCGCCTGGAGAACCGCCATGGCATCCTCGCCGAGCCGGCGCGACTTGATTCCCACCTGGCTTGTAATCTGCTGCATGAAATGATCGACAAGCAACGGAATGTCCTCGCGCCGTTCCGAAAGCGCGGGAACCGCGACCGGCACCACGGCCAGGCGATGGTAGAGATCCTCGCGGAACCGTCCTTCCTCGATCATGCGCTCCAGGTTGCGGGCCGTCGAGGAGATGATGCGTACATCGACCTTGACCCGCTTCGTACCCCCTACCCGCTCAAATTGCTGGTCAATGAGCACGCGCAGGATTTTTCCCTGCGTCTCGCGCGGCATGTCTGCAACCTCGTCGAGATAGAGCGTACCTCGATGAGCTTCTTCAAGCGCGCCAACCTTACGTTCCCCGCCATTCGATTCCGTTCCGAATAGTTCGATCTCCATGCGTTCCGGCGTGATGGAGGCGGCGTTCAAGGTCACGAAGGGAGCGCCGGCCCGGTTCGACAGGGCGTGGATCGCCCGCGCCGCCAGCTCCTTTCCCGAGCCTGAGGGACCGATCAGCATGACGCGGCTGTTGCTGGGCGCAATACGCTCGATCGTCTGGCGCAGATGATTGATCGCTGGCGAATTTCCGACAAGATCAAAGCTCTCGCCGCTGCGTTTCTTGAGGTCCAGCACCTCGCGGCGAAGTTTGGAAGTCTCGAGCGCGCGCTCGCAGATGAGGATCAGCCTGTCGGCCTTGAACGGCTTTTCAATGAAATCATAAGCGCCGCGCTTGATCGCAGAGACGGCGGTCTCGATGGTGCCATGCCCGGAAATCATCACCACCGGCAAATCGGGATGAATCTCCTTGATCTTATCGAGGAGCGCCAACCCGTCGAGGGTTGAGCCCTGAAGCCAGATATCAAGCAGAACCAGCCGCGGCACACGCTCTGCAATCGCTGCCAGTGCCGCATCGCTATTCCCCGCCGTTCGGGTTTCATGTCCTTCGTCGCTGAGGATTCCGGCGACCAATTCGCGAATGTCTTCCTCATCGTCGACGACTAATATGTCAGACGCCATTGTCGACCTTTTCCGTCCTGTCTACCGAATTATCCGTCCTTGCCCCATTCCCCGCATCCGCTTGCGTGACCGGCAAGACCATCCGAATCATTGCTCCCACGCCCTCATGAAAGCTCTGCGGCGCATCGAGAAGCTCCAGCTTGCCGCCGTGGTCCTCGATAATCTTCTTCACGATGGCAAGTCCCAACCCCGTGCCCTTCTCGCGCGTGGTCATGTAGGGTTCCAGCAGCCTCTGCCGGTTTTCCCGCGGCAGGCCCTTGCCGTTGTCCATCACAAGCACCTCGATTGCATTTCCGATGTCGCGCGCGCAAACCCGGATCGCCCCTGGGCGCCTTTCCTCTTGAGGTACAGCATCAATAGCTTCCGCCGCGTTCTTGATAACATTGCCAAAAGCCTGACTCATCAGCCTGGTATCAAAACGCCCCACCAGCGGCACGCCGCCAAGGTCGTTCTCGATTTTGATGTCGGGCCGGCTCACCTCGATCAGGAAGGAAGCTTCACGAAGCGGCTCGCGAAGATCCAGTCGCTTCATCTCGGGCTTCGGCATACGCGCGAAGGCAGAGAACTCGTCCACCATGCGACCGATATCACCGACCTGCCGGATAATAGTGTCCGTGCATTGGTCGAAAATGGCGCGGTCCTCAGTAATCACCTTCCCGAAGCGCCGACGGATGCGCTCGGCGGAAAGTTGAATCGGCGTCAACGGGTTCTTGATCTCATGCGCGATTCGTCGCGCCACGTCGGCCCAGGCAGTGGAACGCTGCGCTTGGACGAGGTCGGTAATGTCGTCCACGGTGACCACATAGGAACGCTGCTGGGTTTCACCGACCGCCTCCTCCGTCGTGATCTGGATATTGAAGGTGCGTTCCGCTCCCTGCCGATAGAAGGTCACCTGGTCCCGGTACACTTTCCTGCCGGTTGAGCGTCCGGTCTCGAAAACCGCGCCCAACTGAGGCAGCACGGCGGAAAGATTCTTCCCTATCGTTTTCTCGCCGTCGATCCCGAACATGGTCTCGGCCGAGCGGTTGACGATCGATACGGTCCCATTGGCGTTCACGCCGATAACGCCCGCCGTGACGCCCGAGAGCACCGCCTCCGTGAAGCGTCGGCGCTCGTCGATCATGTCGCGCGCCGAGATGAGCTGGTCGCGCTGCGTCTTGAGCTGGAGCGTCATCTTGTTGAAGGTGTCGCCAAGGGAGGCAACGTCACCATCGGAGCCGCGCACCGGCACAGCCACGTCCAGATTACCCATCGAAACCGCATCTGCCGCTCCAATAAGCTGCCGGATCGGACGCACAATCCGGTCGGCCACGGCTATGCCCGTCCAGATGGCGGCGAGCACAATGGCAAGCGTAACGATCAGGTATAGCAGCGCAAAGGCAACCTGCGTGCTGAAGCGGTTTGCCTCCAGGGAGCGATATTCCCCTGTATTGGCGGCCACAAGCCGCTGCGCCTTGATGACCTGCGGATCGAGTTCGCGCAGGGTATAGAGATAGGCGTCGGGGATATTGTGAAGCTTTACGATGGCCGCGATCAGATTGCCGGGCGGCAGATCGAAAAGCACCGGCCGGCCATCGGCTGCCTGTCGCAGCGCCCCCTCGCGCGGCGTTGGAATTGCCATATCCGGAATGTCTGCGGCTATAATCGCCGATGCATCCTCGCGGATCAGCGCCGCCTGCGCGAGTCCCCGCCCAATTGTCTGCTGCGTAAGCAATTGCCGGAAGCCGTTGCGGTCAAGATTGTAGAGCGAGCGGGAGCGGTCGAGGTCGATCGCCATCGAGAGCGTCGTGCCTTGCAGCGTGCCGGCGTTCTCGCGCACATAGGCATCCGCGATCGACAGCGACGAATTGACGATCACACGGGTCCGGAGCTCGAACCAGCGGTCAAGGCCGAGATCGAGCGTAATAGATGCGACAACCGCCACGAGGATCGCCGGGATCGCCGCCACCAGCGAGAACATGGCGACGATACGTACATGCAGCCGCGCTGCAGCCTTGCCGCCGCGCCGCGCGGCGTAGATCCGGTGTGCTTCGCGACCAATCAGGCCAAGGAGGATGAGAATGAAGGCGGCATTGATGCCGATCAGAACCAGAGTCGTACGCGCATCCGGCGTGATGTAAGGCTGAAGAAGGCCAAGCAGCACGGCAAAGGAGATGGCAGCCGTCACCAGTGCCCCTGCCGTGGCAATGATGCCGGGCAGCGCCATCAGGCGGCGACCGTCGTTGGATGCGCCTGTCTGATAAGAGGCTTTGCCAGCCGTTATGGGCGCCCCTCTGTTCATCCCTATCCACCTGCAGAGTCGTTGCGTTGCAGATATGCAACGCAATGTGGCGATTTTGCAACGAGCTTGTTGCTGCGCCTAAAGCTGTGGTCTCAATTCAGGGGTTTTTGGCCGTCCGATAGATATCGACGCTAAGATCGCGGATCTTCTTGCGCAGTGTGTTGCGGTTGACCCCAAGCAGTTCGGCTGCCCGGATCTGATTGCCATGGGTGGCAGCGAGAGCCGCAAGGATCAGCGGATACTCCACCTCGGCCAGAATGCGGTGATAGAGGCCCGGCGGCGGAAGCGCTGAACCGAAGCCGCGGAAATAGCGCTGTAGATATTGTTCCACGGACTGCCCAAGCGGCAGGTCCTGCCCCGCTCCATTGTTCAAAGGCGAATTGGCGGCCGGCATCCCACCATGAAGCTCGCCCAGTATGATTTCCTCGGAGATCTCGTCCTGGGGGTATAGCGCGGCCAACCGGCGCACTAGGTTTTCCAGTTCGCGCACATTGCCGGGCCATGGATATTTCATCATCGCTTCAACCCCGCCCGTGGCGATGCGCTTGGGCTGGAGGCCTTCCCGTTCCGCTTGTGCAAAGAAATGACGCACCAGATCGGGTATATCCTCCGACCTTTCGCGCAACGGCGGCAGCCGCAGCGGGACGACATTCAGGCGGTAGAAGAGATCTTCACGGAAAAGCCCCTGATTGATAAGCGCGCGCAAATCCTTGTTCGTGGCAGCAACGATCCGCACATCTGTCTTGATCGGCGTGCGTCCGCCCACCGTGGTGTATTCGCCCTGCTGGAGCACTCGCAGGAGCCGCGTTTGGGCCTCCATGGGCATATCGCCGATTTCATCGAGGAAAAGCGTGCCACCTTCAGCTTGCTCGAAGCGACCGGAAGAGCGCTGCTGCGCGCCCGTGAAAGCCCCTTTCTCGTGGCCGAAGAGTTCCGACTCGATCAGGTCCCGGGGTATGGCCGCCATGTTGATAGCGACGAAGGGGCCGTTACGGCGGCGGCCGAATTCATGTAGAGCCCGCGCGACGAGTTCCTTGCCAGTCCCCGATTCGCCGGTGATCATGACGGTGAGATCCGTCTGCATCATGCGGGCAAGCATGCGGTAGATATCCTGCATGGCTGGCGAGCGGCCGATGAGCGGCATCGCTTCCGGCGTATCGTTCGTCCGCGTCTCGACCGCCTTGCTGCGCGGCTCTGCCAGAGCCCGACCGACGATGCCCAGAAGCTCTGTCAAATCGAAGGGCTTGGGGAGGTATTCGTAAGCGCCTGCCTCCGACGCGCGAATCGCGGTCATAAAGGTGTTCTGTGCGCTCATGACGATGACCGGCAGGTCCGGCCTCGCTTTTCGGATGCGCGGAAGCATGTCGAAGGCATTTTCGTCCGGCATCACCACATCGGTAATGACCAGATCCCCCTCGCCCGCGGCGACCCACCGCCAAAGCGTCGCGGCATTTGAGGTCACGCGGACCTGGTGCCCAACGCGCGACAGCGCCTGATTGAGGACCGTGCGAATGGCCGCATCGTCATCGGCCACCAGAATGTTGCCTTGTGCGCTCATGCCTTCGCATCCGTTTTCTTCCGCCGGCCCGCCAGCAAGGACGGCGGCTCGCCGCGCCATGCCGGCATGAGCACGCGGAAAGTCGTCCCGCGTGAGGACGAATCGCATTCGATCACGCCGCCATGCGCTCCGACGATTTTTGCCACCAGCGCCAATCCCAGCCCGGAGCCGTTCGGCTTCGTGGTGATGAACGGGTCGAAAATAATCGCCTGAATGTCTTCGGGGACGCCGGGACCGTTGTCATGGACGCAGAATTCCATCGGCAGGGAAACCCGTTCACGCGTTCCGGGCACGGAAAAGCGGATGCCGGGCCGGAAGGCGGTGGAGAGCTTGATTTCGCCAGTTGAAGCGTTTCCAATAGCTTCCGAGGCATTCTTGATGAGGTTTAGGAAGACCTGAACAAGTTGGCCCCTATTGGCAAAAATGGGCGGAAGCGAGGGGTCGTACTCTTCGTTTATGTTGATGTGCCTGGCGAAGCCGTTCTTGGCGATCGCCTTCACATGATCGAGCACGACGTGGATATTCACCGGCTCGCGGTCGACGGGACGCTCGTCAGAAAACTCCTCCATGCGATCGACAAGCGCGACGATCCTGTCCGTCTCCTCCGTGATCAGGCGTGCCAGCGCACGGTCCTCATCCGAAACCACATGTTCGAGGAGCTGCGCCGCACCGCGTATCCCGGAAAGTGGGTTTTTGATTTCATGGGCCAGCATGGCGGCAAGCCCTGTGACGGACCGGGCAGCGCCCCGATGGGTCATCTGCCGGTCGATCTTTTCCGCCATTGACCGTTCCTGGAACATGATGACTGCCGAGCCTGGAAGCTCTGAAACGGGCGCCACATAGATATCGACGATCTTGTCCGGTCCGAGACGGGGCGAGGAGATTTCGACGCGATATTCATTGAAGGGCGCGCGTCGCTCGCGCACTTGCTCGACGAGCGTCAGCAGCGGACTGCCGAACGGAACGAAATCGGCAAGCTGGTGGCGCGCAAGCATTGTGGCGCTCAGCCGAAAGAAATTCTCCGCCTCCGCATTGGCGAAGGTGAAAAAGCCGTTCTCGTCCACCATCACCACCGGGTGACCGATGGAATCGATGGCGAGCTGCGCGACGCTGGAAGCTTTAGCATTCATGCGGCAAGCCCCTGCTCAATGCCTGGTTGAGCGAACACCTCACCAATGAAGCGGAGCACGTTCGAAGGGTCTGTCTCCGTCATCATCGAGTGCCGCAGGGCCGGGTCGGGGGCCGCATGACGGTCCAGATACCATCCAATATGCTTTCTTGCGTGGCGCGTTCCCTGCCCCGTGCCGTAATGCGAAAGCATATCCACGTAATGAGCCGCCACATAATCTGCCATCTCGGCCGTACCGGCCGGTACGCCAGGCGCCGCGCTGCCGTCTGCGGCATGCGCCAGCGCGCCGGCCTTCCACGGCGCGCCGTAATGCGCCCGGCCGATCATCACGGCGTCAGCGCCTGATTGGGTGAGCATAGTCGCAGCCTCCAACGGTCCTTCGCCATCCCCATTGGCGACGACCGGGATGGAGACCGCCTGCTTGACCTCCGCTATCGCTTTCCAATTTGCCCGACCGGTATAGAACTGGCAGCGCGTGCGCCCATGAACCGTCACCATCGCCACGCCGGCGGCTTCAGCCCGGCGAGCAAGCTCGGGCGCGTTGAGGCAAGCATCATCCCAGCCAAGCCGCATCTTGACTGTCACCGGCACATCCACGGCTTTTACCACCGCCTCGATCAGCGACAGTGCGTGATCGGGCTCGCGCATGAGAGCGGAGCCGGAATAGCCGCCCGTCACTTTCTTGGCCGGACAGCCCATATTGATGTCGACGATGTCCGCACCCTCGTCCACGGCGATGCGCGCCGCCTCGGCCATCCAGCGCGCTTCGCGACCGGCGATCTGAACCATGTGGACGTCGATATCGGGCCGGCGGATGCGCCTTGCACTCTCCGCCCTGCCCTTCGCCAGCTCACCGCTGGCCACCATCTCGGATACGACCAACCCGGCGCCATGCGCATAAGCGCGCATGCGAAACGGCAGATCCGTCACACCGGACATAGGCGCCAGGAACACGCGGTTCCGCAGCCGGACCGCGCCGACCTGAAGCGGTTGGGAAAGGATTTGCAGCGCACTGTTGCTCAAGAATAAGGCATCCTTGCTGAATGCCCATTTGTTAGACATTTCGTGCGTGTTGCGCAATAGCTGCGTTGTAATGGCAGAGAATCCGGTAGCTTTTCAACCTTGCCGCAATTATGCGTCTTCGGCATGAACGCACCTTTTGAAAAGGATAGGCGCAACCGTCGAGTTGCCGTTGTGGTGGTTGCTGCAGGGCGCGGCGAGCGGGCCGGCCAGGCCAAGGACGGCCCGAAACAATACCGGCTGATTGGCGGCAAGCCTGTCATCCGCCACACACTTGAAGTCTTGGCGAAAAGCAAACGCGTCGGCACAATCGCCGTTGCCGTCCATCCAGAGGATAGCTCCCTCTTCAACCAGGCACGCGAAGGACTGGATGGCGATATCCGCGCCGTTCATGGCGGAGCCTCACGGCAGGAATCGACGCGGCTTGCGCTTGCCGCGCTCGAAGAGGTGAAGCCTGATATCGTGCTTATCCATGACGGCGTAAGGCCATTCATCGATGAAGCATTGATTGACCGCGTCATAGAGGCCGTGGGTGAGGACAGCGGTGCCCTTCCCGCGCTTCCGGTGTCGGACACGCTGAAACGTTCGGGTGAGAACGGCATCATAACGGGCACCGTGCCGCGCGACGGTCTGTTTGCCGCTCAGACTCCTCAAGGCTTCCCTTTTCGCCCGATCTATGAGGCACACCAGAAAGCTTGGCAGTCCGGCCGTTCGGATTTCACGGACGATGCAGCTATCGCTGAATGGGCAGGCATTTCGGTCCGCCTTGTCAGCGGCTCGCCGGACAATGTGAAGCTCACATGGGCCAAGGATATTGCTCTGGCCGACCAAAGGTTAGGAGCCGCCATGACGGAGTTGCCGGATATCCGGGTAGGCAATGGATATGATGTGCATGGGTTCGGTCCGGGTGGCCATGTAACTCTGTGCGGTGTTCAAATCCCTCACGGCAAAACCCTGATGGGTCATTCCGATGCGGATGTGGGTCTGCACGCCCTTACAGATGCGCTGCTCGCCACCTGTGGGGCCGGCGATATAGGCACCCACTTTCCGCCCTCGGACCCGCAATGGAAAGGCGCGAAATCCCGCATTTTTGTCGAACACGCGGTCAATCTCCTACGTGCGCGCGGCGGGCGCATCGCCAATGCTGATGTCACGCTCATTTGCGAGGCGCCGCGCATCGGGCCTTATCGCGAGGCCATGGTGGCGGAACTTTCGGATATGTTGCAGATTTCGCCGGAGCGCGTTTCCGTCAAGGCGACCACCAATGAGGGGCTCGGTTTCATTGGCCGGGCCGAGGGGATCGCGGCGATCGCCACGGCTACGGTCGCCTACCCTGGCTCCCTGGGAAACTGATCGGCGGAGTTTTCGATGGAAGATAGCGAAGAACTGGCACGGGAGGTTCTACGCGTTTTCGAAGAGCGCGACTTGAAGCTCGCCACCGCCGAATCCTGCACGGGCGGCTTGGTAAGCGCCGCCATAACGGACATTGCGGGTTCCTCCAAAATCTTTGAGCGCGGATTCGTTACCTATTCGAACGAGGCGAAGGCCGAAATGCTGGACGTTTCCAGCGAAACCCTCGCTGCTTTCGGCGCCGTTTCGGCCGAAACGGCGCGCGAGATGGCAGCAGGCGCACTCGCCCATTCGAATGCCGATATTGCCGTTTCGATAACAGGTGTTGCGGGACCCGGGGGCGGCACGCCTGAAAAGCCCGTGGGCCTCGTGTGGTTCGCAGTCGCGACGAAAGACACCCGCGCGATAGCGGAAAAGCGGGAGTTTGCCGATCTCGGCCGCGCCGCGATCCGCCGCGAGAGCGTTATCACTGCGCTGCGGCTTCTCCTCGCTGCGGCTCAGGCCATGCGCCCGTAAATCTGGTCGGCGCGACGCTCGAACGCTTCGGAGAACATGCGGAAAGCGCGGTCGAACATCGCTCCCATCAAGATGCCGAGCATGCGGCTCTTGAATTCATATTCTATGAAGAAATGCACATCCGTCTGATTTTCGCCAGCGGGATCGAAACGCCAGTGGTTCTGCAGGAAGCGAAACGGCCCGTCGATATAACGCACATCGATGGTGCTTTCGGCAGGCTTCAGCACGACTTGACTCGTAAAGGTTTCGCGGATGGCCTTGTAGCCAACGGTCATGTCGGCCACCAATATGGTTATTCCGTCGCGTTCCTTTCGCGAACGCACCGTCAGCGCCTCGCACATCGGCAGGAATTCGGGATAGGATTCCACATCCGCCACCAGGGCGAACATCTGATCGGGTGGATGACTGACCCTTCGAACCGTCTCGTGCTTGGGCATTAAGCGTCTTAAGCCGTCTTCGCCAGGGAGAGCCGTGCCTCGCGCGCGGCGCGCAAGCGCTCGAAATCCTCGCCCGCATGGTGCGAAGATCGCGTGAGCGGGCTTGAGGAAGCCATCAGAAAGCCCTTGGTGGAGGCGATGGTCTCGTAGGATTTGAACTCTTCCGGCGTCACGAACTTCTTCACTGGGTGGTGCTTTTTAGTGGGCTGGAGATACTGCCCGATTGTGATGAAATCGACATCCGCCGAGCGCAGGTCATCCATCAGCTGAAGCACCTCGTTTCGCTCCTCGCCAAGCCCGACCATAATTCCGGATTTCGTAAAGATCGAAGGATCGATCTCCTTCACCCTCTGTAAGAGCCGGATGGAATGGAAGTAGCGGGCGCCAGGGCGCACCGTCAGGTATTTCGAGGGGACTGTCTCCAGATTGTGGTTGAAGACATCTGGTTTGGCGGCCACGACCACCTCCAAAGCGCCGTCCTTGCGCAGGAAGTCCGGCGTCAGGATCTCGATGGTGGTCTGCGGCGTCGCCGCGCGGATTGCGTGAATCACGTCGGCGAAGTGCTGCGCGCCCCCGTCATTCAGATCGTCCCGGTCGACGGAGGTGATGACGACGTGGTTCAGCCCCATTTCGCGGACAGCTTTCGCCACATTGGCGGGCTCGCTCGGATCGAGTGGGCCGGGAATGCCCGTCGCGACATTACAGAAGGCGCAGGCACGGGTGCAGATCTCACCCATGATCATGAAGGTCGCGTGCTTCTTGTCCCAGCATTCGCCGATATTGGGACAGCCCGCCTCCTCGCAGACCGTGACAAGCTTGTTGGTCTTCACGATCTCGCGCGTTTCCAAATAGCCCCTGGAGGTAGGCGCTTTGACACGGATCCAGTCCGGCTTGCGCAGAACTTCCTGATCGGGCCGATGCGCCTTCTCGGGATGGCGCGGGCGCGGCTTGGAGACGGTGTCGAGGACGGTGACCATATTGTTGTCTACTTTCTGTTCGCCGGTCTCATATAAGCGTTTCCGACGGATACGAAAGACCCGCCTGCTGTTCCGCAGGCGGGCGCATTTTTTAACGGCAGTGTCAGGAACGGCCGCGAATCAGCCGGTAAAGCCAGATCAGGATGCACGCGCCGATAATGGCGACGACGAGCTGTCCGATAACACCGCCGAAAGTATAACCGAGAACTGCCACAAGAATAGCGTTAAGGATGACGGCGCCCAGAATGCCGATGATTATATTTGCCAGAATTCCGGTATTCGTCTTCATAATCATTTCGGCTATCCAACCCGCAAGGCCGCCGACAATAATTGTCAAAATCCAACCAAGACCCTCCATACGAAGTCTCCCTGCTTTGGTTTCGGATCAATCATCCAAGTAAAGCTGGCCCGGCTGCCCGGTCCCGCCCTTAAGCGTTCAACGACCGACCATACGCGTCGAGCACGCTCTCTTTCATCATCTCCGAAAGCGTAGGATGAGGGAAGATGGTGTGCATAAGTTCTTCTTCGGTGGTTTCCAGGTTCATCGCGACAACAAAGCCCTGGATGAGCTCCGTTACTTCGGCACCAACCATGTGCGCGCCAAGAAGCTCGCCGGTTTTCTTGTCGAGAATCGTCTTGATGAAACCTTGATCTTCGCCAAGTGCGATTGCTTTGCCATTGGCGCCGAATTGAAAGCGGCCGACACGAATGTCGCGACCCGCCTCCTTCGCCTTTTCTTCCGTCAAGCCGACGGACGCCACCTGCGGCTGGCAATAGGTGCAGCCCGGAATCTTGCTCTTGTCGAGCGCATGCACACCGGGCACGCCGGCGATCTTCTCAACGCAGATCACCCCTTCATGCTCGGCCTTGTGGGCAAGCATCGGCGGCCCCGCCACATCGCCGATCGCATAAATGCCGGGCACATTCGTTCGCCCGTAGCCATCGACCGCGACCGTCCCGCGTTCGACCTTCACGCCAAGCGCGTCCAGGCCCAAATTCTCGACATTGCCCTGCACGCCCACCGCGGAAATGAGCCGGTCGGCAGTGATTTTTTCCACCTTCCCGTCCTTCATTTCCACATGGGCAGTAATCTGGTTTGCCCCTTTCTCCACCTTCGTGACCTTGGCCTCGACGTGGAATTTCATGCCCTGCTTCTCAAGCTGACGGCGGGCGAATTTGGAAACCTCGGCATCTTCAACCGGCAAGATCTGCGGCAAGAGCTCGATCACGGTCACGTCCGCGCCCATGGTGCGGTAGAAGCTGGCGAACTCGATACCGATGGCGCCGGAGCCCATGACGATGAGCGATTTCGGCATTTCCTTCGGCACCATCGCCTCGAAATAGGTCCAGATGAGCTTGCCGTCCGGCTCGATGCCGGGCAGCACGCGCGGCCGGGCGCCCGTGGCCAGGATGATGTGCTTGGCCTTGTAGGTCCCCTCGGCCAGGGTGTTCTTCGGCGCCGGGTGCTGCGGCTCCATTGCCTTCTTTGACGGCTTGGAAACCACGATCTCGCCCGGCTCATTCGCCTTCGCGGCCTTGCTTATTTTTGCCTCGCCCCAGATTACGTCGACCTTGTTCTTCTTCATCAGAAAGCCAACGCCGGTGTTGAGACGTGCCGAGACCTTACGGGAACGGTCGACCACAGCAGCCGTATCGGGCGCGATCGAGCCATCGAGCTTCAGGCCGTAATCCTTGGCGTGCTGCGCGTAGTGGAGGATTTCCGCCGATCGCAGCAACGCCTTTGTGGGAATGCAACCCCAGTTGAGGCAGATGCCCCCCAGATGTTCGCGTTCAACGATCGCGGTCTTTAAGCCCAGTTGCGCCGACCGCACGGCGGTCACATACCCCCCTGGCCCGGAGCCGATGATGATGACGTCATAGCTTTCAGCCACGCAAAACTCCTTAATCACAATCCAAGCGCTTGGCGGACTACCGGCTCCAGGCCGGCACCAATGGCGCGCGTGTTTTCAGCATCGAGGTGAATACCGTCGAGCGGTGTCGTGCGGGCCACAGTGCCTGCATCGAAGAAGGCGCATCCGGTTTGCTGGGCCAGCACGGCATAAAGCGGCGCGAGCTTTTGCGATTCAGCCATGCCACCTTCAAAAATTTCCGCGAAATCGCTGTTTTCGGTAGCGCACAGCGGCGGCGGCGCCACGAGAAGAATCGACGGTGCCTTATAATTGAAGGAATAAGGCTGCCCGCGGATGATCTGGACGATCCGCTCCATCCCCTGCTTGGCGCCGATAGCGCGCCCGCAAACGAACGATTTCATGTCGTTCGTCCCGAGCATGACGATAACGAGGTCAAGCGGTGAATGGGTCGCAAGAAGCGTCGGCAGGATGCGCGCACCGTTCCGGTCCGCACCAGCGACCCAGTCGTCAAACGCAGTTGTGCGGCCGCAAAGCCCCTCGTCGATTACCCGCGCACTGCTACCGAGGCGGCCTTGCAGTACGGAGGGCCATCGATCCTCATAAGCATGCCGTGAGGGTCCGACGGCATCATAGCCCCAAGTGAGGGAGTCACCGTAACAAAGGATGGTCTTCATACGAGCAACCTCGTTATCTCCTCCAGACCCCGCATTCCCGAAGAAGGGCAGGCAAAGACCCTAGACGAGCATTCCGAAGGGATTCTCAATCAGCCGTTTGAAGGCGGTAAGCAGTTCCGCTCCGAGCGCCCCATCCACCGCGCGGTGGTCTGTCGAGAGCGTGACTGACATCACCGTGGCAATCTTGATCTCTCCGTTCCTGACCACAGGCCGCTCCTCGCCCGCGCCGATCGCAAGGATTGTCGCATGTGGCGGATTGATCACTGCCGCGAAATCCTTGATGCCGAACATGCCCAGGTTGGAAATGGCCGATGTGCCCCCCTGATACTCTTCCGGTTTGAGCTTGCGGTTGCGGGCGCGAGCGGCCAAATCCTTCATCTCGTTGGAGATAACTGACAGCGTCTTTTCATCGGCCCTTTTTACAATGGGCGTGATCAACCCACCTGGAATAGAGACCGCGACCCCGACATCGGCGTGCTTGTGCTTGATCATCGCGCTCTCGGTCCAGGACGCATTTGCCTCCGGCACCGCTTTCAGCGCCAACGCCCAGGCCTTGATGATCAGGTCGTTGACCGAGAGCTTGTATGCGGGCTTTTCGCCGGCCTCCGCCTTCACCATGGGCGCGGCGTCGTTGAGCTGCTTGCGGAGCGCCAGAAGGGCATCGATCTCGCAGTCGAGCGTGAGATAAAAATGCGGGATGGTGCTCTTCGCCTCGACCAGCCTGCGCGCGATGGTCTTGCGCATGCCGTCATGCGGCACGAGCTCGTAAGAGCCTTCCTCGAACAGTTTAAGCACCGCTTCGTCCGACATGGGCTTGGGAGCCGGAGCCGGCCCTTCGGGCGCCGCCGGGGCAGACTTTGCGATTCCACCGCTGATCGCAGCGTCCACATCCGCTCTCACCACGCGTCCGCGCGGGCCGGAACCGGATATGGCCGACAGATCAATGCCGGCATCCTTGGCGATGCGGCGGGCAAGCGGCGAGGCAAAAACGCGGCCGTCCTTATCGGCGGAGGGTTGTGGGGCGGCCGGTTTAGCGGCAGGCGCAGGCCGGTTCTCCGCTTCTTCCGGCTGCTTAGACGCGGAAGGCGTCGCTTCGGGCTTTGCCTCCGGTTTGGGTTCGGGAGCCGCCGCCGCGCCACCGTTTCCGCTCGCCTTCGCCGCTTGAGCCGCGTCCTCACCCTCACCGGCGAGAATGGCGATCAGCGCATTCACCTTCACGCCCTGTGTGCCCTCGGGCACGACGATCTTGGCCACGGTGCCCTCGTCAACGGCTTCCACTTCCATCGTCGCCTTGTCGGTCTCGATCTCGGCGATAACATCGCCGGGCGAAACGCTGTCCCCCTCCTTAACCAGCCACTTGGCAAGATTGCCCTCTTCCATGGTGGGCGAGAGGGCCGGCATGGTGATCTGGATCGGCATGGCTTCCTCCTCCTCAGGCCCGGTAGGTGACGGCTTTCACCGCCTCGACCACTTCCGCCACGTTCGGCAAAGCGAGCTTCTCCAGATTGGCCGCATAGGGCATCGGCACATCCTTGCCTGCTATGGTGATGATCGGCGCATCCAGATAATCGAACGCGCGCTGCATCACCTTGGAAGCGATGTGGTCGCCGACGGAGGATTGCGGGAAACCTTCTTCGATGGTCACGAGCCTGTTTGTCTTCTTCACCGATTCAACAACCGTATCGAGGTCCATGGGCCGGATGGTCCTCAGGTCGATGATCTCGACATCGATGCCCATTCCCCGCAGTTCCTCCTCGGCTTTGACGGCGTAGGTCATGCCGATGCCGAAAGAGACGATCGTTACATCCCGGCCCTGCTTATGAACCCGCGCCTTGCCAATAGGCAGCACGAAATCATCGAGCTTCGGTACCTGGAAACTCTGGCCGTAGAGGATCTCGTTTTCGAGGAAGATCACCGGATTTGGATCGCGAATCGCAGCCTTCAGCAGGCCCTTTGCGTCTGCCGCGGTATAGGGCATCACGACCTTCAGGCCGGGAATGTGACTGTACCAGGCGGCATAATCCTGGCTGTGCTGGGCGGCCACGCGCGCCGCCGCGCCATTCGGTCCGCGGAAGACGATCGGCGCTCCCATCTGCCCGCCCGCCATATAGAGCGTCTTGGCAGCCGAGTTGACGATCTGGTCCATCGCCTGCATGGCGAAATTGAAAGTCATGAACTCGACAATGGGCTTCAACCCGGCAAAAGCCGCGCCGATGCCAACTCCAGCGAAACCATGCTCCGTAATGGGCGTGTCGATCACGCGCTTGGCGCCGAATTCCTGCAACAGGCCTTGGGTCACCTTGTAGGCGCCCTGGTATTCGGCAACTTCCTCACCCATGATCAAGACATCAGCATCGCGCCGCATTTCCTCGGCCATGGCATCGCGCAGCGCCTCGCGCACGGTCATTTCGACCATCTCCGTACCCTCCGGGATATCCGGATCGGAGGGCATGGGCTGCGTGGCTGCCTTCGGCGTGGCGGCGGGCCTGGGAAAGCCTTCCGCCTGCTGGTCGGCATGAACTTCGGCCGGGGCCTGGGCGCGGGCTGGGGGCGGCGTGACCGCATCCTTGCCGAGATCGTCGGCGCTCTCGCCATCGGCGAGCAGTATGGCAATTGGCGTATTGACTCGCACGCCCTGCGCGCCCTCTTCAACGAGGATCTTGCCGAGCGTGCCTTCGTCAACGGCTTCCACTTCCATGGTTGCCTTGTCGGTCTCGATCTCGGCGATCACGTCTCCCGGGGCAACCTTATCGCCTTCCTTCTTCACCCATTTTGAGAGGTTGCCCTCTTCCATGGTCGGAGAGAGAGCGGGCATGAGTATCTGCGTGGGCATAGGTACACTCCCCCCTTAGATCAGGATATCGGTATAGAGCTCGGACGGATCCGGCTCGGGATCGGATTGCGCGAAATCGGCCGCATCGGCGACGATGTCGCGCACCTCCTTGTCCACGGCCTTCAAGTCGTCTTCGCTTGCCCACTTCTTGTCCAGAAGGCGCTTGCGCACCTGCTCGATGGGATCATGCTCCGAGCGCATCTTCTGCACTTCGTCCTTCGAGCGGTACTTGGCCGGGTCGGACATCGAATGTCCGCGATAACGATAGGTCTGCATTTCCAGGATGATCGGCCCCTTGCCCGAACGGCACCATTCGACGGCCATATCGCCGGCGGCCTTCACCGCGCGCACATCCATTCCGTCCACCTGGACGCCGGGTATTTTGAAAGACAGGCCGCGATGCGCGAAATTGGTTTCCGCGGAAGAGCGGGATACAGCCGTCCCCATGGCATAGCGGTTGTTTTCAATGATGTAGATGACCGGCAGCTTCCAGAGCGAGGCCATATTGAAGCTCTCATAGACCTGCCCCTGATTGGCCGCGCCATCGCCGAAATAGGTGAGCGAAACGCTGTCATTGCCGCGATAGCGATTGGCAAGCGCTATACCCGTTCCAAGCGGGACCTGCGCGCCGACGATGCCATGGCCTCCGAAGAAATTCTTCTCCTTGGAGAACATGTGCATCGAGCCGCCCTTGCCCCTGGAATAGCCGCTTCGCCGGCCGGTTAGCTCGGCCATCACGCCGCGCGGGTCCATGCCGGTGGCAAGCATATGCCCGTGATCACGGTAGCCGGTGATCACCTGGTCGCCTTCCTTCATCGCCATCTGCATGCCGATGACGACCGCTTCCTGACCGATATAGAGGTGACAGAAGCCACCGATAAAGCCCATTCCGTAGAGTTGACCGGCCTTCTCCTCGAAGCGCCGGATGAGCAGCATCTCGCGGAACGAGGAAAGTTCCTGCTCCTTCGTGAATTCTTCCGGCTTCGGTATATCGAGAACCGGAGTGTCGTTCAGCATCGGGATGGTTTTCTTGGCGGGTCTGGTTCCCGCCCTTGCAGGCGCCGGTTTGGCAGAGGTCTTGGTGGCGGCTCTCGCCATCTGTTTCGCTCCCTAGATCGTCTTGACAACACGCCGCCCGCTCGGGTCGACATATTGCCGCAGGACATCCATGTAGTCCATGGCGGGAGTGCAGCGCTGCGGCTAACCCCTCCCCTGGCGGATTGGAAGCTATCAGAACATAACACCCTGCGCCACGCGATTTATGCATGGCTGCTATGCTATCTAAGTGGCTGAAAGTACTTGGAGTTTAGAAATTAACCTGATGTCGGTTAATTCATTTCGACCTGTAAAAGATGACGATCTCGTTTTCTTTCGAGAGATTCAGCGCTCGCCTCGCCTGCTCATCCAGCATGTCCTGCTCGATCATATCGCCGCTGAGCAGGCCGGCTCGCTCCTCCAACTTGCCACGGGCTTTGCGCAACGCCTCCAGCTCTGCTTCGAGAGACGCCACACGCTGCTCGAGCTGCGCCTTGGCGTTGAGGCCGTATTCTCCCTGGTAAGCATGAAAGCCGAAATACGAAAGCACGAGCGCAGTCACCGCAGGCACGATCAGCCTGCCGGTATTGCGTCGTTTGTGATGGCGGGTCCACATGCGGCGAATTCCTTCCACCGCATCTGACCACAGCTTGCTTAATGGAGAGTTTAGGCTGCATCGACATTTGGAAGGATGCCTTCCCGTGCTCACGGGGCCTCCCCCCGATTGTAATGCGCGGATACCCGCGAGAGCTGTGCCGGCAAATCACCGGCCCGCTACATGCGATTTCGGCAGCGCCTGCGGGATATTCGTCATCATAACACCCAACAAAGGATCAATGCCTGACTGGTGACCTGACCTGCGCCGATAGTTAAATAAAATTCTTTGATAAATTTAACGACTGAAGCGGCAAGCGCTAAAAACGTTCACTAGCGGACGACAAAGGGTGCGCAATCTGTCGCGCACCCCTGTCCAGCCCTTCGCTGTCGCAATATTTCCGCCGGGTGTTTTACCCCGGGCCGTGAAACTTTAGCCCCGCACCACGGTGCGCCCGGCATAACGCGCGGCGCGGCCAAGCTGTTCTTCGATACGGATAAGCTGGTTGTATTTGGCGAGCCGGTCGGAGCGGGCAAGCGAGCCGGTTTTGATCTGCCCGCAATTGGTGGCGACCGCCAGGTCGGCGATGGTGGAATCCTCGGTTTCGCCGGAGCGGTGCGACATCACCGCAGTATAAGCCGCTTTATGCGCCGTTTCGACCGCTTCCAGCGTTTCGGTCAGGGAGCCGATCTGATTGACCTTTACGAGGATCGAATTGGCAATTCCCATATTGATTCCGTCTTTGAGGCGCGCTGCATTCGTGACGAAAAGATCGTCTCCCACGAGCTGCACCTTGCTTCCGGCAAGATCGGTCAACGCTTTCCATCCCTCGAAATCGTCCTCCGCCATGCCGTCTTCGATCGAGATGATGGGGTATTCGCCGGCGAGCTTTGAAAGATACTCCGCCTGCGCCTGGGCATCGCGCGTTTGCCCCTCGCCCTCGTAGACATATTTGCCGTCCTTGAAGAACTCGGTCGCGGCGCAGTCGAGCGCGATCGCCACCTCATCGCGGGGCTTGAAGCCGGCCTTCTCGATGGAGGCCATGATGAAGTCGAGCGCGGCATTGGCGTCCTTCAGGTTCGGCGCGAAACCGCCTTCGTCACCCACATTGGTGTTGTGGCCGGCGGCCTTTAGCCCCGACTTCAAGGTGTGGAAGATTTCCGAACCCCAGCGCACGGCATCGCGCAGCGTCGCCGCGCCGACCGGCATAATCATGAACTCCTGAAAATCGATCGGGTTGTCCGCGTGTGCGCCGCCGTTCAGGATATTCATCATCGGCACCGGCAGGATATGCGCCGAGGCGCCGCCCACATAGCGATAGAGCGGCAGGCCGGAAGCAGCCGCAGCGGCTTTCGCCACAGCAAGGGAGACGCCAAGGATGGCGTTGGCGCCAAGCCTGCTCTTGTTGGGGGTGCCGTCGAGCTCGATCATGGTGCGGTCGATGTGAATCTGGTCTTCCGCCTCAAGGCCGCCGATGGCTTCGAAAATCTCGCCGTTGACCGCTTCAACAGCCCGCGCAACGCCTTTACCAAGGTAGCGCGGTCCACCGTCACGCAATTCCACAGCCTCATGCGCGCCCGTCGAGGCGCCGGAGGGTACCGCCGCGCGGCCTATAGAACCGTCTTCCAGGACGACATCGACCTCGACGGTGGGGTTACCGCGGCTGTCGAGGATTTCACGTCCGACGATGTCGACAATGGCAGTCATGGTGCTGTCCTTTTAGCTTGGCTTGGAGCGTGGAAAATTGCGCTCCTCTTACCCTACACGACAAAAAAGACAATGCGGTTGCGCTGCTTTGGGAAGCGCTTTGGCGCATCCTCTCCGGCCAGAAGGCTACCGGTTCACTTGCTCTTCGCGATCCGGTCGAAGGCCATCAGCCGCTCCAGGAGCGCCGGCATTTTGTCGAGCTGCACCATATTCGGCCCATCGGAGGGGGCATTATCTGGGTCCTGATGAGTCTCAATGAAGACGCCAGCCACGCCGACCGCCACTGCAGCCCGCGCAAGGGTTTCCACGAAACGACGGTCGCCGCCGGAGGAGCTCCCCTGCCCGCCCGGCTGCTGCACCGAATGGGTGGCATCGAAAATCACGGGCGCGCCGATCTCCGCCATGATGGGCAGGGCGCGCATGTCGGTGACGAGAGTGTTGTAGCCGAAGGAGACGCCGCGTTCGGTGGTCAGCACGTTCGGATTGCCGGAAGCCGTGATCTTGGCGACGACATTCTTCATGTCCCAGGGTGCTAGAAATTGTCCCTTTTTCACGTTTACGACCTTGCCCGTCTTGGCAGCAGCGACGAGCAGGTCTGTCTGCCGGCAAAGGAAAGCCGGGATCTGCAGCACATCCACAGCATCCGCCAAGATTTCGCATTGCCCTTCCGTGTGGACATCGGTGAGCACGGGCACGCCGAGCTCACGCCGGAGATCGGCGAAAATCGGGAGCGCCGCATCCAGGCCGGCTCCGCGTTTGCCCAGCAGCGAGGTGCGGTTCGCCTTGTCGAAGCTCGTCTTGTAGACGAAACCGAGACCGAGTTTTTCCGCCATCTCCTTCAGCCGGCCGGCCATTTCGAACGCATGCTCGCGGCTTTCGAGCTGGCAAGGCCCCGCGATCAGCGCGAGCGGGGCGTCGTTGGCGAAGACGGCTTGGCCGATTTCCACCCGTGGATTGGGTATCATTGTTCGAACTCCATCTGGCGGCCCCTCGGGGCAACGGCCAATCGAGGCTACTTTCGACTGCCGGCAAAGCCCCGATAATCAGGCGCGGATCCCCAGGTCAAGATCGGGATCCTTGCCTGAGCGGTCTCAAGATCGCAAGCGCATCAAAACGACCCGTCCTCGGGAATGTTCGGCATCTCCGCGGCGCTAAACCAGACGCGACTGCTCCACGGCGGCGGCGATGAAGGAAGCAAAAAGCGGGTGCGGCTCGAAGGGCCGGCTCTTCAGTTCCGGATGGTACTGCACGCCGACAAACCAGGGGTGGTCTGGGTACTCTATCGTTTCCGGCAGCACGCCGTCAGGCGAAAGGCCGGCGAAGACAAGTCCGCAGGCCTCAAGCTTCTCGCGGTAGCCGATATTGACCTCATAGCGATGGCGGTGGCGTTCGGATATCTCTTCACTGCCGTAGATTTCCGCGATTTTTGAGCCAGGCTGGAGCCGTGCCTCATAGGCGCCGAGCCGCATCGTGCCGCCCAGATCGCCGGCCGCCGTGCGCTTCTCCAGCATGTTGCCGCGCAGCCACTCGGTCATCAGGCCAACCACCGGCTCCTTTGTCGGTCCGAATTCGGTGGAGGACGCCTTCTCAATGCCCGCGAGCGAGCGGGCAGCCTCTATGCAGGCCATCTGCATGCCGAAACATATACCGAAATAGGGCACTTTCCGCTCGCGCGCGAATTTCGCCGCCAGGATCTTGCCCTCGGAGCCGCGCTCGCCAAAGCCGCCGGGCACCAGAATGCCGTGCACCTTCTCCAGCCACGGCGCCGGATCTTCCTTCTCGAAAATCTCAGATTCGATCCAATCCAGCTTCACGCGCACCCGATTGGCGATGCCGCCATGCGTAAGCGCCTCGTTAAGCGACTTATAGGCGTCCTTAAGGCCTGTATATTTGCCGACGATCGCAATCGTCACCTCGCCTTCCGGATTGTGAATCCGGTTCGAGACCTCCTCCCAACGCTCCATCCGCGGCTTGGGCGCAGGGTCGATCCCGAAGGCGGCAAGCACCTCTGAATCAAGGCCTTCCTTATGATAGGCCATCGGAACATCGTAGATATGCGCCACATCGAGGGCCTGGATGACGGCCGATTCGCGCACATTGCAAAAGAGCGAGAGCTTACGTCGCTCCTCAGGCGGAACCGGCCGGTCGGCCCGCACGAGCAGGATATCGGGTGCGATACCGATCGAGCGAAGCTCCTTGACGGAGTGCTGGGTGGGCTTGGTCTTGAGCTCGCCCGCCGCCGGAATCCAGGGCATCAGCGTCAGATGAATGTAGACGGCGTTGCCGCGCGGCAGTTCGTTGCCAAGTTGCCGGATGGCTTCGAGGAAGGGCATCGCCTCGATATCGCCCACCGTGCCGCCGATTTCGCAGAGCACGAAATCAAACTCCTCGTTGCCTTCGAGGACGAATTGCTTGATCTCGTCAGTGACGTGAGGGATCACCTGCACTGTGGCGCCGAGGTAATCGCCGCGCCGCTCCTTCTCGATGATATTCTGGTAGATGCGGCCCGTGGTGATGTTATCCCGCTTGTTGGCCGAGCGCCCTGTGAAGCGCTCGTAATGCCCGAGATCGAGATCCGTCTCCGCCCCGTCGTCGGTAACGAAAACCTCGCCGTGCTGATACGGCGACATCGTGCCGGGATCGACGTTGAGATAGGGATCGAGCTTCCTCAATCGGACGCGGTACCCGCGTGCCTGCAGCAGCGCGCCGAGAGCCGCCGATGCAATGCCTTTGCCGAGGGAGGAAACCACGCCGCCGGTTATGAAAACATATCGCGCCATGGGACTCATCGCATAGCTCGGCGCGAGCGATTCCGCCACAACAAAATGCCCATGCCTGCTTCTTTTCTATGTATAACGGGTTCGACGCATTCGCGCGGGCGGCTTGAAGACCGCCCGCAAGATCGTTCGCGGGAAGCGACTCTATTGGCTGGTCGGCACCTGCGATTCCTGATTTACAGGCTGCCCGGACGATGAGCCCGATTGCCCGGAAGGCGCAGTCTCAGGCTCGGCCGGCGCTGGCGCGCTCTGCGGTTCTGAAGGAGCGGGAGCCGTTTCGCTTGCGGGAGCCTGCTCCTCGGCAGGCGCGGGCGCCGTGGTACCGCCTCCAAGCTGATCGAGAATGCCGCCGCCCGTACCTTGAGGCTGTGTCTGGTCCTGCGGCAGCCGGTCGAAGATATCGGTCGGCCGCTCACCGTAGCGGGCATGGAGCGAGAGCGCCAGCGAAGTGATGAAGAAGGCCGCGGCGAGAATCGCCGTCGTGCGCGTCAACACGTTCGCCGCGCCGCGTGCCGTCATGAAGCCGGAGCCACCGCCGATTCCGAGCCCACCGCCCTCTGAACGCTGCATCAGGACCACGCCGACCAGCGCAATGACTATGAGCAAATGAATGACAAGGATGACCTGATGCATGATTCCTTCCGGCGCCAGACGCTGCCCGCTTCTCTACCGCGGACGCGGCTCATTACACGGCTTTAGGCCGTTTTCCAAGCCCTACCGGGCACAGATAGGCAAGCTGTGCACCGTTGCAAGCAGAACTCTTCGCTTGAAGCTTATTTGCCTCTAACGGCCGCCGAAATCGCGAGGAAATCGGCAGCCTTGAGGCTGGCGCCGCCAATCAGCGCCCCATCCACGTTCAGGATAGAAAGCAGTTCGCCCGCATTCGACGGCTTCACCGACCCGCCGTATAGAAGCCGCATCCCATCGGCTTCAATACCCAGCTTCTTTCCAAGCTCGGCACGCAGATGGGCGTGCGCCTGGGCCACATCTTCCACCGTCGGCGTGAGGCCGGTACCTATGGCCCAAACCGGCTCGTAGGCGATTACAGAATTTTTCGCCGTAGCTCCCGGCGGAACGGAACCGGCGATCTGCCGGGAAAGCACCGACAGCGTTTCGCCCGCCTCGCGCTGTGTCTTGGTTTCCCCGATGCAGATGATGGCAGTGAGGCCGGCGCGCCAGGCGGCTTCCGCCTTGGCTGCGACATCCTCATCGGCCTCATGATGATCGGTGCGGCGTTCCGAATGGCCGACGATCACATAACTCGCGCCGCAGTCGGCCAGCATTTCAGCGGCAATATCGCCCGTATGGGCACCGCTGGGCGCCGGATGGCAGTCCTGGCCGCCCGTCGCAACCGGCATTTTCGCCAATATGCCGGATGCGCGTGCCAGCAGCGTTGCGGGCACACAAATGACACCGTCCGCTCCCGCTCCCGCAGCCTCCGCAAAACCGCTGCCGATGGCTCTCAACTCACCCAGTGAGCTCTCAGTGCCGTGCATCTTCCAATTACCGGCGATGAGGGGGCGGATTGTGGGTGTCATGACATCTCCGTGTCCAATGGTTGTGCACGGGAAGGTTCAGTACCAAAAAGACGCCACAAAGCAATCGACAGCTGTGTTCCAGAGCGCTATTCCCAATTAGAGAAAACGAACAGCAGCCAATTTCCACCTACGGACAGCAGAGACCACATGCTTGATAGTCTTCGAAAAGCGGCAACCACCTGGGTTGCGAAACTCCTGCTCGTAGTTCTTGTCGTGAGTTTTGCGGTTTGGGGCATTTCCGGTTCGATGCTCACCGGTACCAGCGGCGACGTCATTACCGCAGGCGGCACAAGCGTTTCAGCCCTTGACTATCGCCTGGCCTATGATCGGCGCATCGCCGAACTTTCAAGGCAGTTCGGCACTCGCTTGACGCGGGAGCAAGCCGTAGCCTTCGGCATCGACGAGCAGGTTCTCTCCCAATTGTCCGCGGGGGCGGTGCTGGACGAAACCGCGCGGGAAATCGGCCTCGGCGTCTCCAAGGATAAGCTCGCCGAGCTTACTGCTTCTGATCCTGCTTTCCGCGGTCTGGACGGAAGATTCGACAGAAGTCAGTTCGAGTTCGTGCTGAGCCGGATCGGCATGCGGCCTGAGGATTATCTCAAGAACCGCGAACAAGCGGCGGTACGGCAGCAAATCATTGATGCCGTCGCAAGTGGCGTTTCCGCGCCCGACGAACTGCTGCGCAGTCTCGCGCGCTATCGGGGCGAAGACCGTACAATTGAATATGTGGCCCTGCCCCGCTCGGCGGTTGAGCCAGTGGAGCCGCCCAGCGACGAACAGCTTCAAACTTGGTTTGAGGAGCGCAAGGATAACTACGCCGCGCCCGAGTACCGAAAGATAGAGTATGTGAAGCTTGAAGCTGAAGACATCGCCGACCCGTCGGTGATTTCGGACGAGCAGGTCGAAAGCTATTATCAGCAGAATCAGGCGCAATACACGACGCCTGAGCGGCGCCAGGTCGAACAATTGACCTTTGCTTCAGCCGAGGAAGCCACGGCCGCGCGCGAGAGCATGCGCACTGGAACCACTTTCGAGGACCTGATTGAGCGGCAGGGAAAGAAGCTGCAGGATGTCAGCCTCGGCACATTGACGCGTGCTGACATACCGGACCAGGTTATCGCCGATGCGGTTTTCTCGCTTACCGAGGATCAGGTGAGCGATGTGGTGCAAGGCACCTTCGGCCCCGTGCTGCTCCGCGTGACGGAGATCACGCCGGAAGCCGTGACCCCGCTCGACCAGGTTAAAGAAGAAATTCGTCAGCAGCTGGCGCTGGATGAAGCGAACCGGTTGCTGCTCGACACCTACGACCAGTATGAAGACGCACGTGCCGGAGGCGATACACTGCAGGAAGCGGCAGAGCGGCTCAGCCTGACCGTAGCCACGATTGATGCGGTTGACAGGGACGGCAACAAACCGGACGGCACGCGCGTGGAAGATGTCCCCAACCTGCCGGCGCTGCTCGCGGAGGCGTTCCAGACGGAAGTGGGGGTCGAGAATGCTCCCATCAACCTGACCGGCAGTGGTTTCCTCTTCTATGAAGTTGCCGAAATCGTGCCCGCGCGCGACCGGGAATTTTCTGAGGTCCGCGACCGCGTCCTCGAGGATTGGACCGAGGCGGAAGTCACTTCCAGGCTCGACGCCCGTGCAAAGGCGCTGCAGGAAGAGATAAAGAACGGCAAGACGCTTGATGAAATCAGTACGGAACTTGGCCAGGAGAAGATGGTCAAGAGAGGCCTGAAGCGTGAAGCAAGCGACGCAGATCTTGGACAGACTGGCGTGGCAGCCGTCTTCAGCGTGGCGAAGGGAGAAACTGGCACCGTCGCCAATCCGGCAGGGGACGCGCGTTTCATTTTCCAGGTGACCGAGGTGTTCGAGCCCGCCTCGGCGACGGCCGAATCCTTGCCGGACGACATCATGACCGCAGTCAATCAGGGCTTGGAAAACGACCTTCTCGACCAGCTCGTGACGCGCCTCCAGGCCGAGCATGGCGTCACGGTAAATCGCACGGCAATGCAGCAAGCGCTCGCCTTCTGACCAATGGCTGATCTCAAGGCACATATCGCCAAAGTGGCTTCCGGGGCTGCGCTGAGCTTTGCCGAAGCGCGTGAAGCTTTCGGGATCATCATGTCCGGCGAGGCCACACCAAGCCAGATCGGCGGATTTCTGATGGCGCTGCGCGTGCGCGGCGAGACGGTGGATGAAATCAGCGGCGCGGTCGATACGATGCGCTCCAAGATGCTGCCGGTCACCGCTCCGGCCGAAGCGGTCGATATCGTGGGCACCGGGGGCGACGCTTCGGGAACCTACAATGTCTCGACCTGCGCAGCCTTCATAGTCGCCGGCAGCGGCGTTCCGGTAGCCAAGCATGGCAACCGCGCACTCTCCTCGAAATCGGGAGCAGCCGACAGCCTCGTCGCGCTTGGCGTCAATATCGAACTCGGGCCTGACCAGATAGCCGCCTGCATTGCCGAGGCCGGTGTCGGCTTCATGTTCGCACCCAGCCACCACGCGGCGATGCGCCATGTGGGGCCGACGCGTGTGGAGCTCGGCACCAGAACGATCTTCAATCTCCTAGGGCCTCTATCGAATCCGGCGGGCGTTAAAAGGCAGCTCGTCGGAGTCTTCTCGGCCCAATGGGTGGAGCCTCTGGCGCATGTCCTGCGGCAGTTGGGAACGGAAAAGGCCTGGGTCGTGCACGGAGACGGGCTTGACGAAATGACGACCGCCGGCGTCACCCGGGTGGCCTCCCTGGAGTATGGCGAGGTGAGGACCTTCGAAATCACCCCCGAAGAGGTTGGATTGCCGCGGTCTGCGGCCGCGGCGCTCAAGGGCGGCGACGGCGAGTATAACGGCAAGGCTCTGCGCCGGGTGCTTGAGGGCGAACGGAACGCCTATCGCGACATCGCCGTTCTGAATGCCGGCGGCGCGCTGATCGTCGCGGGCAAGGCAGAGACCCTGAAAGACGCTGTCGCCCTCGCCTCGGAGTCGATCGAAAGCGGCCGGGCGCTGGCCGCGCTCGAGAAGCTCGTCGAGGTTTCCAACCGGAAACCCTGAGGATAAGCTTAGGATCATGGCTGACATTCTTCGGAAGATCGAAGCTTACAAGCGCGAGGAGATTGCGGCTGCGAAGCAAGCTCTACCTCTGGCCGAGCAGGCTGCACGGGCACGGGATGCCGCTCCCATACGCGGGTTTGCGGCGGCGCTGCGCTCAAAGCATGCTGCAGGGCAGTTCGCGCTGATCGCGGAGGTGAAGAAGGCAAGCCCCTCCAAGGGCCTCATTCGAGCCGATTTCGATCCCCCAACTCTTGCAAAAGCCTATGAAGGCGGTGGAGCTGCCTGCCTTTCCGTGCTCACGGACCGTCCCTCCTTCCAGGGCGCGCCCGAGTTCCTGACTGCGGCGCGGGCTGCCACGAACCTGCCTGCCCTGCGCAAGGACTTCATGTTCGAGCCCTATCAGGTGTTCGAAGCACGCGCTTGGGGCGCGGATGCGATCCTGATCATTATGGCGAGCGTCTCGGATGACGAGGCTATCAATCTCTCGGAGACAGCGGGCGAACTCGGCATGGACATCCTGCTGGAAGTCCACGACGAAGCCGAGCTGGAAAGGGCGCTAAAACTCCCCTCGCCCTTGATCGGCATCAACAACCGCAATCTCCGCACCTTCGAAACGACCCTGGAAACCAGCGAACGCCTCGCGCCTCTGGTGCCGGAGGATCGAGTCATCGTGGGTGAGAGCGGTATCTTCACCCACGCCGATTGTCTCCGGCTCAAGAAAGTCGGCATTTCCACATTCCTTGTGGGCGAAAGCCTGATGCGCCAGAACGATGTCGAGGCCGCAACGCGCAGCCTTCTTGGCCTACAGCAGGATATCGAGGCAGTGAGCTGATGGCCAATGAAGCCGGGAGCAGGCTAACCCATCTGCGTGCCGATGGCCGCGCTGAGATGGTCGATATCGGCGCCAAGCAGGAGACCGAGCGCGCGGCGATTGCAGCCGGCGCCGTGGTCATGGCGCCCGAGACGCTCCAGGCAATCCTCAAAGGGGATGCAAAAAAGGGCGATGTGATCGCTGTCGCGAGGATCGCCGGGATCATGGCCGCCAAGAAGACACATGATTTGATCCCGCTTTGCCATCCCCTGGCGCTTACGAAGGTTGCGGTGGAGATCGCTCCGGATGAATCGCTGCCGGGGCTTCGCGTCGAGGCGACGGCCCGTATCACCGGCAAAACAGGCGTGGAGATGGAAGCGTTGACCGCCGTGTCCGTCGCCTGCCTCACGATCTACGATATGGCGAAGGCGCTGGACAAGGCCATGGTCATCACGGACATCCGCCTTGTGGAGAAGCGGGGCGGCAAGTCGGGAACCTGGCGCATGGAGGACGCCGGTCATGGCGCTGCTTCGCGTTGAAGATGCCCTCCGGCGTGCGCTTGATGGAATAGATATCCTTCCTGCCGAGGAAGTGCCGCTTGCCGAGGCGGCAGAGCGTATCCTTGCATGCGATTTGAAAGCGCGGCGCACGCAGCCACCTTTCGATGCCTCCGCCATGGATGGTTATGCCGTTCGCGCCGCTGATATCGAGAGCCCGCCTGCCACGCTGGCCGTTATCGGTGAATCCGCCGCGGGGCTGCGCTTTTCCGGCCGTGTCGGGCCTGGAGAAGCCGTGCGCATCTATACGGGCGCGCCAGTCCCCGTCGGGGCAGATACAATTCTTCTCCAGGAAAACGCCTCTGCGCTGGAAGCGGACCGTATCAGCGCGCTGGAGCCTGCGCTCCTCGGCCGCCATATCCGCATCGCGGGACTCGATTTCAAGGAGGGCGATGTTCTCCTTGGAAAAGGCCGGCTGCTCGACCCGGCAGCCATTGCGCTTGCTGCGGCTGGCGGACATGCGCAGTTGCCTGTCGTCCGTCGTCCTCTGGTGGCGCTGATCGCGACCGGCGACGAGCTGGTTCCACCCGATACCGTGCCGGGGGCCGATCAGATCATTGCCTCGAACCATTTTGGAATTGGCGCCCTGGCAAAGCTCGATGGCGCCGATGTGCTCGATCTCGGGATCGTTCCGGACCAACAGCACGCGATCGCCGGCGCGGCCCGAAGCGCTCTTGAGGCGGGGGCGCATATCGTCGTTACGCTGGGCGGCGCGTCGGTAGGAGAGCGCGATCTGGTGCGTCAAGTGCTTACAGGCGAAGGCATGGAACTGGATTTCTGGAAAATCGCCATGCGTCCGGGAAAGCCGCTGATGTTCGGCCGTTTTGGAGAGACGCGCGTTCTCGGGCTGCCAGGCAACCCCGTCTCCAGCTTCATCTGCGCCCATCTTTTCCTGCGTCCGATGATCGCCCGGCTTTCGGGCCGAATCTTTCGCGCGGATCTTCGTTCCGCCAAGCTCGGCAAGGCTCTCAAGACGAACGACGAGCGGCAGGATTATCTTCGCGCTCTCGTCGAAGAGCACACGGATGGTTCCGTCGCCACCCCTTTCGAGACGCAGGATTCGTCCATGCTGACAACGCTCGCCAGGTCCAACGGCCTGATAATCCGCGAGCCGCATGCTCCAGCGGCAGAAGCAGGCAGCCCCTGCACGGTTTTGATGCTGCGCTGAGAGAGCGTGGGAATAACCATTTGATTTTGATGTTGCGGAACACAACTCGAACATATAGTGTATGTTCTGGGTTTGTTTATGACTGATTCCGGGTGGGTCCCATGCTTACGCGCAAACAGCACGAGCTGCTGCTTTTCATTCATGCACGTCTTAAGGAGACGGGCATACCGCCCTCATTCGATGAGATGAAAGAGGCACTGGATCTTGCCTCCAAGTCCGGTATTCACCGGCTGATTACGGCACTGGAGGAGCGCGGCTTCATTCGCCGCCTGCCGAACCGCGCCCGTGCACTGGAGGTGTTGCGGCTTCCCGATTCGATCGCTCCAGGGCTCGCGGCGCCGCGCAAATTCTCGCCCAGCGTCATCGAAGGCGGCCAGGGCCGTAGCTCTCCAGCGCCTAGGCCCGCCGCCAATAATGACGACGAAACGAGCGTTGTTTCGATTCCGGTCATGGGGCGGATCGCCGCGGGTGTGCCGATCGATGCCATTCAGCACCGGACTCATTCGATCGGCGTCCCACCGGACATGATCACCGGCGGCGAGCACTATGCATTGGAGGTCAAGGGCGATTCGATGATCGAAGCCGGCATTTTCGACGGCGATACGGTCATCATTCGGCAGACCCAGGCGGCAAATCCCGGCGACATCGTCGTTGCTTTGGTGGATGAAGAGGAAGCCACCTTGAAGCGCTTTCGCCGCAAAGGCGCATCGATTGCGCTGGAGGCTGCCAATCCGGCCTATGAAACACGCATATTCGGACCTGATCGCGTGAAGGTACAAGGCAGGCTGGTGGGACTGATTCGCCGATACTAAACGGGAGCGGGCAGTGAGGGCCTTCCCCGTTCCGGGCTATTCGCGCCCTGAGACGTTGAGGAGTCGCGTCCGCTTTTTCAGCACCATCAGTGTCGTATAGAGGACGCTGCAGACCAGCAGAAGATAGACCCACAGGTAGTCCTCAACCACCCAGATGCTCCAGCTTTCCCGCTTGATGCCGATGTCGAGGATCACTTCTATAAGGAAATAGGCTGCGGCGATGGCCAGTGCGCCGTGATATTCCCGGCGCAGCACGGTTTTCCGTGAGAACGGGAGGGCGGCGGGTTTCCACAACGCGAAATTCGGAATGAATACCGGCGTGCGCGCACTCCAATCGTCATAGATTTTGCCGAAGCGAGCGCTCAGAAATTCTTCTTCGGTCCAAATGATGCGCTCGATATAGAGCCAATAGGCAAGGACGAAGATGGCTACGAGCCACCACACCATGAGCGACACGACCACGCCGAGCATGGCCAGGAAATTGCCAAGATAAAGCGGGTTGCGCACGATCGAATACATGCCCGTGGTATTAAGGACTTCAGCCTTCTGACGCTTCGTCCCCCGCCCAGAGGTCCCGGCCGGTATGAAGCCGATCGTCAGGCAGCGTATGAGGAGGCCCGTGTAAGAAATCGCCATGCAGAAGAAGACCCACGCATGGGATAGCTCCTCACCCATCACATCTTCCGTCTGGACCGTCTGGAAGAAGGCAGGAATGGCAAATGTTAGGAAGGCGAGTGGCAGATAGCTCCGCCACCGGAAGAGAAAGGCACCGTCGCGGCCAAAACGTTCCTTAAGCTTCATGGATGAATGCTCAGAATATCTTTGAAAAAGTCAGGGACGGTTTCCTTCCCAATCATGGCATTCGCAAGGCCATCCCGCCCCTTCGAGGGTGGGAAGAATTAAACACATCCTGTTCCCTTACCGGAGGGTAGGTACCGCGACTACCGTTTTGCGGGCGCCAGCTGAGTAGTCTTGAGATTGGTCCGCAACCCGCGGGAGGCTCGAGACCAGGCTCTGTGAGCGTGCCACGGGCGCCACGGTTCTCCGATCGCAAAGGTAATCTCAGGGCGCAGAGCCATTCCTTCACGATCGAAATGGATGCTGGCGCTTCCCGAACGCGCCAGATCTCGTTTCGTCAACACCACAGCTTCGCTTGGCCCGCATGGATTCTGCGCCGCCGCGTCATCGATGACGATGAGCGATGCCGATAGACAAACAGTTTCCGCAGCACTTTCGGTCTCGGCGTGCGCCACAAGCGCACCGCTGACGTGACGCGCCATGCAGAGCCCGTCTGCACAGGAGAAGGCCAGTCCCGATACCCAGTCAGCCGCGCTTACCGGTTTTAGCGTAGTCCCGGTATCGAGTGCCCGCATCCAATCATCCGTGGTAAAGGCGTTGGGCCGGGGACGGTTGACTGCCAGTATCCCGTCTTCCCCGCGGACGCCAACGAGACGGGCATCCTCGCTGATAAGAACATCCGGCAATTGCCGCGTCGTCAGGAGGGCAAAGCCCACTATGCAAAGCGGCACTGCTATTAGCCTCAGCCGCGTAGTGGAAACTACCAGAATGACGAGTGCGGCCGTGAGCGCGAAAAATGCCGACAGAGGGATCATGCCGACGGCATCGACCGGCGAGCGATCGGAAAACCATCTCGCGATTACGATGACGGCGGTTATCGCCTCCCCCATCGCTTTGAAGAAGATTCCATCCAGGCCAAAGGGCAACGCCAGGATTGCGACGACCGCGGCAGGCATGGCTATTATCGATACGAAGGGAGCGGCCGCCAGATTTGCGGGAAGAGCCAGGGGCGTAACGCGTTGGAAGTGCCAGACGCCGAAGAGTGCCGAGGCTGTGCCCGCGATGAGGGAGGTAGCCGCCATCCCTATGGTGAATCCTATCGCGATGCGCCCGGCCCTATAAGCAAGCGGATAATCCCCTTTGTGACCGGTCCGGCGATGGCGCCGCCATTCGCTCCAGACCGCATAGCCCGCCACCAGCGCAGCAGTGGCGGCGAAGGACATTTGGAAACTCGGTCCCACCACCTCGTGCGGTGATAGAATAATGATGATGAGCGCCGCGATCGCCACATTGCGCATGGTGAGTGCCGCCCGATCGAAGATAAGCGCAGCAAGCATCACGGCCAGCATGATGTAGCTGCGTTGGGCCGCCACCGCCGTTCCCGAAAGGAAGAGGTAGAGGGTGCAGAATAGGAGTGCAGCCGTTGCCGCATATTTCTTGACCGGGAAGCGTGAGGAAAATCCCGGGAAAAGCGCCGCACCGGCGCGAAGGATGAACATGACCGTGGCCGCGACCAGGGCCATGTGCAGGCCCGAAATGGAAAGGATATGCGCCAGGCCGGATCGCCGCAGCCATTCGTTAACCTCTTCGGGGATGCCGGGACGGTACCCCGTAATCAGCGCCACGATCACCTCGCCTTCCGCCCCGCCGACATAGGTGCGGATCCTCTCGGCAAGAGCCAGCCTCACCCCCTCGATGGAATGTGCAATTTTCGCAAGGGTTGAGACTTGGCGATCAACCTCGATGCGCTCCGGTCCCGTCATGAAGAAGCCGAGAGCGCCGGTTCCAGTGAAGTAACTCACGAAAGAAAAATCATAGCTCCCCGGACGAACCGGACCGGAAGGCGGCATCAGACGCGCCAGCCCTTCCACGGTATCGCCTGGCTGCAGTTCGGGCGGCGCTTCTCGAGCGGTCAACCGGACGCGCTCTGGAGCATAGCGAAGTTGCGGCCGCTCCGTTCCCAGAACGTCCAGAATCAGGCGGGCCCGGCCATTCGCCTGATGCTCCACACTGACAACCTGACCGATGACACGCGTGGTAACCTCCGAGCCAAGGACAGCTGTCTGGACGCGCCATGTCTCTATCTTGGCCGCCCCGGCCCCGAGCATAAAGGCCAGCGCCGCGCCTGAACATATGAGCAAGCCCGGCCTTGTTCGAGAGAGCCAGCACACAATGATCAACAGAAGGCTGAGAAGAAGGAGGAGCGGGAAAGCGGGTTCCTCAGGCAGAGCGAAATAGGTCACCACGCCTGCAGCCATCAGAACCGGCAGGCAGAGAAAGGCTGCTCCTCGGCTGTGTTCCCGTGCCAATTCAGATGAAATATGCGCGGAAAGCGAATTGAGGAAACCGCGAAAGGAAACAATGGTCGGGCGGCGCGCCCAGTTGATCTCCCTTCCCCCGTCGTCTTGGTGCGCATCAAGGGCAATCGCGCTGGCGGCGGGAATGTCCCGCCCTGCGGCGCGCTCATAAAAACGCTCGCTTTCGGCCTCAGCCGTCGGTTCGCCCCTCATGCCCCTCTCTTCCCCCCGCAGGCGCTTGCGCCTGACCTTGCCTATGCTACATGACGGGCAGCCGATTTCCACCCGCGCCGGCTGTGGCATAAGGCACAGCTTGAACATATCCGGAAAGAACAATGAAAACGCCCGTCATCACTCGCTTTGCGCCCTCGCCCACCGGCTTTCTTCATATAGGCGGCGCCCGCACGGCCCTTTTCAATTGGCTCTATGCACGCCATACCGGGGGCAGGATGCTGTTGAGGATCGAAGACACGGACCGGCAACGCTCCACACCGGAGGCAACCGCCGCGATCCTGAACGGGCTTGCCTGGCTGGGGCTTATCTGGGACGGAGAGCCGATCTCCCAGTTCGCGCGGGCGGACCGTCACAAAGAGGTGGCGGAGGAACTCGTCGCCCGGGGGCAGGCCTATTATTGCTACTGCTCGCCGGAGGAAATCGAGGCCATGCGCGAAAAGGCGCGCGCCGAAGGACGGCCGCCGCGCTACGACGGCACATGGCGTGACAAGGACCCGGCCGAGGCCCCAAGCGGGGTGAAACCGGTGATCCGCATCAAGGCGCCGCTGGAGGGCGAGACGGTCATTCACGATCGCGTGCAAGGCGACGTCCGCTTCCCCAACAAAGACTTGGATGATTTCATCATCCTGCGCTCCGATGGCACGCCGACCTATATGCATGCGGTGGTCGTGGACGATCACGACATGGGGGTCACCCATGTCATTCGCGGCGATGACCATCTCACCAATGCGGCGCGCCAGGCGATCATCTACCGGGCAATGGGCTGGGACATTCCGATAATGGCTCATATCCCGCTGATCCACGGGCCTGACGGCGGAAAGCTCTCGAAGCGCCATGGTGCGCTTGGCGTCGAAGCCTACCGGGCGATGGGCTACCTCCCCTCGGCCCTATGCAACTATCTCGCGCGTCTTGGCTGGAGCCATGGCGATGATGAAGTGATGACGACCGAGCAGATGATCGAATGGTTCGATATCGACGACGTCAACAAGGGGGCCGCGCGCTTCGACTTCCAGAAAATGGAGGCGCTCAACGGCATCCATATGCGCCAAATGGATGATGAGGCGCTGTTCGGAATTTTTATTGCGACGCTTCCTCACCTGGAGGGAGGGCAAGCCTTTCTGGATAAGCTGGACGAGAAGAGGCGTGGTCAACTTCGCTCGGCCCTTCCCGGCCTGAAAGAAAGAGCCAAGACCCTGTTGGAGCTGTTGGATGGCGCGGGCTTTCTTGTTGCCGAGCGTCCGCTTACCATCGACGATAAGGCGGCCGAACTGCTTGACGGTGATGCTCGAGCCATGCTCGCCAACCTTGCCGAAGAAATGGCAGGGCTTGGCGACTGGACGGCTGAAAGCACCGAAGCGGCCGTGCGCAATTTTGCGGAGAATACCGGCCGCAAACTGGGCAAGGTGGCCCAGCCGCTACGGGCGGCGCTCACCGGCCGCAGCACTTCGCCCGGCATCTTCGATGTTCTGGCGGTACTCGGGCGCGAAGAATCGCTCGGCCGCATTCGCGACCAAGCGGTTGAAAAATGAGGTCCAGCAAACTGGATATGCTGCGGCGCAACAAAGTGGCCCTGTCAAGCTTGGCAGGGTGTGGCAAATGCGCTAGCTAGAGGCACCTTAAAGCCGTGCTGGCGGTTGCCTGCCGCTTTTCGCGGCGACGACATTCCTGCCCAAGTTTCAAGACAGAGAGGTGATGTGCGATGGCGAATTCGACGGTGACACTTGAACTTGGTGGGAATAGCAGCGAATACCCAGTGCGCCAGGCATCGATCGGACCCGGTGTTTTCGACATTTCGTCCCTCTACAAGCAGACCGGGATGTTTACTTACGATCCCGGCTTTACCTCGACGGCAAGCTGCGAGTCCAAGATCACCTATATCGATGGCGACGAAGGCCTGTTGCTTCACCGCGGCTATCCGATCGACCAGCTCGCCGAGCAAGGCGATTTTCTCGAGGTTTGCTACCTGCTCCTCTACGGGGAACTGCCGACAAAGGCGCAGAAGGAAGACTTCGACCTGCGCGTGACCAGGCACACGATGATTCACGAGCAGATGTCGCGCTTCTTCACCGGCTTCCGCCGTGATGCGCACCCGATGGCCGTCATGTGCGGCGTGGTGGGCGCCCTCTCCGCCTTCTACCATGACTCGACGGACATCTCCGACCCGCACCAGCGCATGGTTGCCTCGATCCGCATGATCGCAAAGATGCCGACCATTGCGGCCATGGCTTACAAATACCATATCGGCCAGCCATTCATGTACCCGCGCAACGAGCTCTCCTACGCGGCTAACTTTCTGCACATGTGCTTCGCTGTTCCCTGTGAGGAATATAAGGTCAATCCCGTCCTCGCACGGGCGATGGACCGCATTTTCATCCTTCATGCCGATCACGAGCAGAACGCGTCGACCTCGACGGTGCGGCTTGCAGGCTCCTCGGGCGCCAATCCGTTCGCCTGCATTGCAGCCGGAATTGCTTGCCTATGGGGTCCCGCCCATGGCGGCGCCAACGAGGCCGCGCTCAATATGCTCGCGGAAATCGGCAGTGTGGACCGTATCCCGGAATATATCGCCCGCGCCAAGGACAAGAACGATCCCTTCCGCCTCATGGGCTTCGGTCATCGGGTCTATAAAAACTATGACCCGCGCGCGAAGATCATGCAGAAAACCTGTCATGAAGTGTTGTCGGAGCTTGGCATCAAGGACGACCCGCAGCTCGACATCGCCATGGAGCTCGAGCGCATCGCCCTCACCGACGAATACTTCATCGAGAAGAAGCTCTATCCGAATATCGACTTCTACTCCGGCATCACGCTGAAGGCGCTCGGCTTCCCGACGACCATGTTCACCGTGCTCTTCGCCGTCGCCCGCACGGTCGGCTGGATCGCGCAGTGGAAGGAGATGATCGAGGATCCGCAGCAGAAGATCGGACGTCCGCGCCAGCTCTACACCGGTGCGCCGCAGCGCGATTACGTGCCGATCGCAAAGCGGTGACCCGATTCGCGCTCTGAGATGAAAACCTCCTCCGTTCACATTCGAGCGGAGGAGGTTTTTCTTTACAAGCGGTTGAACCGCGACCTTTTAAGATAGAGCGGCGAGTAGCGCCACTGCGCCCATCATGTCGCGCTTTCGCGCGGCGCGGCGGGCGGAAGCTTCCGCATCCTCGCCCCATTGCGAGATATTCCAGTCCTCGTCCACGTGCGCAGCCTCCCAGGCAGCTTCTGCCTCGATCGCGTGCGCCTCGACGGCCAGCGCAAGGATGGCCGAGCCGGTGAGCGTTGTCATGACGTGGAGTGCAGCGAGCCGCAGCGGGTCGGAGCGAGGCCGTAGATGCGCGCCAACGGCTGCAATGGCCGAGCGCGGCTGCTCCACATGCATCACGCCTTCGGCGAGTATAAACCGGGTGCTGAGCTGGGCCTCGGCCCAATCAAGCACCGGGTCCCAAGCCTCAGCCTGCAGCTGGATCAACCGTTCAGGCGCATCGGCGCGATAATAGAGAAGATCCGTGGATGCGAAGCGTAAAATGTCTTCCATCACGGCTTGTACATCGGCCGCAACACCGTCGATAGCGGTATTGACCAGCCTCGTGACAGGCATGCTCATCGGATCGATCTGTTCGCCCTGAGCGGCAAACTCCTCGGCGATCAGGCTTGCGGCGGCTTCATTGGGCAAGACCAGCTCAACGCCGGCGGGCGTGCGAACCGCCCTCCCATCCAGCAGAACCTTCCATGCATTGCCCTCTCCGCTCACCTCCACGCGTTCGTAGAACCGCTTCGGCATCGGCTGGCGCATCTGGTTCTGCGCCCGGCGGATCGGATCGGGATCCGAAAATTGCCGCCCATGATCAAGATCGTTCAGAATGTCACGCATGAGGCTTTATATAGGTAAGTGGAAAGGGTCGTCACCCGCATCCAAGGAAACAAGGTTTAGATTTCCTCTTCCGCCGCCGCTTCATTGAAACCAAGCAGGTTCCAGCTCTGCTGCATATGCGGCGGCATCTCGGCGGTCACATCAATGCTGCCGCCGTCGGGATGCGGGATGATAATGCGCCGGGCATGGAGATGGAGCCGGTTTTGAATGCCTCCCGGCAGTTCCCAATTCTGGTCGGCCTCGAAATATTTGGGATCACCGATGATGGGACAGCCGATATGTGCGGCATGTACGCGAAGCTGGTGCATGCGGCCGGTAAAGGGCTCCATCACAAGCCAGGAGAGCGCCGTTCCAGCCTGTTCCACAAGCCGGTAGGTCGAGACGGCATGATCTGCTCCCGGTTCTCCATGCTTCGCGATGCGCATTCGGTCGCCATCGGGCGTGGTCTCTCGCACGAGCCAGGTGGAGATGCGACCTTCCGCCTTCTTCGGCACGCCTTTGATAAGCGCCCAATAGATCTTCTTCGTCTCGCGCGCCCGGAATGATTCGGTGAGCTTTACGGCCGCAAGCCGCGTACGCGCGACCACGAGCACGCCTGAAGTATCGCGGTCGAGGCGGTGCACCAGTCGCGGCTTCTCACCGCGTTTGTTGCGCCAGGCCTCCAGCATGCCGTCCACATGGCGGTTGACGCCGGAGCCGCCTTGCACGGCAAGGCCCGCGGGCTTGTTGAAGACGAATACCTTCTCGTCTTCATGGATCAGCATCTGAGAGAGCACCTCCGCGTCGCCGCGGTCGCGCATGGTGCGGATGGTGGCGGGCGCGCCCTTGTGGTCGACGGCGAGCGGCGGCACACGAATCATCTGCCCGGCCTGAACCCGCGTATCAGCTTTGGCGCGGCCGCCATCAACGCGCACCTGGCCGGTGCGAAGCAATTTTTGAAGCTGCCCGAAGCCAAGGCCCGGGTAGTGGGTCTTGAACCAGCGGTCGAGCCGCATCCCGGCCTCCCCGCTATCCACCTCGATTTGTTCTACGCCTGCCATCTCATCACCGTTTCGATGGCGGCAATACCATTACAAAATGCTTCTTGCGAGCCACAATCCGACGAATAGGGCAAGGATCGAGCCTGCCACGCTCGCCAACACGTAGGCCAGCGCCGCCGACTGAGCTCCGCGTTCCCAAAGCACGGCCACATCAAGCGAGAAGGCAGAGAACGTGGTGAATCCACCAAGCATGCCAGTCGCCAGCAGAAGCCGGATCTCGTTGGACACGCTGAACTTGCGGGCAAGTGCCTCCACGAGCAGGCCCATGGCGAAGCTGCCGGCCACGTTGACCGCAAGAGTGCCCCACGGAAAGGCGGTGCCCAGCGCACGGCCCGCGGCAGTCACGGTTAGGTGGCGCATGCCCGCGCCGATGGCGCCGCCGAGGCAAACAAGCATCAGATGATACAAATCCGTTCCCCCTTTGCGGATTGCCTCAGAAAGGCTGCTGGATTCACGAAGAGCTCTTCTGCCTCTCGCGCTTCTAAACAATATTTGGCCGCTGGTGAGTTGGAATGTTCAGGCACAAACCAAAGGAGCCATGGATACCGGCCAGGGAAGCGATTCGAATATCAGAGATGAAATCTAGTGCTCACCGCCCTGCCTCTCCCGCCTGAGCTTCCTCCAATATTCGAGCCGCTTGCGGATCTCGCGCTCGAATCCGCGATCGGGCGGATTGTAGAAGCTTTGCCTGTCCATGGCTTCGGGAAAATAGTCCTGGCCCGAGAAGGCATCGGGCATATCGTGGTCGTACTGGTAGCCTGAGCCGTAGCCCGTTTCCTTCATGAGCTTCGTCGGCGCATTAAGGATGTGCTTGGGAGGAAGCAGCGAGCCATGCTCCTTTGCCGCCCTCATCGCGGCTTTGAATGCGGTGTAGACGGCATTCGATTTCGGCGCGGTGGCGAGATAGACGCAGGCCTGCGCGAGCGCGAGCTCGCCTTCGGGCGAGCCCAGATAGTCGTAAGCGTCCTTGGCGGCATTGGCGATCACCAGCGCCTGTGGGTCCGCCAAACCGATATCCTCGACCGCCATGCGCACGAGCCGGCGCCCCAAATAAAGCGGATCCTCGCCGGCATCGAACATGCGGCAGAGATAATAGAGCGCGGCGTCCGGATCCGAGCCGCGAACGGACTTGTGCAGCGCGGAAATCAAATTGTAATGCCCGTCCTGCCCCTTGTCGTAGATCGGCGCGCGGCGCTGGACGATGCGCTGCAGGGCTTCCGCATCGAAAACCTCGCCCTCATGGGCGGCCCGCCAGACCTCTTCTGCAAGCGTCAGCACGGCTCGCCCGTCGCCATCGGCCATGCGCAGCAGCACCGCCCTCGCTTCCTCCGTGAGCGGAAGCTTGCGCCCTTCCGCCTCCTCGGCGCGCTGAAGCAGGTTTTCGAGGCTGTTCGCTTCGAGCGAATGAAAAACGAGCACGCGGGCGCGCGAGAGAAGCGCCGCGTTGAGCTCGAAGGACGGATTTTCCGTCGTCGCGCCCACCAAGACAACCGTGCCGTCCTCCATCACCGGCAGAAAGGAATCCTGCTGCGCGCGGTTGAACCGATGGATTTCATCGACGAACAGAAGAGTTTGCCGGCCCTGGCTCCGGCGCAGGCGTGCGGCTTCAAAGACTTTCTTGAGGTCGGCCACGCCGGAGAAGATCGCAGAAATCTGCTCGAATGCCATGGAGGTTTCCCCCGCAAGCAGCCGGGCGACTGTAGTCTTGCCAGTGCCAGGAGGTCCCCAGAAAACGAGCGAGCCGAGCGAGCCCGAGCGGATCATGCGCGTGAGCGCGCCCTCAGGGCCCGTCAGGTGCTCCTGGCCCACCACCTCGTCGAGCTGTTTTGGCCGCAGCCGGTCCGCCAGCGGCTTGCCCACTTCGGCCGGAGCGTGAGGCTCACTTCTGTTGAAAAGGTCGCTCATATGCTCATTGGATCACCGTACACCCTTCCGGGCGCACAAGTAGCGCGATCTGTCTCTTTGTTTCAGCATCGGACTTCTTCAATCGGTATCACTCTCGGTCCGATGCGCTAGAACCGCATCGTCTGCCGGATAATCTGCCCGCCGCGATCAATGGTGAACCGCCACCAGCGGCCATCGGCTTCCGCGAGCGCTTTCATCTGCGCGGCATCGGTGACTTCCTCCCCGTTGAGTTCCCGCACGATATCGCCGGGTCGCAGGCCGATGCTGGCGGCGGGAGAATTGCGCGCCAGATCCGTGATGACAACACCTTTTCCGGTAACCGGGAGACGCAGGCGCTGGGCGAGCGCCGGCGACACCTCCGCCACCCTGGCGCCGGCAAAGGGCCCTACGCCACCGATCTCGAGCTCCCTGCCATCGCCTTCAGGCGCGCGTTCGACCGGCATGGAAAGCGCCATCTCCTCGCCATTGCGCAGCACCTCCACTTGGGCCGTCTCGCCGATTGGTACGGTGGCGAGGCGGTAATCCAGCGCCTCAGGCGTATCCACAGGCCTGCCGTCCACCGCAACCACAACGTCGCCGCTTTTCAGTCCCGCCTTGGCGGCCGGGCTGTCCGGGGCGATATTGGTGACGAGAGCACCCGCTGGCCTGGCCATGCCGAGCGCCTCGGCGATATTGGGCGTCACGCGATCGAAGCTCGCGCCCAAATAAGGACGCTCGAAGAAGTCCTTGCCGTTTTTCGCCGATTCGACCACGGCGCGCACGATGTTCGCCGGAATCGCGAAGCCGATCCCGATCGACCCGCCCGAGCGGCTATAGATCGCCGTGTTGATTCCAATCACCTCGCCGGCCATGTTGATGAGCGCACCGCCCGAATTGCCGGGATTGATGGCCGCATCCGTCTGTATGAAGAAGCCGAAGTCGGAAACGCCGCCCAAGCTGCGCGCCACGGCCGAGACGATGCCGCTCGTCGTGGTCTGGCCAACGCCGAAGGGGTTGCCGATCGCCAGAACCAGGTCACCGACCTCAAGCGCTTCCGAATCTCCGAGCGCGGCGGCCGGGAAAGGATCCGAGCCTTCAACTTTCAAAACGGCGAGATCGAGCCCTTCATCCTTGAGCAGGATAGTGCTTTCAAATTCCCGTCCGTCTGCGAGTGCGACCTTCACTTCATCCGCCTCGCGGATCACGTGGTAGTTGGTCACCACGATGCCGGAGGCATCGACCAGCACGCCGGAGCCTAATGAGGACTGCACGCGCGGAGGCATTTGCGGAAAATCGAAGAAGCGCTCGAAGAATGGATCTCCCATGAAGGGCGAGCGAGCCTGCACACGCGTCGAGGCATAGACGTTGACAACGGCGGGTGCGACCTGACGAACCAGGGGCGCAAAGGAGAGCTGGATTTCCTGCTGGCTGAAGGGGACGCGGCGCTGGGCCTCGCCGGTCGTCGGCTTGGAAGCGTCTTCGCCGCCGCGCAGGAGCTGCCTCAGCGGATCAAGCAGCGATTCTGCCGGGCGGTCCTGCGCATGGGCCGGCAGTGAAAGCGCGCAAAGAACGAAGAGCACGCGAAGGACAAAAAATCTCACTTTCATCGGACTCCCTGGGCCACTGGTTCGCGCATCATCGGATAGGATTGTGCACAAGAAAAGGCCAACGATGCCGGACGGGTGCGCCGCAAAACGGCGGATGATTGCTGTTTTCCAATCGTCTAAATTCCATTTCGGTTTTATCTAGCGAATCATCAAGTCTTCTCATCGCATTTGAAACGTCGGATCTCTTCGAGGACGTCCATGGCCCTGCCTTATCTGGCGCCCATCCTGCTGCTCACAATTTCCAACATCTTCATGACCTTCGCCTGGTATGGCCACCTTAAATTCGGAAGCAAGCCGCTCCTTCTCGTGATCCTGGCGAGCTGGGGCATCGCTTTCATCGAATATTGCTTTGCCGTGCCTGCCAACCGCTACGGCCACGCCGTTTACAGCGCGGCGGAACTGAAGACCATACAGGAGGTGATCACCCTTTCGGTTTTCGCGGTTTTTTCCGTCTATTATCTGGGCGAGCAGCTCACCATCAACCATGCCGTCGGCTTCGGGCTCATCTGCCTTGGCGCCTTCTTCATCTTCAAGGGGCCAATCGGATAGGCCAAAAGCAAAAGGGGCCCTGAGGCCCCTTCAATTTCTCGACACGAGAGCAGCGAAATCACGCGGCTTCGGCTTCCTCATTGGCAGCTTCTGCCTCGACGCGGGCGCGGTCGGCAGCGCCTTTGACCGACGGATCGCGATCGACGAACTCGATCACGGCCATCGCCGCGTTGTCGCCATGGCGAAAGCCCGCCTTCATGATGCGCGTGTAGCCGCCATTGCGCGAAGCATAGCGCGGGGCGAGCGTATCGAAGAGACGGCGCACCAGAGTTTCGCTGCGAATAGCAGCGATCGCCTGGCGGCGGGCATGGAGGTCGCCGCGCTTGCCAAGCGTGACGAGCTTCTCCACAATCGGACGAAGCTCCTTTGCCTTGGGCAGGGTGGTGACGATCTGCTCATGCTCGATGAGCGAAGCCGCCATATTTGCGAACATGGCCTTGCGGTGGCTAGAGGTCCGGTTGAGCTTGCGGCCGGCTTTACCGTGACGCATGGCTTGTCTCCTTCAATTCCCTGGGCGCGCGGCCCGCCGGGGTCAATACTGGTCTTCGTAGCGCTTGGCGAGCTCTTCGATGTTGTCTGGCGGCCAATCCGGCACTTCCATGCCGAGGTGGAGCCCCATCGAGGCCAGCACTTCCTTGATCTCGTTGAGCGACTTGCGCCCGAAATTCGGCGTGCGCAGCATCTCGGCTTCCGTCTTCTGGATCAGGTCGCCGATATAGACAATGTTGTCGTTCTTGAGGCAGTTGGCGGAACGAACCGAAAGCTCCAGCTCGTCCACTTTCTTGAGCAGCGCCGGATTGAAGGCGAGCTCTGTAACCTGCTCTGCAGGGACTTCCTTCTGCGGCTCCTCGAAATTGACGAAGAGGCCTAGTTGATCCTGCAGGATGCGTGCGGCGAAAGCCACCGCGTCCTCGCCGGTCACCGAGCCATCCGTTTCGATCGTCATGGTCAGCTTGTCATAGTCGAGGACCTGACCCTCACGGGTGTTCTCGACCTTGTAGGAGACCTTCTTGACCGGCGAATAGAGGCTGTCGACGGGAATGAGCCCGATCGGCGCATCCTCGGCGCGGTTGCGGTCGGCCGGGACATAGCCTTTACCCGTGTTGACCGTAAACTCCATCCGGATCTCGGCGCCCTGGTCAAGGGTGCAGATCACATGCTCGGGGTTCAGGATTTCGACATCGCCAACTGTCTGGATGTCACCGGCGGTGACGGCGCCCGGGCCCTGCTTGCGCAAAACCATGCGCTTCGGCCCGTCACCTTCCATCCTGATGGCGATTTCCTTGATGTTAAGCACGATGTCGGTCACGTCCTCGCGCACGCCGGCGATCGAGGAGAACTCGTGCAGCACACCATCGATCTGCACCGCGGTGACAGCCGCGCCGCGCAGCGACGAAAGCAAAACGCGACGCAGCGCGTTGCCAAGGGTAAGGCCAAAGCCGCGCTCGAGCGGCTCGGCCACGAGGTTCGTCTGGGTACGGCCCTTCGACGTGAACTCGATCTTGCTGGGCTTGATCAGTTCCTGCCAGTTTTTCTGGATCATGATTTTTCCTTCCGTTACCCCGCCACCATCCAATCGTGGCGGGCGCTCTGGAAACCGCAGAGGAGCGCCCGAAGGAGCTCTTACGGCAAACAGGTGTTAAACCCGGCGCTTCTTGCGCGGGCGGCATCCGTTGTGCGGGATTGGGGTCACATCGCGGATGGATGTAATGGTGAAACCGGCCGCCTGCAAGGCGCGCAGCGCCGATTCACGACCGGAGCCCGGTCCGGAAACCTCAACCTCGAGGGTGCGCATGCCATGCTCCTGCGCCTTGCGGGCGCAATCCTCTGCCGCTACCTGAGCGGCGAAGGGCGTGGACTTACGCGAGCCTTTGAAGCCCTGGGCACCGGCAGACGACCAGGCGATCGCATTGCCCTGGGCATCGGTGATGGTGATCATGGTGTTGTTGAAGGTCGAGTTGACATGCGCAACACCCGACGAGATGTTCTTACGTTCACGACGGCGAACGCGTGCGGCTTCCTTGGCCATATTCTTCCTTTCAGTCGATCTCTGCACCGCCGTAATGCCAGCGGCTACACCAAAGAAGCGATTAGAGAGTAGCGAATAGTGAGTAGGGTATTCCTATTCGCGATCTCGCTATTCGCTCAATTACTTCTTCTTGCCCGCGATCGGCTTCGCAGGCCCCTTCCGCGTGCGCGCATTGGTATGCGTGCGCTGGCCGCGGACCGGCAGCGAACGGCGATGGCGCAGGCCGCGATAGCAGCCAAGATCCATCAGGCGCTTGATGTTCATGGAAACTTCGCGGCGCAGGTCACCCTCGACCTGGTAGTCGCGGTCGATGGCCTCGCGGATCGCAAGAACCTCGGCGTCGGTGAGCTGGTGCACGCGACGATCATCCGGGATGCCGACCTTGGAGGTGATTTCGCGGGCAAGCTTCGGCCCAATGCCGTGAATATATTGAAGCGCGATCACGACGCGCTTGTTTGTCGGAATATTGACGCCGGCTATACGGGCCATCTTCTTCTCCATCTGGGCCGGCACTCACACCGGCGCTGGGTTGGCTCGCGTCCGGTGGAGGCCGGCCCTTGCGAGCATTTTCTCTTCTCAATAACGAAGCCGAGCCAAACAGGCCCGGCCAACAGAGCGTCTCGTTAGGAGATGCGCCGCTATAGTCGATAAAAGGACCAGCGTCAACCGCGATTGCCCGGCAGGGCTCGCGTTCCGCTGCCCTGACCCTGCAAGGGATTACGCCTTTGCCAGGATCCCTTCGATCTGCCGCGTCACCTCATCGATCGAGGCCATGCCGTCGACGCCCTTCAGCAGGCCCTTTGCATAGTAATACCCGACCAGCGGCGCCGTCTTTTTGTAATACTCGCGCAGGCGCTCCTCGAAGACCTCCGGATTGTCATCACGGCGCACCGGCTGGCCTGCGGCCTGTGCGTCTTCCGCGCGCTTCATGATCCGGCCGACCAATGCCTTATCGTCGACCACGAGTTCGATGACCGCGTCAAGCTTCAGGCCGCGCTCGCCGAGCATCGCCTCGACCGCATCGGCCTGCGCCAGCGTACGTGGATAGCCGTCTAGAATGAAACCATTCGCGCAGTCGGGCTGATCAATCCGTTCCGCCACGATGGCGTTGACGATGGCGTCGGACACGAGCTCGCCCGCATCCATCACCGCCTTGGCCTTCTTGCCGATCTCGGTCTCGGCCTTCACCGCAGCGCGCAGCATATCTCCCGTGGAGAGTTGCGGAATGTGCAGCTTTTCAACCAGGATCTGCGCTTGGGTTCCCTTGCCCGCCCCCGGCGGCCCGAGAAGTATAAGCCTCATCGTCCCCTCTTGCCCCCCCGGAGTTTCGATTTCTTGATCAGACCTTCATACTGGTGAGCGATCAAGTGCCCCTGAACCTGCGCCACCGTATCGAGCGTGACGCTGACGACGATCAGAAGCGACGTGCCGCCGAGATAGAAGGGCACACCGGTCGCCGAGATCAAAAACTCCGGAAGCAGACACACCAGGACGAGATAAATGGCGCCAACCACGGTAATGCGGGTCAGCACGTAATCGATATATTCCGCCGTGCGCTCGCCCGGACGATAGCCTGGGATAAAACCCGAATGCTTCTTCAGCTGATCGGCCGTGTCTTTGGGATTGAAGACGATGGCCGTGTAAAAAAAGGCGAAGAAAGCGATCAGCGCCGCATAAAGGATCATATAGAGCGGCTGTCCGTGACCGAGCGTGGCAAGAAGAGTGCCTGCCCAGCCGGGAAGCTGCGTCGTATCCGAGAAGCCTGCCATGGTTGCCGGCAAAAGCAGCAGCGAGGAGGCGAAGATCGGCGGAATGACACCGGCGGTGTTCAGCTTCAGCGGCAGGTGGGAGGTGTCGCCCTGGAACATGCGGTTGCCGACCTGGCGCTTTGGGTACTGGATCAGGAGCCGGCGCTGGGCGCGTTCGAAAAAGACGATCACGCCGATAACGACGATAGCGATCACGATAATGGCAAGGATCAGGCCCGTAGACATTGCGCCCGTGCGGCCAAGCTCCAGCGTTCCCCCGATCGCGGTCGGCAGGCCGGCGACGATGCCGGAGAAGATGATGAGCGATATACCGTTGCCGATACCGCGCGCCGTGATCTGCTCACCCAGCCACATCAGGAACATGGTGCCGCCGACCAGCGTGATGACGGCGGAAATGCGGAAGAACCAGCCGGGATCGGCAACGATGTTCTGTCCGCCCTCAAGCCCGATGGCGATGCCATAGGCCTGCACCGTGGCAAGAAGCACGGTGCCGTAGCGGGTATATTGGTTGATGACCTTGCGGCCCTGCTCGCCTTCCTTCTTGAGCTGCTCCAGCGAAGGCACGACGGAAGTGAGCAACTGCATGATGATGGACGCGGAAATGTAGGGCATGATGCCCAGCGCGAAGATCGCCATGCGTTCGACCGCGCCGCCCGCGAACATGTTGAACATGCCGAGCACGCCGCCAGATTGCTGCTGGAAGGCTTGAGCGAAGGCATCCGGGTTGATGCCAGGCATTGGGATATAGGTGCCGAGGCGATAAATGAGCAGCGCGCCGAGCGTGAACCAGATGCGCTTCTTAAGATCCTCCGCCTTGGCGAAGGCCGCAAAATTCAAATTCGAGGCAAGTTGCTCGGCTGCCGATGCCATGAAGAATTCTCCGCTTCGTCACGCTTATGCGCGACTGGAAAAGTGAACGCCCTTACCCGACAGCGCCGATAGAACAGAACAACCGCGCTGGGAGCACCGAGCCGCTCACTCCTGGGCGGATCACGCAGCAAATCGGCCGAGACCGCTTTGTGCATGGTGCCGAAACCCGAGATAGGCCCGGGACGGACTGGATGCAAGCGGCGGATTGTCCCTACCGCCGCTTGCTCATGATCTTCAGGCCGCTTTTTCCGGCAACTTGACCGAACCGCCTGCCTTCTCGATCTTTTCCACAGCCGATTTGGAGGCACCGGCAACGTCCAGCGTCACCTTTGCCGTGATCTCACCGCCGGAAAGCACCCGCACACCGTCCTTCAGACGGCGAATCACGCCGGCCTTGAGCAAGGCAGCGCCGTCGATCGTCGCCCCTGCATCGAGCTTGTTGGCATCGATTGCAGCCTGGATGCGGCCGAGGGAGACCTCGTTGTAGTCCTTGCCGAAAATATTGGTGAAACCGCGTTTCGGCAGGCGCCGGTAGAGCGGCATCTGGCCGCCTTCGAAGCCCTTGATGGCAACACCCGAGCGCGACTTCTGTCCCTTGACGCCGCGACCGCCGGTCTTGCCGGAGCCAGAGCCGATACCGCGCCCGACCCGCTTGCGGGCCTTGGTTGCGCCTTCAGCGTCCCTGAGTTCGTTGAGTTTCATGATCTCTCGTCCCGCTCTCTCAGGCCTCGTCGACGACGCGCACGAGGTGCTCTACCTTGGCGATCATGCCGCGCACCGAAGGCGTGTCCTCCAGCGTCGAGCGGCGATGCAGTTTGTTAAGCCCCAGGCCGACCAGCGTCGCGCGCTGCTCCTTGGGGCGGCGGATGGGGCTTCCGATCTGCTCGACCGTGATCGTCTTGCCCTTCTTCTTCTCAGCCATCTTCATCATTCCTCAAAGCCCGGCGGCTCCCCTGCCCTCTCGGTGAGAAGCCGCGTCTAGCCCTATTCCTCGGTTGCGACGGCAGTGCCGCGGCGCGCCTGCAGGGTCGAATACTTAATACCGCGTTGGGCGGCGATGTCCTTCGGGTGCATCTGGCGCTTCAGCGCGTCGAAAGTCGCCCGTACCATGTTGTACGGGTTGGACGATCCAAGCGACTTGGCCACCACGTCCTGTACGCCCAGCGTCTCGAAGACAGCGCGCATCGGGCCGCCGGCGATGATCCCAGTGCCGGGCTTGGCGGCGCGCATCAGCACGCGGCCGGCGCCATGATGGCCGGCAACGTCATGATGAAGGGTACGGCCTTCGCGCAGTGGCACGAAGATCAAATCGCGCTTGGCGCTCTCGGTAGCCTTGCGAATGGCCTCCGGCACCTCGCGGGCCTTGCCATGTCCGAAGCCCACGCGGCCTTTCTGATCACCGACCACGACGAGTGCTGCGAAGCCGAAACGGCGGCCGCCCTTGACCACCTTGGCAACGCGGTTGATGTGAACGAGCTTGTCGACGAACTCGCTGTCGCGCTCTTCGCGCTCCCTGCGGTCGTCCCTACGTGGCTGTGCCATTGTCCTTGTCCTTGTTCTTTTCCGGTAGCACGGGTTGAGGAAAACTCCGGGCTTTTCGCCCGAAGCGGCTTAAAATTCCAGTCCGCCCTCGCGGGCGGCATCAGCCAGCGCCTTAACGCGGCCGTGATAGATGTAGGGACCCCGGTCGAACACGACTTTGTCGATGCCGGCCTTCTTGGCGCGTTCGGCGATCAGCTTGCCAACCACTCCAGCGGCATCGACGTCGGCTCCGGTCTTGAGCTTTTCCCTCAGGTCCTTATCCAGCGATGAGGCCGCCGCAAGCGTGTGGCCTTTCACATCATCGATCACCTGGGCATAGATATGCTTCGACGAACGGTAAACCGAAAGCCGCGGCCGCTCGGTGGCAACCGCCTTCAGCTTTCGGCGGACGCGCCCGGCGCGCCGCGTAACGGATACTTTCGACACCATGGCTCGCGTCCTTACTTCTTCTTGCCTTCCTTACGGACGATCGTCTCGCCCGCGTATTTCACGCCCTTGCCCTTGTAAGGCTCCGGCCCACGATACTTGCGGATCTCGGCAGCAACCTGCCCCACGACCTGCTTATCGATGCCGCTAACGACGATTTCCGTCGGCTTCGGCACGGTGATCGTGATTCCCGTCGGTGGCTCATAGCTCACATCGTGGCTGAAGCCCAGCGAAAGCTGCAGGTTCTTGCCCTGCATCGCCGCGCGGTATCCGACGCCGTTGATCTCCAGCCGCTTCTCAAAGCCGTCCTTCACGCCGGTGAGGATGTTGGCGATCTGAGTGCGGGACATGCCCCACTTCGAACGGGCCATCTTCGACTCGTCGCGCGGATCGACGGCGATCGCACCGTCCTCCAACTTCACCAGCACATCGTCGTTAACGACGAACTTCAGTTCGCCCTTCGGTCCCTTGGCTGTAACCACCTGGCCATCGACATTTGCTGTCACGCCCTGTGGCACCGGAACCGGCTTCTTGCCTATACGAGACATTGCTCTGTCCTCGTTCTCTGTCTGTCGTCCAGCCGGATCAGAAAATCTGGCAGAGAAACTCTCCGCCGACATTCTTCTCGCGGGCCTCGTGGTCAGCCATCACACCCTTGGGGGTCGATAGGATCGCGATACCAAGGCCGTTGGCGACATGCGGAATCGACTTCACCGATACGTAAACACGGCGGCCGGGCTTCGAAACGCGCGCGATCTCACGGATCACCGGGGCGCCCTCGAGGTATTTAAGCTGGATTTCCAGCTCCGACTTGCCGTTGTCGTAATCGACCTGGGTGTAATCGCGGATATAGCCTTCCGCCTTCATCACGTCGAGCACCCGGGCACGCAACCGCGAAGCCGGAGTGGAGACCGTGGTCTTCTTGCGCCCGATCGCATTGCGAATGCGGGTCAGCATATCGCCGAGAGGATCATTCACGGACATAGGTCGCCTCCCTTACCAGCTGGATTTGACAAGACCAGGGATAAGCCCCTGGCTGCCCAGCTCGCGAAGCGCGATACGCGACATCTTGAGCTTGCGATAAAAAGCACGCGGCCGGCCGGTGACTTCGCAGCGGTTGCGGATGCGCGTTTTGGACGAGTTGCGCGGAAGCGCGGCAAGCTGAAGCTGCGCCTTGAAGCGCTCCTCCATGGGCTTGCCCTGGTCCATGACGATGGCCTTTAGAGCCGCACGCTTGTTGGCGTAACGGTCGGCCATCTTCCGGCGCCGATTGTTCTTCTCGACTGCGCTAGTCTTTGCCATATGAAAATTTCCTTTTTCTCGCCTGCCGTTACTGCCGGAACGGGAAGTTGAAAGCCTTCAACAAGGCGCGCGCCTCGTCGTCGGTCTTGGCGGTCGTACAGACGATGATGTCCATTCCCCAGATCTGATCGACTTTATCGTAGTTGATCTCGGGGAACACGATGTGCTCCTTGATGCCCATGGCGAAGTTGCCGTGGCCGTCGAAGCTCTTGGGGCTCAAGCCCCGGAAGTCGCGGACGCGCGGGAGCGCAACATTCACGAGCCTGTCCAGGAACTCGTACATGCGGTCCTTGCGCAGCGTCACCTTGGCGCCGATGGGCATGCCCTCGCGCACCTTGAAACCGGCAATGGAATTGCGCGCCCGGGTAATAACCGCCTTCTGGCCGGCGATCAGCGCGAGGTCCTCGGCGGCTACCGACGGCTTCTTGGAATCGCCCGTCGCCTCTCCGACCCCCATATTGATGACGACCTTATCGATGCGCGGAACCTGCATCTCGTTTTCATACTTGAAGGTCTCGAGGAGCTGCTTTCGGATCGCTTCCTCATAGTGCTTCTTCAAGCGTGGCTGGTATCCTGCCTTAGCCATCGATCAATTCTCCTGAGCGCTTCGCCACGCGCACCTTCTTGCCGTCTTCCTGGATCTTGAAGCCCACTCGGGTCGGCTTGCCATCCTTGGGATCGGCCAGCGCCAGATTCGATACATGGATCGGCGCCTCTTTTGTTATGATGCCGCCTTCAGCTTGAGGCGTTTGCTTCTGATGCCTGCGCACCAGATTAACGCCACGCACCAGCGCGCGGTCTTCCTTCGGCATCATCTTCAAAACTTCGCCCGTACGGCCTTTATCGCGGCCGGAGAGCACGACAACCTTGTCGCCTTTTTTGATCTTCTGCATTTCTCCGGCTCCTTTAGAGAACTTCCGGCGCCAACGAGATAATCTTCATGTGGTTCTTGGCGCGCAGTTCGCGCGGAACCGGTCCGAAGATACGGGTGCCGATCGGTTCTCTCTTATTGTCCACCAGAACGGCGGCATTGCTGTCAAAGCGGATGACGCTCCCATCGGGACGGCGAATATCCTTGGCGGTGCGAACCACCACCGCCTTCATCACGTCGCCCTTCTTCACGCGGCCGCGCGGGATGGCCTCCTTGACCGAAACGACGATGATGTCGCCGACGGAGGCATATTTCCGCTTCGAGCCGCCGAGCACCTTGATGCACATGACACGACGGGCGCCGGAATTATCCGCCACGTCGAGGTTTGTTTGCATCTGAATCATGACTGGCCGCCTTCTATTCTCTTTTCCGGGTGTCAGGCTTCAAACCGCCTTCCCCGCCTGTTCCAAATTTACTGTGCCTGGTTCTCGTTCACCACGACCCAGCACTTATCCTTGGAGATCGGGCGCGTCTCCTGGATCAGCACTACGTCGCCGACCTTGCACATATTGTTCTCGTCATGTGCCTTGTACCGCTTGGAGCGCCGCACCGTCTTCTTGAGAAGCGGGTGCGCGAACCGGCGCTCGACACGGACGACAACTGTCTTGTCGTTCTTGTCGCTCACCACGGTGCCCTGCAAAACGCGCTTTGGCATTCTCGCTTTTCCTTAGGCCTTCTTGCCGGCCGATTTCTCGGCGGCGATTGTCTTGATGCGCGCAATGTCACGGCGAATTTGCTTCACCCGCGCGGTTTTCTCGAGCTGTCCCGTCGCTTTCTGGAAGCGAAGATTGAACTGCTCCTTCTTCAGGTTCGCCAGCTCATCGTCGAGCTGGTCGGTCGTCATCGCCCTTACGTCAGCGGCCTTCATGGCGTTGCCTCTCCTACTCTGCGATGCGCTGAATGAAGCGCGTCTTGATCGGGAGCTTTGCGGCACCGAGCCTCAACGCCTCGCGCGCTATATCCTCGGCAACGCCGTCGATCTCGAACATGATACGGCCAGGCTTCACCCGGCAGGCCCAGAACTCGACCGACCCCTTGCCCTTACCCATACGAACCTCGGTGGGCTTCGCGGTTACCGGAACGTCCGGGAACACACGGATCCACACCCGTCCCTGGCGCTTCATCTGGCGCGTGATGGCACGGCGGGCAGCCTCGATCTGGCGCGCTGTGACACGCTCCGGTTCCAAGGCCTTCAAGCCGAAAGCCCCGAAGTTCAGGTCCGTTCCGCCCTTCGCCGCGCCGTGGATCCGGCCTTTGAACTGCTTACGGAATTTCGTGCGCTTTGGTTGCAGCATCTTTATCTACTCCAAAATTCCGGCTCAGGCGTTCTCGCGGCGGCGCTGGCCGCCGCCGTCACCGGCACCCTCGACCGCTCGGCGCTCAGAAGCCATCGGGTCATGCTCCAGGATCTCACCCTTAAAGACCCAAACCTTTACGCCGCAGACGCCGTAAGCAGTCTTTGCCTCGGCTGTGCCGTAATCGATGTCGGCGCGCAACGTATGCAGCGGCACGCGGCCCTCGCGGTACCATTCGATACGCGCGATCTCGGCGCCGCCCAGACGGCCGGTGCAGTTGATGCGGATGCCTTCCGCGCCGAGGCGCATGGCCGACTGCACCGCGCGCTTCATGGCGCGGCGGAAAGCGACGCGGCGCTCCAGCTGCTGGGCAATCGACTGAGCGATCAGACGCGCGTCGATCTCGGGCTTGCGCACTTCCACAATGTTCAAATGCGTCTCCGCATTCGTCATCTGCGTGATCTTGCGGCGCAGCTTCTCGATATCCGCACCCTTCTTGCCGATGATGAGGCCCGGGCGCGCCGAATGGATCGTCACGCGGCACTTCTTGTGCGGACGCTCGATCACCACCTTCGAAATCGCAGCCTGCTTCAGCTCGTTCTCGATATAAGTGCGGATCTTCAGATCCTCGTGCAGCAGTTGGCCGTACTCGTTGGTATTCGCAAACCAGCGCGAATCCCAGGTGCGGTTAATGCCGAGACGGAGACCGATCGGGTTGACTTTCTGGCCCATCAGGCGGCCTCCACTTGCTCTTCGACTTCGCGGACGACGATCGTCAGATGCGAAAAGGGTTTCTCGATGCGATTGGCACGGCCACGGCCGCGGGCATGAAAGCGCTTCATGACGATCGACTTGCCGACATAGGCCTCAGCCACCACCAGCGCGTCTACATCCAGATTGTGGTTGTTCTCCGCGTTGGCTATCGCCGACTCGAGCGTCCTCTTCACCGTATCCGCGATCCGCTTGCGCGAGAATTCGAGGTCAGCGAGTGCGGTCGCTACCTTCTTGCCGCGGATCAGCGCAGCAACGAGGTTCAGCTTCTGCGGGCTGACGCGGATCGTGCGCAGAACTGCGCGCGCTTCGTTGTCCGCAAGCCTGCGCGGCGCTTTGGCCTTGCCCATGGTTACTTCCTCTTTGCCTTCTTGTCCGCGCCGTGGCCGTAATAGGTGCGGGTCGGAGCGAACTCACCGAGTTTGTGGCCCACCATCTCTTCCGAGACGGATACCGGAATATGCTTCTGGCCGTTATAGACGCCGAAGGTGAGGCCCACGAACTGGGGCAGGATCGTGGAGCGCCGGCTCCAGGTCTTGATCACTTCCTTGCGGCCGCTTTCGCGGCTTTTGTCGGCCTTCTTCAACAGATAGCCGTCGACGAACGGGCCTTTCCAGACTGAACGGGACACTTGCCGTTACCTTTCCTTAGCTCTTGCGCTGATGGCGCGAGCGCATGATGAACTTGTCGGTCGCCTTATTGGACCGGGTCTTGCGGCCCTTGGTGGGCTTGCCCCACGGACTGACCGGATGCCGGCCACCGGAGGTGCGGCCTTCACCGCCGCCGTGCGGGTGGTCGACAGGGTTCATGGTGACGCCGCGATTGTGCGGACGCTTGCCGAGCCACCGCTTGCGGCCGGCCTTGCCGAGGCTCACATTCGCGTGGTCCGGATTGGAGACCGCGCCCACCGTCGCCATGCAGGCGCCGGACACGAGGCGCTGCTCGCCGGAGTTAAGCCTCAGGATCGCCATGCCCTGGTCGCGGCCGACGAGCTGGGCGTAGGAACCGGCCGAACGCGCGATCTGGCCACCCTTGCCCGGCTTCAGCTCCACATTGTGCACGATCGTGCCGACGGGCATCGCAGCCAATGGCATCGCGTTGCCCGGCTTCACGTCCACACTCTGCGCAGAGGAGATCACGCGATCGCCTGCAGCCAGGCGCTGCGGCGCCAGGATGTAGGAGAGTTCACCGTCATCATAGCGCACCAGCGCGATGAAGCCTGTCCGGTTCGGATCGTATTCCAGGCGCTCGATGACGCCGGAGACGTCGAACTTACGGCGCTTGAAATCAATCAGGCGGTAGGTGCGCTTGTGACCGCCACCCTGGAAACGGGCCGTGATGCGGCCGTAATTATTGCGCCCGCCTTTGGACGTCAAACCCACAGTCAACCCCTTGACGGGCTTGCCCTTGTGAAGGCCGGAGCGATCCACGATCACCAGCTGGCGCTGGCCCGGCGTTACCGGCTTATAATTCTTGAGTGCCATGTCTTAATCCTCGCGGCCTCTCAAAGACCCGTCGCAACGTCTATGGATTGGCCCTCGGCCAGCGTCACGATCGCCTTCTTCACGTCGCTCTGCCGTCCGACGGTGCCGCGGAAACGCTTCACCTTGCCCTTGCGCACCAGCGTGTTCACACCGGTGACCTTGACGTTGAAGAGAGCCTCCACCGCCGCCTTGATCTCCGGCTTTGTCGCCTTGCGGGCCACATTGAAGACGACCTGGTTGTTCTCCGAGGCCATCGTCGACTTTTCCGTGATCGCCGGGCTCACGATCACGTCGTAATGGCGAAGATCCGTCATTTGAACCGCTCCTCGAGGGCCTCGACCGCAGCCTTGGAAAGCACCAGGGTACCGCGGCGCAGGATGTCGTAGACGTTGATGCCCTGGATCGGCAGCACGTCGATATTCGGAATGTTGGCGGCCGCGCGCTTGAAACCGGCGTCGATCTCGGCGCCGCCGATCATGAGAGCGTTGGTCACTCCAAGCTTGGCGAAGCTCTCGACCAGCGCCTTGGTCTTCGCCTCTTTGATTGCCAGATCGTCGACAATGATGAGGTTAGCCGACTTGGCCTTGGCCGAAAGCGCATGCTTCAAGCCCAGTGCCCGCACCTTCTTCGGCAGGTCATGGGCATGGCTGTGCGGCACCGGGCCATGAGCCTTGCCGCCGCCCCGGAACTGAGGAGCGCGCGCCGACGAATGGCGGGCGCGACCCGTGCCCTTCTGGCGGTACATCTTGGCGCCGGTACGGGCGATCTCCGCGCGGCCCTTGGCCTTGTGGGTGCCCTGCTGGCGCTTGGCCAGCTGCCAGCGCACCACGCGATGAAGAATGTCTTCACGCGGGTCGAGCCCGAAGATCTCGTCTGAGACCTCAACTTTGCCGGCATCCTTGCCCGCCAGGGTGGTTACCTTCAGATCCATCACTCTGCCCCCTCGCCGGCGGCGGTTGCTGCAGCCTTCTCGGCATTGTTGTTGCTGGCGCGGATGGCAGCCGGAAGCGGCGCCTCCTTGGGCAGCGGCGCCTTCACGGCATCGCGCACCATGATCCACGATCCCTTCGAGCCCGGAACGGCGCCGCGGACCAGGATCAGGCCGCGCTCGGTGTCGGTTGAAACAACTTCCAGGTTCTGCGTCGTCACGCGGCGGTCGCCCATATGGCCGGCCATCTTCTTGCCCTTGAACACCTTGCCGGGGTCCTGGCGCTGACCGGTCGAGCCGTGCGTGCGGTGCGAAACGGAGTTACCGTGGGTGGCCCGGCCACCGCCGAAATTGTGGCGCTTCATGACACCCTGGAAACCCTTGCCGATGGAGGTTCCCGTCACATCCACCTTTTGGCCCGGCACGAAATGATCAGCCGTGATCTCCGCGCCCACGTCGAGCAGGTTTTCCGGGGATACGCGGAATTCCGCCACTTTCGCCTTCGGCTCCACGCTTGCAGCAGCAAAATGGCCGCGCAAAGCTTTGGACGTGTTTTTGACCTTGGCCAGCCCGACACCAAGCTGAACAGCGGTATAGCCGTTCTTCTCCTCGGTACGCTGGGCGACGACCTGGCAGTTTTCCATGCGCAGAACCGTGACGGGAATGTGCTCGCCCGTCTCATTGTAGACGCGCGTCATCCCGATCTTCTGTGCGATAACACCTGAACGCATCGGTTCGATTTCCTTTCAGACTTCCCGCCTACCGGCTCTCGCCTCGCGCGGGGTCCTGTCCTCTTTCTTCCGCCTCTTAGAGCTTGATCTCGACATCGACACCGGCGGCGAGATCGAGCTTCATCAGCGCGTCCACCGTTTGCGGAGTCGGATCCACAATGTCGAGAAGGCGCTTGTGAGTGCGCATCTCGAACTGCTCGCGGCTCTTCTTGTCGATATGCGGCGAGCGGTTCACCGTGAACTTCTCGATCCGCGTCGGCAGCGGGATGGGGCCGCGGACATTCGCGCCGGTGCGCTTGGCCGTGGACACGATCTCACGCGTGGAGGCGTCGAGCACCCGGTGGTCGAACGCTTTGAGGCGGATACGGATATTTTGTCCGTTCATTCTTCAGTTCCTCGTTCGGCTTGCGGCGCGGGCTAAGCCAGCGCCGCGCCGGATGCCTTGCCTCTTTACTCTGTGATGCTGGCGACGATGCCGGCCCCGACGGTGCGGCCGCCTTCGCGGATGGCGAAGCGCAGGCGCTCCTCCATGGCGATCGGCACGATCAGCGTCACGTCCATCGTCACATTGTCGCCCGGCATCACCATTTCCGTGCCTTCCGGCAGCGTCACCACGCCGGTCACGTCCGTCGTGCGGAAATAGAATTGCGGCCGGTAGTTGGTGAAGAACGGCGTGTGGCGCCCGCCCTCCTCCTTGGTCAGGATATAGGCCTCGGCCTTGAACTTCGTGTGCGGCGTCACCGAGC
>Ga0180222_1000079_pt1 | contig 167654 bp, 151 predicted proteins | sample eDN5th37CKraftOP_FD_151336 | JGI IMG/M metagenome (GOLD analysis project Ga0180222, IMG submission 151336) | Enriched Organic Plus compost microbial communities from Emeryville, California, USA - eDNA 5th pass 37_C Kraft OP (version 2) (version 2) ... | reverse complement strand
AAGGCGGCGCTTTTCGTATTTCGAGCTGCGGTTGTAGCGTGATGCGATGATGCGCACGAGGCGTGCACACTGCCGATTGGAGCAGGACGAGGACGATGATCGATCTTTATTTTTGGACGACCCCCAATGGTCTTAAAATTCCGATTTTTCTCGAAGAAGCGGGCGTGGCCTACCACCCGAAGCCGGTGAACATCGGCAAGGGCGAGCAGTTCGATCCGCAGTTCCTGCGTTACGCGCCGAACAATCGCATCCCCGCGATCGTCGACAATGCGCCCGCGGACGGCGGTGCACCGGTCAGCGTCTTCGAATCCGGCGCGATCCTGCAATATCTCGGCCGCAAGACCGGCAAGTTCTACCCCACCGAGGAGCGCGCGCGCGTCGAGGTGGAGCAGTGGCTGTTCTGGCAGGTTGGAGGTCTCGGCCCGATGGCCGGACAGAACCATCACTTCAACATCTACGCCAACGAGCGCATCCCCTACGCGATGGAACGCTACATCAAGGAGACGGCGCGTCTCTATGGCGTACTCGACCGCCGCCTCGCGGACCGCGAGTTCGTCGCCGGCAGCTACTCGATCGCCGACATCGCCTGCTACCCCTGGATCGTGCCGCACGAGCGCCAGAGCCAGAACCTCGCCGACTTCCCGCATCTGAAGCGCTGGTTCGAAACCATCGCTGCGCGGCCGGCAGTAAAGCGTGCCTACGCGCTCGCCGACCAGATCGATAGCGGCGGACCGATGACCGACGACGCCAAGAAAGTGCTCTTCGGCCAGGCCGCCGCGCCCGCCGGAAAGTAAGCTCGAGCGGCGAAGCAAAAATTGACTGCCCCGCCGCCCCCGTAAAAGCAGCCCGATCCGCAGCCGCTCAGCGGTTGCGGATCGCGTGCGGCAGCACGAACGGCACGCCAGCAGCGGGCGTGATGTTAGTCCGCACCTCGCAGCCATAGGCGCGCGAGAGCAGGTCGTCGCGCAGCACTTCGGCGGGCGTGCCCCGCGCCGCCACGCGGCCGTCGCTCAGCAGCACGAGCTCGTCGGCGAAGACCGCCGCGAGATTGAGATCGTGCAGGATCGCAAGCACGGCGCGCCCCTCGCGGGATTGCCTGCGCGCTTCCTCGAGCACCACGCCCTGATGCGAAAGATCGAGGCTCGCCGTCGGCTCGTCGAGGAGGAGGATCGCCGGCGCGTCGTCCGGCCGCTCCGCTATGGCGAGCTGCAGCATGGCGCGCGCGATATGCACCCGTTGCCGCTCGCCGCCCGAAAGCTGGGTGAACAGCCGGTGCTCCAGCGCGAGCAGACCCACGGTGCGGATGCAGTCGGACGCGAGGCGCTCCACGTGCTCCGGCGCCGAGGTGAACCCGGGCACCGTGGCGCCCAGCATCACCACCTCGCGCACCGTGAACGGAAACGACAGCGCGGTCGATTGCGGAACCACGGCGCGCCGCCGCGCCAGCTCCGCGGCCGAGAAGCTTCCGAGCGCACGCCCGTCGAGCTCGATGCTTCCCGACGTCGCCTTCAGCTCCCCTGAAAGAAGACGGAGCAGCGTCGACTTGCCCGCACCGTTGGGTCCGACGAGAACCACGAGCTTCCCCGGCGGCACGGTGATGTCGATATCCGAGACCAGCGTCTTGCCGTTGATGCGGAACGTCGCCGCGTGTGCAGTGAGCATCGCTTCACTCCATCCCGCCGATGCCGCGCTTCATCACGAGGTGCAGGAACACCGGCGTTCCGATGGCGGCCATCACGATGCCTATGGGCAGCTCCGCCGGGCGCACGATGAGACGCGCGACGATGTCGGCGACAAGCATGAGCACGGCACCGAGAAGCGCGCCCCCGGGCAGCACGACTCGGTGGTCGGGCCCGGCGAGCAGGCGCACCACGTGTGGCACCACGATGCCGACGAAGCCGATGATGCCCGCCATGGCCACCGCGGCGCCCACCGAAGCGGCGGTGGTGACGATGGCGGCGCGTTTGGTCCGCTCCACGTTGATGCCGAGATGGAAAGCTTCCGATTCACCCAGCAGAAAGCCGTTGAGGCCACGGATGAGCCACGGCGCCATCAATGCGATGAGCACCGCGAAGGGAAGCACCGCGAACACCTTCGGCCAGTTCGCGCCGCCGAGGCTGCCCATCGACCAGAAGGTGAGATCGCGCAGCTCGCGGTCGTCGCTCGCGTAGGCGATGAGGCCGGTGAGCGCGCCCGAAAGCGCGCCGAGCGCGATACCCGCCAGAAGCAGCGTGCCCACCATGAGCTGGCCGTGCCGGCCGGCGACGGCCACGAGGACCATCGTCGTGATGATGCCGCCGAAGAACGCCGCGAACGGCAGCGCGTAAATGCCCAGGGGCCGCAACAACGGAGCCGCGATGCCGTTGCCGAGCGCGATCGTCGCCACGGCGGCGAGCGCGGCGCCCGACGATACGCCGATCAGCCCGGGATCGGCGAGCGGATTGCGGAACAGGCCCTGCATGATCGCGCCGGCGATCGCGAGACTGGCGCCGACGAACATGCCGAGGAGGGTGCGCGGCAAGCGGATGTCGAGCAGGACGAGCTGCTCGCGCGTCGCCGCGGCATCGGTATGCGTACCCAACGCGGCGCCGATCGCCCGCGGCAGCGACGACAGCGTGATCCCCGTAGGCCCGAGCGACAGCGATGCAATCGCCGCCACGACGAGCAGCACCGCCAGCCCGCCGATGACCTGCGCGGGGCTGAGGCGATGGGTGCCGGCTCGCCGTGCCGTGAGCGGTAGCGCCTCGCTTGTCATTCCGCCGTGCTCGCGCGCTTCAGTGCCAGTTCCGGATAGAGCGCGACCATAAGCTCGCGGGCAGCCCGTGCACAGCGGGGGCCGAACCCGAGCAGATAAAGACCGTTCATCTCTATGATGCGGCGGTTCTTGATGGCGGGGCTTTGCGCTAGCGCTTTGACGGTCATTATTCCGTCGGTCGGCGGCCCCGAAGGCCCGCCCTGCATGGTCACGATGGCATCGGGCACGAGGTCGACGCCGGCCTCATCCGCCATCGGCTTGTATCCCGTCGCGCCAGCGGCGGCATTCTCCGCGCCCGCGAGCTTCAGCATCGCATCGGCGCTCGTGTTTGCGCCGCCGATCGTGGCGCGGCCATTCTGCACGCTGAGAACGAAAAGCGCGCGCTTCGGCGATTTAATCTTCGCCCGCTGCTCGGCAAGGAGAGCGAAATCGCGGTCGACATCCTTGGCGAGCGTCTCGCCCGCGGCCTCGCGGCCGACCACCTTGGCGATGAAGCGGATCTTTGCAGCGACGCCTTCCGGTGTCTTGTCGTCGGGAACCTGGATATAGGGAATCGACGAGGACTTGAGCACCGCGACGACCGGCGGTGGCCCCGCGTCGCCCGCGGCAATGATCAGTGTTGGATTGGTCGACAGCACGCCTTCGGCGGAAAGCGCACGCAGATAGCCGACGTTTTCTTTTTTGCTGAGCGCGTCGCCCGGGAACTGGCTGGTCGAATCGACGGCGATGATCTGGTCGTCGACGTGCAGCGCGTAGAGAATCTCCGTGACGTCGCCGCCGATGGAAAGAATGCGCGAGGTGTCGGTTATCTTTACCTCCCGTCCGCCGGCATCGACGATCGTCTGCTCGGCGCGCGCTTCAATCGCGCCGGCAGCGAGCGAGACCGCAAGTGTGAGGCAGGCAACGCCTGCATAGAGTGTGCTTTTAAAGAACATCGTTCCTCACTTCGTCAGAATGAGCTTGCCGTTGGCGGTGATGCGCAGCCGGTAATCCATGCCGTTATGCTCGAGGGTAGCTTCACGGCCACCTTTCAGAAGCTCGGACACGAGTATGCGCACTTTGCAGTCGCTGTGCTGCGTGCTTGGCGGCTCGTGGGCAGCATTGGTATAATGGGGGTCCTCAGCAGCGGTCTTCATGACCTGCGCTCCATGGCTCTGATGACGTTGGGCCTCGAATGTGCGCGGTGCGCCGGGTGCGACGTTTGTGTCTGATTTGCGACCGATCACATTTGTTGACTTTATTAGTCATAAAATAATACGTTGCACAAGTCCGGCCGTCGCCGGGCAGAATTGCGTCGTCCGCGTGTCGGAGGCGCACACACGGCGAGCCCGCTAGTACGCGTTGCGTGCACCAGCCAGCCAGCCCATTTCAATTGATTGGGGGGTGGCTGAGTGATGACTGTGCGCAATGTGGATTGGTACGGCGTAGCGACTGCGGAGATCGTATCGGAAACCGCTGAAGTCGCGGAAGTTGAAGCTGGTAAGAGTAGCGATGGCAGGTCGAAGCGTTCCTTTACTCCCGGCGCTTCAGACAAAGGGCCAATCGTCAGGACACTGCTCCTACTAGGTATCTCCGCAGTCGCTGCAGCGGCTGCCACTGAGACGTTCGCACAGGAAACGCAGCTGCCCCCCTTGACCGTTGAAGGGGCGAAGACCGCGAGCAAGAAGAAAGCCGCAGCGAAGAAAGCGCCGAGCGCGGCGCCCGCTGTCGTGCAGCAACAGCCCGCGCCTCAGCCGGTCTCCAGCACCGCCGCCGCGGCTGTCGCATCGGAAATGCCATACACCGTTCCGGCGGGTGTGAGTGTCATCACCGAGGGCGAACTCAGCACCTTCGGCGCATCGAACCTTGATAATGCACTGCGCTCTCAGCCGGGCACCTTCACGCGTATCAGCCCGCAGAATCCGGGCATCGCGCTGAACATCCGCGGCTTTGAGGGGTCCGGCCGCGTCAACACGACGATTGATGGTGCGCGCCAGAACTTCCGCTTTACCGGCCACGAAGCCCAGGGCTTCACCTACATCGACTCCTCGCTCATCGCCAGCGTAGAGATCGAGCGCGGTGCCGTATCGACGGCGGGCGGTGCCGGTGCCTTGGCTGGCGCCGCGAACCTTCGCACGCTCGACGTGCAGGATATTCTGCTTCCGGGCCAAACCGTCGGCGCTCTCACGAGCACGACGTGGGGTTCCAACAATCAGAGATTCACGGGGCTTGCAGCTGCTGCCGCGCAGAGTGCCGGTGTCGGTGTTGCCGGAGCAGTGGGCAGACGCAATCCCTCAAACTATGAGAATGCCGAAGGCGTCACGGTGCCTTTGACCTTCCAGGATCTCTACTCCGGCCTTTTCAAGGCCAACTTCCAGATCAACGAGGAGAACTCGCTGCGTTTCGGTGGCGTCTTCTACAACAACGACTTCTTCGCCAACTCCTACTATCAGAACGTTATCTCGAACACGTTCACCGCCAAGTACGCCTACAATCCGATCGGTAACGACCTCATCGACTTCAAGCTGAACGGTTATCGCAACGAAGTGAAGATGAAGTACGGCCGCAACGCCGCCGGCGCTTGGACGACGACGTCTGGCCGTGTGATGGAAGATAACGGTTGGGGCTTCGATGCATCCAACGTCTCGCGCTTCGCCATCGGAAGCGTGCGCGTGCGCTCGGAGTACGGTTATGAGTACTTCTTCGACGATGTCGATGCGTACAATACGTTGAACCCCTCGCAGGCCGGAGGCGTGAACCCTTCGGGCAAATCCAGTATCGGGGGCATCTTCTCTGAGACGACGTTCTCGCAGAGCATCTTCGATTTGATCGTCGGCCTGCGCTACGATATGTACAATATTACCGGCAACGGATCGATTGCGCCGCTACCCAATAATCCCAACAACGGCCAGCCCCAGCCTCTGCCGCCGTTCCTTTCTCCCGGCCCCTATCAAGTCGACAAGTCGGAAGAGCGCTTGAATCCGAAGGTAACGCTCGCCGCGCAGGTTCTTCCGTGGTTGCAGCCCTATGTGACCTACTCACAGTCGTCCCGTGCGCCGACGGTCGCCGAGCTGCTGACGGGTGGTGTCCATCCGGGTGCGGGATCGGCTGTATCCGTGCTGCCCAATCCCTTCCTCGACCCGGAAATCCAGAAAGGTTGGGAATTCGGTGCGAACATCAGGAAGGATGGAGTCGTCAACGCTCGCGATAGCTTCCGCCTGAAAGCCGACTACTACACAATGGACGTGGAGAACTACATCGCCTCGTGCGGCGCACCATACATCGGGCCGCGTGGGCCATCGTCCGTAAACTACTTCTGCAACGTTGCTGGAACCTCGCAGGTCCAAGGTGTTGAGCTCCAGAGCATGTACGACACCGGGTTTGCGTTTGCCGGTCTGAGCTATACGTACACGCACACCAACCTTCCCTCGCAGACGGACGGCCTGGGCGCACACACCTATGTGCCCGAGCACGTTATCGTAGGAACCCTTGGCGTTCGTCTGCTCAATGAAAAGCTGACCGTGGGAACGCGAGTCTCCTACTTCTCGGAAAGCTACGTTGGAGATGTCAACGTGGGCTCGTTCTACACGGAGCCCTATATGCCCGCATATACCGTCGTTGATCTGTTCTCCAACTACAAGTTCAACGACAATCTGCAGCTGGCTCTCAACGTCGACAATCTCTTCGACGAGAGCTATTCCCCGGCGCTGTCGACCACGCAGGGCTTCCCCGGCAGTCCGACGTGCTTCGGCTCTAATGCACCCGGTTGCAACACGACGGGCATGGGCCGTACGGTCTACGCCACCGTGAAGGCACAGTTCTAATAGGTCCACGCTGAGTAACGCGTGCGTGGCCCTGAAGCGTGGCAGCGGGAGAAATCCCACTGCCACGCATGAGTTTGACGAGAACCAACAGAAAGGAACCGCGATGTTCATCGCCATGAACCGCTTCAAAGTGCAGAAGGGCTCGGAGCGCGACTTCGAGCAGGTCTGGCTCACCCGCGAAACACACCTCAACGAGCTGCCCGGCTTCATCGTGTTCCACCTTCTCAAGGGCCCCGAGAAGGAAGACTACGTTCTTTACTCCTCGCACACGATGTGGCGCTCGAAAGAAGACTTCGAGGCCTGGACCAAGTCCGAGCAGTTCCGCAAGGCGCACGCCCGCGCGGGCAGCGGCGACGTGAAGCCGCTCTATATCGGCCATCCCGAGTTCGAAGGCTTCACCGTGCTGCAGGAGCAGAAGGCCGACGGCTCGACGCACACCTCTCCGGTCGCCGCAGAGTAAGCAGGGAAATCGATGGATACGGCTACAACCGAGCGCCCGCCGCTGGCGACGCGCATCGCCGCGAGCCCGGGTGATCTGCTCGAGCAGATCGCGCGCGAATACGGCGTCAGCACGCTCGAGGTGGTGCGCAATCTGCCCGCCGAGCAGGGTACAGTCGTCCCCGGCGAAGCCTTCGCCGACATCATGCAGGACATCACCGCCTGGGGCGACATCCTCTTCCTCATCCACAACGGCGATATCGTGCTGGAGTGCACGGGCGCGCTGCCGGCCGGCTCCTTCGGCCACGGCTATTACAACATCCACGGCGAGAGCCCGATCGGCGGTCACATCAAGGCCGACAACTGCAAGGCCATCGCCTTCGTGGCACGCGGCCTGAAGCGCGTCTCGATGTCGGTGCAATTTTATAACGGCGCCGGCGACGCGATGTTCAAGATCTTCGTCGCCCGCGACGAGCAGCGCGAGCTGAAGCCTGACCAGGTGGCGAAGTTCGAGGCGCTGCGCGCCCGCTACGCCGGCTGAGGCGCCCCTAACCCGGCGGCCTCATAAGCCACCGGGTTTGCCACTATCCAGCGCACGCGCCCTGGGCTATGGGCTGGCCATGAGCCAGCCCATACTCCTCGTCGCCGCCGCGGCGCTCGTCGATGTCGACAACCGCATCCTCATTACGCGCCGCCCGCCGGGCCGGCCGATGGCAGGCCTGTGGGAGTTTCCGGGCGGCAAGATCGAATCCGGCGAGACCCCCGAAGCGGCGCTGCGGCGCGAGCTCTACGAGGAGCTCGGCATCGACGTTTGCCCCACCTGCCTGCACCCGCTCACCTTCGCCAGCCACACCTACGAAAAATTCCACCTGTTGATGCCGCTGTTCCTGTGCCGCTCGTGGGACGGCACCATCACCCCGCGCGAAGGCCAGGAGCTCGCCTGGGTGCGGGCGATGCGCCTCAAGGACTATCCGATGCCGCCCGCCGACATCCCGCTCATCGCGCCGCTCCGCGACCTGCTCGGCTGAAGCCTATTCCTCGAGCTTGCGCTCCTTGACGCCGAGGGCATCGGCAAGCCGCGCCGTCGCCGAGCCGGGCCGCAACGGCTTCGGCTGGCTCGGGTCCGGCGCCCAGGCCGTCAGGGTGAGAATTTCGAACGTCGCGGGCACGCGCCCGTTCGCCCCCGCAAAACGCTCCCCGTAGATTTCCGCCGCCCGCAGCAGCAGCCCGCGCGTCACCGGCGTGCGCCGCCGCGCGAGCAGCATGTTGCTCGCGCCCATGCCCTTGATCTCCCGCATGAGCGCGAGCGGATCGGCATAGGTGACGGTCACCGTTTCTGAATCGACCACTGGAAGCGCAAAGCCTGCGCGCTGCAAAAGCGCGCCCATGTCGCGCACGTCGGCGAAGGGCGCAACGCGCGGCGAAGCGCCGCCCGTCACCTCCGCTTCCGCTTCGAGCCACGCCGTGCGCAGCTCGTTGAGGCTTGCCCCGCCCAGCATCGAAGCGAGCAGCAGCCCGTCCGGCTTCAATGCACGCCGGATCTGCAGCAGCACGCCGGGCAGGTCGTTGACGAGATGCAGCGACAGGGCCGACACGGCGAGATCGAGCGAAGCATCCGCGAACGGCAGGGCTTCCTCATCGGCGACGACGCGCAGGTCCCGTTCCCCGGCGCGCCCGAGCAGGCTCGCGGTCGCGTCGACGTCGATGACGCGCGCGATGCCCGCCACACCCAGGATGCGCCGCGAAAGCACCCCGTGATGGGCACCGATGTTCGCCGCCAGCGGAAACCGCCTGCGGACGATCGCAAGGCGCTCGGCGATGTCGTCGGAAGCGCGCTCCAGGAGGAAGTCGTGGGCCGTCGCCACCGCTGCGGCGCGCCGCCGCCGCTGCGCCAGCAGCGCCCGGTCGAAAATCCGGATTGGGTCGTTGGACGGGGACACGTGCATTCTTCCGGTGCGGGCGATCGCGCCCTGTTGCGGCGCCACGCTATCCTGTTCCCCGCCATAGCGACACCCGCCGATCGTCGCCGATATCCGCAGCGGGAAGGCGAGCCGCACCGCCGCCGGGCGCACCTTTCCTTGGAGCCCGGAAGATGCGCTATCATGTCCGCCGGAACCACTCGGGCCGGCAGACACTATGTTGCAGAGCTGGAAAAGCGCAGCCGACACCGTGCGCGCGGCCGTTGCGGCGGCTGCCGACTGCCTCGTGCCGCCCCTTTGCCTCGCCTGTCACCGCCCCCTCGCCGACCACGACACCCTGTGCGCATCCTGCTGGACTGCGATCGACTTCATCCGTGCACCGGTGTGCGATCGCCTCGGCATTCCGCTCGCAATCGACATCGGGCCCGGCGCGATATCGGCCGCCGCCGAGGCCGATCCGCCGGAATACGACCGTGCCCGTGCCGTCGCCCGCTTCGACGGCATCATGCGCAACCTCGTGCACGACCTGAAATTCCGCGATCGCCACGACGGCCTGCGGCTCTTCGGCCGCCTGCTTGCGAGCGCCGGGGGCGAGCTGCTGGTGGACGCCGACGCCGTCGTTCCCGTGCCGCTGACCCGCTGGCGGCTGCTCCACCGGCGCTTCAACCAGTCGGCCGTGCTGGCCCGGGAGGTCGCCCGCATGACGGGACGCCCTTACTGGCCTATGGCGCTGATGCGCACCCGGCGCACCCGTCCCCAGGTGGGCCTCAGCCGTGCGCAGCGGCGGGAGAATGTCGCCGGTGCATTCACCGTTTCCGCCGCGGCCCTGCCGGCCTTGGCAGGAGCCAGGATCGTACTCATCGACGATGTGATCACGACGGGAGCGACCGTGCGGGCGTGCGCACGGGTGCTCAAGGCCTCGGGAGCCGCCCGCGTGGATGTTCTATCGCTCGCGATCGTAACCGATGCGGCCCTCTTGCCGCCTTGAAGTAGGGGGCGAATAAGCGCGTATCACCCGGCGCGATTTGCGCAGCAAGGCGGAGCCGTTAAAATGCGGGTGCGCCGTAGTCCGTTTGCCCGTCGGCGCCGGAAAGGGGATGCGCTTCGGATCCATGGCTAAGATAACCGTCTACACCACACGATTTTGCCCCTATTGCCATATGGCTAAGGAGCTTCTGCGCCAGAAGGGCGTCACGGCCTTCGAGGAAATCGACGTCAGCGAGCGTGAGGTGCGGGCCAAGATGAGCGAGCTGGCCGGCGGGCGTTACACGGTGCCGCAGATCTGGATCGGCGACCGGCACGTCGGCGGCTGCGACGATCTCTACGCCCTCGACCGCGAAGGCAAGCTCGATCCCCTCCTGAGCGCCTAATATCCTATCGTGTGGGCGCCGCCGTGCGCGCCGCCAAGAGGTGTCACCGCCATGCCGGATGCGCTTTCCGCTTTTCGCGTCGGCCTCGTGCAGATGTGCTCGGGGCGCGTCGCCGCGCGGAACATCGAAGCGGCGGAGAAGCTCATCCGCGAGGCGGCTGCCGGCGGCGCGAACTACGTTCAAACCCCAGAAATGACGAATCTCCTGGAAAGAGATCGTGATCGCTTGCCGCGGGCGCTGCGCCGGGAAGCGGATGACCCAGGCCTCGCGCAGTTCCGCGCCATCGCCCGCGAGCTGAGCATCTGGCTGCATATCGGCTCGCTCGCACTGCTGGGCGAGACGGGAAAGCCGGTGAACCGCTCGTTCCTCATCTCCCCCGAGGGGCGCATCACGGCGCGCTACGACAAGATCCATATGTTCGACGTCGATCTGCCCGGCGGCGAAACCTATCGCGAGAGCGCGAGCTACGCGCCGGGCGGCGTGGCCGTGCTGGCGGCGCTCCCCTGGGGTAAGCTGGGCATGACCATCTGCTACGACCTGCGCTTTCCGCACCTCTTCCGCGCCCTGGCACAGGCCGGCGCGAGCTTCATTGCCGTCCCCGCGGCTTTTACGAAGCACACGGGGATGGCCCACTGGACCACGCTGCTCCGCGCCCGCGCCATCGAATGCCAGTGCTATGTGTTCGCCGCGGCCCAGGGCGGGAGCCACGAGGATGGCCGGGAGACCTTCGGGCATAGCCTCGTCGTCTCCCCCTGGGGCGAGGTGATCGCGGAGGCCGGTGACCGGCCCGGCGTGATCTTCGCCGATGTCGATATGCAACGCTTGGCCGAGGTTCGCAGCCAGGTTCCTTCCCTGCGGCATGACCGGCCGTTCGACGTGATATACGCCGAGGATACCCTGCCCGACGAGGTCGCGACGTGATCCGTTATCGCCTTCAATGCGCCAATAGCCACGAGTTCGAAGCCTGGTTCGCTTCGAGCGCGTCCTATGACGCCCAGGCGGCGGGCGCGCAGATCGCCTGCCCCGAATGCAACAGCCGCGAGGTAGGAAAGTCGATCATGGCGCCCAACGTGGCGCTGCGTTCCCGGCCCGATGCGGTGCCGCACGATGAAGCCCCCGCGCGCTATCGCAACCTCGTGCGCCAGGTGCGCAAGCTGCTGGTCGAAGGCTCCGAGGATGTCGGCGATCGCTTCCCCGAGGAAGCGCGCAAGATCCACTATCGCGAAGTGGCACCGCGCAGCGTTCTCGGCACGGCCTCCCACGAGGAGGCCCGCGAGCTGATCGAGGAGGGGATCGAGATACTGCCCGTTCCGCGCTTGCCGGAGGATGGCAACTGATTATTGGGGAGCGCGTGCCGAGCCCTTCCCAACCCGATCAATCCTGAGCCAGCACCACCACGGTATAGAGCACCGCCGAGCGCACATCCTCGGTGCGGAACCGCGGCTCGGTATTCCCCGGTGAGATCCAGGTATAGCTGCGCCGGTCGTGCTCCCAGATGCCGTGCACGTGTCCCGCGCGGTCGACGACGATGCCTCCCTCGCCATCGTAAGCGAGCGAGTAACCATTTTTCTTAAGTATTTTATTTGTCTGCAGCAGCCCGAAAAGCTGCTGTTTCTCGGTGTTTCTCATGCAGCCCCCCGATAAGTCCCCGTGGCTGAATGGTCGAAAGTTGAATCGAAACAGACGCAAATTCAACGATTGCCGCTACACTTCGTTAGCAAATCGATACCGCCGCTCCGCCATGCTTAACGGCGTGCAGCTGCCACGGTCCGGCGCTGGCGCGTCGCCGCTCTCGGCTCCGCGCACCCGCTGTCACAGACCCTTCATGAGCCGGCGCTAAGGCCGCCCGCGGGAGCCCTCTGCGAGGCTCTTGGAAGCGAAGAGGCGCAGGATCCTCCATGCTGTCGATCATCCGTATCGCGTTGGCCTCCGGGGCCCTTGCGATGGCGACTTTAGTGAACTCGGCCGGCGCGCAGACGATATATCCGATCGACCGCGCTGAAATTCTCAGCGGCGCACGCTTCGATCTGAAGGTCGAGTTTCCCGGCGCCCCCGGGCCCGGCGATCTCGAGGTCACGATCAACGGCGAGGATGCAGCAAAGATGCTCGGCAAGCCCGCCGAGGTCATCGTGCATGAGGATGGCGCCGCACGCACCGCCTATTGGATCCGCGGCGCGAGCATCGAGCGGCCGGGAGCGGTGAAGGTCGAGGCGCAGTCGGGCGAGGCGAAGGCGGCAGTCGTCTGGGATGTCTACGGCACGCCCGGAGGGCGCCTTGCGCGCAACGTCATCCTGCTCATCGGCGATGGGCTTTCCATCGCCCATCGCACCGCTGCGCGCATGCTCTCGAAGGGAATCCGGCAGGGCAAATACGGTGGCGAGCTGGCCATGGACGACATGCCTTACATGGCGCTCGTCTCCACCTCGGGCACCGATTCCATCGTCACCGACAGCGCCAACGCGATAACGGCCTTCGCCACCGGGCACAAATCGTGCGTCAACGCGCTGGGCGTCTACTGCGCGGCGAACCGCAACACGCTCGCCCATCCGGCGGTCGAGACCATCGCCGAGCTGGCGAAGCGCAAGCGCGGCCTCGCGGTGGGTGTGGTCACCGATACCGAGATCGAGGACGCAACGCCCGCGGGCTTCGTGGCGCACACGCGTGCCCGCGCCGATTACGACGACATCGTCGCCATGTTCTACAAGCTGCAGCCCGACGTGATTTTAGGCGGCGGCGCGTTGAATTTCCGCCCCTCCGGGGACGCCGGCGGCAAGCGCCGCGATGGAGAGAACTACATCGAGCGCTTCAGGCAGGCGGGATACACCTTCGTCGATACCGCAACCCAGCTCTCCGCAGCGGCGGCGAAACCCGAAACGCGAAAAGTCCTCGGCCTCTTCAACGACCGCAATGTCGACGGCGCCCTCGACCGCAAGTTCCTGAAGAAGGGCACGGTCGCGAAGTTCCCCGATCAGCCGGACCTGACCGAAAGCATGCACGCCGCGCTCGAGGTGCTCTCCCGCGCCGACGATGGCTTCCTCCTTCTCGTCGAGGCGGGGCGCATCGACAAGTACAGCCACTCCCTCGATTGGGAGCGCGCCGCCTACGACACGATCATGTTCGACAATGTCGTCGCGATGGCGAAGGATTTCGCCGCGCGCAAGAACGACACGCTCGTCATCGTCGTACCCGACCACGGGCATCCGGTCTCGATCATCGGCACCTACGACGACAGCAAGGGCGAGCAGCTGCGCGACCGCCTGCAGACCTATGCGTCCGCCGGCTTCCCGGACTATCCCCCGCCCGACCGCGAGGGCTATCCGCCCCGCGTCGACGTCGACCGTCGTCTGGCCATGGTGTTCGCCGCCTACCCCGACCACTGCGATGCCGGGCGCCCGCACCTTGCGGGGGAGAATGTCCCGACGACCGGTGCCACGGAAGGAAAGCCGGTGGTCAACGAGAGCAACTGCGTCCCGGGCGCGGCGCGCAGGTTGGGCAATCTGCCGATCACGGCGCGCGCCGGCGTGCATGCCGCCGACGATGTGGTGCTGACGGCGCTGGGGCCGGGCGCGGACGTGTTCCACGGACGCGTCGACAACACCTTTGTCTTCCGCGCCATGGCGCGTGCGCTGGGCCTGGGCGATTGAGCCCCGCGGCCGAGCGCGTTTGTCTCGACGAGGTACGCCGGAACGTCAGCTCATTTCGGCGAGGTAGTGGTTCTCGCCCAGGTAGCAGCGCGCCCGGCGCCACTCGATGGGCTCGCCGTCGATCGCATAGACGACGCAGTCCAGGGTGAGAAGCGGCGTGCCCTCTGCAACCTTGAGGCGATCCGCATCCTCGCCTGTGGCCGCCATCGTACCAACTTTCTCGACGGCCCGCCCCAGCAGCACGCCATAATGGTGGGCGAGAACGACGATACTGGGAGATATATCCGTTTCGTCCACAAGTCCGGGAAAACGCGATTGAGGGACCGTAGATTCCTCCGTCATGAGCGGACGGCTATTGTGGAACAGCACGCGATGAATGCGAAAAACGGGCTCGCCCGTCCGCAATTGCAGCAGCCGCGCCTCGGTCTCGTTGGCCGTGCCGCCCTGCACCGAAGACGTTTCTGCGTCGCCGGCAATCCTTATGCCGTCCGCATCGCGAATGTTGCTGAAGCGAACCGCATGTTCATTTGAAGTTTGATCGATAACGAAAGTACCGCGCCCCTGGCGGCGGGAAATGAGCCGTTCATTTTCCATTTCATCGAGGGCCTTGCGCACGGTCCCGACGCTTATGCCCAATTCGCGCGAAAGTTCGATTTCGTTGGGAATTGCCGATCCAGGTTTCCAGGCGCCAGCTGCAATGCGTTGAATCAACGTGTCTTTCACTTGGAGATAAAGGGGTCGAGTGGAAAACCGTCCTACCGCTGTCATTGGGGAGCCCTCGAAGGTTGCCGACCTTACCTCCGCGCCGAGACACCAGGAGTTCGCCCTGGCCTAACGACAAATCTCGCCGCGTTTAGCCAATGCGTTCAAATGAAATGCTCTGCACTGCATATGACGCACGGCCACCAACTCGATCTCTATCGATATTTTGCAGTAGTGCATAATAATCGGTATTAACTATAGCACGATTTGGCGCGGGGGTTTTGTTCTTGTCCACGTTTATTTCACGGCTCCATTTCAGAATGAGGGATGGACGCGCAAGAAAGTCATGGGTTTTGTCCGCCTTTTTTCCCTCTACGGCCGCGATTTTTTCCGCGCCGGAATAACTGGCCAAGGCGCGCGTCGCCCCCCTCGCAAACCCCTGGTCAGACGGCCCCGCCGGGAGTTCCTCCCCTTCCCGGCGGGGCTCCCCTGCTTTAGGACGCGGCAGGTCGCCTCGCGCTAACACCTTGCGGCCGAGGCCCGCACCGGTGCAAACATCGGCTGGCAGCGGCCGGGATGGCCGCCCAAAGAGGGAGCCTTTTGCAAATGATGGAGTTGCGGACGTCCCACCCCGTCGGGACGAGCCATTCGGCCGACCGCACGGTGCGCCACGATTGGACCCGCGAGGAGGCCCAGGCCCTCTATGACGCGCCGTTCAACGACCTGTTGTTCAAGGCGCAATCCATCCACCGGCGCTATTTCGACCCCAACACCGTGCAGCGCAGCCGGCTCCTGTCCATCAAGACGGGCGGCTGTGCCGAGGACTGCGGCTACTGCAGCCAGTCGGCCCACCACGCTTCCGGCCTCAAGGCCAGCAAGCTGATGGAGGTGGAGAAGGTGCTCGCCGAGGCGCGCAAGGCAAAGGAGCAGGGCGCCACGCGCTATTGCATGGGCGCCGCCTGGCGCTCCCCCAAGAACCGCGACATGGACGCCGTATGCGCGATGGTCGAGGGCGTGAAGGCGATGGGCATGGAAACGTGCATGACCCTCGGCATGCTTTCCGACGATGACGTCATAAAGCTCGCCCGCGCCGGCCTCGACTACTACAACCACAACATCGATACCTCGAAGCGCTACTACGACAAGGTCATCACCACGCGCACCTTCGCCGATCGCCTGCAAACGCTGGAGCGCGTGCGCGAGGCTGGCATCAAGGTGTGCTGCGGCGGCATCGTCGGCATGGGCGAGGAGCCCGAAGACCGCGTCGACATGCTGCTCACGCTCGCCAATCTTCCCGAGCATCCCGAAAGCGTACCGATCAACATGCTGATCGCCATCCCGGGGACCCCCCTGGCGAACACGGAAAAGATCGACGCCATCGAGTTCGTGCGCACCATCGCGCTCGCACGCATTCTGATGCCGCAGTCCTATGTCCGCCTCTCCGCCGGTCGCACCGAGATGAGCGACGAAACGCAGGCGCTGTGCTTCTTCGCCGGCGCCAACTCCATCTTCGTCGGCGAGACGCTGCTGACGGCGGACAACCCCGGCGAGGACAGCGACGCCGTTCTGTTCGACAAACTCGGCCTGAGGCCGCTCGAGCTCAAGACCGGCTCGGGCGAGCAGGATGATGTACAAGAGCCATGAGCGGGCGCTCGAAGCGCTGACGCGCCGCGGGCGCCGCAGGGCGCTCGCCGCCGCGTCGGGCATCGACTTCAGCTCCAATGATTATCTCGCCCTCGCGCGCTCGCCGGAGCTGAGGGAAGCTGCGCGGTCCGCCATCGCCCGCGAGGTTTCCATCGGCTCGGGAGGATCGCGCCTTCTGCGGGGCAACGATCGCGAGCACGAGGCGATCGAGGCGGAAGCTGCCGCCTTTTTCGGCGCCGAAAGCGCGCTGTTCTTCGGCGGCGGATTCCTCGCCAACCTCGCGCTGTTCTCCACCCTCCCCCAGCGGGGCGATCTCGTCGTCTACGATGCGCTGATCCACGCGTCCGTTCACGATGGCATGCGGCTCGGAAAGGCCGAGCAGGCCGAGGCGCGCCACAACGATGCGCAGGCCTTCGAGGATGCGATCAAGGCCTGGCGCGCTGCCGGTGGCACAGGTACGCCCTGGATCGCGGTGGAAAGCCTCTATTCGATGGACGGCGACCGCGCGCCCCTCGATGATCTCATCGCCATCGCGAACCGCCACGACGGAGTGCTGGTGATCGACGAGGCCCATGCAACCGGTGTGCTGGGTCCCATGGGGCGCGGTCTCGGCGCCGCGCTCGAAGGGCGCGCGAATGTCGTCGCGCTGCATACCTGCGGCAAGGCGCTGGGCGCCATGGGCGCGCTCGTGACGGGGCCGCGCATCCTCTGCGACTATCTCGTCAACCGCTCGCGGCCATTCATCTATGCCACGGCGCCCTCACCGCTCGTCACCGCCATCGTGCGCGCCGCGCTCCTCATCTGCCGTTTCGATGCCGCGCGGCGTGAAAAGCTCGCGAGCCTCGTTGCCTTTGCCGGCCAGCGCCTTAGCGCAACCTGCGCGCTGAAGCCGTCGGGCACGCATATTCAGCCCCTGATCGTCGGCTCCGACGAGCGCGCGACGCGCCTCGCCGCCGCCATGCAGAAGCGCGGGTTCGATATTCGTGCCGTGCGTCCGCCTACGGTGCCTGAAGGCACTGCGCGCCTGCGTGTGATGCTGACGCTCAATGTCGACGAGGCGCAGGTGGCCGCCATGGCCGAAGCCCTCGGCGAAGAGTTGAACGGGCTCGGCCCATGAGCGCGCGTATCATCGTGACCGGCACCGATACCGACATCGGCAAGACGGTTTTCTCCGCAGCCCTCGTCGCCGCGCTCGGGGCCTATTATTGGAAGCCGGTGCAGTCGGGTCTTGCTGCGCCGACCGACAGCGAAACCGTGCGCCGCCTCGCGGCGCCGCCGCCCGGGCGCATCCTGCCGGAGACCTATCGCCTGACGATGCCGGCTTCCCCGCACCTTTCCGCCGAGCGCGACGGCATCGAGATCGACGTCGAGCGCCTCGCCACCGTCCCGTCCGTTCCGGGCGATGCGCCGCTCGTCATCGAGGGCGCGGGTGGATTGATGGTCCCGGTCACCCGGCGCGACCTGCAGATCGATCTCTTTGCCCGCTGGCTCGCCCCCGTGGTGCTCGTCGCCTCAACGCGCCTCGGCACCATCAATCACAGTCTTCTCTCCATCGAAGCAGTGAAGCGGCGCGGCATCCCGCTGCTCGGCATTGCATTTGTTGGCGATGAAGTGGCGGATTCGGAAAGCACCATCGCCGCGATGGGCGGCGTGCGCCGCCTCGGCCGGCTTCCCCGGCTCGATCCGCTCACCCCTGCAACGCTCCGCGCCGCCTTCGAGGCGAGCTTCCGTCCGGCGGACTTCACCGCCCCGGTCATGCCATGACATCCGGCACGCCAGCAGGTGGCAGCCCGGTGTGGCACCCCTTCACCCAGCACGGGCTCACGCCGTCGATGGTGCCCATTGCCTCCGCCGAGGGGGCATGGCTGCAGCGCGCCGGCGGCCGCCCGCTGCTCGACGCGATTTCGTCATGGTGGGTCGTCACCCACGGCCACAGCCACCCCGCCATCGTCGCCGCGATCGCGGAGCAGGCCGGCACCCTTGATCAGGTGATATTTGCCGGCTTCACCCACGAACCCGCCGAGCAGTTGGCTCGCGGCTTGATCAGCCTCGCGCCCGCAGGCCTTACGCGTGTTTTCTTCTCCGACAGCGGATCGACCTCCGTCGAGGTCGGCTTGAAGATGGCGCTCGGTTATTTCCGCAACATCGGTGCGCCGCGCCGCCGCGTCGTCGCCCTCGAGCACGGCTACCATGGCGATACCGTGGGGGGCATGTCGGTCGGCGCACGCGGTGTTTTCACCGCGCCCTACGAGCCGTTTCTGTTCGAGGTGGCACGCATTCCGTTCCCCGCCGCCGGCCGGGAGCAGGAAACGATCGACGCCTTCGAAGCGGCATGCCTCGCCGAGCCGACCGCCGCACTCATCGTGGAGCCGCTGATCCTCGGCGCCGGCGGCATGTTGATCTACGGCGAAGTGGTGTTGCGCGAGCTGCGCCGCATCGCCGATGCCCACGGCGTTCTGCTGATCGCCGATGAGGTGATGACCGGCTGGGGACGTACGGGCGAGATGTTGGCCTGCAACCGCGCAGGCGTGGTGCCGGACATCCTCTGCCTCGCCAAGGGCATCACCGGCGGCTCGATGCCGCTGGCGGTGACGTTGTGCTCCGAGCCGATCTTCGAGGCGCACCGCTCCACCGACCGTGCCCGCATGTTTTTCCATTCGAGCTCCTACACCGCCAACCCCATTGCCTGCGCCGCGGCGAACGCGAATCTGAGGGTCTGGCGCGACGAGCCCGTTCAGCGGCGCATCGATGCGCTTGCGGCTGCCCACGCTGAGCGGCTGGAGCCCTTCCGCAGCGATGCCCGCTTTGCCGATGTGCGCCAGATCGGAACGATCGCCGCGCTCGATCTCGAAGTGTCCGACGCGGGGTACATGGCGAGCGTTGCCCCACGGCTTTCGCAATTCTTCATCGAGCGCGGCGTGCTTCTGCGTCCCCTCGGCAACACGATCTATCTCATGCCGCCCTACTGCATCACGCCGGCCGAGCTCGACCTCGTCTACGCCGCGATCGCCGAAGCGCCGGATTGGCTCGCGGAGCAAGAGGCATGAGCGGGACGGGATCGACCATCGCGGGTTTTGGCCATTACGTACCGGTTGAGCGCGTGACCAATCCGGAGATCGAGGCCCGTCTCGGCCTGGAGCCGGGCTGGATCCTGCGCCGGACCGGCATTGCGGAGCGCCATTACGCGGCACCCGGTGAGGCGCTCACCGATCTTGCCGTGCCCGCCGCCGAGATGGCGCTGCGGGCCGCCGGGATCGACCGCGGCGCCGTCGCATTGACGCTGCTGGCCACGAGCACGCCCGACCACCCCCTGCCGCCTTCCGCACCGCTGCTCGCGCACCGGCTCGGCCTCGACAACGCGGGCGGCATCGACCTTGCGGGGGCGTGCGCCGGGTTTCTCTACGCGCTCACCCTCGCGGATGGGTTCGTCCGCACCCACGGCGCGCCCGTCCTCGTCGTTGCGGCCAACATTCTGTCGCGGCGCATAAACCCGTCCGAGCGCGGCAGCTCCATCCTCTTTGCCGACGCGGCGGGCGCGGTGGTGCTGGTGCCGGCCGAGCGGCCCGGCACCGGCGTGCTGGGTGCCAAGCTTGCAACCGACGGCAGCGCCTACGGCCTCATCCAGATTGCCGGCGGTGGCAGCCGGCGGCCGTTCACGCCGGATATGCCGATCGAGGATACCCAGATGACCATCACCGATGGCCGTGCGGTCTTTACGCGGGCGGTGGAATTGATGTCGGGCGCGGGGCGGGATGCGCTCGCCAGGGCACAGCGCGCGATCGGCGATGTCGACTGGCTCGTGCCGCACCAGGCGAACGGCCGCATCGTCGCGGCGGTCGCCCGTCAGCTTGCCGTGCCCAAAGAAAAAGTGCTGACGAGTTTCGCCGACTACGGCAACAGTTCCGCGGCCACCATCCCGCTCACGCTCTCCCTCGCATCCGCGCAGGGGAAGATCGCCGCCGGGCAATCGCTTCTTATGTGCGCTGCGGGAGCGGGGCTAACCGGCGGGGCCGTCGTTTACCGGCTTTAGGCGCGCCTGCCCGCGCTGCAAACAGATGCTTGCCGCTGCACCCTGCCCGCATGGGTTCGTACAAGCGGTTCAGGTCGGGTTCATGATCGAAATGGTTCCCTGTGGCCTCAGTGCCAGCCGCGCCTGAATTCTCATGCGCCGCGGGCAGTTAAACGCGCTACCACCATGCCCGAGCCCCCGTGGTGCCTCAATTCGATGCAGGAACTGACGCTCGTCGTGTCGCGTTGTTTGCTCGGTCGGAACGTGCACAGTGGCACGTCCGCCGCCACCCTTTGTCTCCATGAGCGGACTAGGTGAAAAATATGCCGAAGGGCGTTACCAGCTCCGGTGCACAGCGCGACCTGCGAATTGACTTCTTCCGCGGCCTGGCCCTGCTCTTCATCTTCGTCGACCACGTGCCGGATAACTTGCTCGCCAAGTTCACCCTGCGCAATTTCGGTTTCGCCGACGCTGCAGAAGTGTTCGTGGTGCTCGCAGGATTTTCAGCGGTGCTCGCCTACGGCCGCGTGTTCGAGAACCAGGGCTTCAAGGCCGGCACGCTGCGCGTGTTCGAACGCGTGCGCGACATCTACCTCTGGCATCTTGCGCTACTCGTCATCTGCGGTGTCGGCCTGACGTTCGCCGCCGCCTACTTCGGCAACTTCTCCTACGCCAAGAATATCGGCGTCCATGTCTTCACCGAGGACCCTACCCGCTCGACGGTTCTCGCCGCGCTGCTGATCAATCAGCCGAACCTGCTCAACATCCTGCCGCTCTACATCGTGCTGCTGATGTTCTGGTTGCCGTTCGTGCTTTGGCTGATGCATCGCAACCCGTGGCAGGCCCTCGTGCTGTCGGTCGGACTGTGGGCGGTGGCCAACGTTCTCGCCGCCAACCTGCCGAGCCTGCAGCATTCCAAGGGATGGGTATTCAATCCCTTCGCCTGGCAGCTGCTCATCACCATCGGCGCCTTGACCGCACACTTCTCGCGCAAGTCTCCGATTCCCGTCTCGCGGCCGCTGATGTGGCTGGCGATAGCTTATGTCGGTTTTGCGTTTATCGTCGTCGCGCCGTGGACGCAGATTCCGGGTCTCGAGAACACGCGCCTCGTCTCCCAGAACCTCCTCGGGCCGGTCGACAAAACCTACCTTTCCCCGTGGCGGCTTGCGCATGTTGTCGCGCTTGGCTACCTCGTCATGATCCTGCTTTCGCCCCAAACGCCGTGGCTGACACGCTCCTGGGCCACGGGTATTGGGCGTTGCGGCCGCCATTCCCTGGAAGTCTTCGCGGTCGGTACCGTACTTTCTTTCGTCGGATGGGTCGCAATGGTTGAAGCCGGTGCTGGACTTGCCTTACAGATCCTGATCAATACTGTCGGTATCGGGATCCTGTTGGGGACTGCATGGGTACTTGCACAGCGCAACCGTGGCAGCGACTGGCTGTTCGCGCCATCGGTACGAAAGGTCTTCGCATATCGGCGTGCGGTATCGCGTGCGCCGCAATTGCGAGCTTAGGAATCGTTTTGGCGGCGCAACCCGCAAAAGCGAGCCCTCCGAACACACGCTGCCAGGCGCCGGCTTCGCTGCTGCGCTTCGATGCTCCGCTTCCGAAATTCTCATCCGCGCTCGCAGCCGGTCAGCCGGTGCGCATCGTCGCGCTGGGTTCCTCGAGCACGCAGGGCATCGGCGCGTCGAGCCCGAAGGCCTGCTATCCGGTGAAGCTCCAGTCCGAGCTTCTCCAGCGCTTCCCGGCGAGCAAGATCACCGTCGAGAACCTCGGCATCGGCGGTCAGCTGGCCACCGATATGCTCCGCCGCATCAAGAAGGACGTGATCGCGCGCAAGCCGACGCTCGTCATCTGGCAGACCGGCGTGAATGATGCCCTGCGCGGCGTCTCCGTCGACAAGTTCCGCGCGACCGTGAACGCAGGCATCGACGAGCTGCAGGCCGCGGGGATCGATGTCGTTCTGCTCGACATGCAATATTTCCCGCGCGCCGAGAAGGTGCGTGACTTTCCGCGCTTCCTCGTCGCCATGCGCCAGATCGCCGAGCAGCGCCACATCCCGATCCTGCAGCGCTTCGCAATCATGAAGCACCTCGTCACCAGCGCGCAATTTACGCCGCAGCAGCTGCTGGCGTCCGATCAGTTCCATCCCAACGACATCAGCTATGGATGCCTCGGGCGCATGATGGCGGACGCCTTGCAGGGCGAGATCAAGGGCCCGGTGGCCGAGAAGATCGAGAAGATCGCCAAGAAGAAATATCCGGCCGAGCCCGCCAAGCAGGCTGGAGCCGCTGCACCGCTGCCGGTCCACTGACGCCGACGGGCTAAAGCCGACGGTCGCGGCCGATCAACGACGATAGCCAGCATAGCGACATCCCGCGCCCCGAGCGCGGGATGTTTTTTTGTGTCCGTTGAACGGGGAGCGTCAGGCCTTGTCTTCCGCCTCGCGGCCGAGCCGGTAGAGGTTTTGCAACAGGGCATCGAAGCCCGCAGCCCCGCCGCCGGTGTGCAGGTCGATGCGTCCCACCTTTTCGACCAGCTTCTCCAGCGCCTCGAGCTCCTTCAGGCGCAGCAGCAGCGGATTGTCCTCCATCAGCTTCGAGGTGTTGAGCAGCGAGCGCGTCGCCGCCGTCTCCTCCTGACGCCGGATGAGGTTTGCCTTTGCGACCCGCTCCGCTTCGACCACTTTGTTCAGAAGCTCGCGGACATCGCCGGGAAGGATGACGTCCTTGATGCCGATCTCGCCCACCTCGACGCCGAGCGTGGCGGCTCGCTCCGCGACGAAGCTCTGAACCTCCCGGTCGATGGTGTCGCGCGCGCCCAGGATCTCATCGAGCGTGCGCGTCGCCACCGCCTCGCGGATTGCGAACTGCACCAGCCTGTAGAGTGTGCCAGGCACGTCCGCGGCCGCGAGTGCGGTCTTCTCCGGATCGATCACCTTGGTGAAAGCCGTCAGCGTCACGCGGATGCCGACGCGATCTTTGGTGAGGATCTCCTGCGCCGTCACCTCGAGCGGCTGTGGACGCAGGTCCACCTTCGTGACCGTCACCGTCCGGGCAACCTGCCAGAACGCGTGCCGACCCGGCGGCAGACGCTCCTTCAGCTCGCCGTCGACCACCAGCAGGCCGGCCTCGTAGGCTTCGACGACGGCGAAGGCGACGAGCGCCGTGCTGCGAGGAAGATCGAGTTTGTTGAGGTGCTGTTTGGCGATACGCAGCTCGTTCGCGGTGTCGATCAGCTCGACATCGACGCTGGTCAGCGTTTTCCAGAATGCCCGCGTGGTGTTCGGCGGCACGAGGAACTTCGCTTCCCCATCGAGCGAGACGATGGCGACTTCGGTGGGGCTCGTCTGCACCACCTCGAAGTTCTGCTCGGCAACGGTCCGCTGTGTCCGCTGAAGGAGAAGCGCGCGCTCGGGCGCAATCTCGCCACGGACGACCTTGGCGGTCTCGGCGGTTAACTGTCCCGCCGGATCGAAGGCGATGAAACGCCCCGGCGACAACAGCCGCACGAAGCGCCCATCGCGATACAAAAACGCCCGCTCGTCATCTTTGACGACGGTCTCGAACCACAAACCAAACTTCCGCATGACGCAATATCCGATGAAAGTATTGAAGGTTGCCGGCTGCTTCCCACGTCGCCAACACGGGCCGGGCCTTGAGCCGAACCGCGCCTCCTTGTGCGTCGGGCTGCGTCCGCTCCCCCATCCGAGGATGAAGAAGCGCCGGTGCCCGTGCTCCGGTCTTGCGGTCCGGCGGTATCCACCCCGGCTCAGGGTGTCCGCGACGTTCGCCCCGAGGGGCTGGGAAGCGGCCGGCTTCCCCATTCTTCAGCCCGCCGAAGCGGGTTTCCTGGAAGGAAATGGACGTGGGAGTCGAACCCACTACAGCAAGATCCCCAATCTTGTGCTCTGCCAATGAGCTAGTCGCATGGAGAAGCCGAAGGGAATCGAACCCTTTCCTCCCGGGTTTCCGGGCGCTCTCCCAGTGAGCTACAGCCTCGTTTTTTCGTCCCGTCGACGCGGAACACGCTTTCCGCAGTGCGGCGCGCGCCAGCCGGGTCTCGAGAGCCCGCGCACGTGGCGTCGACACCTGCAGTAAATGCTCAAATCCGGCGGAATTAAAGCGCCGTGCAGAAAGCGCCTCCATGGAGAGTTGCTTCCATTGTCGTGCAAGTGCGCTTCCACCGATGAACGACGACCCTCGTCAGCGCGGAACCCATCGCGGGTAGCGTCACCGGCACAAATCGGTTAGCTGACGAAAGGAAACAGGAACTGGGCATGACTGGTCTTTCGCGCACGCTCGAGCACGTCCGCGACAGCTACGATGTCATCGTCGTCGGCTCCGGCTACGGCGGTGGCGTCGCTGCCTCGCGTCTTGCCCGCGCCGGGAAGAAGGTGGCGGTCCTGGAGCGGGGCCGCGAAGTCCTCGCCGGTGGTTTTCCCGCCCGCTTCCCCGATCTCAAGAACGAGCTGCAGGTCTCCGGAAAAAGATTGCGCACCGGGACATCGTCGGCGCTCTACGATGTGCGCGTCGGTGAGGACATGCACGTGCTTGTCGGCTGCGGGCTCGGCGGCGGCTCGTTGATCAATGCCGGCGTTGCGCTGCGCCCCGACGATCGGGTCTTCGCCGATGAGCATTGGCCGGAGGAGATCACGCGCGACGGCCTCCTCGATGAGGGTTTCCGGCGCGCGCGGCGCTGGCTCAATCCGCAAAGCGATCCGCGCGCGGACAGCTTCTCGAAGTTTCGCACCTTGGAGGCGGCGGGCGCGGCTCTCGGCCACGGCATCGTGCGCTCGACGGTCACGGTCAGCTTCGAGCCGGCGACGAACGTCGTTGGCATCGAGCAGCCGGGCTGCACCCGTTGCGGTGACTGCTGCGGCGGTTGCAACGTCGGCGCAAAGAATTCCGTCGCGGTAACCTACCTGCCGGACGCGGTGCGCCACGGAGCGGAGCTGTTTACGCACGCAGCGGTCCGCCACATCGCGAAGGCGGCCGATGGCGGTTGGGACGTTCATGTGCAGCGCCTGGATGACGGCGACGGCGGCAGAGCCGGTATCGTGCTGCGCGCCGGAATCGTCGTGCTGGCCGCCGGCACGCTCGGCACCTCGGAAATTCTGCTGCGCTCCCGCGCGCGGGGGCTCGCATTGTCGGATCGCGTCGGCGAGCGTTTCTCCGCCAACGGCGACATCATCGCGTTCGGCTACGGCGCGCGTGAGCCCGTGAACGCGGTCGGCGTCGGCTTCCCCGCCAAGGTCGAAGGCGCCGAGGTTGGCGCCGCCGTAACCGGCCAGCTCGAGATCGACGACGAGGGAGCGCTCGCCAACGAGCTCCGCGTGCAGGAGGGCGTTCTGCCGTCCGCCCTCGCGCCGGTCCTGCCGGTGCTGTTCATCCCCAACGGACGCCTGCTCGGCGCGCTGCAAAGCCTCGTCAACGGCGTCTACAAGGGCCCGTTCGCAAAGCTGCAAACGTTCTTCGCCGTCTCGCACGACAGTGCCGCGGGCCGCTTCGTTCTCGACAACGACCGCCTCTCGCTCGTCTGGCCTTCGGCGAAGAACGAACCCGTCTACGCCCGTCTCGATGCGATGCTGTCGGCAGTCGTTGCCGAAGCGGGCGGCAGCTACGTGAAAAACCCGCTGGCGGGAACCGTGATGGGCCATCAGCCCGCCACGGCCCATCCGCTGGGCGGTGCCGGAATGGGGCGCGACCGTAGCGACGGTGTCGTCAACCACAAAGGTCAGGTATTCGACGCCGCCCCCGGCCGCGGAGCTGCGGATGTGCACGCGGGGCTTTATGTCGTCGATGGCGCAGTGATGCCGCGCTCGCTCGGCGTCAATCCGCTTTTGACCATCACGGCGCTCGCCGAGCGCGCCCTCATTCATATGCAGCAGGATCTCGGCCTGTCGTTCGACGCCGAGCCGCTCGAGGGCGTGCGCGCGACGCCGCAGGATCTCTCCCCGTTCCTCGCCGCGCAAAAGGCGCGGGTTCGGGACCACGTTGCAGCCCGGTGACCCGCGTCACGCGTTGATGTGTCGAAGGAGCTAAGCGCTCTTCTTGTAGTGCACCGCTTCCTCCGCGCCCTTGGTCGCATCGCCCTTGCTGTAGGAGTGCGCGCCTGCACCCGCCAGCTTGCCTTTGTCGACGATGAGATATTCGGTGCGGATAGGCTTGCCCGCGAAGTAGTCCTCTAAGATTTCACGGGTGCCGGCGGCATAGCGCGCCTGCGCCGATAGCGTAGTTCCGGAGATGTGCGGGGTCATGCCGTGGTGAGGCATCGTCCGCCACGGATGATCCTTCGGCGCCGGCTGCGGGAACCACACATCGCCCGCGTATCCGGCGAGCTGCCCATCCTCCAGCGCGCGGACGACCGCGTCGCGGTCGACGATCTTCGCGCGCGCGGTGTTGATGAGGTAGGCGCCGCGTTTCATCTTGGAGATGAGCTTGTCGTCGAACAGATGCTCGGTTTCCGAATGGAGCGGCGCGTTGATGGTCACGACGTCACAAACCTTGACGAGTGATTCCACATCCTTGTGGAAGGTGAGGCCAAGCTCCTTCTCCACCTCCTTCGGCAGACGATGCCGGTCGGTGTAGTGCAGCTTCACGTCGAACGGCTTCAGACGGCGCAGCACCGCAAGCCCGATACGCCCGGCGCCCACGGTGCCGACCGTCATGCCTTCCAGATCGTAGGAGCGTTCGGCGCAGTCGGCGATGTTCCAGCCGCCCTTCACCACCCACTGGTAGGACGGGATGTAATTGCGCACGAGCGACAGGATCATCATCACGACGTGCTCGGCAACGCTGATCGAGTTCGAATAGGTGACCTCGGCGACGGTGATGCCTTTCTCCATCGCGGAATCGAGATCGACGTGATCGGAGCCGATGCCCGCCGTGATCGCGAGCTTCAGCTTCTTCGCCTTCTTCATCCGCTCCTCGGTGAGGTATGCGGGCCAGAACGGTTGCGAGATGACGATCTCGGCGTCGGGCAGCTCCTTCTCGAACACCGAGTTGGGGCCGTCCTTGTCCGAGGTCACGATGAGGGTGTGTCCCTGATCTTCGAGATATTTTTTGAGCCCGAGTGCGCCCGAAACGCTGCCGAGCAGCTCGCCCGGCTTGAAGTCGATCGCTTTCGGCGTGGGCATCGTCTGTCCGCCGGGATAGTGATCGAGCTTCGGGATGTCATCGCGTGCATACGACTTCGGCAATCCATCCACGGGGTCGGGATAGAGAACGCAAAGTACTTTGGCCATGAGTGCTCTCCTTCGGATTCGATATCGAGGAAGCGTCTCGGGCTTTCGCTGCGTTATCCGCGAGGGTGCGGGGCGCTCCATTGGAGCGCAAAATCTCTGGTGCGAGTCGCTTCCAGAACGTGCGCGGCGATCATCGGCGGCCGCCGCGTGGGCGGTGCTCTGCCTTGCCTAGAGGTATGCCGCCCAAAGGTGCTTACAAGGACGCGGCCCAGCTTGGGTCAAGATTTCAGCCGTTTATTTGCTTTCAGCATCGGCGCGCGGATTTACCATCAGCGCGCGGGTAAAAAACGCGGTCTCCGCCGCCGAGGCGCGCTCGAACCATTCGCCGAGGTAGATGTCGAAGTGACCGATCGGCAGCGTCACGACATCCGCCTTGTCGCCGATCAGCCGTGCCGCCGCTTCGATCGTGGCATTCGAGACGAGCGTATCGTGTGCGCACGCGATCAGCAGCGCTGGGCAGCGGATGCGTTGCGCAGTGCTCACCGGCCGATAGAGAGGAAGCGCTAGGAAGAGCCGCGGGGCGACCTCATTGCGCCAATCGGGTGGCGTGATCGCCATGCAGCCTTCGTAGGCATCGTCCGACACCATAGCCGCCACCTCCCCTGAGCGGCCCACGAGCGGCACGTAGTGCGGCAATAGCCCGAGCAGCGCGCGCGAGGTGTCGATGAGCGCAGCCGTCGACATGGCGATGATGCTGCTCCAGCTCGCGTGCTGCAGCGCGATCGTCGCGCTCGTCGACCCGTCCAGCATCGGACATTGGGCCGAAACCGCCGCAATGCGCGGATCGGCCGCCGCGATGGCGATGACGTGACCGCCCGAGAGCGAAGTTCCCCATAGCCCGATGCGCTCGGCATCGATGCCGTCAGTCCCACGCGCAAATGCAATTGCGGCGGTCCAGTCTTCGAGCTGCTTTGGCACCGAGACGAGCTGACGTGGCTCCCCGTCGCTATCGCCGAGGAAGCGATAGTCGAACAGCAGCACGGCAAAGCCTGCCGCCGCGAAGCGCAGCGCGAACGGCTCCAGCGCCGAGCGCCGCGTGCCGCCGAGGCCGTGCGCCATGACGATGCACGGCAGCGATGCAGGCGTTGCCGCCGCGGGCCGGTAGAGCCACGCACGGCACATCGTGCCGTTGCTGAGGAAAGTCGCCTCTTCCCGGCGCACCGCTTCGCCGCCGCCGGCGTTGGTCTCGGTTTGGCTGGAGCGATAGCTGCCCATGGGGCGAGCGCCTGACGCGGTTGACGGACATCCCTATCCTTGGGCGCAAACCTTAAGGAAGGAGCGCGCGCCCACTATCGGATACAACCCGATGGGACTGCTCGAGTGCTTCCGGAAAAGTGGGCACCGGTTTTCCGATAGGAAGCACGGGCAAAGAAGTGCTTCCGGAAAAGTGGACACCGGTTTTCCGATCAGAAGCACGAGTGGACAGAGTCTCTAGTGCACGCCCGGCATCGGCTTGCGTACCCGCAGCAGGTTCGTGGGGCGCGCCGCCTTCGACGGCCCAGCCGCGGAAGGTGCCTGCTGCCCCGGCTGGGGTTGCGGCCCCCGGCGGCGGAGCGACCACCATTTGCGCGACGATGGGATCTGCGACCGGTTCGCCTCCAGGAACGCGAGCACCGCCCGCACGTGGCCGACGAATTCGTCCCGCCGGGCATCTCCCGCCGAATCACCTTTGAGAAAGAGTTTGCGCCAGCGGCCGGTCCAAGCGCCCGGCAAGTGCGTCACCCACCGGTTCGCCGCCTCGACCTTCACGAAGGGTTCTTCGCTATCTTCCGCTGCATCGAGCACGACTCGCAGCGCTGCGATCACCGCATCGATGTTGGTTGCCATCCGCGCCCCTCCGCACCTCGCATGTCCCGAGGGCATTTTATCGGCTTTCTTGTTTCAGTACACCGCCGGACGGGGCAAATTGGTCCCAGTGCGCAAACAAAAGCATTTTGTCTTGCGCGCTGCAGCGCGGTGCGCCGCACGTTGCGCGCCGGCTCTGGCGAACTCTAGGAGTGAACGGCGGGCCGCGGAGCGAGGCCGGCGATCAAGCGGAGGTGGTGGGAAGGTGAGGAAATCCCCAGACCCGGGCCTCCGGGCATGGGCCCGGCATGGCGGCTGTGCGCGGGAAACCTAGTGGAGGTGAGAAGAGAATCTCTCGAACCGGAACCATCGCGCGCAGGGTTGGCGTGGCGGCTGCGCGCCGGGAAATATTGGTGGAGCCGAGGGGAATCGAACCCCTGACCTCTGCAGTGCGATCGTATCCGGATTGACTTACGCAGTTTTCTTCATGTGCCGTCACGCGATGCGTTGTTTCATATAACATGTTGATCCAGCAGCGCCAATTTTGATGCTTCATTGTCTCCTGCCATCTTATCGCCGCGCTTGACGCTCTTACTTGGTGTGTGACGGTGTGTGACGGGTTTCAGATATGCCCGCGGGACGGGGATTTGACCCCTGACCTTCTTTTGTGACGGCGATGCCAAAACTGAAAGCAAATCATCGCGTGATCGCCGCTGCGCCTGCCATCGGCGGGAAGCGCACGCGTTACCGCATCGAGGGCGTCGACGGCCTCTGGCTCGATGTCAGTCCCAAAGGCAAACGCGTCTGGTATGTGCGCTATCAGCCCGGCGGACGCGGGACCCGGCATTTCCGCTACTTCAGAATCGGCAGTCTCGAGCAGCACGGCCTGGCCGCCGCGACGGGCCGCGCCCGTCAGGTCATGGGCAAGGTCTACGGCCCCGAGCGGCTCGATCCGCAGGCCGAGCGCAATGAGAAGACGGAAGCCGCCAGACTCGAGGGTGTGACCTTCGGCGATCTGTTCGAGGACTGGTACGCGCGTCACGCGGAGCCCGCACTGGCGCGGGCTGAGACCGACCGGATCATCTATCGCTGCCATATCGAGCCGCGCTTCGCCGGGAACCGCATCGCGCAGCTGAAGCGCATCGAGATCGGGCGCTTCCGCGACAAGGTGGCGAAAGAAGCGTCGCCACTCACGTCCAACAGTGTCGTTGAGCTGATCAACCGCGTGCTCAACTGGGCTGTCGATGAGGGCGTCATCGAGGTCAATCCCGCAGCGCGCCTCCGGAAGGTCGGCATCAAGCGCCCGCGCGAGCGCGTCCTGTCCGAAAGCGACATCCCGAAATTCTGGCGGGCGCTGGCGGCCATGGAGCGCATGACGGGCGAGCACATGGCCCGCGCCGAAAAGGGCCGCATGCTCTCACCGGCAACACGATCCATCCTCCGGCTTCTCCTCCTCACCGGGCAGCGGCGCCGTGAAGTGGTCGAAGCCCAGAAATCCGAACTCGAACTGGACGGCAAGGAGCCGGTCTGGACCATACCCGGCAGCCGGACCAAGAACGGCCTGCTGCACCGTCTGCCTCTTTGTCCGATGGCGGCGGCGGAGTTTCGCAAGGCCATCGCCGCAGGTCCGGAGGCGAGCCCCTTCGTCTTTCCCTCGAGTGACGATTCCGTGGGACGTCCCATATCCCCCGAGGCCGTGACACGCGCGATGGCGCGCCTGATCGCGGAGCTGAAAATACCGACCGTGTCGCCGCATGATCTCAGACGCACCGTCGGCACGGAGATGGCGCGGCTGGGCCTGCCGGTTCACGTCCGTTCGCTTGTGCTCAACCATTCACCGATGAGCCGCGGCATCACGGATGCTGTCTATAACCGCTATGCCTACGACCGCGAAAAGCGGGAGGCACTGCAAGCATGGGAAGACCAACTCAGACGGCTTGTGCGCCGGCCACAGACTGCTGAGTCAACGGCAACCTGATCTCGCACACCAGACCATCCTTGCGATAGTCGATCGTGACGTCGCCGGCGGAGAAGGCGCTCTTGATCATACGCGAGCCAAAGCCGGGCTTGCCGGGAGACTCGACCGGAGGGCCGCCGCTCTCGATCCATGACATATGCAGCTCCCGCTCGGCAGGACCGTTGCGGCCGAGATCCCACCGGATATCCACATGACCCGACTCGGAGGTCAGCGCGCCGTACTTGGACGCGTTGGTCGACAGCTCGTGCAGGGACAGCGCCAGCGGCAAGGTGAACTGTGCCGGAACGGGGACACGCGGTCCTTCGAGCCGGAAGCGGTCTCCGGGCCCGCAGAACGGGGCGACCGCGATGCGCGAGACCAGCTCGCGGAAATCGACGCTCGACCAGTTTGATTGCGTCAGCAGGTTTTGCGTATCCGCCATCGCCCGCAGGCGGTTCTCGAAGGCCTTGTATGCTGCGTCCTCGGTCCGTCCGCGCAGGCTGCGCGATGCGAGCGATATGACGACCGTGAACATGTTCTTCACCCGGTGCGTCAGCTCTTCGACCAGCAGCTGCCGAAGCTCCTTGCCGCGCTGGTGATCCATGGCAAGCGTGGTGATGCGGGTCATCAGGCCGATGGCTTCCTTTTCCTCCTCGGTCGGGGTGCGGCTTTCGCGGTGATAAAGCGCGAACGTGCCCAGCACGCCATGCGTCCCCGAGATGATCGGAACCGACCAGCAGGCGCGCAAACCGTGCCGCAAGGCGAGGTCGCGGTAATTCTCCCAGAGAGGGTCGCTTGCGATGTCCGAGACGAACACTGGCTCCCTGCGGTAGGCCGCGGTGCCGCACGAGCCGACATTGGGTCCGATCTGCAGGCCGTCTATTGCACTGGTGTAGCTTGCAGGGAGGCTTGGCGCCGCCCCATGACGCAGATGGCGGCCGTCCTCATCCAGCAGCAGGATGGATGCCAGCATTCTGCCGCCGGAGTAATCTTCAGCGGATTTGCAGATGAGCTCGAGGAGCTCCTTGCGTCCGGCATCCTCCGCTACGCGGGAGAGAAGCTGGTTCTCTGATTTGATGAGCAGCATCTGCCGCTCGACAGCGGCCTCTTTCTCCTGATAGCGGCGCAGTAGGCGCCTGTACTCATCCGACACGAGAACGATCGCAGCGCAAGAGAGCACGTAAAGCAGGAGCGAACTCGGCGTGAACGCGGCCGGCATCCCGGCGCCGAAGGCGAGCCAGGAGGCCGCAAGGCCGATGAAGACGGTCGTAATTCCGGCGACCCTTCCGGCCATGATGGTCACGAGGAGCGTCGCGGCGAAGATGAGCTGGTACGGCGGGACGGCGGTATCGAACAACCCGACCAGCCATCGCACGCCGACAGCTGCGAGCGGACATCCGACAGCCAGAGCCCACGCGGCAGGCGTTCCCGGCTCGACCGTATAGGCCGGCACAACCTCGAAGAGTCGACTCCCCGGCTTCGGCATCGTCCCGCCCGCTCATTTGGCAATATCCCACGACCCTAGTTCAGGGCGCCGTCCGAACGCCAGCCTTCCCTGCGTGTGGTTAATTCCTTGCGAGCCGCCACCGATGTCAGACAGGCGAGATAAAATTGCATGAATAAGCTGCTAAAACATCATAAGGGACGAATATTCGGTCGTATCCCTTTCAGCGTCCGGCTGTCGGCGATAATGCCCTCAACGAAAGTGCCCCCGACGCCTGTTAGCTTACACCAACTGGAGAATTCGGGCATGACTTGCATGAAGCAGGCCGGCCGAGCGGCCGCGAAGGCACAAACCGCGCGCGCTAGAGGACGCGCAGCACGCGCAGCTCGCGGGTGCGCCCGTCGCGGGTTTTCCAGGTGATCGACTGTCCCTCGCCAAGACCGATGAGCGCGGCGCCGATCGGCGTCAGCACGGAAATGCGCTCCCTGGCGATGTCCGCCTGGTCGGGATAAACGAGCGTTACGCGGCGCGTCTGCCCCTCGTCGTCGGCGTACTCAACCGTGGATCCCATGGCGATGACGTTGCGCGGCAGGGCGTCGGGCGCGACAATTGTCGCACGCTCGACCTCGGCCAGAAGCTCGCCGGCAACCTCGGGCAGGCGCGCAAGCAGTCCCTCGGCCAGTTGCGAGAGGCGTGCGTGATCAGCCTCACTGATGATGATGTCCGGCTTGGTGAGTGTAAGTGTATCCAGCATGATCGTTCTCTTTCCATGACGCGCATGGCCGGCCATGGGGCCGGGGCGGCGTCGTTGTTGTGCGTTGTTGTGGTGTTCAGGCGCCCGGGCGGAGCCGTAACCGGCTCCAGCCTCCCCGCGCTCGGGGGGCGCGACGCACCGAGCCGGGGACGCTATTCCGCGATCGGGAATGCGCGATGGATGCTCAGGTGATGGTCGAGGCGGATCATTGGATTAAGATGGTCTTTTGCCGGGTTTTGTCAATCGCCACGTCCCTCTGAACAGGACGCTTCATTCAAAGACCTTGTTCCGATTATTGAAATACGCAGGCCATCTCAGTTGCACGCAACCCGGATCGATGCGTTTGCACATGGACAAACAACGTCCTCGCCGACACACTTTATTCCAATGCGCGGATCGGCCCTTGGGGCTCCGCGCTGACCAGGAGGCGCCATGGGCCGCACCATTCTTCATCCGGAAAGCCATCTCGTTGAGCGAGTCGGCTGGCTTCGCGCCGCCGTCCTCGGCGCCAACGACGGGATCGTATCAACCGCAAGCCTGATCGTCGGCGTGGCTGCCGCCTCCCCGCGCCACAGCGATATTCTTATCGCCGGCGTTGCCGGCCTCGTCGCCGGGGCCATGTCGATGGCGGCCGGAGAATACGTATCCGTAAGCTCGCAATCCGACACGGAACAAGCTGATCTCGCGCGCGAGCGGGCCGAGCTTCAGAACGATATAGAATTCGAACGGTCCGAGCTTGCGGAGATCTACGTCAAGCGGGGCGTCGAGCCGGATCTGGCACGGCAGGTCGCTCTGCAGCTGATGGCCAAAGACGCCCTCGGCGCCCACGCGCGCGACGAACTCGGCATCTCTGAAATCACCACCGCGCGACCGGTGCAGGCCGCCCTCACATCGGCAGTGACGTTCGCTGTCGGGGCCGCATTGCCGCTGCTGATGGTGGTCATCGCACCCCTGGCCTATGTCGTACCGGTGGTCGCGGCAGCTTCGCTCATCTTTCTCGGTGTTCTCGGCGCTGTAGGTGCAAAGGCAGGCGGCGCCGATGTCGCGCGCGCGACCCTACGCGTGACCTTCTGGGGGGCGTTAGCAATGGCTCTCACGGCCGGGATCGGCAAAATCTTCGGTACGGTGGTGTGATGACCGCCCGCAGCGCCTTGCCAGGCTGCAGAACCCGTGGCGGGGAGGACAAATGCGGCTAACGTTTCTGGGCGCCGCAGGCACCGTGACAGGCTCCAGGTTTCTGCTTGAAACCGCGGATCGGAAATTCCTCGTCGATTGCGGACTCTTTCAGGGGCAGCCGGAGCTGCGCGAGCGTAACTGGCAAGGCCTGCCAATTGATCCCGCCAGGCTCGACGCCGTGCTGCTCACGCACGCACATATCGACCATAGCGGCTATATTCCCCGCCTCGTCGCGGACGGGTTCAACGGGCCCGTGATCTGCTCGCAGGCGACGGCCGATCTCGCCGCGATCCTGCTGCCCGACAGCGGCCGCATCCAGGAGGACGACGCCGAGGCCGCCAACCGCTACGGCTACTCACGCCACAAACCGGCCCTGCCGCTCTACACCGAGGCGCAGGCGCGCGCGTCGCTCGCGCAGTTCAGACCGGTCGCGTTCGGCGTCCCGCACAGTCTTGGAGACGATGTGTCCATGACGCTCTCGCGTGCTGGCCATATCCTCGGCGCCTCGTTCATCAACCTGACCTTCGACGGCGGCGCAACGATCCTGTTCTCCGGCGACATTGGCCGCCCGGACAGCCCAGTCATGAAACCGCCCGCGCGGCTGCAGGATGCCGATTATATTGTGCTCGAATCGACTTACGGCGACCGCAGGCATGGCAGCGAAGATCCCGCCGACCAGATCGCCGATGTCATCTGCAGGACCGCGGCGCGCGGCGGCTCCGTCGTGGTACCGGCCTTCGCCGTCGGGCGCACGCAGGATCTGCTCTATCATCTGCACGCGCTCAAACGCGGCGGACGCATCCCCGATCTCCCGGTGTTTCTCGACAGCCCGATGGCGATCGATGTCACCGAACTGCTTCTACGCCACAAGAACGAGCACCGCCTGCCCGCGCAGATCTGCGCCGATATCTGCCGCGTCGCCCGCTATACGCGCAGTGTCGAGGAGTCGAAGGCGATCAACGCGAGCACCATGCCAAAGGTCATTGTCTCGGCCAGCGGCATGGCGACCGGCGGCCGCGTCCTGCATCATCTCAAACAGCTGGTAGGGGACCCGCGCAACACGGTGCTGCTCGCCGGCTATCAGGCGGCGGGCACGCGCGGCGACCGGCTCGCGCGCGGGGAAAAGACTCTCAAGATTCATGGACGGGACTATCCTGTGCAGGCCGAGATCGTGCAGATCGACACCATGTCGGCGCATGCGGACTACCAGGAGATACTCGACTGGCTCAGGAATTTCCGGACGGCGCCGCGCAAGGTATTCATTACGCACGGCGAACCGCAGGCTGCCTCCGCCATGCGCGGGCACATCATCCAAGCTCTCGGCTGGCAGAACGTCATCGTGCCTGCGCACGGACAGCGCGAAGACCTCTAAGTCGCCTCATCCCCCGCTTTGCAGGAAAATGCCTCCGGCGAGCGCGGCGATGATAAGCGCGCTGACCGCGCCGATGGCAATGCCGAGCCGGCTTCCGCCGACAGCCGTTGCGATTACGGCTTTCGACAGAGTGTTGGCGGCAGCGGCGATCAGGATCGCAGTGGAAGCCTCGATCATCGGCATCTGCAATCCCGCCAGGCGGGTCATTGACAGCGTCAGCGCGTCGACATCAACGATGCCGGAAATCCCCGCCAGCATATAGACCCCGGCAGACCCCGTCTGCGCGGCAAGAAACTTTGCCACCAGCATGATGACGGCCAGCAGCGCCACCAGCCAGAGGACAGCACTCAGATCGAAGGGGTTTTTTATACGCAGATGCGGCTGTTCACCTGCGGTGTCGGTCCGCCCGCGATAGAGAACGGCGGTTCCGATCAGGAAAACACAGGCGGCGGCTGCGATGGGCGCAATCAATGGTCCGAGCAGTTCAGGCTTGATAAGACCGACCAGCACAAGAATGCGTCCCATCATCGTGAGGCTGGCGAGCAGAATGCCTCCGGCCAGCACGTTCGTGCTCTCGGGATGCTCGCGGGCCAGCCGCGCAAAGGACAAGGTCGTTGCCGTCGATGAGGCGAGGCCGCCCGTAATGGCTGCGAGTGCGATGCCTCGGCGCTCGCCGAGCACCCGCACGGCGATGTAACCGGCGAAGGAAATGGCCGCGATCAGGATCGCCAGCAGCCAGATCTCGGCAGGGTTGAGCACTTGCCATGGGTCAACAGTCCTGTTGGGCAAGACCGGCAGCAGCAGGAAAGACATGGCCAGCAGAACGAGGGCGCTGCGCATCTCCGGCCAGGTGATGGTGCGCACCCATGTATGCAGCGTGTCGCGCAGCGCCAGAAGAATGGCCATGGCAACCGATGCGGCAACCGCCACGGTCACATTGCCCAGCACCGCATAGGCGCCGAGCATGAAGGTGAGAATGCCGGCGACCACCCCCGTCACGCTGAAATTCTTCTCCGCCCACGCCTCCATGGTGCTGAACATCACGAGAGCGATCGTGTAGGCGATGACCCCGGCGGCCAGCACGACGGGTGACAAGGCCGAGCCCAGCAGGCCGCAGATACCGCCGAGCAAACCGGTCAGGGCAAAGGTCCGCAATCCAGCCGTGCGCTGGTGATCGCTTTCATCGCGCGTCTGCCAGCCACGCTCCAGACCGATGAGCAAGCCGATCGCGAGCGCCACTGCCAACCTCTGGAAGAGTTCGTTCTGGTCCATGATCCTCCGCGGGCGATGTGGGCCCGTCCCCACAGCATGCCCGATTCCCTGCGTTGGGCTTGCCTGCCAATTTACACCGCGCTGATCCCGCGGGGCGGAACGCTAAGCCGAAGGGCACGCGCCTGGAATGACAGGTCCGGCTACGGACGCCGCACCCCGTTGCTGTGTAAATCTCGCAAGGCATGTTTACACGCATGACGAACCGTGCGATCGCTCGGGCGTAAACCGCACCAGAGCGCGAGCCGATCATCATGGCCGTCAAGCCGCCGGGCGAAAAGCTCAAGATCTCTTCGTTGCTGAGGCAGATCCCGCAAGAGGCTCTGGCGAAGCGTCGCGCTGCCCGGGCCGAGCGCGGACGCGCGGCCAACGAGCAAGCCGATCTCGAACTGCTGCGCCAGATCAGGGACGTAACTCAAAAGCTCAACGCGCTTGAGCAACAGGTTATGAGCCGCTCGGCAGCGGTGCGCGACACGCTGACGCCCCGGCCGCCACCTCAAAACCCCTCCGATCACGACCTCCGCTCCGTCCCACTCTGGTCCGAGCGCGAGAACAACAACAGCTTGAATCCTGTCGCGTTTATCCGGACCCACTATGCCCCTTGGATCGGCAAGGGTCTGACGCGCGCCCATATCCGCCGCCGCGACATGCCCCTCTATCGCGCCTTTGCCGTCTGGGTGCATCGCCACCCTGAAGACGACATCGAAGAGTTGCCGAGTCGCTCGTCCACTGTCGATCAGACGCTCGATCGCCTCGCGCGTGACATCGATCCCGAGGACATCAGGAAACTTGGCCTCGCCCTCCAAAGCCGGCGCCGGCGGCAGCTGTAAAATTAGCTAGACGACATTTACATTCCATATTATCGTTTACACATGGCGATGCTGATCGCCGTGTGTTCCCGCGTCCCCCGACAATTTGCGCGAACTGCTTGAGCCACCCCGCTGGCCCATGGAGGACCCCTTATGCCTGAAAGGAAGGGAGACGATCCCCTCGCCCATCTGCGCCTGCTGACCATCAAAGAAGTCTGCGCCCTCACCCGCTATACGCCGCAGCACATCTACCGCCTGATGCGTCAGGCCAAGTTCCCGCAGCGCATCCGCATCGGTGAGAACCGCGTCGGCTGGCGGCTTACTGAAATCGAAGCCTGGTTCGCTGCACGGCCTGTCGTAGTGGCGGCGATCGACGACTCCGAAGCCCACATCTCGTAGCAACCTGCCCGCCACTCTTTCGCGGGAGCGGCGGGCAAGCTCGGTCGAGCGCCCATGCCTCCCCTCTATGAGCAGGCCGCCCATCTGCTGCTGTTCCTGACCCGCGCGGGGCTTGTCATCCGTCCTGGCGCCGATTGTCAGGTGTTGCTGACGCGCCTGTCGGAGCAGCTGCTTGCAGCCATCACCAAAGACGGCCGCGTCTCGCATTACCAAGCGGCTGCCGACATCCTCGCCGATCTCGAAAAACATAAGCTCATCACACCCGCGACATCGGCGCGGCGGAAGATTCTCGCCGTCCTGGGCACCGGCATCGGCAATCTTGCGCCCGCGCGCCGCGCGTCCTGATCCGGTGACCGTATCCGCCGTCTTCGGATGCAGAAGTGAGTTATTGGGCGGCGCGCCGAGTCGCCCCAATGAGATTGCGGCTTTGGCCGGAATCCATCGGTGAGTTATTGGGCGTCGGCAAAAGTGAGTCTTCGGGATAAGAACCGACTCACTCTTGACCGTCCCGGAATTGATCGACACGCTTTGAACTTGTGAAGAAGCGTGGATTTACCACTTCCCTCATCGGGACCTACGAGGACCAGCAGCCAGAACCGGCGACGCGGCCGTCAGGGACTTTTCTCGCAACCGACATGAAAGTGACGGGACAGCCGCTCGATCCCCATAACGAAGGGCGCATCATCAAGCCGCGCGAGCTTGTCGACATTGTCGAGCTCACCCCCCTCACCCGCAACGAAACGATTCTTTACAACCAGCTCCTCGCCCATGCCTGGAACAACATCCGCACCTCGCCCGTGCACAAGGTGCTCAAGGCCAGCCTGCGCGGAAGCCATGAGAGCAATGACCGCCTGCACGAGGCCTTCGACAATCTGATGTCGGCCTGGGTGAAGATCCGGGCGAAGGATCCGCAGACCGGCCAGTTCGCCACCTTCCGCGTGCACCTGCTCGGTACCAACAAGGAAGAGGACAAGGACGACGGCTATTTTACCTATACCTTCCCGCCCGACCTGCTGACCGTCATTTCCCAGTCCCGCGCCTGGGCGACGCTCAAATCCCACATCATGTATACGCTACGCTCGAAATACTCGATCCGGCTCTACGAGATGATCGAGCGCCGCATCGGGCTGGACAAGCAGCATGACGAGTTCACCGTCGACGAGCTGCGCTCCATGCTTGGCGTGCCCGACGGCAAGCTCGAGCGCTACGCCGATTTCAACAAATACTGCCTCAAGCCGGCCATCGAAGAGGTCAATCTGCTGAGCGATTTCATCGTCGAGATTTCGGCCGTGAAAATCGGACGCTCCGTCGCGAAGCTCATCGTGATGTGGTTCCGCAAATCCGAGGAAGAGCGCCGGCAGGCGCATGACGAGCGCGAGAAAAGCCGGGTCGGCCGCAAGGCGCGCATGACCGGCCGCGTCGAACGCATTTCCGCCGATGTGCCGGTCCCATAAACCCCCGCCCATTTTCTCACTTCTGTGCGTCGCTGCGCGCTGTCCGCGCCCAATTCCTCACCGCTCGCCGCCCAAAGCTTCACGTGACGCCGCCCGTTCACTCACGCGACTCCGCCCCATTCCTCACCTATCCCGCCCGATTCCTCACTTCTGGACTGACAAGCACCTGATCAAAAAGGCGGATTCAGCCCCTGAAATAGAATCTTGAATCATTGAATAAAGAGAAGCGCCCAATGGCTGCCAACAGCGTGTGGACAAATCGACAGGGCTGATTGCTTCGCTGCGCCTGACATCCTGCCGCCCGGGCAGCCCGAAACGCCTGTAAGTGGCTTGGCGGGGGATCACCTCAGGGCGATATCGCACCCGAAGAACCCGCCACCGTGCCACTGGCATGGTCACACGGAGCCCTGGAGCGGCCCCTGATGCGTTCTGGACAGGCGAACGCCCCCTTCCCTGCGCCGCCACGGTCCCGCACATCCGGAGCGTTCTCTTTGCCTCGTCCGCTATCGTGGTGAGTTGCCGCCCAAATCCTCACCTTTCCTTCGACTGATCTTCTCCGGGGCGGCGCACGCCAACCCATTGGCGCGAAAGGTGAGTCGACGCCCAATGACTCACTTTTGGCCGTGCGGGAGGAGCGTTCCCGGAGCGGGTTTGGCACGCCGCCAGCCCCTTACCCGCCCATCGGCCAGACTTTTTCATGTCGAATCCCGGTTTGCCAGTCGTTTTCATGGCCCGTGAATGTTTTTCATGGTAGCATAGGCCCCGCGCATACATTTCGGAGCCAGAGATCGTTTTTCATGACCGAACAGGGAAGCCATCGTTTTTCAGGGCCGGTGACGGTTTTTCACGAGAGAACCCTCCCGGAGAAGGCGACTCCGGCCGGCTACGCTGCGCTCATTGACGCCTTCCGCCTTGAGGTCCCCCTTCCCCTGACGCTGAGCGCCATCGCCACCCGCCACAAATCCCTTGAGCGGGATGGCTGGCGGCTGCTTACCCCGCGCCACGCACCGGCGGCGACCCTCGAAGGCCATCTGACCTTCGCCCTCAAATACGAGGGGCTGGATCTCGCTGTCCTGAAGCGCCTGTTTCTCACGACAGGGCCCGCGCCCATCGAGGCCCTGATCCGCGCCAAGCCGACCGGCAGCTATGCCCGGCGCATCTGGTTTCTCTATGAATGGCTCACCGGCGGCCGGCTTGACCTGCCCCCTCCCCGCAAAGTCGCCTATGTCGACGTCGTCGATCCCAAACAGCAATTCCCCGGCGCCAGCCAGGATTCGCCGCGCCACCGGGTGCGCAACAACCTGCCGGGCACCCCCGCATTCTGTCCCCTCGTCTTCCGCACACCCGCGCTCGAAGCGTTTCTCGAACTCGATCTTGCCGATCGCGCAAGAGCGCTTGCCGCCAAGGTCCCCGCCGATCTTCTCGCCCGCACCGCGGCCTTCCTGCTGCTCAAGGATTCGCGCGCAAGCTACGTGATCGAGGGGGAAGATCCGCCCCTGGACCGGGTCCAGCGCTGGGGGCGCGCCATTGGCCAGGCCGGCCGCAAGCCGCTCACGCTCGACGAGCTCCTGCGCCTGCAGCAGATCGTCATCGGCGACAGCCGCTTCGTTGATCTCGGCCTGCGCAGCGAAGGCGGCTTCGTCGGCGAGCATGATCGGGACGCCCGCACCCCCATCCCCGACCATATCAGCGCCCGCCATCAGGATCTGCCCGCGCTCATGGACGGCCTGATCGCTTTCGACCGCGAGACATCCGGCGCGCTCGATGCCGTCATTGCCGCCTCCGTGCTGGCCTTCGGGTTTGTCTTCATTCACCCGTTCGAGGACGGAAACGGCCGAATCCACCGCTATCTCATCCATCACGTTTTGGCGGCGCGCGGATTCAATCCGCCCGGCATCGTCTTCCCGGTCTCCGCCACCATCCTGGAGCGGATCGATCAGTATCGCGAGGTGCTTGAGACCTACTCCCGCCGCGTCCTTCCCCTGGTGAAGTGGAAGCCGACCCCGGATGGCAATGTCGAGGTGCTGAACGACACCGCGGATTACTACCGCTATTTCGACGCGACGCCGCAGGCCGAGTTTCTGTATGACTGCGTGCGCAAGACGGCGCTTGAGGATCTCCCCGCCGAGACGGATTACCTGCGCCGCTACGATGCCTTCAAGGCGCGCGTGGAGGCCATCGTGGAGATGCCGGACCGCACCGTTGACCTCCTTTTCCGCATGCTGCGGCAGAACGGGGGGCGGTTCTCCAAGCGCGCGCGGGAGAAGGAATTCGCAAAGCTCGAGCCGGACGAGGCGCGCCGCATCGAGCTTGCCTGGGACGAGACGGTCGCCAGCGGATAGATCTGCAAATCCACAAATGTGCAATTCAGCAACCGCGCATCTGTGATGCCGACGGCGCGAGGCGGCCGTGGCCCGCGCGCATGATGGCCGGGCGGCAGACTGGCCTGCCCTTCCCGCAAAGGAACTGGGGTAGCGTTCGCGGCCTGCCGCTCAGCAAATATAGAAATGCGGAATTGCGGTTTTGACGGAAGCTGCAACTTGGCAAAGACACATAGCAGTATTTGCTGTTTTGTATTCTTGCCCATCTTCGCAATCCGCGACTTGCGCCATTTCACAATTGCGGAACGCTGCAAAATTCGACTTGGCGGATTGAACGAATCCGGTAGCCTTAAAATGTTGAAGTGTTCAGATGTACATTTATCCAAGTTCATATTTGCTCAATTGATGTTCCGGTCTTTTGCATGATTGTCACGTTTGCGTCCTCCAAGGGCGGGGTAGGGAAGTCCACCACCTGCGCCTGCATCGCCGCCGCGCTCGCCCTCGAAGGCGCCCGCGTCCTGCTCATCGATCTCGACCAGAACCGCACCCTGGACCGGTGGGCGCGCAAGGCGCCCATCGAGAATTTGACCGTCGCCGCCATCGATCCGCAGAAATTCGGGGAGTTCTTCCGCGAGGCCGAAGGCTCCGGCCGCTACGACCATATCTGCATCGACCTGCCGGGCAGCCGGGAGGTCACCTTGTTCAAGGCGCTGGCGCGCTCCGACCTCGTCGTCATTCCCGCCCAGGCATCCGAGCCGGATCTGCGCGAAGCGCTCGTGGTCATCAGCGATATCCGCGACGTGCGCGAGACCACCAGCCGGCCAATCCCGTATCGCCTGCTGCTCACCAAGGTCTATCCACTGCGCACGCGCGTCGCTGACTTCGCCTATGCGGAGCTTGCGCGGCTCGGCGTGCCGCTGTTCCGCACCGCGCTGGTCGAGCGTTCGGCCTATCGCGAGATGTTCCTGAACGGCCAGCCGCCGACCATCACCGAGACAGGGAAGGGGGCAGGGGCCGAGGTGCTGAGCCTCCTCGCCGAAATCCGCGCCATTGTTGAAGAACACGGCACAGAAGAGCTTCGGAAGGCAGGGTGACGATGAAACAGCAACGCGCGGCCTTCATGCCCGTGACCAATGATCTCGATGCCGAACTTGAGCGTCTTGCCCGCGACAAGGGCGTCGGCGCGCTCGTCAAGCCCAGGGAACCCGGGGCAGGGCAGGGGGCTTCGGCAACGCCCGCGCCGAAGCAGAAACCGGCTCTGGTGGAAGAGGGCGCTGTTGTTGCCGAACGCGCCGCAACGCCGCGCAGCCGCATGAAGGCGCTGAGTGTCGAGCTTCCCGATTACGTCTGGACCGACCTGAAGATCCGCGCCGCGCACGGGCAGACGAGCGTGCGTCATGTCATCATGAGCGCCTTGCAGGCTTACGGCGTCTCCATTGGAGAGGCCGACATGATCGAGGACGGCCGCCGCATCCGCGGCAATCACAGGGCCGGGTGACGGCAGCCAGATAGCACTGACTGCACAGTCTCCGCCGCGGCTTTCCGCAAGCGCCTCCCGGGCCCGTAAGATTTCTGACAGAGCCACTGGACAATCGACGGGTCGCTTCAATCTCATACGAAGCGAGACCTGCTGTCCGCCTCTGTTTGCAATCATGCAAACCGACATTTGCACGCTTGCCGAAAAGCCGGGCCGAATGCCCAAACCTAATTGACCCCTCACCGATAAATGCCGTACACTGAACAATAGCTGACATACGTCAGCTGGGGCGTGATAACCCCATGATGTTGCGGCAGACACAGCCGGATTTTGTGTCGCTTCTCGGTCTCTTGGCCGGGAGGCGGCGTTATATGTCCAAGCCTCGCGGCCAAAAAGCGCCGCGCCGTCTCAACATCGCGGTTATCAACTCCCGGCCACCAGCCCGCAAATTTGGTGTCGGTCTGGTGGCTCATTGAGTCGAACCGGGGGGACCATGACGCGCGCGCGCGGTTGTGCCATTCGCATGATGGGAACAGGCTTTGCCGCGGGCATGCTTGGCGCCGCTCTTGCGGCCTATGCCTCCGATCGCGCATCGGCCGGATCAGCTTGTCACGCTTCCGTCCCCGAGGCGCTTCGCCTTGCCCGCGCCGCTTCCAACGATGACGCTGTTGCCTGTCTTATCGAGGTGGTAGCCGCGTTGGATGCGCGGCTCACGGGGTTGAGCGATGGATCCATCGCGTTCGACGGGCAGATCCATCTGCCCCAGGGTTTCGTCATCAGCAAACCGCCAGCCAGCGAGGGTGAGTGAGCTGGCGGAATGTGTACAGAGTCCGGCCGCCCGGCTGCATGCACCCACAAAACGTGTGGTCGGGCGTCCGGACTCTGTGCATTGCAATCCTTCTATCGTGCCTATCGGCGAATCCCGGGCAGGCCGATTGTCCTGCCGCGCCGCTCGAAACAGCGACCGATCTGGTGGTGAGCTTTCTGACGGACAGCACCACGCAGGCAGGCCCGGCGACATTGTTCGCCTCGACGGTCGAAAAGGGGATGCTCGTTTATGACGGCAACGCCAATGCGCTCAAGTTCTGCGACGGGACAAACTGGCTGACACTGGCGGATACGGGCGGGGCAGGGGCCAATGCCGCAGGACTGGCAGGCTATGTCCAGATCTCCGACGGATCGGGCGGGCTCACTTACTCAGGCAGCACAGCAGGGCAGGAATTCTTCTGGGACAACACCAACAAACGCCTCGGCATCGGAACCGCGACGCCGCCAAGCAGGCTTACGGTGCATGGTGGCGGGCTGGCGCTTTCTGCTGCTGAAGGCGATGTGACGCTTTCCTTCAGGCCGGAGGATCAGTCTGCTGCGTATTCGAATACGGCTGACGAACGGCGTCTGGACTTCATGCAGACGGGCATGAATGGTGGTGTATTCGGCTACAAGCTTGCCTGGCGAAATGCGGACGGAAGCGCTCGGCTCGATGCACTGTCCTTCCACAAGGATGGCGGCATCGGCATAGGCGTTACCTCTCCAAATCCGTCCGCGCTGCTGACGTTGAATTCCACCACCAAGGGCTTCCTGCCACCGCGCATGACGGAGGGGCAGCGCGATGCGATCGCGTCGCCCGCCACGGGCCTCGTCGTCTACAACACCGACGACAACGCGCTGAACTACTGGGACGGCGATTCATGGGAAGCGGTCGGCACCGGCGCGGGCGTCGGGGGATCTTCCGTCTATTTCCAAGGTACACGCACTGAAACCCAAAGTGTGGGCAACAGCGTCTGGACATCAATAATTTATTCTACACAGGCCAGCGAAGCCGGTGGCGATGTTTATGATACAGGAACCGGTGAATTCACGGCTCCCTCGGACGGTTTTTATCAATTCAACGCGAGTGTCTCTGGCGCATGGATCACCACAACCAGCCTATTCACCATGTATGTGCGCACAACTGGGGGGGCGGTTATTTGCTGGGCTACCAATTCTCATGATGGAGGCGCAGCCAGTATGTACGCCTATGTTTCCTGCTCAGGAGGGATTTACCTGACAACAGGTACCAAGGTTCATGTGCAGGCTTATCAAACCAGTGGTGGCGCTAAAAACCTAGGCGGCACGTTTTCTGGCTTCAAGGTGGATGGCGGCGGTCCAGGAGGAGGTTCGACCACGCTGGCGGGGTTGACCGATGTCGATCTCTCCGCGCTCGCCGATGGCAAGGTGCTGACCTATGACAACGACACAGGCAAATGGGTTGCTGCGCATGGAGGCGGTTCGACTGAAGCGGCAGGCGACGCAGGGCAAATTCAGTTCAACGACGGATCGGACGGCTTCGCCGCCGATGCGAACCTGCACTGGGACAACACGAACAAGCGCCTCGGCATCGGGACGGCAACGCCCCTCAGGGCGCTCGATGTACGTGCCGGGAATGGTTTTCTGGCGAGGCTAATTGGAACAGCCGACTCGAATAATACGTATCTTGAACTTCACAATGACGGTGTGACGCCGCTTAGTACCGGGATCGTGGTCGGGGAAGGCTCTGCAGGTCTGGGCTATCTTCGCTACGCATTTCAGGACTCGGAATGGCAAGTCTACGCGGGAGGCGGCACCTCGGCCGACCGCAAGATGGTTATAGAGGCGAGCGGCAACGTCGGCATCGGGACGACGGTGCCGCAGTCCAGGCTGCACGTGGATGGCGGGATTCAACTCGGCGACGACAGCGATACGTGCCCCGGCGCTTCAAACGTCAAACTCGGCACACTGCGCTTTAACAGCGGCGCTTTGCAAATCTGCACGATCGGCGGTTGGAGGGGTGTCGGTGGCGGCGTACCTACCGGAACCATTGCTGCCTTTGCTGCAGCGTCATGTCCCGACGGATGGGCGGAATACACACCGGCCAGAGGGCGCTTCCTTCGCGGCATCGATAATGGTGCCGGTATTGATGGGGCGGGAACACGGGCGCCCGGACATCAGCAGGAAGCAACGGAAGTCCTTTACAGATGGGGGCGGAGCGGCGGATGGCACTATAAGGTCGGCGACTTCCCGGATCAAACTGCGGGATTTGACAGCACACGCCAGATTAGCTCCCTGTCAGCCAACTATATCAACAGCGACGGTTCGAACAACGACACCTATGTACGTCTCGGCAAAATTCGCCCGGCCAACGTCGCCGTTCTCTTCTGCCAGTACACGGGCACGGGTGGCGGCGGCACCGATACGCTTGCCGGACTGTCATGCTCTACCAACGAGATTCCGAAATGGAACGGCTCGGCCTGGGCCTGCGCGGCTGATGAAGAGGGCGGCGCTTCTGCCGAAGCCGCAGGCGACGACGGGCAGATTCAGTTCAACGACGGGTCGGACGCTTTCGCGGCCGATGCGAGCCTGCACTGGGACGACGCCAACAAGCGCCTCGGCATCGGGACGACGTCACCAGCGGACAAGCTTCATGTTCAGGGCGGCTCGATCCGAATTCAACGCGCAGTAGATTCAGCTGCGTCTGATTTATTGCTCACAGGAGCGGCAGGCACAGACGGGTGGTTTATCTCGCAACGGCCGTCGTCGTCACGCTTCGGACTGGTCGAAAACACTGGCGGCTACCCGGAACGACTCACCGTTCTGGCGGGCGGCAACGTCGGCATCGGGACGGCAACGCCGAGTGCGAAGCTCGACGTCAATGGCACCGTCCGGATCAGCGGTTCCATTGAGAGCGGCACGGAAACAGGCGGGCTGTTTTTGTCTGGCGGTCCAATCGCGAGTTCCACTGCGGCAAGACTGATGCTTTACGGTGGCAGCCACGCGACCTTTCCCAAGAGCATGTACCTGGATGCGGATACCATAAATTTCCGACCCTCCGACTATTCCGCCATCAACATGACCATAAATGCTGCCGGCAACGTCGGAATCGGCACGGTGGCGATCACCTCAAGACTGGATGTTGTGAATTCTGCCGCAAATGTGAACGGCTTAAGAGTATTGAATAGCGGCAGTGGCAGTAGTGATGCCGCGTGGCTGAGTAATGCGACCCCGGGAGGTCGCGTGCTGGCGCTCCACAAGACCGGGGGCACGGGCGACATCATGCATGCCTATTACGATGGTGGTGGCGGTTACCAGCCCAGGCTGACGCTCAACAATGCAGGCGCTTTGTGGATCGCGGGTGCGCTCACGCAGAACTCCGACATGACGTTAAAGACGGATGTCGCCAACATACCTGACGCGCTCGAGAAGATAAGCAGACTGCGGGGTGTTTCCTACCAATGGAAGGACCCTCAGCGAGGCACGGAAAGGCAACTCGGACTACTCGCGCAGGAGGTCGAAAAGATATTTCCCGAAGTCGTAAGCACCCAGGCCGATGGTACAAAAGGCGTGGCTTACACCTCTCTCATCGGCCCGCTCATTGAATCGATCAAAGAACTCAAGGCCGACAATGACAATCTGCGCGCCGAGCTCAAAGCCGCGAACGACAACTACCAAGATCTCCGCCGTGAGATCGATGCGCTGAAGGTTGCACGCTAGTTTCCATATTAATTCGACCAACCATGATTTGCCCTCCGCCTCTGCGGCATGGCCGAGCCGGTGCCGCACGGGGATAGGGAACACGCCACGGCGAACGGGCGTGTGGGACGAACCCGGCGGGGCAGCCGGTCAGGGCTTGCAGGGCCTGCTGTCACTCTGCAAGACGCTGAGTGATCCAACTCTCCAATTCGTTGGCAGTCCGTTGAAACGTGGGGTTGTCATCGAGCATCCATTCAGTATGTCCAGCGCCCTCAATCCAATACTCCGTCACGCTTCCGGCATAAGCCGACGCCAGCGAGCGTGTCTCGTTTGGAGAGTGCAGTTCATTGTTGGTTCCGTGCGCGAGCCACAAGGGGACATGCATGTGCGGTGCGATCGCCTCCGGCTTCCACGTGAGAAGCGAGTCTGCAAATACCATTGAGAAGCTCTCTTCCGAATAGTTGGGGAATTTCCTGAGTTCATCATGGACATATGTTTCGCTCAACGGATCAAGCGGATAAATATCAAACGGGTTGGCGAGGGGCCATTCTCCGGTCTTTGTCGCCTGAATACGCGCATTAAAAACCCACGACTCGTAATTCTTCATTGCGCTATCGTTCTTATGAAGCGCCAGAAATCGACGACCGTCGTAAAGCCCGTTCAAACCGGCAATGCCGCATATCTGAGGTTCGTTACAAGCAGCTTCCAGGATTACGCCCGCGCCCATCGCCCAACCCACGAGGATAATCCCGGACCGGCTGACAAGGCCGCTTCCGGTGACATGAGCGATCGCATTCCTTACATCGCGCACCTGTTCTCGCAGAATCAGATGTCCCTTGCGTCCCTCGCTGCGCGCAAATCCCCTGTAATCAAATGAAAAACACCGATGACCGCGAGCGGTCAGGAAACGGGAAAATCGCGCCGGATGTATCTCCTTCAATCCAGTGAAGCCGGACATGATAACAATCAGTGGTCGCGAGGAGTCGAGATTGTCGCTGTCCGGGCAAAAGAATTCTGCGTCAAGTTTGCAGCCATCACTCATGAACGATGTCAGTTTGTTTTTCATTTCACCTCTTCAGCTAAATGTGAGTGTTTGAAAAGTGTCAATTATACGCATGCGGCAGAATTATAATCTGGATTGAATTAAAACGGTAAAAAATATTGCCTGCTCTAATGGGGCGTGTCGTCGCCATTGGTCGGATGTCAGGCGGACGCGATTGGCTTTATTACAGACTTAGGAAAAAAATCGTTGCGCATCATGTACCGCCCTTGGTTTCCCATGACTCATTCAGCCCCGGCAAAATTTGCTTTTGCGCCCCCCCCCCCCCCCCCCCCCCCCGAACTGCCATGACTGACGCAATCCCAACAAAGGAGTATGCGTGCGTTTTGGTGCTGATTGCCTGCTGTGTGAGTATTTCAACAAGAATGGCCGCCGCATCGAGCAGATCGGCATCGCGGATGGGGACACAGACGAGGCTACCCGACTGCTTCGCGAGAGGCTGGCAAAGAAGATCGGGAAAGTGCTCCTTCAGAGAATGCGCGCCGAGGCGGAAGCCTCAGGCGCTTTGACCAGCCTCGACGACGCGGCGATGGCGCTGCACGCGCTGATCCATGATGTGGCTGAAGACCGCATCCCAATCGACGAAGCTCGTAAGGTCACGTCTGTAAGCGTCAACTACTGCAGGGCCGTGGCCGTCGCAGACATCGTGCCGACACTTGAGGCCAGGTTTGGCGGCAACGCGGCAAGCTGGGTGCGGGGCATCTTCCCTCATTTAAACTTTGGGCCTGCCGGCCTGAACTAGCGTTCGCAGGCTTCCGACGAGGTTTCCGCCTCAGGTATTCAGCCCTAGATCCGGGACCACTCCCTTGCGCATCTGCTCGGTCCGGCGGTGTGATCTGATGATCTCCTTCAGCAGTTCCCGATACTGCTTCTGGTTCTGCCCATCGGTGAGCGCGATGGCGACGCCGCCGAATGCCGGCGAGACCATGGCGACTGTCGCGCCCATCCTGAATAGGAGTTCTCCGAAATCGGTACCCAGGCCGAGCAATTCTGTAGCGGCGCCGGCCACGACGACGCCCCCTACGGCGGTGGCCCCGGTCGCGGAAAAAAATGCCTTCACGGCCGATTGTGGCGTGGCCAGCGACATAAGCGCTTTCAGTTTCGTCTCGCGGTACTGTTGCGCGGTTTTCTCCGGCACATATCGCTGAAGCTCTTTCGTTTCATCGTCGATCAGGCCCTCAAGTTCAGCCTTGTCCGTAAATTCGTTTTTTGAAATGCCCATGGGGATGCTCAGTTTTGTTTGCATAATATAAAGCAAATCTTGGGTAATTCGGGCAATAGGACTATATTCCGTTAGCGACTGAAGAAAGAACGCTGTTAGGTGTTTGAAACGCCAATACATATCGAGACGCAGGAGAATATGTTCCTGCTGCCAACAAACGCCGATTTCTCTATAATATGAAAACAACAATGCGTACTGAAAAAAGGTTATTATGAAGGGCGACAAAATCCCCACTGATCATCCGGCTTATCTGTCCCTGCTGTTCCACGCAATGTTTCCGTCCGCGGCCGTAGTGAGCGTCATGGCGCAAAGCGCGTTCAGGGCGGCATCTCATTGGGCGCGAGGCAAATCTATATCTCAGCTTCGCGCTCCGGTCTCCAACCGGCAACCGCGCGCGTAGTCATGAAGCATTTCACCAGAGTGCCTGTGACGGGAAGGGAAGCCGATGTCGTTTTATGATAAGGAGTTTGGAAGCAAAGCCAAACTTGCCGTTCCGGTTCAGTCTGATGTCAGCGGCTGGCAGGATTATCTGTCGCGAAGCGAGCTGAAGGACTACGACCGCGCAAGAGCAAACATGAATCGGGGCGGTGCCGCCGCCATCGGCCTATTCCTCGCCAAGACAGGCGCAATGCTGGTCCTGACCGCATCTGTCGCCCCGGCATTTTCTCTGGTCATGGGCGCCGCGGCTGCTGTCGCCGGAACCTACGGACTCGCCAGCTGGGCGAAGGCTTTGCGCATTCAAAAGCGGGGCGAGCGGCGCGAGGCGGAGGCGGAGGTTTCTGCGCGACATGCGAAGACGCCGCAGGGACCGCGCGTATGATCGGGATTTTTCTGGTCAATCACGATGACGCTCTCTGTTTCGCCCAGTACGGCGATCACAAGGACATTGCTGGGTTCCGCTACCACACCGACACGGGCATGTGCATTGCCATCCGCGGCTCAGGTGATGAGGAGGTGTTCGTGGATGCCATGCACGAGCAAATCCGTGATTATCTTTCCAAGGATCAGCCAGTGCTGGTCGCTGATATTGACGACGAGGGAGCGCTGACCCGGGAATATTCCGTGCCGCTCACCGTCTCGCTGTGACATGCTGAAGGTTGCGCGCGGATCCCTGGACGGCCCGGAGCCATTCTCCGCCATGGACATTCACATGGCCCGGATCTGTGTCGAGCATGCCGGTCAGCTTAAGCTGACCAATGGCGAGACCTCGGCCTGCGCGGCCATCCTTGAGCATGCCCGTTGTGGAACAGCCGTTGAACCGGGCGATATCCGTGCAGCCAAATCACTGTTCTTCGCCATGCTGAATGGCAAGGGAGACGCTACGAGGCCAGGCACGGCGTTTACCGCCCGCGACGTCAATCTCGCGCGCGTCTGCCTGATCCCTGTTGCCGAGCCGTATTCCTTTCATATCACTGAGCCGGAGCGCCGCGCCTGTCTCGCGGTCCTCCACAACGCTGATCTGAATCTGCCGATTGCGGAGGAAGATTGGCGCGTCGCCAAGGCCCTGTTCCGGGCGATTGCAGAAGAAGAGAGCAGGACCGGATGGTCGCGGGTCGGTTGACATAAGAACGGAGTGATAATGTTTCTTATGGGAAATAATTCCTATTTCTCGCTATATTTGATGCCGATATACAATGCTGCTATATTGTATGTATGAAAACTCATAATATCGATAACAAAATAAAGAAGCGCCCGATCAGTCTCAGCATTCGCGCCGATCTGATCAGGGAAGCAAAAACTCTGCAGCTTAATGCGTCGCGTGCCGCCGAAGCTGGTCTTGAGGCCGCCATCAGAACTGCCAAAGAGAAGCAGTGGCTGGCTGAAAACGCTGACGCGATCAAAGCGCACAACGAACGTATCGCCCGCTCCGGCACGTTGCTCAAGCCCATCTGGCTCGCCGAGTAATGGCCCGCTTCGACGTCTACACGCTTGCCGGGTCCGGACCTCTTGTTGTTGACATCCAATCCGAGCTCTTCTCAGACATCGGCAGCCGGGTCGTGATCCCACTCGTGCCCGCCGACGCCACGCAACGCGAGAGTATGCCTCGTCTCAAGCCCTCCCTGAGGGTCAATGGCATCACCTATCACCTCATCACCACCGATATTGCAGCCTTGCCCTGCTCAGTTCTCGGCGCATGCGTCGCCAATATAGCCGCGGAGCGCGATACGATTGTTGATGCGCTCGACTTCCTGATGCAGGGATTCTGATGCCTGTCGAACAGCAAGATATGCAGGCCATCTCTCGACATCACGCGCTTCCATACAAGGTTTACTTGCGTGTTCCTTTTGCCGAGAAGGATCGCGCAAAAAAACTTGGCGCCAGATGGGATGCACAGATCAGGGCCTGGTATGTTCCGCCCGGCAATGCACTGAGAAACTTTGCGCGCTGGTTATCTCCGGATCACGCCGCGTTGAAGCGGTCGTTCGAAGCTCTGGAAGCAGCAGAGCGTGCGCGTGAGGAATGGTTCGCCCTTCCGCCTCGCGACTTGAGCTCACGTGAAATGCTTAGCCTCCTCGACCGCCGGCCCGTGAAACGCAGCGGCTTTTGCGGGATGTGCGATAGCCACGCCTCCAATGAATGGTGCCTTGAAGTTCCTGGGCTTCCGCGTGCAGTCTGTCATGTCGGCCACATCATAGAGCAGGTCGATGGACCCCTTCGCCCGAGTGAATGGAAGTTGCTCCTGAGGGCACTCGAAGAGCGAACCGTTTGATACCGATTAAATTGATGGGCGGGACACGACTTCCCTGCATCTCGTGAGTTTGCCCTACAGGTTCTCAAAAAGGTTGGAGCAGATCTCGACGATCTCCGGATCCCGGCCGTTCGCAAGTGGCGTGCTCAGGCCGAGCGCTGTGTTCCGGTCGGGCACCAGCTCCAGTGCTCTGAGCGCCGTCTCGGGTTTGGAGTCGCCTTCCGGCGTGCCGGCGGGGTAATAGCTTTCTATCGCGCCTCTTGAGAGGATGTTCACGCCGGCGCCCCGCAGCGTATCGAGCGTTGGCACGAGTGCGCCGCGGGCCTGATCGTCCACCCGGCAGACGTGATCGCGTGCAATGTCCTTTTCCCACTCGAATAACTGATCGATGACACCCATCTCGTCGGCGGTGATCTGGCCATTCGCCTGCACTTGCCGGAGCGTCTGCTTCGCCGTGTCATAACGCTGTCGCCATCCGGCGCTCTTTGCGCGGGCCACTATCTGCCTTGGCTCCGGTTCAGCTTTCAGATTGAGCGCCGCGATGCGCGCATCGCAGGCCTGTATGGCTGCGGAGCGGAGATCCTGCGCTGCCGCGGGGCCGCCAAGGTGATGGTAGCCGTCGAACAGTGCATCCAGATCGGCAACGATCCTGACGTCGATGCCGAATGCTTCGAAGAACTGGCGGAAGCGTGCGAAATTGCCTTTACCAGACACCCGCACCATCGCGATGTTCTTCGCGTCAAAATCCCAGTCGGGATTCAGGAGCCGCGCCACGTGCTTGAAGAACGCATCGTCGGATTCCCCCTCGAACAGCACCACCCGGCGGCTGAAAAAAGCTGCATCGGCGTTCTCGAACCGCGCGATACGGAAGACCGCCGCGTTTGCCGCATCAAGATCAAACTGCACCGGGTACAGTCTGCCGACGGGCTTCGGATCGGCGGCCTCCTTGGCGACGCGCACGAAGGAAGCGGTTACGCCCGGCGCGAAAAACAGCGGTGAATGCGTGGTCACGATGACCTGATGCCGCTCGGCGATGCGTGACAATGTCGAGAACAGCGTGCGCTGCGACTTCGGATGCAGGTAGAGCTCAGGTTCCTCGAACAGGAACACGAGCGGGCGTCTTGCCACGCCGTTCTCCTCCTCTGCGCCGTTCGCATCGTGACGCGCCACGTAGCATTGCAGCAATGCGAAGGTCAGCGAGCGCTTGATGCCGTCGCCCTTGTTCTCGACGAGATCGCGTGAGCCGTCGTCGATATAGATCTGCGCCGTGTTCAGGATCGCTTTCAGCTCGGGCGGCGGGACTTTCAGTTCGATTCTGGCCTGGGGGAAGTTTTCCTTGAGGAATCCTTCGACCGTCGATTCCAGAGCCTTCACCTTGTCGTGGCGGTTGTCGACGACGGCGCCGTCTTCCTCGACACGGTTGAAGAGCGCGTTTAGCTGTTGAAGCGAATGCGATATCTGTGCAAGGTCGGGCGCCATATCCTCGAGCAGAAGACCCAGCAGGCGGCCGAACGAAGTTGATTGCGCCGTTTTGAGATCGTCCGCGAGGTCCTTTACGGCCGGTATGTAAATCGGTTCAGGCAACAGCGCGGATATGGACTGCGGGACACCCGCAGGCAGCGGACCTTCCGCCCGTGTGAACTGATCGGGAGAAAGCGCCGCAACCCTGCCACTGATGTAGTCACGCGCCGCCGTGATGTTCAGCTGCTCCGGCGCCCCGTCTGCAAACTCAGGGTAGTTGTCTGTTAGCGCCTGCCGGACGGCATTGCCCGTCTTGCCCTTGAACACCTCCTTGATGGCGTCTTCCCGGTAGCGCTGATCAACCGGGACGACGCGCTCGACCTGGATCTCGAGCTTTTCGCCAGGGCGATAGCGCATGACCAGAACAAGCGTCCCGTCGATTACGAGAGGGGCCATCTTCGTGCGGTGCTCTTCGGCAAGGCGGTTGAGATCGCCGTCGCCGATATCCGACAGCTCCAGCCTGAACTGAACAGGGACCGCCGGATCATAATAATGCTCCGACTGCAGTTGCGGCGTCCGTTTGAGCGCAATCACAAGAGCCTGCAGCGCGGTTGACTTGCCGGCATTGTTCTCGCCGACCAGACAGGCAAAGCTGCCGGGCCTGAACTCGGCCTCGCGCAGCCCTTTGAAATTGCGGATCTCGATCTTGTTGATGCGCATTTCTTCTCCCCCGCCGGCCGCTTACGCGTTCTCGACGTCCGGCGCCTCGAGCGCCGGCAGGGTCAGAGAGTCGATCTCCTGCAGCGCCTGGCCGGCGATGCCCTGAAGATCTCCGTACATGCCCACCGTCGCTTCTATGACGCCCCGGATCTGCGCCTCTCGCTTGGCCCATTGCCGCAAAGTGGCTTTGCGCTCCTTGTCGAGATCCGCTTGCATGTCGGAGAACTTCTCCACGATCGCTTCGATGCGATGCCGGAAGCGCGGCCCCGTCAGATACTCGTAAACCAGCTCCATTTTGGTCTGCTGGCCATCCTGGGCCTGTCTGACCTTGGCGATCTCGATCAGGGATTGTCGAAGCGCCATGGCAACCGGGATCGCGCAGCGCGGCTCGGCAACCCACACCCCGTCGACGTGATCAAAGCTGTTCAGGCCGCGGGGAAGAGCGTTGGACACAAGCAGCGCCAGTTCTGCCTTGGCAGCCCTTTGATCGTCGCGCAGTTTCGACAGCCAGCCATCGCTCCAGTTCTTGGTGCGCTTCGATTCCCACAATATCGTTCCGCAGGGCTGGCCGGCGACGCCAAGGACTTTCTGAATCACGTCGCCGCCGAATTCGCCTTTCGGCACCGGCTCGATGAGGTCCATCGGAAATTTTGACCGCAACAGGGATTCCAGCTCCAGCTCCTGTGCCTCGCCCTGCAATTGCTGCGATCCCTGCTCGGCCTTGCGCTTCAGCTCCTCGATCTGCCGCTGCATCGACGCGATCTGCTCTTCCTTCTCCAGAACACGCAGCTTGAGCGACTCCTCAGCCTCCTGCCTGGCTTTGTCCCGGATCACCGCCTGCGATTCCTGCACCTTCTTTTCAATGGTGAGATCGATTTCGCGTCTGGCATCATCGAGCTCGCGCTGCTTGCGCATGATCTCGGCCTGCGCCTTCTGCGCCTCGGCCAGTTTCGCATCGCGCTCCTTCAGCACCTCCTGCAGTTCGCTGACCTCTTTCGCTTTCAGTTCGAGATCCGAGGCTGCCCGCTCTTTCGCCTTCCTTGCTTCGTCGGCCGCTATGACCTCGCGCTCCGCTTTCACCTTGGCAGCGACCTGCTCGTCGATCGCGGTCTTGGCCTTCTCCAGCTCCGATTCCTTCGCACGGATAGCCGCTTCCCTGCTGGCGACCTGGCTTTCCTTGCTGGCGAGAATGTCCTGGTACTGACGGCGCGTGGCTTCGATGAGCGGCGCCGCAAGCGACTCCGTCAGCTTGATCTCGCTGCGGCAGCTCGGACAGTGGATGACGGGCTCATTCATGCAGACCCCCTAATAAAAATGGCTTGGTTTCTCAGTCCGGCAGCTCGTTGCGCGGACCATGCAATGACGGGCAGTGTAGGCGATCGTTCCCGTATTGTTCCATAGGAAAGTCGGGGTTTTCCCCGTTGCCGTGCCGCACCCGGCCTCGCGGCCGGACCGGGCTGTCGTGAACGGAACCCCGCGGATGAAAGCGTGTGCCTCGCCCGCCCGGCAGGCGGGTTTCCGCCATGCGGCGTCCATCCCTTGCGGGATGCTGCGGGGCAGCGTGCATTCGATGACACGGGCGCTAGTGTCCGCTGCGATGACTGATCCCGATCTTCAGGGCATCGCGGACTTTGCCCTCCATCCCGACGCAGAATTATTGTGCGGGTTCGACCATCCGCATACCCATCTGCGCCGCTGGAAAGGCCTGCTCACCGCCAAGGCCTGGCTCGGGCGGGATCTCGCCTGCTTCTTCGCCGGGCAGGCGGATGATGGCGGACGCATCGTGGTGCTGCTTCAGGGCGGCAATTGCTTCTGCCCGCGTTTGGGCGGCGCGGACATGCGCGGCGCCGTGATCGGTGCCCTCTATGAGCTCGATGTGTTTGTGCCGCATGGGCAGACGCCCATCGTCGATCGCGCCGAGCGCATTGCTGTCTTTGCATAACTCTTGCTGCGCCGCATCGTGACATGTGCGGACGGCTTGCCACGATTGAATCGCCATAACCAAAAAAAGGAGATGATCATGGCAATCAACGCATTGAAGTACACAACCCACGAAGGTGTCCTGCGCACCGTTCCGCTCGATACGGTGCGGCTCATCCGGCCGCTCACCGATGAGGACAAGGAGCGCGCCAAAGAAAGCCTGAAGGAAAAACGCGGCATCGATATTGATCCTGCCCGCGTCAGCATCCGCATCGAGTTCGGGGACAAGTCCTCCAAACTCGCGCGCGAGAATCTGGAAGGCCTGCGCGCGCAGGGCATCGCCCTCGTCAACATGGGCTCGGAGCGCTACGTGCCGGCCGCCAATATCACCGGCGCCGAATCCTTCACCAAGGAAGATGCCGACCGGCTCAAGGAAGAGGACTACACCCTGTCGCAGAACTTCCGCGCCAAGGTCGATACCAAGGCCGGCACGGTGCTCTCCTCGGCAACGCCGCAGCAGGTGATGGATCGCCGCGCCAAAGCGCTCGAGGCGGCCAACAGCAACACGCCTGGCGCCAACGTCAAGGCGAGACCGACCTAGTTGGAAGGGCTCTGAACCCACCAAGGGGATGAGCCCATCCCTCTTACGCCGCCGTCGCCCGCCAGCTCCTATAAGCGGGCGACGGACGGCTCCGAGGGGATGAGAGGCGCGATGTCTGCGCCTAAAGGCGCGAGCCCCCTATTGCATCCATCTTTCCCATGACCAACGATCCTGTCCTCATCGCCTACCACGCACGGCGCACCAAATCCGGGCGCGCCGCTTGGACCCGCATCGGCCGCGCCTATCCGCATGAGACCGGCGCCGGGCTGACCGTCATTCTCGATTTTTTTCCGCGGGACGGCCGCATCATCCTGCTCGAGCTTGATGACGATGATGATGAGCGCCTGCTGCGCGAGGCGGCCAGACGCCACCCGGCGCGATGCCCTAAGACAGACAAGACAGACTGACCATTCCGGCAAATCCGCAATTGCACAGATGCGTACTGCCCTACGGTCAGGGCACACAGAGAATCTCGTCCCAGTCCGTCGTATAGCGCGGCGACCGCCGTTCGGCGCGCAGCGACCAGTCGCGCCGTATCCCCGAGGCGGCAAGCCGCATCGTATCGCGGCCGTAGTCGGCGTTGATCCGATCAACTGCGCGCATCAGTGCCTGTTGCCGCTTCGTGTCAGGGCCCGACCAGAGATCCCCCTGCACCGCGCCCGCCGCGCAGAGGTCGAGCAGCGCAATGCCCGCCTTCTTGTAACGGTATCCATCGCGCCAGATCATCGAGGCCGCCCGCAGCGCGACGCGGGTGAGCATGCGCGTGTCGGCGCTTGCGACCGGCAGGCCGATCGTGCGCGACGCTGAATACTGCGCATCCTGCCCGCGAAACGGATTGGTGTGGGTGAACACCATCACCGCATTGGCCGCAAGAGATTGACGGCGCAGCTTCTCTGCCGCGCGGGCGACATGCGCGGCAACCGCCTCCTCAAGCTCCTGGCGCTGCAGGACCGGGCGGCCGAAGGAGCGCGAGGCGAGAATGGTTTTGTTGGCCGGCACAGCAAGCGTGAGCGCCTGGCAGGGCATGCCACGCAGCTCCGCGGCGATGCGCTGTACGACCACGCCCAGATGCGTGCGCAGCATCGCCGGTTCGGCATCGCGAAGCTGCAACGGCGTGCGGATGCCGAGTTCGCCAAGACGTTTGGCCAGGCGGCCTGCAACGCCCCAGAGATCGGTCAGCGCGAGCTGCTCCAGGGCCTGCGTCTGCTCTGCCTCGCTCATCAGCGCATGGACGCCGCCCCGCCCCAGCCCCTTCTTGGCCAGCCGGTTCGCCACCTTGGCCAGTGTCTTGGTCGGCGCGATGCCGACCGACACCGGGATCCCCGTCCATTGCAGCACCGTTGCGCGCAGCCGCGCGGCATGCGCGTCCGGATCGGCAAACCCGCGCAAGGACAAAAAGGCTTCGTCGATGGAATAGACCTCAAGCTCCGGCGTGAAGCCGCGTAACACTTCAACCACGCGGCTGCTGATGTCGCCGTACAGCGTATAGTTGGACGAGCGCACGATGACGCCGTGCTCCGTGAACTTGTCCCTGTTGAGATGCCAGGGATCACCCATGGAGATGCCGAGCGCCTTGGCCTCGTTGGAGCGCGCAATCACACAGCCGTCGTTGTTGGACAGCACGACCACGGGCCTGCCCCGCAGGCGCGGCTCGAACAGCCGCTCGCAGGAGGCGTAGAAATTGTTGCAATCCACAAGCGCGATCGGATCGGCCATCGCCTAAAGCCTGCGGATCACATGGCGCACGACGCCCCAGACCTCGAACGCCCGGTCCTGGTCGATGGGCACAGGCGCAAAATCGGGATTGGCGGCTTCGAGCCAGAGCGCGCTCCCTCTGCGCCGGTAGCGCTTGATGGTGAATTCGCCATCGAGGATGCCAAGGATGACCGCGCCGTCGCTTGCGGCGATCGCGCGGTCCACGACCGCGATGTCGCCCGGAAAGATCCCGATGCCGGTCATGCTCTCGCCCGTGATTCTGACCGCGAAGGTCGCCGCCGGATGGGCAATCAGCAGCTCGTTGAAGTCGAGCGGATGATCGAGATAGTCCTCGGCCGGCGACGGAAACCCGGCCGGTACGCGGCAGACGAACACCGGCACGCTGACCCGCGTCCTTGCCTCACAAGCCTGTAGTGCCGGTAGCCGCATGCCTCGCCCCCCGCGTGGTGATGTTCTGTTTTTGTTCTTGATGCCGCTTGCTGTCAAGCACAGACGGATCAGGGGCTTTCACCGTCACCGACACGATAGGCCGCCTCCGGGCTTCCCGATGCGCTCCGCCTGTTGGACCTGGCCGCCGCTTCAGCTTGAGCCGGCCGGCAGCCCACCGCCGCCATGAGGCCATCGCCCGCACGCCCCGCAAGGCCGCTCGCTTCGGTCTGCGCCCTGCAGCTTCGCGCCGCTGCCGCGGTGCGGCGTGCGCCGCAGCCCTGCCGGCCGCGCTCATCGGCGATGGCGGTGATGCGGCGTGAAGGGGCCGCGATCGGCGCGGCTCCCGCACCAGAAGGACGCCACGCCATGACCAAAACCCTGATCAAATCCGATCTCAGCCAGTTCACCGGAACCGAGCACATCTATCGCCACGGCCTGATCCGCCACATCGTCTATACCGACGGCGTGCGCCATGTCGCAGAAGCCGGCGAAGCCTGGTGGCTGCTCGACAAAATCGCCTGCGCGCAGCTCGAGGCCCATATCGCAGCGGAGGCGTTCCAGCTCTGGACGCTGAGCGTCAACGCTGATGCCTCGGCCGATCTCGTCTGCTCCGACGGCAACGGCGTCGCCGTGTCCTCCGAGCGCATTGCCTTTACGGATTTTCCGCTGGCGGAGATCAGGTTCTACGTCACCGACAACACGATCCTGTTGCCAAGCGAGTATTGACCCCGCTCGATGCGGCTTCGCTCTGCGAAGCCGCAGATGTTCCGTTGTCCCCAGCTTATCCACAGCTTGCCCCACGATGTGCGAGCCGATCTTGTGAACCGAATTGCCCTTTTGCTGATAGGCGGTTGACCGTGCCGGGCGCGGATCGCAAGACTTGCACACAGAATGATGCAAACTTTGTCGCTCAGGGGGCTGGGCGGCAGCAACCTGTACGTTGGGGGATCGATACTGCCATGCCGAGTCTTTTGGAGCAGCTGCCGAAGATCGTAGCTGACGGCAAGCGTGAGGCCGAACAGATCCTCGAACGCATCGAGAGCAGCTACCGCATCGGTCTCCAGACGCGTGAACTGGTGATCCCTTCCAGGGACACCAACTGGAAGGACATGCTCGCGGCCCAGTCCAAGGCCAGCGCCGACCTCGACCCAGCCAGGATGAATCGGCTCATCTACGGTGACAATTTGCTTGCCATGGCGGCGCTACTGGCCGGCGACGAGCACACGCCTTCAATGCGCGGCAAGGTCGACCTGATCTATATCGACCCTCCATTCGACAGCAAGGCGGATTACAGGACGACTATCAACATACTCGGCAGTGACATCGATAAGACTCCAACCGCCCTTGAGCAATTTAGCTATTCAGACACATGGGCAAACGGAACCGCATCGTATCTGGCGATGATCACACCGCGGCTCTGCCTGATGAAGGAACTATTATCCCCGGACGGGACAATTTTTGTGCATTTAGACTGGCACGTCGGCCACTATGTCAAGATCGTCTTAGACGACCTTTTCGGAAAGGATCATTTCATTAATGAAATCGTCTGGCATTACTATAACAAAATGCAAGGCAACGTGAATCATTTTCCAAAGAATCACGACGTTATTTACTGGTATCGCAAGGGTGAAGATTTCAAATTTACGAAAATAAAAGAAGAGCGCCCGGAGCGAAAAAAGCAGCTGAAGCGCGTTTGGAGCAAAGAGAAGCAGAAAATCGTCAACGCTAAAGACGACGAAGGTAACCTAATATATATCGAGACCGATGAGCGAGGAGTGGACGACGTTTGGTACATGTCCATGCTTCAGCCTGCAGACCGGACAGAAAACCTAAAATACAACACCCAAAAACCAGAACTGGTCCTAGAGACCATCGTTTCAGCCGCGTCTAAGGAAGGCGATGTGGTCGCTGATTTTTTTGTCGGGTCGGGTACCACGGCTGCTGTAGCTGAACGTCTTGGGCGCCGATGGATCGCTTCTGATCTCGGAAAACCTGGGTGTATGCTGACTCGCAAGAGGCTTGTGGATCAGGAAGCGGCTCCCTTCCTCTATCAGCAGGTGGGCGACTATCAGGTCGAGCAGATGCGCTCAACCTTGGGGCGGAAGTTCCGGGTCGGTGATCTGTCTCAGATCGTGTTAGGGCTGTACGGCGCATTACCTTTGCCGCCGGAGGAGAATCCGAATCGCAATCTTGGTCGCGTCGGAAACACCAAGCAGCTCGTCTATGTCGACAGTCCCAACAAGATGACAGGCCTCGCTACGTTGAAGCGCGCGCAGGCGTTGCGCGACACTCACATGGGCGGGTGGGATAGGGTTGTAGTGCTGGGCTGGAACTTCGATCCGAGTATTGGCCACGACCTTGATGCACTCGCCGACCCGCAACTGGAAGTGCTTGTCATCCCGCCCGACCTGCTCGATCGGTTGAAGAAGAAGGGGAAGAAGCTCAAGGCCGACGAGGTGCGCTTTTCTTCGCTCCAGTATCTCGTACTGGGTCAGACCACACGGACAAAAAACGGTAAGGCGGAAAGTCTGTCCGTCGAGCTCGCTAATTATGTGCTGCTGTCTCCCGATGCGCTCAACCTCGACGACGCGAACCGCGCCAAGCTTGAGAAGATCGTCAACAAGGATCCGATGGCTCTTATCGAGTACTGGAGTGTAGATCCGAATTACGACGGGGAAGTCTTCCGGTCTGTCTGGCAGGATTATCGCGGGAACACTGAAAACGACGAGGACGCCTACCGGGTGGTGACAACCGCCCGTCTCGATGGCCTGCCCATTGTTGATGGGAAGCGCCGCGTCTGTGTTCGCGCCGTGGACGTGTTCGGCTTCGAAGCCGAGGCCATCGTGGAGGTCGCCTGATGGGCATCAATGATCTCACCCTCGCCAGAGAGCTTACGGCGCGCGTCGAGGCCGCCGCGGCCGGTCTTGAGGCAGGGTCGGCCCCCATCCTCACAGAGGTTTCGCCGGTTACTGCCGAGCTGCTGAAATGGTGGTTTCAGCAGGACTTCATCGATCTGCGCGATGTCAATTTCCATGCAGGACAGCGTCAGGCCATCCTGAACACCATCTATGCCCATGAAGTGCTGAAAACTTCGACCCTGGCCGGTCTCTATGGTGACATCGCACCTGCCGTGATGCTCGAAAGCGCTGTCTCCGCAGAGCGGATCCGCGCCGACAAGAACGCATATCCCAAATACTGCCTGAAAATGGCGACGGGAACCGGGAAGACCTGGGTCATGCAGGCTCTTCTCATCTGGCAGGTCCTCAATGCCAATCGTGAGGAAACCGCCTCCGGCCGCTATACCAAGAATTTTCTCATCGTTGCGCCGGGCCTCATTGTCTATGATCGAATTCTTGACGCTTTCATGGGCAAGGAGCGCGCGGGCGAACGAGATTTCCAGAACTCCGATCTCTCGACATTCCGGGAACTCTTTATTCCCGAGCCGTACCGCGAGGAAGTTTTCAGGTTCGTCACATCGGCGTTTTGCGTCAAGGAGGACATCGGCCGCAAGGTGACAAGCGGAGGGCTGGTGGCGCTCACCAACTGGCAGGCGATCAAGGAAGACAGCGAACTTGAGGAGGATGACGAGACAGAAGCGCCGGGTATCGCCGCCGATCCGGCAGTGGTCGCGAAAGACGTCCTGCCTCTTACCCCGGGCACCGCGTCAGGCAACGATCTCAACGTCCTCAACCGTCAATATGAGCGCGGCAACACGCTCGAATACCTGAAGAGCCTGCCGGACCTTATGGTCTTCAACGACGAGGCGCACCGCATTCACGAAATCAAGCGCGAGGGTGAAGTGCTGGAGGTCGAGTGGCAGAAGAGCCTGACCTTCATCGCGGAGCCGAAAGGCTCAAAATTCATACAGGTCGACTTCACTGCGACGCCGTATAACCAGGTCGGAAGCGGCCGGAATGTCCGGCTCTCTTACTTTCCTCACATCATCGTCGATTTCGACCTGAAGACAGCAATGCGCGCGGGACTCGTCAAATCCCTTGTGCTCGACAAACGGTCCGAAATCGGCGCGCTTGACAATGACAGCCTGGAGTTCAAGGCCGATCGCGACGAGGACGGCAATCCCGTCCTCGCGGACGGGCAGCGTGTCATGCTGCGCGCCGGCCTTGCCAAACTCAGAAAGCTCGAGACCGAGTTCGCACGCATCGACCCGGATCGGCATCCCAAAATGCTTGTCATGTGCGAGGATACCAACGTCACCCCGCTGGTGGAGGATTTTCTGAAGCTCGAGGGGTTGAACGCCGACGAAATCCTGCGCGTCGATTCCAACCGCAAAGGGGAACTCAAGAAGGAGGACTGGGCCGTTCTGCGCGAGCGGCTTTTTGACATGGACCGGCACCGGAATCCTCGTGTTGTCGTCAGCGTCCTGATGCTGCGCGAAGGATTCGACGTGAACAATATCTGCGTGATCGTTCCGCTCCGCTCCACGCAGGCACGCATCCTCCTAGAGCAAACCATCGGACGGGGTTTGCGTCTTATGTGGCGCGGCGAGGAGTTCGAGGACGCTAAACGTGAGAACCGCGCGCTCATCCGTGGCGGGAAGCCGCCCAACAACATGATTGATGTGCTGTCGATCGTAGAGCATCCGGCGTTCCAGAGCTTCTATGACGAGCTCATGGCTGAGGGCCTGGCAGGAGAGGTCACAGAGGACGATGACTCGACCAGCAGCACCGGGGATCTGATATCCGTCGAACTTCGCGACGGCTACGAGGAGTTCGATTTCGCTCTGCCGTTCGTTCTCCGTGAACGCGAAGAAACGCTTGCAGATCGCGCATTCGATGCCGATCGCCTCACGCCGTTCGATGCCTTTAGCGTTGACCAGCTCAAGAAAATGATCGGCAAGGGCGATCGCTTCGTGTCCGAGGACGTGGAAGCCAAGACGCGGTTTGGCGATTACCGCGTCCAGGGTGGTGTCATGACCGCCACCGGATACAACGATTATATCAGCCGGATTGTCCGGCGCATCGGCGAGCTTCTTTCACAGCCGTTGACCAAGAGCGCTAAGGACTACGCCAACAAGGCCCACTTTCCCTATCTTCAGATCAACAAGCCCCAGCTTGCCGGCTGGATCGACGGCTATATCCGAGCGCGCCTTTTCGATGGCCCGTTTGCTCCACTCGAAGACGAAAACTGGCGTCTGCTCCTCAATGACGCAGTGACGGCGCACATTATAAAGGCTGTCGCTCAGGAGCTGTTGCGCACCGAGAACACCGACACAAGCGATGACGGTGAGGTTACGCACCGGCGTCTTTCAGAAGTCGGCCGGCTCGCAATGCGAGAAAGCGCCTCGCTCGCTGTCTCCAAATGCATCTATACCCGTCTTCCCTATCCGTCCCGCTCCGGACTGCTCGAACGCGCATTCATCGAAATGGCCGACCGGGACGGCTCTGTCGAAGCGTTCTGCAAGGTCCACGAACACAAGCATGTCTTCGTCCGCTTGAGATACGTCAAGGAGGACGGACTGCCGGCTTTCTACTCCCCTGACTTTCTTGTCCGAACGGCGAGCGACATTTTTCTTGTCGAGACCAAGGCGCAAGGTCAGCTCGCCCATCCGAACGTCAGACGGAAACGCACCGCCGCGCTTGCGTGGTGCGACCGCATCAATGCGCTCGACGTGGAGCAGAGGTCAGGCCGCCTTTGGCGGTATGTGCTTCTCGGAGAGGACGTCTTCTACCAGTGGCGTGATCGGGGCGCGATGATGAAAGATCTGCTCGATTATGCGCGGCTGCGGCCGGCTGACGAACTGGGTCAACAAAGACTGGGTCTATAGCGGGGGGGAATCATGCTCATTAACAAGAAGCCTTGGCCGCTCTTGACGGTTTGCAGTCTGAAGGCTCGCATAGACCCGCAACCAGACTACCAACGCCCGGCCGTGTGGTCTCTGGGCCAGAAGCAACTGCTGATCGATACGATCCTGCGAGGCTACGATATCCCGAAGTTCTATTGGCGGCGTGTGGCCACCAAGCCTGATCGCTACGAGGTCGTCGACGGGCAGCAGCGCCTCAGAACCATCTGGGATTTCCAGGAGGGAGCATTCGCCCTGGCGAAAGACGCAGACCCAATCGGAGACCATGGGATTGCACGTTTGCGCTATGAGAATTTACCTGACGATCTGAGGATCGCTTTCGACACCTATACTCTCGACGTTGTTGTCGTTGAAAATACCGACGACGATGAGATCAGGGAGATGTTCCTCCGGCTCCAGAACGGCACGACCCTCAAAGCTCAGGAGAAGCGCAACGCCATGCCGGGCGAGATGCGCATGTTCGTGAAGTCACTTGCCGAGCACCCATTCTTCGCCAGCTGTGGCTTTCCTAATAGCCGCTTCACCCACGATCTTATAGCTGCCCAGATGACTATGCTGGAGCTGGCCGGCGGACCGGCGAATGTGAAGAACGCCGATTTAAACCGCATGTACTCCGACCAGACGGGCTTCAACGCTTCGGGTCCCAAAGCTGCCAAGATCCGCCGCGTCCTGAACTATCTCAAGGAAATGTTCCCCACGAAAACTCCGGAACTCGAGCGCTACAGCACGGTGTCACTTTATCTGCTCGTTTCGCATTTGCTTGAGCGCTATGTCATTGCCGGCCAACAGCCGGCTCTCGCACAATGGTTTATCGACTTCGAGCAGTACCGGCGTGCACAGCGTGAATTGCCCGTTGATGAATGCGATCCGGAAGTTGCCCTCTATCATGAGAAGACCAGCCACAGCACCGATGGCGCCGACAGTCTGCAATGGAGACACGATTATCTCCTGAGACTGGTGCTCGATCGTTTCCCGGAGATTCGTCTGAAGGACGATCAACGCATCTTCACACATGATCAGCGCCTCGCCATCTATCGCCGCGACAAGGGCCTCTGCCAGCTTCGCATCAAATGCGATGGCACCAAATGCGAGTGGGACCATTGGGAGGCAGATCACCGGGAAGCATGGTCGAGAGGCGGTGCCACGACAGTCGCAAATGGCCAAGTCGCCTGCCCGGCCTGCAATCTTGCCAAGAGTAACAGCAATGTCGCCGCGTAATCCAATATTGCTGCGGCAGGTCCGATAGGTCGATCGCCGATCTTCTCCCATTCTTCTGGCGAATCCGGTCTGGCAATCTCTCATGATGCCGAGACTGCGCCGGTGCGCGGTCGCTTCAAGGGCAAGCCCTCGGCTTGCGGCTTCGCCGGCCGCCGGCCCGTATTACCGGGCCGGTTCCGCTCCCGCCTGGCCCCGTCGCCTTCGTCCGGCATCGAGACCGCCATCCCGGCGGGCTCGCAAGACGAAGGAGACAGTCAATGACCGACACCATCACCATTCCGCTGAACAGGCTTGCGCCGTGGGACGGCAATGTCCGCAGGACAGCCATCCATGACGGTATCGACGAGCTTGCAGCCTCAATCGCGGCCCATGGGCTGCTGCAGTCACTGGTCGTGCGCAAGAGCACCCGCGGCAAGTACGAGATCGTCGCCGGGCAGCGCCGGTATCTTGCCCTGACCGCCCTCGTTAAAGCCGGGACCATCGCTAAGGACCATCCGGTTCCCTGCATGCTTGCGACGGACAACGTCAATGCAACGGAGCTGAGCCTCGCCGAGAATGTCGTGCGGGCCCCCATGCACCCGGCCGACCAGTTCGAGGCGTTCCGGATTCTCATCGATGACGGCGCGACGATTCCTGAAGTCGCGGCGCGCTTCGGCATCACGGAAACCGTTGTCGCCAAGCGCCTGAAGCTCGGGCGTCTGTCATCCGTTATCCTCGACGCCTATCGCAATGGCGATATCGGACTCGAGGCGGCCCAGGCCTTCGCCGTCACCGACGACCGCGAGGCGCAGGAACGGGTGTTTGCCGAGCTCGCGCCCTGGAACCGCGATCCCTACGCCATCCGCCGGGCGCTGACCGAGGAGGACATTCCGACCTCGGACAAGCGCGTCCGCTTTGTCGGTGTCGAGGCGTATCAGGCCGCAGGCGGCGTTATCCGTCAGGACCTCTTCTCGGAGGACGGCGCCGGTTATCTGCAGGACAATGTCCTGCTCGACCGCCTCGTCACGGAAAAACTCGATGCCATCGCTGCCGGGGTCAAGGCCGAGGGCTGGCACTGGGTCGATATCCTGCCCGACGCCGGCTACCGGGCCTGCGCCCGCTTCGAGCGGCGGCTGCCTGAGCAGATCCCGCTCTGCGATGCCGATCAGGCTGAATACGATCGACTGTCGGAAGAGTACGATGCACTCGTTGACAGCGACGACCCTGACCAAGCGCGTCTCGACGAGATCGAAGCCCGCATGGACGAGCTGACCCTGAAGACCGAGACGTGGTCCGCCGATACGCTTGCCCTTGCCGGCGCGATGGTCTCCCTGGAGTATGACGGCGATGTCCGCATCGAGCGCGGCCTGGTGCGCAAGGAGGATGCCCGCAAGGCTGAGCTTGCCTCGATTGACGCCACGGACACCGACGATCGCACTGAAACTCCGGCACCGTCCGGGCTTTCACCGCGCCTTACCGAGGATCTGACGGCCCAGAAAAGCGCCGCCATCGGGGCTGCGCTGATGCTTCAGCCGGACATTGCCCTGGTGGCTATCGTGCACTGCCTGGCCCTGGATATGTTCTATCCGGGATGCGGCACGGAAAGCTGCCTCAGGCTCTCATCACGATCCCCGTCCCTCAGCAGCGCCATGGCGAAGCCCGAGGCCTGCAAGGGCCTTGAGGTCATCGAACAGCAGCGTGCCTGCATCGGCGACCGCCTCCCCGGCAACGCTGATGATCTCTGGGCATGGTGCCTCGAACGCTCGCGGGACGAGTTGCTCGATATGCTGGCGTTCATCGCGGCGAAATCCGTAGACGGCGTGCATCGCAAATCCGACAGACCGCATGCATCACGTCTCATCAACGCGACGCAGCTTGTTGAAGCCCTGCGCGTCGACATGACCGAATGGTTCACGCCGACCGCCGAGAGCTACTTCGAGCGCATTAACCGCACGCTGATCCTCGCCGCCATCGACGAGGCCAACGGCACACACGCGCCGGCTCTCGAGAAGCTCAAGAAGTCCGAGCTTGCGATCCGGGCCGAGCAGCTGCTTGCGGGCACGTCCTGGCTGCCGGAGCCCCTGCGCCTGGCGGTCAACGACAACAACGACGCCAATCTCAGTCAGGCCGCTGAATAGGCCGCTTCCTTCCGGCTGCGCCGCAAGGTGCAGCCGGAATTAGCTACCTGTCGGTCACTCTTATTAGGACCGGCCCAATTAACCCGTGCGGTCGTATGTTCCCTAATCCCCCCGCCTGACGTCAGTGTTGCAGCGTTGCCCGCGTAGACTGACAACTTAGCTATCAACTGGGCCTCCGCTGTCATCTATCTAGCGCGTACCTCACCTCCAGCGAGTCACGGTATGATGGTGCAACGAATCGGTTGCGGAGGAGGCAATACGGCTCGGCGAAGGCAGCGATGACACATCTCACGATCAATTTTGCACCCATCTCCATTACCGGCGCGACCAAGGTACAGGTCGGCCGGCAGACTTACGATCGCGATCGTCTGCGTGAACTACGCCGGGAGTTTGCTGCGACCCATGTGCTGATGCGGCGCCGCGAGGGCGACGTCATCATAGACATTCCTGTGACCAATGGTCAGAAGCCTCTCGGCAACGTCATCGAGGAGCTCGATCTGTCGCAGGAACGTTGGCTCTGGCCCGCGCTGTTCGAGGCCGCTCTGATCAAGGCATTCGCTGGCGTCCGCGAGCTTCTGCCGGGCCAGGGCGTGACCGTTCTCGGTGCGCCGGCTCGAGGACTCCTCATCCATCCTCGCTTGCCATCCGCGATCGAGCGCCGTCATGTGCTGCGCTTTGACACCCGCTCCATCTACAATTGCGGCAAGCGCACCGTCGGCCTCGTTTGCGAGCCGGGCCTCAAGAACCTGATCCGCACGAGCTGTGCCAATCTCGTCGGCTTCGGCGTCCCGATCGAAGGCCGCTATGTCCTGACAGAGGAGCCGGCTTCCGATCCCCGCGTCTTGCCGCGCCGCACTTTGGCCGGCCGTGTCACGACTATCGACGGCAGCACGCTCGTGCTCGACGACCACGCGCAGGGCTTCGAGACCGTCGCGGCGGATTCCGCATTCCTCGAGCCGCGTGCAGACACCGTCGACGACTGCGTCCGGCGCCTGGTCGGGGCGGACGCGGCGCGCCTGCTCACCGACGCCGAACGCGCTGCGGCGCACCTCAACTCCGGCCCGGGGCGCAAGGAGAAGATCGACGAGGCACTCGGCTATCTGCGCGATAAGGCGCAGCTGAACGCCGTCCCCGGCGCCCGCTTCGTCATTGACCAGCTGCTCACCTCCGACCGGGCAGGATTCCCCATCCGGGAAACCATTGAGAAGCCGGTCCTCGTCTTCGATCCGAGCGGGACTCGTAAGGACGACTGGAGCGAGCGCGGCCTCAAGAAGCACGGCCCCTACGATCAACGAGTGTTTAGTCCGAAGCGGCTCAGGATCGCTGTCATCTGCCAGGCACGCTACGAGGGCCAGGTCGACGCGTTCCTCGCCAAGTTCCTGGAGGGCATGCCGGACACCGTCTCCGGGCGGAGAAAAGTGCCGCGCTACGGCGACGGCTTCATTAGGCGGTTCGCGCTGCAGAAGCCCGACGTGACCTTTTTTACGGCCCCCACGGCGAGTGCCGCCGACTATGTCGAGGCCAGCCGTCGTGCCCTGAGCGCCGCCACTGATGGCGGTTTCAAGTGGGATCTCGCTCTGGTCCAGGTCGAGGAGGAATTCAAGAGCTACCTCGACGGATCGAACCCCTACTTCGCGACCAAGTCCATCCTCCTCAAGCGGGATGTGGCGGTCCAGAGTGTTCGCCTGGAAACCATGGCGCAAGCCGACGGCCAACTCGTGTTCGCTCTAAACCATATGAGCCTTGCAACCTACGCCAAACTCGGCGGCACGCCGTGGTTGCTCGCTTCGCAACAGACCGTCGCGCACGAGCTGGTGATAGGCCTTGGCTCATACAGCGCAGCCAGTAGCCGCATCGGCACTCACAAGCGGTACGTTGGCATCACGACGGTGTTCTCCAGCGACGGAAGTTACCTGCTGAGCGACCGCACAGCCGTTGTGCCCTTCGAGGACTACGCGTCGGCCCTCTACGAAGCTCTCAAGCGCTCGATCACGACGGTGCGTAAGCAGGACAACTGGCGCAGCACCGACAAGGTCCGCCTCGTATTCCATGTCTTCAAGCCGTTAAAGGACACCGAGGCAGAAGCTATCGAAAGGACGGTCCGCGACCTCCAGCTCGACAACGTCACCTTTGCGTTTCTCCATATTGCGCCGAGCCACCCGTTTCTAGTCTTCGACCACTCGCAACCCGGCATTGGGTTTTCGGAGCCTAGGAAGGGCGTCCTCGGCCCGACCCGTGGCCTGCACATCAAGCTCGGCGACTACGAATCCCTAGTCGTTTTCTCGGGCGCATCGGAGCTCAAGCTTGCCGAACACGGCATGCCGCGCCCCTGCCTGTTGAAGCTGCACCGACTTTCAACCTTCACTGACATGACATATCTGGCGCGCCAGGCCTTCCAGTTCTCGGGTCATTCATGGCGCATGCTGGCGCCGGAACCGTATCCGATTACGATCCGATATTCCGACCTGATCGCGGAGCGGATTTCCGGTCTGAGCGCGGTCGATGGCTGGGACTCGGAGGCCGTACATTTCGGCCCGATCGGCCATACGCTGTGGTTTCTTTAATGGTCAACCTCCTCGATATCCGCGCGACACTCGAAACCCAGGTAGCCGCTGCCGGTCCCTTGCCGTGCCACGTCGGTGCATTCTCCGCCTGGGTTCTTGCCGACCATGCACAGCTTCGCCGGCACCTTCTTGATGCCGCCACGACCGCGGCACCGGGCCGCCGCCCCGAGCACGTCGCGGCGCTTGGCTATGGCGCGGCGGCGGGCCTGCTCACGGACGATCAAAGCCGCCTGCTCGCCAGCGACGTCGCCCATCTCGCCGGTCGGTCTTTCTTCGCACCCGGCCGGCCGCTGCGATTCGAGGTTGACGGCGTCGCCTTGCTCGGCGTGGCGCTGGCGCTCAAGCACAGTACGGCAGAGCCGCTTTGGCTAAACGCCCTTCTGGCGCGCTCGAGTGCCGAGATGTGCCGCGACCCGTGGCAAGTCGGACTCACCAATGCGGCAGCCTCGATCCTCGGCTCCGCGATAACGGCCACGTTGCCGCCGGAGCTTGCCGTCGCTCTCGCAAGCAACGGAGCCCTCACCGTCGACGACGACGACGTGCGCCAGGCCTGGAGTGCGATAACCTCGTTCGAGCCTCATCACGACGGCCCTGCCCGGGATGCGGCACGGCTCGCCGCCTTCAAGCACGCTTGTGCCCGCGGTGCCCAGATCGACCCGTCCTCGATCACGCGTGACGGCCTGGTTGCGCTGCTGTCAGGTGTTGCCCGATCCTTGCGTCGGTGGACCTACGAAGCCCAGCCCCGCACGTCGAGATCCCTCACGGCCCGCTGGGAGGTCGAGAACGAGTATCACGTCCAGAACTTCCTCTGGGCGGTCCTTGCCCCCGTGCTCCCCGACCTTGAGGATGAAGAGAACCTGCCTTCCATCGGACACAAGAAGCCGCGCGCCGACCTCGGTGTGCCCTCGCTCAGGACCATCATCGAAGTGAAGTTTCTGCGTTCCTCCGGTCAGCCCGCTTACGCCGCGCTGATTGAGGAGATCGCTGCCGACGCCAGCCTCTATCTCAGCAAGCCGTCGCCGTACGACACCATCCTGGTTTTCGTCTGGGACGATGCGGCCCACACCGAACAGCACGCCGAGCTGCAATCCGGACTAGAGGCCATTAAGGGCGTTACAGGCGCAGTGATTGTGCCGAGGCCTGCCAAGATGCGGCGCACGGCCATTGAGTAACTGGCAACGTCTTGATCCATCCTCCCCCTCAACCGTAACGCACGGGGAAGAGACCGACCGCCCTATTCAAACGGGACCATAGGTCGGCCCGCCCGCCGTGCAACCTCCCGTCGCTCCATCGTCGGTTCGTCACAGGCGAATGTATGCCGCGCGCCGGCTCTCTTTGTCGTCCCGACCCCGCCAGGCGGTCTCTCTTGACGCCGACCGTGCGCCGGTGCGCGGTCGCTGCAAGGGCTGACGCCCTCGGCTTTCGGCTGCGCCGGCCGCCTCGTCCCGTCGCTTGATCGCTCGGGCCTTCGGTTCCGCGCCCGCTCCTGCCCCGTCGCCTTCGTCCAGCATCGAGACCGCCACACGCGCGGGTCTCGTCCAACGACGAAGGAGACCGACATGCCCGCATCATCCAAGCCACGCCCCGAGCGCCGCGACATTCATGCCGAGATCACGGCCAAACTCATTGCCGCCATCGAGGCCGATCCCGGCAAGCCCTGCATGCCCTGGCGGCGATCGTCCGCGCCGCTGTTCATGCCGGGGAATGCGCTTACCCAAAAGCTCTACAACGGTATCAATGTCGTGAGCCTCTGGGTAGCCGCCGAGCTGCAGGGCTATACGGCACCGATCTGGGCGACCTATCGCCAATGGACCGTGCTTGGCTGCCAGGTGCGCAAGGGCGAGAAATCCTCGCTCGTCGTCTTCTACAAGGAGTACGACTCCGAACCCGATCCCGATAACGCCGACGATGACGGCAAGCGCCGCGTGGCGCGCGCCTCCTGCGTCTTCAACGCGTCGCAGGTGGACGGCTACACCGCCCCGGATGCGCCGCAGCCGCTCGGACCCATCGAACGCCTTGCGGCCGTCGATCGCTTCATTGCCGCCACGGGCGCCCGCATCGAGCATGGCGGCGACCGCGCCTTCTACCGGCCGTCGTCCGATCACATCCAGATGCCCGACGAAAACCTGTTCTGCGGCACCGATACGATGACGCGCAGCGAAGGCTATTACGCGACCGTCACGCATGAGCTCACCCACTGGACCGGCGCGAAGCACCGCCTTGCGCGTGAATTCGGCAAGCGTTTCGGCGACGCCGCCTATGCCGCGGAAGAGCTGGTTGCGGAGATCGCATCCGCTTTCCTGTGCAGCGAGCTTGGCATCACGCAGGATTGCCGCGCCGATCATGCGCGGTATCTCGCGCAGTGGCTCAAGCTGATGAAGGAAGACAGCCACGCCATCTTCACCGCCGCCGCGCGCGCGTCCGAGGCTGTCGCCTATCTCAAGTCTGCGCAAGCACCCGCATAGGGCGTTACACGCCGCTTCCGGCCATTGCCCGTTTATGGACCGTGGCGCGCCATATCACGCTCCGCTTCACGATGCGCCGGCGATCTGGGTGCCTGGCGGAATTCAAAGTACGCCCTTTTGTCTTTTGTGGTTCATGCGCCGAGCTGCCCTCCGCACTTGGCCTGCTCGCTTTCCATCAGCGGCGGCGGCGTCCGATCTTCGGATCGGTGCCCGGATTGCCGTTGGGGTACCGGTGTGAAGCTCAAGCACAACCGCGTCCCTCGATGATGGGGCCTAACCGAGCCCGATCGCTATGGGTCAACGGGCTGCCCGATCCGTTCGCGCCCCGGGGGAAACCCGGGCGCTCCCGCGTGGCCCGTATGACCCGCTCGCGGGCATCGGTTTTCTCGTCCCCATCGGGACGGGCGTGGTGCTCGTCCCACAACGACAACAACGGAAGATCATCATGAGCACCAAATCCAAAGACACCAAACGGCCGACCCACGCCCTCTGGCATGTGGAGGGCGAAGGCGAGAAAGCGCGGTGGACACGCATCGGCGCCGCCTGGATCCACAAGGACCTCAAGGGCGCGAATCTCAAATTCGATCTGTTTCCCACCTCGAACGCCGGCCGCGTCGTCGTGCGCGAGGTAAGCGACAAGGACGACGCCAACAATTCCTCCAACGGCGCAAGCCAGGGAGGTCAGCAATGACCCCCGCGCTCTTCAACCCCTATGCCGATGAGGCTTTCGAGATTTTCATCGGCACCAGCATCAACCGCGCCGAGGATCTCTACGAGCTTGACGGCGAAACGCTCTTCCGCCGCCGCGATGGCCAGGTCGAGACCTTCGATGCGGAGCTGCTCACCCGGCGGTGATGATCCGGCGGGTCCGGCCCGGGGCGCGAACGCGCCCCGGGTCTTCGTGCAAGATCACTGGCTCTTCCTCAGCACGAGCCCCACGCGCCTGCCGGCCTGCCCGTCTTCGTGCAGACGCGCCGCCGCAGATTCGGCCATGGCCTCGAACGCGTCCCAGGCCGCCTCGTGGTCCTCGCCGTTCATGCCGATGAGCAGACGCAGCGCATCCGCAACCAGCTCGCAGGCCAGGGCGTGACCGCATACGGTCAGCCCGTCCCCGAGATAATGCACGGGATAGCCAATCTCGATGCGAGACCCCTTCACCGCCATGCCATCCCCCCTGTTCTGTTGGCGTCCCCCGGTAGTGCGGCCGCGTTGCGCGTTCTGGTATTGCCGGCGCGCGGAGACGCCATGGAAGCGCGGATGTCCTGGAAGGCGAGGTTGAGCTGCGTGCTCACGATCTTCGCGTCGAGCTCGTGGGGCAGATGCCGCGCCACCGTGATGGTCTGCCCGTCGAGGAGGTTGAAATCCACGCAGAGATTGGGGTGCCACAGATAGGCGGGCGCGTAATAGGACTTGATCTCTATGCTCGCGATCATGCCGGGCCGGAGGGGAACGGGCTCGTAAACCGGCTCCCTGCTGGCCTTGCCCTTGGCGTAGAACACGGTGTCATCCGCGCCGAAGATGAGGATGCAGCGCCAGCAGGTCCGCCGGATTGCTGCCTTCCCCCTGAACCATCGCATAAACATGACGGTGAACAGCCCCGCGCTCGCCGCCGCGATCTGCGCGGCCGTGCCGAGCGTGCCGTGTGCGATGAACACCAGGAGCGCCGCCGGAACGGCGAAGAAGGCCACGATAAAGGAAATGGCCGCGGGGAGTCCAAGAAGCCAGAGTTTGAGAAGGCGCGGCTCGTACCAGGTCATGCCGGCCTGCAGAAGCTTCCCGTCGCTGCCGAGCGTGCGGACTCTGAATTCATCCATATCGATCATGCGTCACCCCGGGGGAGTCGGAAGCCGCTCGAAATACGCAGGGCGCTCGCCGGGGACCAGGACGAGCTGGCGGCCGGTTTCGCGCGCGAAATGCATCGTGATCTCCGCAGGCGCGAGCAGCGGCACCGAACGGATGTTCTGACGCGTTCCGAAATCACCCTGCGCGCGCTGCGCGGCCGTCACGAAATGCGCGTGCTCCTCGATGATGGTCGTCTGCCCGAGAAGCGCAGACAGATATTTCGTGGTGGTCTCGTCCATATTGGCGAAGGCCTGGATCGTACCCGCATTGCCGAGGAAGGTTTCCCAGGAGTCGCGGTAGTGCCGCTTCAGCTGCGTCAAATCCTGCAGCACGCTCCAGAGCTTGACGCCGAACCCGGCCATCAGGCCGGCAGCCGTTTCGATGGAGCGCATATGGCCGAGCGCCGGGAATTCCTCGAGCACGAACAGGACCGGCAGATGTCCGCGCGGGACCGGCGCGCGTTCCATGGCGTTGAGCGCCTGCTGGATGACGAGGCGCAGCCACCGGTAATGCGTGCCCATGCGCATGCCGGGCAGCACGAGATAGAGGCTCATCCTGCCCGATCGCAGATCCGAGAGCCGGAAATCCGATCGCGCGGTGATGCCCAGAATGTCGTCGAGCGGCGCGGTCTGCTCCTGCGCCGTCGAAAGGATGCTCTGCAGTTCGCGTCCGCCGGCTTCGCTCTTGCCGAGGAACGCCGCGCCGATATTGGCGACGACGCCGTCAAAGGCCGCCGACTCCGCCATGGACGCGAAGAGCCTGTCCAGTTCCGCGGGGACGTAATGCAAACATCTGCGCAGCTCGCGCAGGCCTGCCGCCTGGGGCTCGCGGTCCATGAGATGCAATGTGATGCCGCGGGCCAGGTTCTTCGCGCTGTCGGTCCAGTGCGGATCCTTGGCGTTGTTGATGATAAGCGCGTCCGCCAGCTGCGCGGCATCCGCGGCGACATGCTCGGGCCGGCCCATGCCAAGCTCGGAGAACGGATTATGCGAGGCCGAGGCAATGCCGGTCTCGCCAAACGGGTCGAGCACGAAGACGCGCTGCCCCATGCGGGCGCGGGCCGCGGCGGTCGCACGCGCCAGCTCGCCCTTGGGGTCGAGCACGACCACCGAGCCCGGATAATGCAGCAGGTTCGGAATGAGCACGGTGGTGGATTTGCCTGCGCGCGATCCCGCAACAGTGACGACGTGGCGGTCATCGTCGCGGCCAAGCACGCGACGCTTCCATTGTCCGAGCATGACCATGCCCGGTGTCCAGTCCCAGCCGGGGCCAAGCTCCCAGGGATGGCCCCAGATCTGCGAGGGCGGCGCCTCGGGGCAACCGGCCGCAGCCGAGCCGCGCGGCGGGAAATCCGTTTCGTGCAATGTCCCGTCTCCACGTGATGAGATCCGGCGGCAGGGCCTGGCCCGCCGCCCCCATGAGACGCACACAACAGACGCAAGCAACGCGATTGCTGCAGGTGGCTCGGGATGCGGCTGGAGCGTGCTCGCGCCATATCGGGAGCTTCGAGAAAAGAATAGCGATGGAATTGCGGACGTAAACGCGTCGGGAAATTCAGCGGTGATAGGAAAAGCGCGGCCATGCGCCGGCATGTTTCAATAAAATAATTGCCCGAGCCGCGAAATTTTTGAGCGTGATGTTCAGGACGGCATCGCATATCCTTTTGTTCGACCTCAAAGCACCCATCCTTCCGCCCCGACCCACGCACAAATCAAGCCGCACGCGCGCGGCACCGCGCAAGGACGCAGCCGCATAGCGGAAACCGAGCCGCAGGGACCCGCGCGGCCTGCGCCGCGCGGGTGGGCGCAGGTTGTCCTTGCGCGGTGCAAGCGCGTCGGCAGCGTGGATCCGGTCGGGGTGACGCTGATGAAAATAATTATGCGCGAAATCTCGCGCGACGTTCTTCCACGTTATGCCAAAAGCCGCGAAATTGCCGATGTTATGGCAGGTTCCAGATATTGCCTTTTGCATATGCCCATAACAAAACTTGGGAATAACCCGACAAAAGCAAATGAGACAGACGATGCAATGCACGTACGGTAAGGCAGAGGGGTAGCGAGATGTGGATTTGATATCGATATTACCCGCTTACGCGGATATCGAATTCAAATCCCTCTCGCCGGGGAGAGGGCTCCGCCACTCCCCTGGACCCCTCCGGTCAGTGCGTGAGCCTGTGCCGTACCCAGCCATGAACAGAGGCTTCAGTGCCAAAGCGACGGACACACGAAAAAGGCGCCCGGACGAAGATGGTCTGTATCCGCTTGACGGAGGACGACCACGCGCGCTGCAGCCGGCAGGCCCGCGAGCTTGGCCTCACGCTGTCAGGACTGTGCGAACGCCTTGTCCTTGACGGCAAGGTCGACATGAGCGCGCGCCCTGCCTACCGCGTCATGGATCCGGCGCTGTTCACCGAGCTTCGGCGCATCGGCAACAACGTCAACCAGATCGCCCACGCAACCAACAGCAACCTTCCCACCGATGTGATGTTCGCGTGGCGGACGCTCAACAACCTCCTGAGCATGTTGCTGGCCCAGGAGCTCATCAACCAGAAGGCCCAAACCCTCGGGACGAGGACCAGCGACGATGATACCCCGCCTCCACAAACGCGGGCAGAGTTTCAAAGGAGCGTGCGGGTACATCCTGCGCGACGCAGCGACGACTTCCCCTGACCGCGTCCTTTGGACAGACACGCGAAACATCTTCTCGCATCCCGATGATGCGTGGTTCGAGATGTTCTGCGTCGCCCGTGACCAGGCCATGCTCAAGCAGCAGGCGGGCCGGGACGCGCGCGGGCGCAAGAATACAAAGCCCGTTCTGCATTACAGCCTCTCCTGGGCGATCAGCGACAACCCCTCCCCCGAACATATGCGCGCTACGGCGCTCTCCAGCCTCAAGGCGCTCGGCCTTCTCGACCACCAGGTGTTGATGGCGGCGCATGGCGACAAGGAGCATCTCCACGTTCATATCGTCGTCAACACCGTCCACCCGGATACCGGGCTCACCGCGCCGCTCAAATACACCAAGGAGCGCCTTTCGCGATGGGCCGAGGCCTATGAGCGCGAACACGGCATCCATTGCGAGGAGCGGATCAGGAACAATGCCGAGCGCGCGCGCCTCAAGGCCGAACGCGAATCCAGCCGCTTCGCGGAGCCCAAAGACTCTGCCAACCGCAACGATGTCCCCTATGTGCCGGTGAAGCACCGTGCCAGGAACCGCAAGCAGTGGCTCGAGCGGCAGGACATCGTCGATCGCATGAAGCGGCACCGCGCCGAGCTTGATCGCCGGCACCTGACCGAACGCGACGTTACTTGGGCGCGCCACCGTCAGGAATTTGCGGCCCTGATGGAAACGACGAAGAAGGCAACCGACAACGCAAGGAGCCATGTCAGCGATCAATACCGGCGGCGATGGCGGGCGCTCTATGCTGCCCAACGCAAGGAGATGCGTCAGGTCACCAGCAACGAGAGCCACATCTTCGAGCGCGCCGTCTATGTGTTCGTGAACAGCGAGCGCCTCGGCAGCGGCGCGCCGTTGTCGATGAAGCGCAAGCTGCAGCTGATCCTTTCACCGAGAAAGCTGGAAGATGCGGTCGGGCGCATGCACCGGCGGGAGCGCAACCGCCTTGCCCAGGTGCAGAAGGCGGACACCCAGGAGCTGGTCGAACGCGCCTGGCGCGCGCACGAGCCGCGCTTCGAGACGTTGAAAGCCCGGCACGCCGGCGAACGCTCGGCAGAGCGGCTCCAGCAGGCGGAGGTCACGCGCCGATCGGTTGGATTCCTCCGCGCCAAAAACGAACTCATCCTCGAGCGCGAATACGGACGCCCGGCGCGCGTGGCGGCCGATGCGCCGCCCTTCGAGACGGATCAGGCATACGTGGCGCGCATCCGGGCCGAGAGGCGGGCCTTCTACGACCGTCACAGGCGCGAGGACACACCGACGCGCAGGCTGCCGCCGCCCACGCCAGTATCGTTGGAGCAGCCCTGCAATGATTCCGGGCCCCCTTCTTCCGCGGTTCCCTTCAACGAGACGGCGGCGCCGCAAGCGGGTGACAGAGCGGCCGGGATCCGCCGCGATATGGAAGAGTGGCGAAGGAAGAATCGCGGCCGTGATTTCGGACGCGAGCTTTGATTCATAGTCGGATCAGAGATCGAAGTACGCCGTCGGCGCGAACTTGCGCGCTGACGGGTCCTTGCCTTCAAAGCCCCGGCAATTCACATAGACCCCGGTTTGCCCGATGCGGTAGACGCGTCGGATATGCGTGTGCCCATGCACCCACGCCACAACACTGCCCATCTTCGTGACGGCTCCGTCGAGATTGCTCGCGAACGCCCCATCAAGCCCGTTGCCAAGTTGCATCGGGTTAAGGCCCTGACAGCTCGGCGCGTGATGCGAGACCACAACGCGGCGCTTCCCTTCTCCGGCACGAACCTCGGCCAGCAAGGCCGCCCATGCCTGATCGTGCGCGGCCAGCGCGTGCTCCGGCTGGAACTTCACCAGCGTCTCCTGCCCATCGGCACCCCTCACGCGCGTCTTGACGAAGAAATACTCGCCCATGCGGCGACGTACCCCGTTCAGGCTCGCCGCGCTGCGTCCCTCAAAATCCGACCAGAGCGTAGTGCCGAAGAAGCGTACGCCGTCAATCTCGGCCACTTCGTTATCGAGCACGGTCAAGCCTGGCAGGTGCTCTCGCAGGAGCCCTGCTGTCTCCTCAAACACGCCGTCGTAGTGTTCGTGATTGCCGGCAATCATGAGCACGTGTGCAAAGTTCGCACGTGCCGCATCAACGAAGCGCATCACGCGCGTCCGCTGATCGATGCTGTACTTGTCCGGCCGGGCGGGATCGATGCACCGCGCGTGGCACAAATCCCCGGCGATGATGAGAACATCGCCTTCGGGCACCGTCCATTGAAAGTCTTGGGATTCGAGATGAAGGTCGCTCAGATAGTGGCAGCGCATCGGTACCGGCCCGCGAATCGGATTCCACGGACCGAGACTGCACTGCCGGGTGCAGGTTGTCGGTTAAGCGGCATTAACGCGCCGCCTGGCGATCGAAGCCGACAGCACCACGCGCACCGGATCCCCGCCCGCGCTCGGCGGAGGCACGGTCACACACCGCGCTGAAGTTACGGCACGCGCGCGCATGTGCGGCGAGGCCGCGAATCTGCATCCGTGTGTGACTGGTGTGTGACCGAGAGGTTTTGAGATTCGCGCTATTGGGCTAAGCGCTTGATGACATTGGTGGAGCCGAGGGGAATCGAACCCCTGACCTCTGCAGTGCGATTGCAGCGCTCTCCCATCTGAGCTACGGCCCCGGGCAGTTCGGCGGCATTTAGGGGATCGCCCCGAATCTTGTCAAGGAACGTGCAAACGGTGCCCAGGCGGCTGCATCCGGCTTGCCCCGGCCGGGCCACAAAGGTTACACGTGGCGGGCCGTCACCCGGAGCCCAGCACGATGTTCCTACTTCGCCTGATCGATTTCGTCGGCTACCTCGTTCAGCTCTACGTTTATATCGTCATCGCCAGCGTCATCTTGAGCTGGCTTATGGCGTTCGGGGTCGTAAACCCCTACAACCCGACGGTTCGCGCCATTTGGCAGGGTCTCAACGCCGTTACCGAGCCGTTGCTCCGCCCCATCCGCAACATGATGCCGAACCTCGGCGCCATCGATATTTCGCCGGTGGTCCTGCTGCTGGCCTGCTTCTTCGTGCAGAGCGTGGTTCTGGGAACGTTGCGGGACCTCGTCATTTCCGCGGGATGAGCCCGGCCGAGCAACCTTGGCGCGCGGGCGACGGGTGCGTCATCGTGCGCGTGCGCCTCACGCCGAAATCCTCGATAGAAGGCGTCGAAGGCGTTGTCCCGAGCGCGGAGGGACCGGCGCTGGCTGCGCGCGTACGCGCGGTTCCAGCCGAGGGGGAAGCCAACGCGGCGGTGGAAAAGCTCATCGCCCGCTGGCTTGATGTGCCCAAGAGCACCGTACGTGTGACTGGGGGAGCGAAATCCCGCATCAAGTCGCTCACTATCAGCGGGGATGGAATTTGTCTGGAGCAGCGCCTTAGGGCCATGCTCGCGCCCGGCCGCTGAGGGATCACGCGCGGGCATATTCATTGATCCGAGGGAGGAAGTGTTTCCATGACTGCATTCGTCATTGACGGCAAGGTGATTGCCGCCAAGGTGCGCTCCGATGTTGCCGCCGACGTGGCGCGCCTCAAGGCGGAGCACGGCTTCGTGCCTGGCCTTGCCGTGGTGCTGGTGGGCGAGGACCCGGCGAGCAAGGTCTATGTGCGCAACAAGGCGCAGCAGACCGTCGAAGTCGGCATGCAGTCGTTCGAGCATAAGCTGGCCGAGGACACCCCCGAAGAGGTGGTGCTCGACCTCGTCCGCAAGCTCAACGCCGACCCCGCCGTCAACGGCATTCTCGTGCAGATGCCGCTGCCGAAGCATATGGATGCCAACAAGGTCCTGGAGCTGATCGATCCTCTGAAGGACGTCGACGGCTTCCATCCGATGAACGTCGGACGCCTTTCCATTGGCGAGCGCGCCCTGGCGCCGTGCACGCCGGTCGGCTCCGTCATCCTCGCCCGCAGCTTCAAAGACGATCTGTCGGGGCTCAACGCCGTGGTCGTCGGCCGCTCCAACATCGTCGGCAAGCCGATGGCGCAGCTGCTGCTGCGCGAGAACTGCACGGTGACGATTGCCCACTCGCGCACGAAGGATCTGCCGGGCGTGGTGCGCAGCGCCGATCTCGTCGTCGCCGCAATCGGCAAGCCCGAGTTCGTGAAGGGCGATTGGATCAAGCCGGGCGCCATCGTGATCGACGTCGGCATCAACCGCGTCGTCAAGGAGGACGGCAAAGGCAAGATCGTCGGCGACGTCGAATACGCGTCGGCGGCGCAGGTGGCCGGTGCCATCACCCCGGTGCCGGGTGGCGTCGGCCCGATGACCATCGCCTGCCTCCTGAAGAACACCGTCGAGGCGGCGCTCATGCAGCACGGTCTGGCGCGGGCCTGAGCCTGAAGCCACTCCAGGCGTCGAGCCGGATGCGTTTTTAAGCAGCGGATCGCGGATGCGGTCCGCTGCTTTTACTTTCGGCACCGAAAATGCCCGTCCGGCGCATTGCGTTCGGTGCCGGCCAACTTTTAGACGCGCTGCGGATCAGGCAGCGTTGACCTGCTGGCGCAGCGTCTCGCCGCGATAGCTCAGCGCCTCGGCGATGTGCACGTGCGCAATCCCTTCCGCGCCGTCGAGATCCGCCAGCGTGCGAGCGACACGCAGCGTGCGATGGAAGCCGCGCGCGGTGAGCTGCAGCGTATCGGCGGCGCGCCGGAGTAGAGCGGCACCCTCTGCATCGGGCCGCGCGACGTCCTCCAGCAGCCGTCCTGAGCATTCCGCGTTGGTGCGCATGCCTTTGACGCCGAGCGCGGCGAAGCGCTTGCGCTGCAACTCCCGTGCACGCGCAACCCGGGCGCCCACCTCGGCGCTGCCCTCGGCGGACGCGGGCAGTATGAGATCGGCGGCGCTCACCGCGGGCACCTCGATCTGCACATCGATCCGGTCCAGCAGCGGACCCGAGATGCGCGCCTGGTATTCGGCCGCACAGCGTGCGCCGCGCTTGCACGTAGTCCCCGTTCCGCCACCGCAGCGGCAGGGGTTCATCGCCGCCACGAGCTGGATGCGCGATGGATACTGGATGCGATGGTTGGCCCGCGCGATGACCGTCTCGCCGGTTTCGAGCGGCTGACGCAGCGCATCGAGCACGGCCGGCTGGAACTCCGGGAACTCGTCGAGGAACAGCACGCCGAGATGCGCCAGGCTCACCTCGCCGGGCTTCGGCCGCGTACCGCCACCGACGAGTGCCGCCATGCTCGCCGAGTGGTGCGGAGTACGGTAGGGGCGCTGGGTGGCGAGCTTACCGCCCATGAGTTCGCCGGCGAGGCTGTGCACCATCGAGACTTCGAGCATCTCCTCCGGCGTGAGCGGCGGCAGGATCGATGGCATGCGCGCGGCAAGCATCGATTTGCCCGAGCCCGGTGGCCCGATCATCAGGAGGTTGTGCCCGCCCGCGGCGGCGACTTCGAGCGCCCGCTTGGCGCTTTCTTGCCCACGCACATCGGCGAGATCGGGCCTTGGCGTCGAGGTATCCTCGAGCGCCGGCTGCGGCCGCGCCAGAACCTGCTGGCCTTTGAAATGATTGACGAGAGAAAGGAGATGCGGAGGCGCGATGATATCGACGTCCTCGCCCGCCCATGCCGCCTCGGGCCCGCACGCCGCCGGGCAGATGAGCCCTTTCCCCATCCCGTTCGCGCCGATCGCCGCCGGCAGTGCACCGGGCACGGCACGGATCGAGCCGTCGAGCGCCAGCTCCCCGATCGCCGCATAGCCGGCGACGGCATCTGCAGAAAGCGCCTGCATGGCGACCATCATCGCCAGCAGGATCGGCAGATCGAATTGGCTGCCCTCCTTCGGCAGGTCAGCCGGCGCGAGGTTCACCGTGACGTGCTTGAAGGGAAGCCCCAGCCCCACTGCATGCAGCGCGTTACGCACCCGCTCGGAGCTTTCCGCGACCGCCTTGTCCGGCAGCCCCACGATGACGAGCGCCGCGCGGCCGGGCGTGATGCGCACCTGCACCTCGACCGGACGCGCTTCGATGCCGACGAATGCAAGCGTGGAAATCTGCCCGTACATGCCCACCCCACAGGCTCGACCTGAGCCCCTCGGAGGCTAGCGCGGGTGCGCGAGGCAATCAAGAACAATATGAGAACATGCACCACAGTTGGGTTGATCGGGAGTGGCATGCAATGACGCTTACGGCCTCGGCAAGCGGGCGGCGCTACGGCGCTCGGACGCTGAGCAATAAAGAGCCGCACGGATTGCCAATGGTGGCCGGGCATGCTGGAAGAAGCCCTAGCCTAAATGTCGTCGTCGTCCGAAAGGACGTCCTTCTGTGCCTCGAGCAACTTGATTAGCTTCCCGATTTCCTTCGGACCCATCTTTCCGGCTACCATAATTTTGTAGCGCGTTTGGCTCGACAGGGGGCCGCGTAGCCATGTCTCTTCCTCGGCTTCGGGTGCTGGTGCCGCTGGCGTTACTGACAGTGCCGAGCCACGTGGCTCGTCCGTACCTTCTGGCAGCTGGAAGGGAACATTCCCAGCGGGCGCACGCACCACGGTATTGTCCAAGGCTGCAGAAGGCTTGAACACATTCGCAAAGTCAGATGTTTCCTTAAACTGCGCTAGAACTTCGGCTGCAGCGCCTTCATTGAAGTCGCATTCAAAGATCAAAAAGTGTTTCACAGAGCCGTCTGAACCGAGCCCATTTGGAAATCGGTCGAATATCTCCTGGTTTATCGATGGGCTAAGCGCAAACTGGCGAAGGAGCGCGTCCCGCTCCGAAAGATCCTCACGTTCATCGAGTAACACTCTCAGGGCGGCATCACTCACCTTGACTTTGCGGGCGTCGCCCTCTCCCTCGACTTCAATAAGCCCAAAATAGCGAAGTGCAGCAAGCGTTTGGCGTCCGCCGCTACTTTTTGATCCGAACCCCCACGCTTGAAACGCCGACGGCAATGGCGCGGCGTATTTGCCCTCGGCCCTATATAGGGCGTTGGCCTGCTCAAGTGCTTTGCGCAGCGATATGAAGGGGTAAGAGGGACTGCGCCCTTGCCGAGCGCGCTTTACCGATACCGCTTCCGATTCAGCGTCTACCATCTGAGCAACCTCCCACTGCCATCACCGTATCAGTGTGCAGCCTCCACCGCAAGGCTGAGCGAGGAAATGTCCAAAGTTGGCATTGCTGTATGTCTAGTAATTATGTAGGCTTGAGATGCTTAGATGGAGGTAGGCATGGTCAGAAGGGTCGCTCTAGCTGTCGAATCCACGGTCGGCAGCGCGGGCTAAAAAGAAAGGCCACTCAAGGGCTAACTTGAGCGGCCGCACGTGGGCACCGAAGTGAGAAATGCCAACGGCAGTGATTCTATCACTGCCGTTGTGCTTTGTGAAACATGTGCGAGAGAAAAGGAGGAAGGTGGCGGTTAGAGCGCCCCGGGCAGCGGCCGCACCGCGAGCACGGTGGTGTTGTCCTGGTGCGGATCGCGCATCGCCTCCACCGCACGGATGAGCGCGTTCGCAACGGCTTCCGCGCCGTCGTTGGCGTACGCCGACACGATCCGCTGGATCTCCGTCGGCTCCAGCGTCTGCAGCCCGTCCGAAGCGAGGATGACGTAGTCGCCCTCCTCCAGCGCCAGCGGCCGGCGCGAAACGTCGACGAGGTCGAGCTCGTCACCCGTCACCGCCGAGCGCAGCATGTGCCGCCGCGGATCGTGCTTTGCCTGCTCCGGCGTGATGCGCCCGAGCTCGGCAAGCCGGTCGAGCTCCGGCGCGAGCGAATGGTCCTCGTTCAGGAGCGCGATCTCGCCGCGCCGGTAGAGCAGCAGCGGGCTGTCGCCCACGCTCACCCACTCGACGCCCTCGCTCGTGAAAACCGCAGCGACGAGCGTCGTGCCCATGCCCGACAGCATGGGGTTGGCACGCACCTGCGCCGCGATGGAATCGTTCGCGGCGGTGAGCGACTTGATCAGCCGGTCCGACCGCGAGCCGTTGAGGCCGGTGTAGGCGGAGATGAAGCTGTCGCACACCATCCGGCTCGCCAGGGCGCCGGCCGTATGCCCGCCCATGCCATCGGCGAGGATGGCGACGAGGCGCGTGGCGTTGGCCGTTGGCGGCACGTCGACGGCGTCTCCGGCCGCCCGATCCTTAGGCGGCCAGAAGGCGCTCGAATCTTCCTGGTAATCGCGCGCGCCCTTGGTGGCGCGGGCGGCATGGTCGTATGCCTGCATCAGTCCTTGGCATCGGTCAGCTCGGCCCAGTCGAACTCTGCTCCGCAGAACGGCACGAAAACGAGCTGCGTGCGCCCGATCGTGATCACGTCCATCTGGTTCAGCTCGACAGCAGCCGTTGGGCGCTTGTCGTTGATGGAAACGACGTTGGTCTTAGCGAGGTTCGGCACGAACAGGAAAGATCGTGCCGCCGAATCATAGCGAATGTAAGCCTGCTCTTCGGAGGAAATCGTATCGTCGCCGAAATCCAGCGGAATACGCTGCGTTTGGGCGCGGCCGACCGTGTTGTTTCCCTCGAAAATCGGCCGGAACGAGCCCATGCCCGGCCCGCCGACCACCACCAGCCATCCGACGACGGGGTCCTGGTCGAACTCGCCGCGCTTCACCTGCACCTTGCCGCGGACGAGCTGCGTGCGCGGTGCATCGGTCGTTTCCGCTTTCGGCGGACCGCCGCGCACGACGCGCGTCGTCGGGGGCGTGGAGAATTCCATATGGCGGTCGGGCGCCTTGAGCGATGTTTGCCCTTTCACCTCGCGGGCAGCTTCCGCGGCGCTGAGGCCAGCCCCGGCGGGCGCCGGTGCGGCGGCGGGTGCGGCCTCGGCCTTCGCGGGCTCGGCTGCGACAGGCTTCGGCGCCTCGATCTTGACGGTGAGCGGCGCCGCGGCGCTCGCGGCCGGCTCCACCGCCGCGTCTGCCGGAGAAGCGGGGCTGCGATGGGTGTCGTCGCGGCTGGCGGCTGCGAGGGCATCCTTGAGTGAGCCGAGGAAGCGGCCCGGCTTTACGCCCTGTTGAGACATCGTGTCCTCCGTTTCGCCTTGGCGTTCTTCTGACATGGAAATCTCCAGTGCCGGCGCGAGCTAAGCCTTCCCGAGCCTGCGCTAGACGGGCTGGGAATCGAACTTCAGTTTCACTTCGCCAATGCCGATGACGTCGCCCGCCGTCAGCCGGCCTTCGGCGACACGGCTACCGTTGACGAGCACACCGTTGCCCTCGTCACCGGAAAGATCGGTGATGAGGACGCTGCCGTCCGTCGTACGCCGCACCACCGCGTGATAGCGGTGCACGGTTTTCTCCTGCAGGCAGATGTCGTTGTCGGCCTCCCGGCCGATGCGAAGCAGGGCGCGCCCCACCACGTGCCGTTCGCCGGTGGCCGTTTCCACCCAGGCTTCGGTCGGCCACACGGCAAGCTCGGTGCGCGCGGTGACGGAGCGCCGCTCGGCACACGGACGCAGCGAAGGTCGCGAGATGCGAACCGTTGATTCGGGTGAGTGTCGCTGGCGGCGGAGCATCAGGCCCGCGACCGCGAGCGGCGGCAGCGCGAGAAGCGCAGCGAGAACGAGCATCAATGCCGGAGCGCTCGCATAGGTATCCGCGAGCCAGAGGTTGACATCTCCCCAAGCATCGGCGGCGGGAATGGCAATCGTCGGGACGAGGTCGGTTCTCACGGTGCGTCGCGGTTCGGCTGTAGGCGCTGCTGCAACATCTGAAACGTTGCGACCGTCGCAATCGTCAGCGTCCGATGTGGCGACCGCGCCAGTCCCATGGTCTTAGCCTCGCTTCAAATCAAAGTGCAGCCTCGGGCCGCATGAGGGCGAGAACATGGCATTCGCACCCTCTGCTCAGATTTGTTCGCAGCTTCTTCATGCTCAAGCCAGCGCCACATTTGGCGGACATAAGTGTGTCGAAGGCGGTACGTCAAATTGACGAGCGGCGCATCCCATTGCATTGAGCCGATGCACCGACGCCACGGGGAGCTATGACGAATCTTATCGCGCTGCCAAGCGGGACAGAGCTGGTTGGCGATTATCGCATCGAGCGCGTGCTGGGTGCGGGCGGGTTCGGTGTGACCTACCTCGCCGATGAGATCGCACTCGCCCGCATGGTGACGATCAAGGAGTATTTTCCAAGCGACATCGCCGCGCGCGACGGCGGCATCGATGCCGTGCCGCGCTCGCAGGACTGCGCCGGCGATTACCGCTGGGGGCTCGACCGCTTCATCGAGGAAGCGCAGACGCTCGCCAAGTTCGATCACCCGAACATCGTCCGCGTGTATCGCTACTTCCGCGCGAACAAGACCGGCTACATGGTGCTCCACTTCGAGGAGGGCCAGAGCCTCAAGGCGTGGCTGAAGTCGCTCGGGCGCGCCCCCCGGCAGAAAGAGCTCGACGCGATCCTCGGCCCGCTGCTCGATGCCCTGGAGCTGATTCACAAGTCGGATTTTCTCCACCGCGACATCGCGCCGGACAACATCATCATCCGCAAGGCGGGCGATCCGGTCCTCATCGATTTCGGCTCGGCGCGCGGCGAGATCGCCTCCCACACCAAGACCGTCTCCGCGCTCGTAAAGCCGGGCTACAGCCCCTACGAGCAGTATGCCGAGACGAGCCACAAGCAGGGCCCGTGGACCGACATCTACGCCCTTGCAGGCACGCTCTATCACGCCATCACCGGCAAACGCCCGCCCGATGCGCCCTCGCGCATGGTCAAGGATGACCTGGTCCCCGCGCGCGAGGCCGCGCTCAGCTCCTACCGCGTCGGCTTCCTCAAGGCGATCGACAAGGCGCTGACGCTCGCCGTCGAAGGCCGCCCGCAGTCGATCGCGGCATGGCGCAACGATCTGCTGGCGCCCGACCCGGTGCGCACCAGCTGGCTGAGCCGCACGGGCGGTCGCGCGAAGAACCGCAAGAAGGACGCTCCGGCGGAGCCCGCCGCGGAAGCGCGAGAGACCAACCCCGGTTCGAAGCCGGCGCCAAAGCCCGCCGCAGCCGAAGCTCCCGTTGCGGCGGCCGCGCCCGCGCCGACCGTGGCCATGGCGGCCACCGTGCCGCTGCCCGCGGCATCCTCTCCGCCTCCACCGGACGCGCCCGGTCCGAAAGGTGGCCTTCTCGATTTCCTCGAGGGGTTGCGCAAGAAGCCGCCGGAAAGCGATGGATCGGCCGCAAAGCCGACGCCCGCAAAGGCCTCCGCGCCCGCTCCTGCGCCCACCGTGAAGATCGAAACGCCGCCAGCGCCCGCGCCGGCCGTCAAGCCTGCGCCGGCCGCCAGGGCCGTGCCCGCACCCAAAAAGAAATCGGAATCGAAAAAGCCGATCCCCAAGGAGCGCGCGCTCGTCGTCGTGAAGGCGCCGGCCCGCCCCCGCCCGCGGCGCCTCAAGGGCAGCCGCCCGAGCCTGCTGCCCATCGTCTTCAAGCTGCTCGTCGGTGTGGGTGTCGCCAGTGCCGCCGTCGCCATGCAGGACCGCTTCCCGCAGTTCGAAAGCCGGGGCTCGGCGGTGACGACCGGCATCACCACGGGCGCGACGACACCCGCGACCACGGAATCCATCGACCCTGCGAGCCCGTCCGCGCCCGCCCTCGTAACGCCCATCGCCGAGATCGAGGCCCACCGCGGATCGATTTCCGGTGCGGTCTACACGGCCGACGGCCGGCGCATCCTCACCACCGGCGCCGACGGCACCATGAAGCTGTGGGACGCCGCCTACCGCACCCTCGTGCGCACCATCGAGCTCGACGACGGCCCCGCAACCGCCCTGGCCCTCAGCGGCTCGCGTGCCCTGACCGGCCATGCCAACGGCAAGGTCGTGATGTGGGACATCGACCGCGCGGAAAAGCTCATCACCGTGCAGCGTAACGAGGCGAACATCTGGGCCGTTGCCTTCACCGGCGATCCCGACCGCTTCGCCGCCGCCAGCCACGACTGGAAGATCACGCTCTGGGATGCGCGCCAGTCATCGGCGCCGCTGCATGTGCTGGAAGGCCATGAGAACGCCGTGCAGTCCCTCGCCTATGCGCCGCAGCAGTTGCAGCTGGCCTCGGGAGGCGCGGATAAAACCGTGCGCCTCTGGAACCTCGACACCCTGACGCTGAAGCGCGCCTACCGCGGCCCGCGCGACTTCATCACGTCGGTCGAGTTCTCGCGCAGCGGCAAGCTGCTCGCCGCCGGTGCGCTCGATGGGCGGATACAAATCTGGTCGGTGATGTCCTCCCGGCGCCTGCGGACGCTCACCGGCCACCGGGGGCGCGTCGCCGATCTCGCCTTCTCCCCCTCGGGAGACGAGCTCGCCTCCGCGGGCGAGGATGGCACGGTGCGCCTCTGGGATCTGAAGCGCGGACGCATCCTGCGCGCTTTGACCGGCCACGTCGGCGGTGCGACCGCTGTCGCGTTCTCACCCGACGGGCGGCACCTGGCCTCCGCGGGCGTCGACGGCAGGGTGCGCCTGTGGTCTCTGCCCCTCGGCACCGTCGCACAGGAATAGCTGCGCCATTTCTTGACGTTATGGCCTCGTTCCCGGTGCGGAGCTTTCCGCCTCTGTGCACAGCTTGTCACGGGAGACGGCCCGTCGCATCGGCTTTTCTCGACGTGAGGGCCGAAGCGCGGCACAATACGCCCGCCTCAGACACAAGAACGCAAAGCGGGTGCCATGGACCTAGATGCTGTTCTGCTGGCACGTATCCAGTTTGCCTTCACGATCTCGTTCCACATCATATTCCCGAGCTTCACGATCGGGCTTGCCGCGTTCATCGCAACGCTGCTGGTGCGATGGCGGCTGACCGGCCGCGAGCACTTGCGGCGGCTCGCCCGATTCTGGACGAAGATATTCGCCGTGTCGTTCGCCATGGGCGTCGTCTCGGGCATCGTGCTCTCCTACCAGATCGGCACCAACTGGAGTAACTTCTCCGTTGTGGTCGGCAACGTGCTGGGGCCGTTGCTCGGCTATGAGGTGCTCACGGCGTTCTTCCTCGAGGCGACCTTCCTCGGCATCCTGCTGTTCGGCTGGAACCGGGTGCCGCCGAACATTCACGTGCTCGCCGCGATCCTGGTGGCGGTCGGCACGTCGCTCTCCGCCTTCTGGATCCTGTCGGCCAACAGCTGGATGCAGACGCCCGCCGGCCACGAGGTACGCAACGGCATCGCCTATCCCGTCGACTGGCTGGCCGTGATCTTCAACCCGAGCTTCCCCTATCGCTTCGCGCATATGTTCACCGCGGCCTATCTCACCACCTCGCTCGTGGTGCTGGCCGTCGGCGCCCGCTACCTCATGAAGGGCCGCTTCCCCGAGGAAGCGAAGACGATGCTTCACATGGGCCTCGGCATGGTGGCGATCCTCGCCCCGCTGCAGGTGCTCATCGGTGATCAGCACGGTCTCAACACCCTCGAGCACCAGCCCGCGAAGATAGCCGCCATCGAAAGCCATTGGGACGGCTCCAAACCCGGTGCGCTCGTCCTGTTCGCCATTCCGAACGAGAAGGAAGAGCGCAACAGCTTCGAGATTGCCATCCCCGGCGCTGCCAGCCTCATCCTCAAGCACAGCACGGACGGGCTGTTCCCAGGCCTGAAGGAGTTTGCACCCCAAGATCGCCCACCGGTGTTTCCCGTCTTCCTCTCCTTCCGGGTGATGGTCGGCATGGGTGTGCTGATGCTCGCCCTGGGCTTCACCGGCGCGTGGCTGTGGTTCCGTGGCACCCTGTTCCAGACGCGCTGGTATCTCAACCTCGCGCAATACGCCTGGCCGCTGGGCTTCATCGCCATTTTGGCCGGCTGGTACACGACCGAGGTGGGGCGCCAGCCCTGGATCGCGCAAGGCATCCTGCGTACGGCTGATGCCGTATCGCCCGTCTCCTTCGGGGCCGTGCTGACGACGCTGATCCTCTTCATCATCGTCTACGGCATCGTGTTCGCGACGGGCATCTACTACATCAACCGGCTGATCGAATACGGGCCGCGGGGCACCGCTGCTGAAACGGCCGAGGGCTTGCCGTCCCGCCCGCTCACCGCGGCGGAGAAGGCGGCGCACGACGCCATCGAGGGGGCCTGAACCATGGATGCGATCCACTATTGGCTCCCCGTGCTGTGGGCTGCGATCATCGGCGCCGCCGTCGCGCTCTACGTCATTCTCGACGGCTTCGATCTGGGCCTCGGCATCCTCTTCCCGTTCACGCCCGAGGAGGAGCGCCGCGACGTGATGATGAATTCCGTCGCGCCGTTCTGGGATGGCAACGAGACGTGGCTCGTGCTCGGCGGCGGTGGCCTGTTCGTCGCTTTTCCGCTCGCCTACGCGGTGATCATGCCGGCGCTCTATCTGCCGATCATCATCATGCTGCTGGGGCTCATCTTCCGCGGCGTCGCCTTCGAGTTCCGCTGGACGGCAAAACCCAATCACGAGTTTTGGGACAAAGCCTTCGCCTATGGCTCGATCACCGCGGCATTTATGCAGGGCGTCGTGCTGGGCGGCTATCTGCAGGGCATCAATGTGCAGAATAACGCCTTTGCCGGCGGCACGTTCGACTGGTTCGCCCCATTCCCGCTTTTCACCGGCGCCGCGCTCGTCGTCGGCTATGCCCTGCTCGGCACCACGTGGCTGGTGATGAAGACCGAAGGCGAGCTTGCCGTGAACGCGCGCCGCTGGTCGAAATATCTGCTGCTGGCGGTTCTCGTCATCATGGCCATCGTGAGCCTCTGGACGCCGCTCCTGTTCGAGCGCATCGCTGAGCGCTGGTTCACCTGGCCGAACCTTCTTTATCTGTCGCCCGTGCCGCTCCTCACGGCGCTCGCGGCATTCGCCTGCTGGTATGGCCTCAACAGCGGACGCGAGGTGCTGCCGTTCGTGTCGGCGGTGTCGCTGTTCCTTCTGGGCTTCCTCGGATTGGCGATTTCCAACGTGCCCTATCTCGTGCCCCCGACGCTCACGTTCTGGGATACGGCTGCGGTGCCGGAATCGCAGATCTTCATGCTTATCGGTGTGCTCGTCATGCTGCCGATGATCATCGGCTACACCGTATACGTCTACTGGACGTTCCGCGGGAAAGTGCGCGAGGGCGAAGGCTACCATTGAGCCTTGCGGGGGAGCTGGCGGGCCACAGGTCCGCTATCATCTCGCTGCAAGTTTCGATGACGACGGGTGGTTCGGCGCCTTCGGTGGCGACGGCGTAGACGTCGTCTCCCATCCAACACCATGTATCGGAGACTGCATGTTCCGCTGGCGCAGACGCAACGATGGATTCGAATGGCGCGAATACGTGCGCACGACGATCCTCGTGCGCCGCAAGCAGCGGCGTGATCGCATCGGGGAAGCCGGCAAAGCCGCTGTCCGCAACGTCAAAGAGGCCGGTCAGCGCGGTGCGGCAGTCGGCGCCGAAAAGGCGATGGCCGTCGGCCGGGCCGCGGCCAGCGCCGGCCAGCACGGGGCGATGATGGGCGCGGTGGGCGCCAAGGCCGTTGGCAAGGGGGCAGCGAGCCTCGGTCAGCGCAGCGCCATGATGGGCGTTGCAGGTCTGCGCGCAGCGGGCCAGCACGCGTTGCATTACGGCCGTGAAGGCAGCCGTCTCGGCGTCGCGGGGCTTTCGGCAGCTTGGACGAAGCTCCGCGCCGCGATGCCTGTTGCTGCCGAGTATGTCCGCCGCTCCGGTGCCGCGCTCCTCTCCGCCATGGCTTACACCGGTGCCACGCTGCGCGTGCTCGGCGCGCTTATAGGCGATTACCTCGGCCCGCCCCTTGCGCCGCTCGCCGCCTTCTTGCGCCGCCCGAACGTGCGCCCGCTGGTGTTCCTCGTGGGCGCCGTCGCCCTCGCCGGCGGCATCATCCGCGCGCACGCCAATGGCTTCGTTACCGATACGTGGATCGCACTCGCGATCGGAGCGGTCACGCTCGCTGCGCTGGTGCTGGCACATCTTGCGGCAGAAGTTCCCCCCTGGTTGTCGGCTCCGTTCACCCGCTTGGCGAAGGCCGGAAAGCTTCCCGACAATTTCTTCGCCCGGCCGCCGGTGCAGATGGGCGCAGCGGCCCTCGCCGCGCTGTTGGTGATGGGCGGCGCCTATACGGCCTGGGGCCCCAGCTCCGACGAGGCGCAGATCACCACGGCCTCCACCGGCAAATCGCGCCGCGCGTCCTCGCGCCGCTCCACCCGCGGCGAGATCACCGGCCGCGCGACGGCAGTGACCGGCGATGTGCTGCGTGTTGGCTCCACGCTCATTCGGCTCGAAGGCATCGAAGCGCCCGAGCCGGGCCAGCTCTGTCTCACCGCCAGCCGCCGCGAATGGCTGTGCGGCCGTACTGCGCGCCAGGCATTGACCGGCCTCCTGCGTGGCCGCGTTGCGTGCAAGATATCGGGGGATACCGCCGGGTTTTCGCGCGGCACCTGCCATGTCGGCGAGGTTGACATAGCCGCCAAGCTCGTTCGTGACGGCCACGTCTTCGCTCGCACGGGGTTGCTCTCCTCCTACGGTGGTCTCGAGGATGAAGCCCGCGAGGCAAAGCTCGGGCTGTGGGCCGGAGAGGCGCTGCGCCCGGCGGATTACCGCGCCCACAAATGGGAAGAGGCCAAGCAGGCCGCACCCGAAGGCTGCCCGATCAAGGGCAATGTGCGCGGCGGACGGCGCGTTTATGTGGTGCCGTGGTCGCGGAACTACGAGCGCGTGAAAGTCGTCCGCAGCCGCGGCGAACGCTGGTTCTGCTCCGAGGAAGAAGCGCGCGAAGCCGGCTTCCAGCCCAACGAGCAATCCTGAGCGGCTCTCTTCGAAGGAATAGCGCTGAAGCGTTGCGCCAAAAGGAAAGCCCGCGCTCCGGGGGAAGAGCGCGGGCTGCGATGCGTGACGCCGCTTAGGGGGGACAGGTGGGAGGGCGCCACGTTCGATAGCCAGTGAATACCATTGCCGGCCAATTTGCAATTGGAATTCCGATTGCGTTTCCTGCAAGAGTTAAAAAACGACTTACAAAAGGGTAATGTTTTAAGCGGCTCTGAATTTATACTTCGAACCGATACTTTCTGAAGAGCATGCAAGGCCGTATTCTGGGCTTCGCGATCATATCGCGGTCAATCCGTCGCACGAATGCTGCCCCGATAGCATAAGGGTGGGTGTGCCGCTGCCCGAGCCGCTTCAAGGATCCCCGGACGTCGCTGGCGCCATAGCATCCGAAACCTCAGCGCCAGGAAATATCGACGGGCGACAGGCGCAACATGCCGGGATCTTCCGGCAGACGGCGGTGGGCGGCTGTCACCAAAACGCCGGCGAGCAGGATATCGGCGCCGTTCCGCAGGCCCATCCGCTTGTCCTCGACAACGAGTGCGCCGTCGATCCAAAGCCGCGCCGTGCCGTTGCTCTGCCCCGGCTCGTTCAGCGTGACCTCCTGATCGACCTTAATCCAGCGGCCTGTCGGCAGCGGCGAGGTTTGGCCGAACATGTGGCGGATCTCGCCGCTCTCGGCCGTCGTACCGATGAGCGGCTTGCCCGCGCCGTCCCACTGCGGTGACACGGTGATCTTCACCTCGGACGGCTGCGTCGCGTTGCTTCCGAATACCCCCGGCAGCGTCCCGCCGCCGGAGAACTGGAATTTCTCCGGAAACCACACGCTGTAGCTGACGCAAGCGGACGCAGAGCCCTTCACGCCCGGCGGCGCCCAGCGAAACTCGATGCCGTTGCGTGCCGTGTCGCCGGGGTCGGCGCCGGCCGGCAGCTTGCGCAGCTTCACCTCCAGCACTTCGGCCGCGGGCCCATCCGCTACGGAAACGACCGACGCATTGTCGATGACGCCGAAATCGCGCGCTCCCGCGCGGGCCTGCAGCTCGATCGGCGTGAGGGGCGTGCCATCGCCGGTATGCAGGGAGAAACGCGTCGCCGCTCCAAAGCGATCGGAGCACGGCAAAGTGGAATTGGTGTGGAACGCCGAGTAGGCGAAGTAGCCGACGAGGATGATGCCGACGAGCGCGGCGCCCGTATTGATCAGCAGGTTGAGCTGCTTGCCTTCCATGGCTCAACGATCCCCTTTGATCCGGCAGTGGCCGCCGGCATGGCGCCCTGCAGTATACCGATCTCGTTAAAATCCGCCCTTGTTGGCGGGGCCTCTCCAGTCTTGAGCGGGATTTGTCGGTACGCGCAGCTTTTGTTGGTGTCGCGACTGGGTTAAAAAGCATCATCTGAGCGTGTGTCCGTGCGCGTCTTCACCAACGAGGGGAGAAGGTCATGACGATCAGGCTGGCGCTGGCAGGCATGGTCCTGGCAGTGACGGGGATGGCTTCGACGCCGCAGGCCCTGGACGCGACGATCGCTCCCATGGGTAAGGCGCTGGAACGAAGCCGCGATGCCTCCCCGCTCGTTCACGTGCGGCAACAGCGGCGCAAGCGCTCCGTGCCAACCCGCGAGACGGCACCGGAAACCTCCGCCATCCCGCCCGGCCAGGCGAATAACGGTGAAGTCCTGTTCGGCGTGCAGGACGTCGGCTTCCTCGTCGACCGCGACGTCATCCGCGTGGGGCCGGAGATCGGCAAGTTCGATCGCATCCGCCTGCGGGTGCTGCGTAACGACATTGCCATCACCGACCTCAAAGCCGTGTTCGACGACGGCAAGACCGAGACTCTGCTCTCGGACGCCAAGATCGCCGCCGGCCGCAAGACCGATTGGATCCCCCTCGACCACAAAGGCTTTATCAAGGAGATCCAGCTCGTTTATCGCTCCAAGCCGAATTTCAGCGGCCAGGCGCGCGTGGAGGTGTTTGGCGAATACGAGAAGGGCTGGCTTGGCCCCAACGGCGAGGGCCGCAAATACAACGATGGCTGGGTGCTGCTCGGCACCGACACCGCCGGCAGCGTGGGGTTCGACCGCGTGAAAATTCCGGTCGGTGAGAACGAAGGTGGCTTCAGGCAGATCCGCGTCTCGGTGAAGGACCGCGACGTGACGATGACGAACCTCGCCGTGGTCTACAAGGACGGCGCCAAGGACGAGCTGCAGACGAACCGCACCAAGATCGCAGCCGATGAGGCGTTCGGTCCGGTGGACCTGAAGCAGAACGCCAGCATCAAGGAAATCGAGGCAACGTGGCGCTCCCGCGCCATCGCGACCTCGAAGCGCGAGCGCGCCTATGCCACCGTGCAGGTGTGGGGCAAACACTGATGCCTGCCGGACATCGCACCCCGCGACCGCCCAGATCGCGTAAAATTGTGGGGACGTGATTGGCGCTGAGGCGCACGCCGTTCAATGATCGGCTTACAAACCTCGCGACGACCGACCCATGGTCACAAAAAGAAGAGCCGGTGCCCTCGGGCCCGGCTCTTTTCGTTTCTGCTCACTCTATCGGGGAGCCGGCTGCATCAGCCGAAGGCCCCGAAGTGGTGGGAGATGCCCGTACCGATCTCCCGGATCAGCTCGTAGGCTTCCTCCATCGGCGCCAGAATTTCCGTCTCGATGCGGCCGTAATCGTCGATGCCATGCGGACGATAGGTCGCCGCCTCGGCATAGCGCTTATGATCGCCCGCCTCCTTGGAGCGGCGAGGGAACACCTGCCGCATCTCGGTGACGACCGCCGGCACGTCGAGCATCAGCGCCAGCTCGAAAAGCTGGCGGTGCGAAACATCGTTGTGCGGCGAGAAGCGCGGCATCTGCGCGGCCAGCACGAAGACGCGCATGATCAGCGCGAGGCGGATCGCATGGAGCAGGTCGAGCTCGAGACGGGCGTCGTCCGGGATCTTGCCGCCCTCGATGCCGATCTCCTCCAGGATCGCGTGCAGCTCGACGGCATCGAGCCGCAGGTGGTGCACGAGGCCGTTGATCTCGCCATTGCGGTCGTCGGAGAGCAACAGCGAGGCGAGCGAACGGAACGCCGGCTCGATGCTCGGCTCCCGGCCCCACGATGCACGCCAGGCCCAGAACCCCGGATCGAACACCATAGCGTTGGCACCCATGGCATTGAGGCTCGAAAGCTGCTTGCCGCGTGCGATCATCTCGATGAGCGGCCGCAGACGGCGCGACGTGCGCGACAGCTCGATGAAACGGTCGCGCTCCGACCCGACAGCGGCGCCGAGGCCCGAGACGACGTTCGCGGTATATCCGAACTGCTGCAGGATGGCGTTGTTGGGGATGGCGCGCATCCGCGACACCGCGCTGCGGTCGACGGCGCCGGTGGCGTCCATCTGCCGCTTCACCGGACGCGATCCCGTCTTGAAGAGGATGTTCGCGCCGAAGGCGCTCAGCACCGCGCGATAGCCGGGATGGGCGAACAGGTGCTCCTGGTAGTCGCGCAGGCGCCCGAGGAAATCGAGCCGCAGGTCGGCGTCATCGTAGAACGGATCCTCGGCCTCCGCCGGAACCTCGCCATCCATGATGACCGAAGCGAGCGCGCGCGTCGTCAGGCGGCGGTTGGCGAAGAACAGGTAGCCATCGCCGCCCTGGAAACTCGTCTCGTGCTTGATGGGAATGCCGTTGCGGGCAAAGTGGCGGCGCGCCTCGTCGGGGAAGAGGTAATGGAGGCGCGTATGCATGCTGCCGGGGTGCGCACCGCGGCCCATGGACTCGCCGTGCGTGGAGAAGATCAGCGTCTCGACGCCCTTCGCGTCGGAATAGTTGATCGCCTCGGCGATGCCGTGGTGCATGCGCTCGATGGCGAGCGTCGCAGCGATCTGGCCGACGAAGCGGCCGGCGTCGGAGAAGCCGGTCTGCAGCGACAGGCGGCCGCGACGGCGCACGTAGTCCGTGTAGGTCTTCTCCTCCAGCAGTCGCTCGACGATACGCGCGCCGGTTTCGAGACCCAGCGGCGTTTCGAACAGCGGCGAGACGTCGGTGATGTCGTCGACGCCGAACAGCGTGGCAAAGAAGATGGCGATCAGCACCGTCGCCGGCGATTCCGTCTCCGCGATGAGGAAGCGGACCGGCGTCTCGCGATCGACGTGCTTCTTGATCTGCGCGATGAGTGCGAACTGGCGGATGGCGGTGGCCGTTTCGAGATCGAGGGACTCGAAGTTCACCGTCTCCTTGCGCGCCTGCTCGATCATGCCGACGATGCGCGCCAGCGCCTGACTCTCCGACAGGTTGCGCGTCCACGGCTCGTGCACGAACGCGCGGAACGCGTTGTTGAGCTGCACGGCGTTGATGCGCACGTGGATGTGCGCGGTGCCAAGCCCCGTCGCTTCCATCAGTCCGGCGAGCACGGCAACCGAACGCTTGCCGTTACCCTCGGGGAGGGCATCGACGAGCGTGCGCAGCAGGCTGGTGATCGGCTCCACCGTGGTGATGTTGTAGCCGTCCTGGCGCGTGATGATGTTTGCCGCGTCGGCCAGCGGTGCGCCGTCGGTCATCACCCGCTCGAGGGCTTCGATCTGCTCGTCGACGGCAGCGATGGTGAGGTCGAGCTTCGCCGTGACCTGCCGGGAGAGCCGGTGGGCATCGCCATCGGCCGGCAGCTCGCCCTTGAGGCCCAGGAAACGCTCGCGGATGTCACCCAGCGAGGCGCGCTTTTCCTGAAGGCGCAGCATGAACGACTTGCGCCAGTCGATGTCGGTACGCCCGTCGAGATCGTAGCCCACCCAGCACGCGAAGGTAGCGAGCTTGGGATGGAGGCTGTAGGCCTTGTCACCGAAACGGTTCACCGCCGCGGAGAAGAAGCTGTCCAGCAGCTCGACATAGGCGTTGCGCAGGTTCTGGATGGCGTTCTGCGCGCGCCGGTGTTCGTAGGCGAGATCGATGTTGTCGTCCGGCCGGTGCGGTACCCCGATGCGCGTATTGGGGTCGACGTCGTCGGCAACGGCGATCTCGACGATGCGCTTCGACAGCTCGTCGGAGAGACCGAAGGTCGGGTGAGCGGTCAGCACGATGCCCGTGCGCGCGCGCTCCCAACGCTCCTTGAAGGCTTCGAAGTCGGTAGCGGCGGCGGCGCTTTCGACGAAGTCGGCAAATTCCTTGTAGGTGGTCGCGCGGTCGACGAAGCCGACGCGCTCGCGCAGATGAAGCGCGCGCTGAACGCACGCGCGATCCATGAGGCGCGTCGCCAGCGCTTTCAGCTCTTCGAAGCCGACGTCGCCGGATTCGAGGCGCCGCGAAAGATCGAAGGCGAGATTGACGATGGGGTTGAGCGCCGGTGTATCGGGAATCTGAGCACGCAGCGCGCGAAGCTCGTCACGGAGTTGGAACTCGTCGAGCTTACCAGAGGTCGTCGGCAACACGTTGTCCTGCATGCTTGTCTCCACGCTTGCGCAATACCGCCGGCGCGGTGTGCCGATCCGTGAAGATCTCGGAGGGGGTCGCCGGGGGAATGTGAGGCCCGCCCCTTAGCGGAGCGGGCCCCAAGCTCGTTACGCGACTTTCTGCATCTTGCTCAGCATAGCCGCAACTGTGGAGCCCATTTCCGACGGCGTCGGAGCGATGGAAACACCGCAGCTCTTCAGGATCTCTACCTTCTCCGGCGCCGATTCGCCGAACGCGGAGATGATCGCGCCGGCATGGCCCATACGGCGACCCTTCGGAGCCGAAAGGCCGGCGATGTAGGCAGCAACCGGCTTCTTCATGTTGTCGCGGGCGTACTGGCCGCCCTCGGCCTCCTGCGGTCCGCCGATCTCACCGATCATAAGCACGGCATCGGTTTCCGGATCGTTCTCGAAGTGCTCGAGGATGTCACGGAACGACGAGCCGTTGATCGGATCGCCGCCGATACCCACCGACGTCGAAACGCCGATGCCGAGTGCCTTCAGCTGGGCAGCGGCCTCGTAGCCGAGGGTGCCGGAGCGGCCGATGATGCCGACGCGTCCGGGCAGGTAGATATGGCCCGGCATGATGCCCAGCATCGCCTTGCCCGGCGAGATGGTGCCGGCGCAGTTCGGACCGGTGAGAACCATGCGGTTCTCTTTCTTGTACCGGCGCATGTAGCGCTTCACGCGGATCATATCCTGCGCCGGGATGCCGTCGGTGATGCAGACGCAGTATTTGATGCCGGCATCGGCGGCTTCCATGATCGCGTCGGCCGCAAACGGCGGCGGCACGAACACGATGGAAGCTTCCGCGCCGGTTTCCTGCGCGGCGCCCTTCATGGTGTTGAACACCGGACGGCCGAGGTGCGAGGTGCCGCCCTTGCCCGGGGTGACGCCGCCCACGACGTTGGTGCCGTAGTCGATCATCTCCTGAGCGTGGAAGGTGCCGATGCGCCCGGTGAAGCCCTGGATGAGGACCGGGGTATTCTCATTGATGAAAATGGCCATGTGCGATCCTCTCTACTAGGCGGCCTTGGCGGCGGCGACGGCTTTTTCAGCCGCCTCGGCCAGCGTTTCCGCGGTGATGACGGTGAGGCCGCTCTCGTCGAGAATGCGACGCCCCTCCTCCACGTTGGTGCCGGCAAGCCGAACCACGACGGGCAGCTTGATGTTGAGGTCGTTTACGGCGTCGACGACGCCCTTCGCAACCCAGTCGCAGCGGTTGATGCCGGCGAACACGTTGAGCAGCAGCGCCTTGACGTTCTTGTCTTTCAGCACGGCCTTGAACGACTTGGCAACGCGCTCCGGAGAGGCACCGCCGCCGATGTCGAGGAAGTTGGCAGGCTCGCCGCCGGCCAGCTTGATCATGTCCAGCGTGGCCATGGCGAGGCCGGCGCCGTTGACCACGCAGCCGATGTCGCCGTCGAGGCCGACATAGGCGAGACCGCGGTCGGAGGCATAGGTCTCACGCGGATCTTCCTGGCTCTTGTCGCGCAGCTCGGCGATGTGCGGGCGGCGGAACAGAGCGTTGTCGTCGAAGCTCATCTTGGCGTCGAGCGCGACGAGGTTCTTTTCCTTGGTGATCACCAGCGGGTTGATCTCGACCATGGTCGCGTCGAGATCACGGAACGCGCGGTAGCAGGCCATGATGGTCGGCACCAGCTTGTTGATGATTTCCGGATCGACGCCGAGGCCATAGGCCACTTCGCGAGCCTGGAACTGCTGCATGCCGACGGCGGGATCGACCGAAACGCGGATGATGGTGTCGGGCTGCTTGGCGGAGATTTCTTCGATCTCCATGCCGCCGGCAGCCGAGGCGACCACCATGATGCGCTCGGTGGCGCGATCCATGACCAGCGCCAGGTAGATCTCCTTGGCGATGTCCGTCGCTTCTTCGATGTAGAGGCGAGACACCAGCTTGCCCGCGGGGCCCGTCTGGTGCGTTGCCAGCTTCTTGCCGAGAAGGCCTTCGGCGGCCTTCTCGATCTCGGTATCGTTGGAGCAGACCTTGATGCCGCCGGCTTTGCCGCGGGCACCGGAGTGGATCTGCGCTTTCACGACCCACTTGCTGCCGCCGATCTCGGTGGCGCGGTAGGTGGCCTGCTCGGGGCTATAGGCGAGGCCGCCGCGTGCGATCGGCACGCCGAACTTCGAAAGAAGCTCTTTGGCCTGATACTCGTGGATGTCCATCTAGTTGATCCCTGGTCAGTCGATTGCTCAGGCGGCCTTGCGGGCAGCGGCGGAAGCTTTGATGGCGGCAGCCGTGGCGATGAGGTTCTTAGCCATCTTCTCGGATGCGGCGTCGATCATCTTGCCGTCGAGCGAAGCAGCGCCCTTGCCCTGAGCCTCGGCTTCCTTGAGAGCCTCGATGATGCGCTCGGCGCGCTTCACTTCCTGCTCCGTCGGCGAGAACACCTCGTTGGCGAGCTCGATCTGCGAAGGATGGATGGCCCACTTGCCTTCGATGCCGAGGGCGGCGGCGCGCTTGGCACCCGCGGTGTAGCCGGCCGGATCGGAGAAATCACCGAACGGACCGTCGATCGGACGCAGGCCGAAGGCGCGGCAGGCAACGGTCATGCGCGACAGAGCGAAGTGCCACTGGTCACCCGGATAGTCCGGGTTGAGACCGCCGATGACGACCGTGCGGGCCTTGTTGAAGGCGGCATAGTCGGCAACGCCGAAGTGCATCGCCTCGAGGCGGCTCGGAGCCGAGGCGATCGCCTCGACGTTGGCCATGCCGAGCGGCGTTTCGATCAGCGCTTCCATGCCGATCTTGTGCGGCAGACCCTTCGCCACTTCGATCTGGCTGACGAAGCTCTCGATCGCGTAGACGTCGGCTGGCGTGCCGACCTTGGGAATGAGGATGGTGTCGAGCTTGTGGCCGGCCTGCTCGACGATGTCGACGACGTCGCGGCAGCAGTAGTGGGTGTCGAGACCGTTGATGCGCACCGACACGGTCTTGCCCGCGCCGCGCCAGTCGAGATCGTTGAGAGCCTGGATGATGTTCTTGCGAGCCTGCTCCTTGTCCGGCGGCGCAACGGCATCTTCACAATCGAGGAATACGTAGTCGGCGGCGCTGGCGATGGCTTTCTCGATCATCGTCGGGTTGGAGCCCGGAACGGCGAGCTCGGAACGCTGCAGACGGGACTGACGGAGCGGATAGAGAGTGTAGCTCATATTAGGGTATTCCTCCTGGCGGCTTTTGCTTGACCGAATGCGATTTGCTTTTGGGCCGGAGCTTCGAGCGTAATCGCGGACCTACGAAAAACGAAGCGGCGCCAAAACGAGGGACGCCGCTCCAAGACGTTGAATCAATCCGCGTGGATCGGATTTTGCTGCACGCAATAGCAGTAACGGGATACGAAGCCGCGCATGCAAACGCCCGGCACATCGCCCGCGCGCAGCATGCCACATGCCGCAGCGGAAATGGCCGGTTTCGAGGTTGCAGGCATGGTGCGTTTCCCCAGTGTTGCCGTGCGCTGTTGTAATTCTTGCTTCGTCAGCATTGCACGCGTCGCCCCAAAGGCGCCGCGCTATGATCGGCTGCTTACGGCTTGGCCGAAAGCATCTAATTGCTCCGACGCCTGCGCAACACCCTATCGGGCAGCCGCTGGGCGCAGTCGGGTAGCGGATTGGCTGCGCGGGCGGGTAGCCGGTGCTACCCCCGTTGCACGACGCTGTGTTGTGAGCAATTTTCGCTGCCCTGCGCGCGTTTTCGACCGCGCCCGAAACCCGCAAAAAGCTTAGCGAATTGCATTCGCAGCGCAATGCGCAAAATCGCACGCGCATTGTGCAGTGCGGCAAATATCGAGCCGACTACCGTTGATCCATCGTCGTCTGCATGTACAGCGCAACGGCCATCGCGCGATTGGAAACGCCAAGTTTATCGTAGAGATTCTTGAGGTGATATTTGACGGTGTTGCGTGAGATTCCAATGCGTGAGGCGATCTGCATGTTGGTCCAGCCGTTCGCAAGTGCGGTAAGCAGTTCGCGCTCGCGAGACGTCAGCTCGGCGAATGGATCCGTCGTGAGCGCCTGCAGATCGACGTAAGGCAGCGACATGCGGCCGCGCGCAACGGCGGCGATCGCATCGACGAGCAATTCGGGCTCGTCGCTCTTGGAGATGAAGCCCCAGGCGCCGAGACGAACGGCCTGGCGCAGCACGTCTTTTCCAGGCTCCCCGGTATAGACGATGATGCGTGTCGGCGAATGCCGCCGTTTCAGCGCCGAGAGGATCTCGCCGCCCGTGATGTCGGACAGCGACCAGCCGATCACGCCGATGTCCGGTGCAAGCTGCTCCGCCGCGGCGAGAAATGCCGTGCCCGTCGGATGCGCATCCATCACCTCGAAACGGCCATCGCGCGCGATGAAGTCGCGCAGCCCCGAGCGCACGACCGGGCTCTTGTCCGCGATCATGACCCGAGGGCGAGCCTCGCCCGGCTTCGAATGTGCAACCACGTCTGCCATCGCCCTTTGTTAGCAATGAACCTAAAGGAAACAATCAAGATTGGCTGCGTGGTTGAGATTGCCGCTACACCCAAAGCTCTTTGGCGCGCAGCTACGCCCACATCGCTAATGCTCGGCGCCACCTTGGGCGTGCGCGGCATCGGCGCAGCTCTGGTGCTCCACCTCCACCGTTGCGTGCACAACGCCGAACGCCTGTTTGAGCCGCTGCTTGATGGCAGCTGCAACACTTTCCGGCGGTACGTCATTGCAGGTGAGCGCATGCAGCGTCATCACGTGGCGGTTCTCGCTCAGCGACCACGCGTGCACGTGGTGGATGGACTGCACGTTTGGGATGGTCGCCTCGAGATCCCGGCTCACCTCGCGCACGTCGATGGTGCTGGGCGCGCCCTGCAGGAGAATGTGCCCGGATTCCTTGGTGATCAGCCAGGCGCTCCGCAGGATCAGCAGCGTGATGACGATGGAGAGGATCGGATCGATCGGCGTCCAGCCCGTGTAGAGGATGACGACCGCTGCAGCGATCGCCGCCACCGATCCCAAGAGGTCTGCGATGACATGCAGGAGAGCTGCGCGCACGTTGAGATTGGCGCCGCCACCGGTGTGCAGCACCAGGAGCGTGACCGCATTCACGGCAAGGCCGATGGCGGCGATGAGCAGCATCGTTCCACCGAGCACTTCCACGGGGTGAAAAATGCGCTCGATCGCCTCGTAGCAGATCATCGCCGAGATGAAGAAGAGTGCGATGCCGTTGGCGAAAGCGGCCAGCACCTCGAAACGGACGAACCCGAACGTGCGCTTCCAGTCCGCCGGCCGCCGAGCAAAGCGCATCGCCATATAGGCGAGAATGAGCGCGGCGGAATCGGTGAGCATGTGGCCGGCGTCCGCCAGCAGTGCCAGCGAGCCCGAGAGGATGCCGCCAACGGCTTCGGCCAGCATGGTGAGCGTGGTGAGGCCGGCCGCGAACAGCAGCCGCCGCTCGTTGCGCGTCCCATCGGCCTGCGACAAGTCCGGTAGATGGCTGTGGCTGTGGCCGTGCGGTCCGTGACCGTGATGATGTCCCATGCGCCGCTCCTCGCCCGCACTCTATATCAACGCCCGCGCGGGGCAATTTGTCAGGCAGCAACAAGACTAAAGCTGGGGCATTAATGCGCCCCGCGGCCTCTGCGCAGCCCCGCCCCCGAATGGATGGCGGCCAGACGGCGCGGCCGAAACGGAGTGCAATTGTCCACCAGAACGCGTGACAGCCTGCGCGCTCTCGCTTCAGCGCTGAGAGCCAGCGGGAAGCCCGGGGGCACCAGCCATCCGCTGGCGGCCTTCGTGCTGGTGACGGCATCGATGGCGTTTCTCGTCGGGATCGCCGCGGCCGCGCGCAGTGCAGCGCTCACCGGCATGGACCCCTTGCAGGTGATGTTCTTCCGGAACTTCTTCTGCGTCGTCTGGATGCTGCCGCTGCTGGCCCGCCGCGGCTGGTCGCTGGTGCGTACCGATCAGCCGAAGCTCTATGGCTTCCGCGTCGCCGTCAGCTTCATTTCCATGCTGACGTACTTCCAGGCGCTGGCGCTGCTGCCCATCGCCGAGGTGACGGCGATAAGCTTCCTGTCGCCGCTCTTTGGCACGCTCTTCGCGATTTTTCTCCTGGGCGAGCATGTCGGCGTGCAGCGCTGGGGCGCGCTCGTCGCGGGGTTCATCGGCGCCATGATCATGCTGCGGCCGGGCGGGGGAGACTTCGGCTTCGGCCAGATCGCGGCGCTCGTTTCGGCCATGTCGATGGGGCTGATCGGCCCGCTCATCAAGCAGCTCACCGCGGCCGACGATGCCGATCGCATCGTTTTCATCACCAATCTGGTTTCAACGCCCGTTTCCCTGGTCCCGGCGCTGTTCGTATGGACGTGGCCGCCCCTGGAAGTCTGGCCGCTGCTGGCGCTGCTCGGGCTCTTTGCGGTGCTGGGGCATATGACGCTGGTACGCGGATTTGCCGTCACCGATGCTTCCCTGGCGATGACATATAATTTCAGCCGCCTGCCGTTCTCCGTGCTGGTGGGGTATCTGGTTTTCGGCGAGCTGATCGACGGCTGGACCTGGGTCGGCGCCGTCGTGATCTTCGTCGCTGCGGTTTTCATCACCCACCGCGAGGCAAAGCTCGCGCGCCGCCGTGCCGTCGCGCAGCTGCCGGGCTCGGATGCGGCCGAGGTGCCGCTGGCGTTGCGCAGCCCCTAGTGAAGGTTGCAAATTCACCTTCGCCGAAATTAACGGTGCGCGGCGATGCAGTGCGGCATTGGGGTTCACCACTCAGTCGAGACTTGCGCCCGGCGCTCGAACCGACAATATCGGCGCCGGGATTTTTTGCCTGTTCCGTTGGCGCGATACATCGGCGGGCTAAAAAAACGCCTTTGGGAGGAGCGAAACCGTGACGATCAAGTCGGACATTGAGATTGCCCGCGCAGCGACGATGAAGCCCATCGGCGAGGTGGGCGCCAAAGTGGGCATCCCGGCAGAGGCGCTCATTCCCTATGGAACCACCAAGGCAAAGGTCAGTGCCCAGTACATCGAGCAGCTGAAGGATGCCAAGGACGGCAAGCTGATCCTCGTCACCGCGATCAGCCCGACCCCGGCCGGCGAGGGCAAGACGACGACGACCGTGGGTCTCGGCGACGGCCTCAACCGCATCGGCAAGAAGGCGATGATGTGCCTGCGCGAGCCTTCGCTTGGGCCCTCGTTCGGCATGAAGGGCGGCGCGGCGGGCGGTGGCTACGCCCAGGTGGTGCCGATGGAGGACATCAACCTCCACTTCACCGGCGATTTTCACGCCATTACCTCGGCGCACAACCTGCTGTCGGCGCTGATCGACAATCACATCTACTGGGGCAACAGCCTCGGCTTCGACACCCGCCGCATCGCTTGGCGCCGCGTGCTCGACATGAACGACCGCGCGCTGCGGCAGATTACCAATTCGCTGGGTGGCGTTTCCAACGGCTTCCCGCGCACCGATGGCTTCGACATCACGGTCGCCTCGGAAGTGATGGCGATCCTCTGCCTGTCGCTCGACCTCAAGGATCTCGAGCGCCGCCTCGGCAACATCATCGTCGGCTACACGCGCGACAAGACGCCGATCCGCGCCCGTGAGCTGAAGGCTGAGGGCGCCATGACGGTGCTGCTCAAGGACGCGCTGATGCCGAACTTGGTGCAGACGCTGGAGAACAATCCCGCGTTCATCCACGGCGGCCCGTTCGCCAACATCGCCCACGGCTGCAACTCCGTGCTCGCCACCAAGACGGCGTTGAAGCTCGCGGACTACGTCGTCACCGAGGCAGGCTTCGGTGCCGACCTGGGCGCCGAGAAGTTCTTCGACATCAAGTGCCGCAAGGCCGGCCTGAAGCCCGATGCCGCCGTCGTCGTTGCCACCGTGCGCGCGCTCAAGATGCATGGCGGCGTCGCGAAGGATGCCCTCAAGAACGAGAACGTCCTGGCGGTCAACAAGGGCTGCGAGAACCTCAAGCGCCACCTGGAAAACATGGCGAAGTTCGGCGTGCCGGTGGCCGTGGCCATCAACCGCTTCATCACCGATACCGACGCGGAGATCGAAGAGGTGAAGAAGGTCGTCGAAAGCGTCGGCTCGCGCGCGTTCGTCTGCACCCACTGGGCCAACGGCGGCGCCGGCACCGAGGATCTCGCGCGCTACATGGTGTCGCTGATCGACGAAGGCCGCGCGGCATTCCGGCCGCTCTACCCTGAGGACATGCCGCTGCGCGACAAGGTCCGCACGATCGCGACCGAGATCTATCACGCCGCCGACATCGCCTGCGATGCATCGGTCGAAACCGCGTTCAAGGACCTCGAAGCCGGTGGCTTCGGCAACCTGCCCGTCTGCATGGCGAAGACGCAGTACTCGTTCTCGACCGATCCGAACAAGCGCGGTGCGCCGAGCGGACACATCGTGCCGATCCGCGAACTGCGTCTTTCCGCCGGCGCCGAGTTCGTGGTCGTCATCACCGGTGAGATCATGACGATGCCGGGCCTGCCGCGTGTACCGGCCGCAGAGGCGATCCGCCTCAACGCCGATGGCCAGATCGAGGGCCTCTTCTAACAGCGCACGCTCATCGAAGTGCCGCATCCAAGGCTGGCCGACAGGGGCAAACCCAGTTGGCCAGCCTTTTTCGTTTGCCGCGCTTCGAGGCAGCTGCTCACGAAACAGGCAGTGTTTTCAATACGATTTGGCGCCCGCCCGGCGTGGTTTGCAGGCAGAATACGTCTCGGCTTGGTGAGCGAGACGAACCCTTGCAGCAGGAACGGATAGCGATCAAAAGCCCGGTTGCGTCGAGGGCTTTCGATGAAATGAACGGCACCGGCGACGGCGTGCGCCCGCCCTATAATGCCGTATCGGAATGGCTGGGCACACAGCGGCTCGACGAGCTCAAGCAGAAGCTCGCCGAGGCCGAAACGATGTTCCGCCGTACGGGGATCACCTTCGCGGTCTACGGCGGCGATGACGCCTCCGAGCGGCTCATTCCCTTCGACATCATCCCCCGCATCATTTCCGCGGCCGAATGGCGCCGTCTCACGGCTGGCATCGAGCAGCGCGTGCGCGCGCTCAACGCGTTCATGTTCGACATTTACCACCGCCAGGAGATCATCAAGGCCGGCAAAATCCCCGAGGAGCTGATCGTCTGCAACGCGGCATTCGTGCCGGAGATGATGGGCGTCGACCCGCCCCTCGGCATCTATAGCCACATCATCGGCATCGATATCGTGCGCACCGGCGAGAACGACTTCTTCGTGCTGGAGGACAATACGCGCACGCCCTCGGGCGTTTCCTACATGCTCGAGAACCGCGAAACGATGATGCACATGTTCCCCGACCTGTTCGCGCGCAACCGCGTGGCGCCGGTCGAGAACTATCCGGAGAACCTGTTGAGGACGCTGGAGAGCGTCGCGCCGCGCGGGATGGACGCTGAGCCGACCATCGCCCTGCTGACGCCGGGACAATACAACAGCGCCTATTTCGAGCACTCGTTCCTCGCCGACCAGATGGGCGTGGAGCTGGTCGAGGGCCGCGATCTGGCGATCATCGACGGCTACCTGCAAATGAAGACGACGCAGGGCCTGCAGCGGCTCGACGTGATCTATCGCCGTATCGACGACGATTTTATCGACCCGCTGGTGTTCCGCCCCGATTCCATTCTGGGCGTTCCGGGCCTCTTCAATGCCTATCGCGCCGGCCGCGTCACCATCGTCAATGCGCCGGGCGGCGGCATCGCCGACGACAAGGCGATCTACAGCTACATCCCGGAGATCATAAGGTTCTACAGCGGTCGCGCGCCGATCCTGCAGAACGTGCCCACCTATAGTTGCCGCAGGCCGGACGACCTCAAATACGTATTGGAGCACTTGCCGGAGCTGGTGGTGAAGGAAGTGCACGGCTCGGGCGGCTACGGCATGCTCGTCGGGCCGACCGCCTCCAGCGCCGAGATCGAAGCGTTTCGCCGCAAGTTGACGGCGAACCCCGCAAACTACATCGCCCAGCCGACACTTGCGCTTTCCACCTGTCCGACGCTCGTCGCTGCCGGTGTGGCGCCGCGCCATCTCGATCTGCGCCCGTTTGTGCTGCTGGGCGATCAGGTGCGCATAACAGCCGGCGGACTGACGCGCGTTGCGATGCGCGCAGGCTCGCTGGTGGTCAATTCCAGCCAGGGTGGCGGCACGAAGGACACCTGGGTTCTGCAGGATTGAGCGGACAGCGAAGCGGCGGCAGCGAGCAAAAGGAGCAGCGTAGCGCGGAGATGCTGGGGCGAACGGCCAACGACCTTTACTGGCTCGCACGGTATGTGGAGAGAGCCGAGAACATGGCGCGGCTCATAGAGGTGGGCTACCGCATCGTGCTGCTGCCGCGCGATGCCGAAGGCACCCACGAGGAATGGCGCTCGACGCTCGCCAGCGCCGGTTGCGCACAGGGATACTTCGCCAGCCACGAGGCGCTGAGCACCCGCGACGTGATCAACTACCTGCTGTTCGACCTGTCCAACCCTTCGAGCGTCAAATCGTGCCTTGCCGCAGCGCGCCGTAACGGCCGCGCGCAGCGCACCTCGCTCACGCGCGACATGTGGGAGTGTCTCAATGCCGCCTGGATCGAGTTTTCGAACATCAATCCCAAGAGCGTGACCGCCGGAGAGCTGCCGCGCATTCTCGATTGGGTGCGCGCACGTTCCGCGCTCTACCGTGGTGCATTGCTTAACACCATCCTGCGCAACGACACGTTCTTCTTCAGCCAGCTCGGCACCTTCCTCGAGCGCGCCGACAACACCGCTCGTATTCTCGACGTGAAATATTATGTACTGCTGCCGCAAGTCGAGATGGTGGGCGGGGGCATCGATAGCGTGCAGTGGGGCGCTATTCTGCGCTCCGTCTCGGCGCACCGGAGCTACCGCTGGGTCTACAAGCAGAACTACAAGCCGTGGCGCATCGCGGAATATCTCATCCTCAACCAGGCGATGCCGCGCTCGCTGCGCGCCAGTTACGATCAGATCAATGTGGCGCTCGATGATCTCGCGGATCTCTACGGCACCCGATGGGATTGCCACGCGACGGCATCCTCGACACGCGGCCGCCTGGCCGGCGGCAACATCGACCGGATTTTCCAGTCCGGCCTGCACGAGTTCATCGGAGATTTCATCGCCCGCAACAACCGCCTCGGCAACGAGGTTGCGGACGCTTATCACTTCAACGGCTGAGGAGGTCTCGTCCGGTGCTCGTCGCCATTGGTCATGTGACGCGCTACAGATATTCGACACCCGCGCTCTACAGCATCCACACCCTGCGACTGACGCCGCCCTCGTTCGAGGGCCAACGCGTCGTGAGCTGGGGTGTGGAGATGCCCGCGATCGAGGCGGCCGTGTGCTTTCGCGATGCCTTCGGCAATGCCTCGCATCTCGTGGCCGTGCCCCAGCCGCACGCGGAGATCACGATCATCGCGCGCGGAACCGTCGAGACGCAGGACAACGCGGGTTTCGTCCGTGGCCTCACAGACGCTGCCCCGGTGCGCATCTACCGCCGCGAGACGCCGAAGACGGCTCCGGACGATACCATCCGCGCTCTCGTCGGCGAATTGGCCGCTGCGGATCCGATCGACCGCCTGCACGCGCTGATGCGGCTGATCGGCGAAAGGGTGCGCTACGAGGTCGGCGCCACCGATGCGCACACCAGCGCGGCGGATGCCTTGAAGGATGGGCGCGGCGTCTGTCAGGACCACGCCCATGTATTCATATGCGCCGCGCGCCTGATGGGCTTCCCGGCCCGATACGTGAGCGGCTACTTCGCCACCGGCGAGGCGCGCCCCTCCGAAGCGCAGCACGCCTGGGCGGAGGTTTTCATCGACGGCCTCGGCTGGCTCGGTTTCGATCCGGCCAACCAGCTATGCCCGACCGAGCGCTATGTCCGCCTCGCGTGCGGTTTGGACGCAGCCTCGGCGGCGCCAATCACGGGCAATCGTCGCGGCGGCCTCGATGAGGTCCTTGACGTTGCCGTGGAAGTCCAGCAGCAAGGCGGAGCCCAGCAGCAGTGACCGCAGGAGAGCTCGCGGCGGCGGCTTGGCTGACGGGAGCCGGCAAATGACCTACTGCGTCGCAATGTACCTGGACCGCGGCCTGGTGTTCGCGTCCGACACGCGCACCAATGCCGGCGTCGACAACATCAGCCAGTTTCGCAAGCTCAACTCCTGGTGCAAGCCCGGTGACCGCGTACTCGTGTTGCTGGCCGCCGGCAACCTGTCGATCACGCAATCGGTCATCAGTCTGCTCAACGAGCAGCTCGCCGCCGGAGAAAGCGGTGACCCGGATACGGTGAACCTCTTCACGGTGCCGACCATGTATCGCGCGGCACGCCTCGTCGGGAACGCGGTGCGGAGCATCCGCGCCATCGACGGGCCGGCGCTGGAGATGACCAAGGCGGGTTTCGCCGCGTCCTTCATATTCGGCGGCCAGATCGGCACGGAACGGCCGCGGCTCTTTCAGATTTACCCGGAAGGCAACTTTATCGAGGCGACGGACGAAACGCCCTACCTGCAGATCGGCGAGCACAAGTACGGCAAGCCCATTTTAGATCGCGTAGCGCAGCCGAGCATGCGGCTCGGCGAGGCCGCCAAGCTGATACTCCTGAGCTTCGATTCCACGCTGCGCTCGAACCTGTCGGTGGGCATGCCGATCGACATCCTGCTCTACGAGCGCGACAGCCTGGAGATCCGGCGCGAGAAGCGGATCAATCAGGACGACAAATATTTCAAGCACCTGTCGAGCTCGTGGTCGGAGGCGCTGCGGAAAGCGGTGACCACCATCGACGAGTTCGAGGTCTGATCGTGCGCCGGCTCGCCACGGGACCATTACCCGGCGGTCGCGGTGCTTTGTGTGCCCGGCCCAGGCGCCGTCCGCTCGTCTGTGCCGACACTCGAGCCGGATGCGCGTAGCGTCGCGCGAACGGCCGGCGCGGCGCTGCCCGCGGCACCGGGCGCCAAGGTTGCGGCCGGCGCAATGAACGCTCGCAGCTTCTCCGCGCTCGCACCGGCGCTTTGAATATTGCGCCATTGGCCGAGCGCGATCTCGAGCGGCCCCAGCACCCGCGGCAGCAGAATGGCGGCGATGAGGATGCTGGCAGGTGTGCACATGTCGAGCATCACCAGATAGACGCCGAGGCCCAGCATCGACGATTGCAGCGCAGGTCGCAGAGCGCGCACCATTGCCGCCGCCAACATGACGGGACGGGCAGCGACGTCCTGCTCCTCCCGCAGCCGCCGGTGCACGGTGGTCCACGCCCGGGTCCGTGTGCCGGCGGATGCCGCGCTGAGCCCCCGATCGGCAAGCTGCGCCGCAAGTGTCCGCCGTTGAGCGTCGAGCCGTGCGGCACGCTCCGTCGGCCCCCGGCTGACGAGGGCCGCCGTGAGCAGGCATCCCGCGACCGTCAGCGCGGCGACGGCAGCCATGGCAGCGAACGCGGGGTGCAGCAGGTACAACGCGAGGAGATAGATGGGCAGAAAGGGAAGGTCGCAAAGTGCCGCTGCGGCTGGGCCCGTGAGGAACGCGCAAATGCCGTCGAGGTCGCGGACCGGCACCGGCCGAAGGCCGGCGACGGCGCCGTCGATGACGAGGCCGTCGATCGCCCGAGCCCGCAAAGCGAAGATGCGCTGGCGCGCGATATCCGCGACCGCCGCGAGCCCGTAGAGCAGTCCCATTGCGGCGGTGAGGCGTAACAGCTCCCCGGGGTCCCGCTGCGGTAGCGCTCGCGCGTAGACCAGCAGCATGTAGACCGGGCCCGCGAACGCGAGGAGGCTGAGAAGGGCGGTGCAGCCGAATGCCGCCGCCAACGGCCGCCGGCCAATGATCAGAACGACGGGGAGCGGATTTTTCTGTTGCACGCCAGCCGGTTAGAAATTTCGCACATGTGCTCGCCGACCCCGATAACGGGGCCGCACGCAGACATACATACGTTAACGAAATTCTACCATAGGTTGCAGGATGGCAGTCAAGTCCGTTCCGCTATGGCGGCGCCGCGCCGACAACCCCTGCCAAGAGCTGGCAAAATCTCGCCGCGCCCTCGCCCGCTCGCACCGCGCGTGTCATAGAAACGGGAGCTGCGGCCAAAGCCGGACACCGCCGAGAAGACCGCGGCCATGCGAAGGGGGGCAACGAATAGGATGGATCAGCCACAAACCCTTGCGGCTTATTTCGCCGGGTGGGCAGCCAATAGGCCGGCCCGGCTGGCCGTCGCTGCAACGATGGGTGCGCTGGCCTCGGCCGCCGTCGAGCTGTCCGAACTCCTCGCCCTCGGCGCGCTCGCCGGTCCCCTCGGCCGCCTCACCGGCCGCCGTGGCGACGTCGACGAGCAGAAGGAGATCGACCTCCTCGCCAACAACAAGATCGTCGACGTGCTCCGCGACGCGCCGGTCGCCGCCGTTGCCTCCGAGGAGATGGACGCGCCGCTGCTGCTCGACGCGAAGGCGCCGTTGCTGGTGGCGGTCGACCCCCTCGATGGCTCTTCGAACATCGATGCCAATGCGTCCATCGGGACGATTTTCACCGTGCTCCCCGCGCTGGAGCACAACGAAGACCCTTCGGCCTTTCTGCAGCGGGGCGTCAACCAGCTCGCCGGCGGCTTTTTCCTCTATGGTCCGCAGACGGTGCTCGTCTCGACGGTGGGCGCCGGAACGCAGGTGTTCACCCTCGACCGGCGCACCGGCACCTTCCTGCTCACGCATCCGAAGGTCGAGGTTCCGATGCGCACCAGCGAATACGCGGTGAACGATTCCAACACGCGCCATTGGGACGACCCCGTGCGCACCTACATCGAAGATTGCCGCCGCGGCAAGGAAGGGCCGCGCGGGCGCGATTTCAACATGCGCTGGACCGGCTCGCCCGTTGCCGACTTCTATCGCATCCTTTCGCGGGGCGGCATCTACCTCTACCCTGGCGACAGGCGGCGCGGCTTCCGCGATGGCCGTCTGCGGTTGATCTACGAGGCCAATCCGCTCGCGTGGGTGACGGAGCAGGCGGGAGGCGGCGCATCCACCGGCCGCGAGCGGCTGCTGGAAGTTAAACCCACATCGCTGCATCAGCGCGTCCCGCTCATCGCGGGCTCGCGCAAAGAGGTGGAGCACGTGGTGCGCCTGCACGACGGGTCGCAGATCCGCGGCGAGCGTTCGCCGCTGTTCAGCCGGCGCGGACTGCTGCGGTTCTAACTTGATAAATAATTATAAGGCAGTCTCCACACCGCCATGTCAGCCAAGCATCCCATAATCTCGGTCACAGGCTCCTCGGGTGCCGGCACAACCTCTGTGCGCCAGACCTTCGAGAACATTTTTCGCCGCGAGCACATCAGCGCCGCCTTCATCCAGGGCGATGCCTTCCACCGCTACGGGCGCGTGGAAATGGAGCAGGCCATCGTGGCCGAGCGCGCGCGCGGAAATATGCACTTCAGCCACTTCGGCGAGGAAGCCAATCTGCTGGCGGAGCTGGAGGAAGTGTTCCGCACCTACGGCGAGACCGGGCGCGGGCGCACGCGCCACTATATCCACGAGCAGCATGAGGCCGAGGTGCACGGCGCATCCGTGGGCACTTTCACCGAGTGGGAGGATTTTCCCCGCGGCACGGACCTCCTCTTCTATGAGGGCCTGCACGGCGCCGTCGTAACGCCGTCGGTCAACGTGGCGCAGCACGCCGATCTGAAGATCGGCGTCGTGCCGGTGATCAACCTCGAGTGGATTCAAAAGCTCATTCGCGACAAGTCACTGCGCGGCTACTCCCACGACGATGCGGTCGATGCCATTCTCACGCGCATCCCCGACTACGTGAACTATATCTGCCCGCAGTTCACCGAGACCGACATCAACTTCCAGCGCGTCCCGACCGTCGATACGTCGAACCCGTTCGTTGCCCGCTGGATCCCTACGCAGGACGAGTCGATGGTGGTCATTCGTTTCCGCGATCCGCGCGGCATCGATTTCCAGTATCTGCTGTCGATGATTCCGGGCAGCTTCATGTCGCGCGCGAACTCCATCGTCATTCCCGGTGCCAAGCTCGACCTCGCGATGCAGCTCATCCTCACGCCGCACATCCTGAAGCTCGTGGAGCGCCGGCGCCGGGCCTCCTGACCATGATGCCGCCCGGCGGGGCGCAAATGGCCGGCACCGCTATAGAATAGCTTTGCTGCGCAGATCGGATGCGCAGCACATCGAGAGATCCGTTGAGGAAATTACGCATGAGCCGTTCGGTGACCATCGCCCCCTCGATCCTTTCCGCCGACTTCAGCCGGCTCCGGGAGGAAGTCGCGACCGTCGAGGCAGCGGGCGCCGACTGGATCCATCTCGACGTGATGGATGGCCACTTCGTGCCGAATATCACGTTTGGCCCTCCCGTCATCAAAGCGCTGCGTCCCCATTCCGATAAGGTGTTCGACGTCCACCTGATGATCGCGCCCGTCGATCCGTTTATCGCCGCCTTCGCCGATGCGGGGGCCGACATCATCACCGTGCATCCCGAGGCAGGGCCGCATCTCGACCGCACGCTGCAAACGATCAAGTCGCTGGGTAAGAAGGCGGGCGTTGCGCTCAATCCTTCGACCCACGAGGACGCCATCGCCTACGTGCTCGACCGGATCGACCTCATCTTGCTGATGACCGTGAACCCCGGCTTCGGCGGCCAGAGTTTCATCCCAGCGGTCATCGAGAAGATCCGCCGCGTAAAGGCGATGATTGGCACGCGCCCGATCGACATCGAGATCGACGGCGGCGTGACGCCGGAAACGGCCGGCCTCGTCACGGCCGCAGGCGCGAACGTGCTCGTTGCGGGATCCGCGGTATTCAAGGGCGGAACGCGCGAAACCTACGCCGCAAACATCGACGCCATCCGCACAGCGGCCGATAGCGCGCGCACCAATCTGTAGGACGATCCCAGGGAAGAGGTCCCGCTTTATCCTCGGCGTCCGCCGCCGTGCCTATCCTCGCGCATCGGATTTGATCTTGCGAGGATCGCGTGGACGCGACACCCAATCTAAGCCTGCCATACATCATGGCGGCGCAATCCCAGAAGCACGTCACCCATAACGAGGCCATCCGCGCGCTCGATGCCATCGTGCAGCTGAGCGTGCTCGACCGCGGCCTATCAACGCCGCCCACGACGCCGGCGGATGGCGCGCGCTACATCATCGCCACGGGACCAACCGGCGCCTGGTCCAGCCATGCGGGAAAAATCGCGGCCTATCAGGACGGGGCTTGGATGTTCTACGCGCCGCAGGAGGGCTGGATCGCCTGGGTGGCCGACGAAAACATCGCCGTCGTATGGAGCGGCACGGCCTGGATCGCGCTCACCACCGGTGAAGGCGGCGGCGGAGGCGGCGAGGGTGGCGATGGCAGTTTCGACACCATTGGCATCAATGCGGACGCCAACGCCACCAACCGGCTCTCCGTAGCGGCCGACGCTACGCTCCTGAGCCACGATGGCGACGATCACCGCCTCAAGATCAACAAGGCGAGCACGGGCGATACGGCAAGCATCGTCTACCAGACGGGATTTTCCGGACGGGCCGAACTGGGCCTCGCGGGCGATGACGATTTCCATTTCAAGGTGAGCGGCGATGGTACGGCGTGGAAGGAAGCCATCGTCATCGACCGCACCACCGGTGCCGTGTCGTTTCCCAACACGAGCCTGGGCGGCGGGAGCGGCAATGGCCGTGACACGCTCACCGCCGCGCGCACCTATTATGTCCGCACGACGGGTAACGACAGCAACGACGGCCTCTCTACAGGCAGCGCCTTCGCGACCATTCAGAAGGCCATCGACACTGTTGCCGGCCTCGACCTTTCGGTCTTCGACGTGACGATTGCCGTTGGTGCTGGCACCTACACGGGGTTCAACAGGCTGAAGCGCCTCGCCGGTGCCGGCACGGTGACGATCCAGGGCGCCGGATCGAGCACGATCATTTCGGTGACGGGCAACAATTGTTTCTTTGGATCTGGCGTATCGCAGTGGGTATTGAGTGACATGCGTTTGACGACGACAACATCTGGCAACGCCATTTTTGTCGAGAATGCTGCAACTGTAGAAGCGAAGGGGATCGACTTCGGCCCTGTGCCTCCCGGCGGCTATCACATGCGCGCCGATGCCAACGCGCGCATCACGGCAATCGGCAACTACACCATCAGCGGCAGGGCGTCCGCGCACATGCTGGCGCTGTGGGGCGGCCACATAACGGTCGTGGGAAGAACGGTCACGTTGACGGGAACGCCGACGATCGACACCGCATTTGCGCAGGCCTCACGCCTGGGCAAGATCGAAGCGAACAGTAACAGTTACGTGGGCTCCGCAAGTGGCGCCCGGTATCTGTCGGACAACAACTCCGTGGTCTTCACCAACGGCGGCGGAGCAAACTACTTCCCCGGCAGCGCCAGCGGGTCGACGGGCTCCGGCGGCATCTACAGCTAAGCGAGGCGTACGGGCACGTCGCGACGTAGTGGTCGACGGCTCTGCCGATGGCGACGCTGGCAGTCGCCACCGGCACAATTCTTTTTTCGCGTGATCGTCGGCGCGATACGCCGCTAAGAATTGATCTTCCGGTCGGCCAAAGGATAGCCCGACGGAAACACCGCGACGCAGCGCATCTGCTGCGGGTAGTCCGAACTGTCGATACGGGGGATCGAGGCAACGTCGAAGTCGACATCGTTAGAGAAATTCGGACGGGGAGAATCGCGGAATTTACGGGCGCTCTTGAGGCACACCTTATTATGCCACCGGTCCACCCGGTAATGCTTCTGAATCGGGTTGCGGTCGTGGGTAGAGGATGCCGCCTTTTCGGCGATGCAATGAATCTCGTACCGCGAAAAGAGTTCCACCGATGAGCAGTCGTAACCGTCGCCGCTCGCGTGGACGACGTAAGGATTGTAATTGTAGATGATGAGATCGTGGGGACTGGGCGTAGGCAGCGGGAAGGTTTGCGCATCTGTTCCCGGGATCAGCGGCGTGCCGAGAGTGTTCGGGGAATTGGCGACGTAGGTCTTGCAGTCCGCGAACTCGTTGAGCGCATAGTAATCCATGAACCAGTCGGCGGAGTATTTCAGATACGCCGTGGGATGTGAATTGCCCTGCTCGAAGCTGTAAATGCGGCCATCGGGTTTCGCCAACAGCGTCATGTTCCGCAGCGCCGCCGCCGCATCGAAGATGTTGTCCAGGCAGCTGCCGTTATAGATGAAATCCGCGTAACCCAGATATTGCTCCGGGATCGTGCCCTGCATGTCGCAAACGACGTCTGCATTCTCGTAGGCGCTGACGTCGAGCGAAGCGACTTTCGCGTCCGTGAAGGCGGCGAAGAAAGATTCCTGCGTGATATATGGCAGTGCGCGGGAAACCCCGATGGTTTGCTCGTCAACTTGATATTGGATGTCGCGCTTCGGCACCCCCATCCGTTGCAGGAGGATGTCGGTTGTTTCCGCCGTGAGGCCGACGGACTGCCGGCCGATCGTCAGCACGGTTCCCGTGATCGGACGGTACTTGTGCTCATTCAAAATCATCGCAGCATTCAGAATACTAATTCCCACGCGCAAGTCCCCCCGGGCAGATCTGTTTGGCGGGCATCATAACGGCGTCAACGGCAATGAGATAGCCGCAGCGGATGCCGGAGAGTCTCGGGATACGATAGTTGTCAATCCGAGGTTGTGGTTGCCCGATTTTATTCGGCCGGCTGCAGGCGGATGCCTGCGTCGCGCGCGACGGGATGCGCGGGGCGCAGCAGATACTGACCGAGCTGCATGCCGGGCTTCTCCACGAGCAGGAAGCAAACCGCGCCCCAAGTGAGGATGCCGGGAAAGAACACGAGCGGCAGATACCACGAGGGTGCCTGCATCGTCCGCCCCCAGGCCTACAGTCGCGAACGACGGTAGGCAGGAAACGAGATCGGTCACACCCCGGATAGGTATGTTTTCAGAGGATTGATGTCACTGATCTACAGAGAAACGCAGCTGTCGCCCGTGGATGTGCGCGCGGCGTGCGCTGTCAGATCTTCCAGCCCGAGTGGATGGCCGCGACACCGCCCGTGAGATTGCGGTAGGTGACGCGCGCAAACCCCGCCGTGCGAATCATGTCCGCAAAACGTTCCTGGTTGGGGAACTTGCGGATGCTTTCCACGAGATAGCGGTAGGACGCAGCGTCCCCTGCAATCGACTGACCGAGACGCGGAATCACCTCGAAGGAATGGAAATCATAAAGCCGGTCGAGGATCGGCACCTGTACTTCGGAAAATTCCAGACACAGGAAGCGGCCACCGATTTTCAGCACCCGGAATGCTTCCGCGAGCGCACGGTCGATGTGCGTCACGTTACGGATGCCGAAGGCGATCGTATAGGCGTCGAACGAGCGGTCATCGAACGGCAGCGCCTCGGCATTGCCTTCGACGAACGCGATGCGGCCCTCGAGGCCCGCCTCCGCAACGCGCCGGCGTCCGACGGCGATCATCTCCGGGCTGATGTCGCACAGCACGGCCGTCGAGCCGGTGCCACTGTTCTGCGCATAGCGCATTGAGACATCGCCCGTGCCGCCCGCCACATCCAGCAGCCGGAAGGGCGTATCACCCCTTGGCGGATTGAGCTGCGCGATGAAGTCGTTCTTCCAGAGCCGGTGCAGGCCGCCCGACATCAGATCGTTCATCAGGTCGTAACGGTCGGCCACGCCGGCAAACACGCGGTTGACGAGGCCCTGACGCTCGTCGGGCTCGACGTTGCGGAAGCCGAAGGTCGTGGAGGTATCGGAAGAGGATGCATCGCTCATGGCCCGAGCATAGCTAAGCCGGCGGCCGCACGCTATGCTCCCCCCACTGCGGCCAATCATACGAAAAAAGCCCGATATGCCCGAGCTGCCCGAAGTCGAGATCGTGCGGCGTGGCCTGGAGCCTGCGCTCGTGGGCCGCGCGTTCGCCCGCGTGGAGCAACGCCGCCCGGATTTGCGCTTCCCTTTGCCGGAGAGCTTCCCGGCACGGCTGACCGGCCGCAAGGTCGAGCGGCTGGAGCGCCGCGGCAAATATCTGCTCGCGCACCTTTCGGACGGGCAGTTGCTGCTGATGCACCTCGGCATGACCGGATGCTTCACCGTGCACAAAAGCGGTAGCGAGCGCGGCGGCGCGAAGCCCGGCGTGCACGAGCACGTCGTGTTCCACATGCGCGGCGGACCGGTCGTCAGCTATGAGGATCCGCGCCGCTTCGGCTTCATGGTGCTCATCCCGCCCGGTGAGGAGGCAACGCATCCGCTGCTGCGCCGTCTCGGCGTCGAGCCGTTGGGGGAAGACCTCGACGCCGCTTACCTTGCGCGCCGCGCGCTGGGAAAGCGCACCGACCTCAAAGCGTTTCTCTCCGACCAGCGCATCATTGCCGGCCTCGGTAACATCTATGTTTGCGAGGCGCTCTACCGCGCGCGCCTATCGCCCACCCGCGGCGCGGCCACCATCGCCACCGCGAAGGGTAAGCCGAACGCGCGCGCCAAGGCGCTGGTGCGGGCGGTGCGAGAAGTTCTCGATGACGCGATTGGAGCGGGAGGCTCCTCGATGCGTGACTATCGCCACGCCGACGGCCAGATCGGCTCGTTTCAGCATCGCTTTTGCGTCTACGGCCGCGAGGGCAAGCCCTGTCTGCACAAAGGATGCGGCGGCACCGTTGAGCGCATCGTGCAAGGCGGCCGCTCGACCTTCTACTGCCCGCGCTGTCAACGCTGATACCCGTCAGCGTCATGCGGCTGTGGTCGTTACGCCGGTGCAGCCGATCTCGCCGCCAGCTTCCGGTAGGTGAGCAGCGAGACGATCGAAATCAGCGCTAAGACGATGCCGCCCGCAAGAAAGATGTGATTGGCTGCCCAATCATCCTTTTGCGTGTCGAGTGCACCCGATCCGATCAGGTAGGTGAGTGCGCCGATAACGAATGCCGCCTGCGCCAGCGTCATCGATGCGAGCATCCTGAGCCCACTGCGCGTTGGTTGCGCGCGGCGGTCGCCGAGCGCGTAGCGGGCGCAGAAATAGGCCAGCGCTGCAAACAGGATCATGCCGGCGCCGTACTGCCACCAGTGCCGCCACGATAGCGCGCTGAGGCCGTAGACCGCGAGCATCGCCGCAGCGCCCCAGCCGTAGGCGAGCGTTGCGAGCAGCGAATTGCTCCAGCCCCAGACCCGCCCCGCACTGTCGAGATCGGCGCGGGCGTCCCGCTGCAGCGGAAAATTTGTGCCGAGCAGGGCAACGATCGCCACCACGGCAAAAAAGCCGACCGCGAGCGCCAGCAGCGTCGGTGATCCTTGCGAGGCGGCAGAGACTGCGGCGGGAATGCTGGCGATGCCGGCGATCACGGCGGCAGCGAGCAGACGGTTCGCGTGTGTGCCGGACATGCGGTGATCCCTGGCCAGAGTTAGGAGACGCGCCGCGGTGCCGGTCCCCAGAGCGCGTAGGCGCTGATGAGCGCGAGCGCGGCGGCGCCGAAGAAGAAGATGGCGTTCGCGGCCCAGTCCGGCTCGGCTGGATTGCGCGGCATCTTGTTGTCGATGACCATGCCCGCCATGGCAATGACCATGCCGGCGAGCTGGCCGATGGTGAGGTAGCGGGCGATCTTCAGCAGCGTCTCGTCGGTGCGGCCTGCCGCCGCGTCCTTCGACATCATGGAGGCAAAGGCGAGGCACAGTGCCGCGACGCCGACGCCCGCCAGCACGTACTGCCACCACTCGTGCCAGCTCAGGACGAGTTGATAGGTGAAGAGCATGCTGAGGCCGGCCCAGGCCCAGACCAGCGCCATGCCGCCCGAGGTGGTGCTGGCGACAGCCGCCTCGCTGCCCCCCGCGCTCACCCGCCGCCAGCGGCCCAAAACCGCCAAAAGAGTGAAGATGAGGCAGACCGCGGCGGTGACTGCCATATGCATCTCTTGGCCCCACTGGGCCGCCCACGAGACGGCGGCCGTTCCAGCGCCCAGAGCAAAGATCCATAGCCAAAACGACATCACCCACCCCCTGAATATCCCGAAACCGGCCGTCGGGCGCCAAGAGAGCCCCGGGAAGACCTTTCTGGCAAGCCCGCGCATGGCTTAGCCTGCGAAGCACGCCGTTGACCCTACACTTTGCCGCGTCTATAGGATCGCCACTTGATGCCGCTCGTAGCCTCCCGCTCCGGGCGATTAGCGCGTTTTGGGACGAGCTGCCCGGATTAACAGCGCCCCGGCCGACATTGCATGCCGGAGCGATCGAGAGGAACGAGGACGAACTATATGGCCAATACCAAGTCGGCAAAGAAGGCGGCGCGCCAGGCGATCCGCCGCACGGAAGTGAACAAGGCCCGCACGTCCCGTGCGCGTACCGCCGTGCGCTCGGTCGAGGACGCGATCAAGTCGGGTGACAAGGACGCCGCCGCCAGCGCTCTGCGCACCGCTTCGCCCGTGCTCGCCCGCACGGCTCAGAAGGGCGTGCTCCACAAGAAGACCGCCAGCCGCAAGATTTCCCGCCTCACCGCGCGCGTGAAGGCGATGGCCAACTGAGGAGCGATGCCCCCTCTGTGGGGGCACTCCAACCCGCGCGTGCGCCGGCATCTGATCTGGCGCGCGCCTGCGATGAGCCGACACCAGCCGCGCCATAGCGCCGGCTGGGCAGGCAGGCATCGAGCCTCCAACGACCCAGCATCGAATTAGCGGACCGCAACGCATTCGCGACGCGAGACGTGCCGCGATCGAAGTTTGCGGCCGAACGCGCGCGCATGCGGAGCGCCCGGGTAGCCGCATCGCTGCGGTGCTGCCGGCAGACCACACAACCGACAATTCATCTGCGCGATGACGGGGACTCTCTCTCTCTCTCTCTCTCCGTGTGCCGACGTGCGCTTACGCTGTCGCAGCGTCGAACAAGGCCGCGCCGTCCGCGCCGATGCCGTGGCGCTTAAGCGCGTGCGCAACAGAGCGTAACGCAATGTGACGCGGCCTCTGTCTGCGCGCTATCGCACCGACATCGCATGCGCTTTGCGATGTCGGACGCGCCGGAATGCATCCGAGAACATGCGACAGCGCGCTGTCGGTTTGCGCACGCGGGGCGGCGAAAAGCGGTGCGGTATGTTCGCAACAGTTACGCTGCCTGATCCACTGCCGACGCACGAGTCGCAAACAGGGATAAGTGTCGGATTCATCGGCGCTTGCACGCAGCGCTGCTGTTTGCGAAGCGCGATTGCGCACTCCGCCGCGCACAAGTGGCACAAGTGGAAAATGACATTTGTGCGATGTAGGCGAGGACAAGTTTCCTCCGCTGTAGATGCGCGCGTGTGAGCCTTGCAAATCATGAACTTGCTCAGCTCGCTATCCACAGAAGCTGCATCGTATTCACAGGATTTCCACTGCTTCGGCACGCTCGCGTACGCCTCTGCAACTGCGCAACCGTACGCCCGATACGCTTGCTTAACGCACAGTTAAGAGCTACGGTTCTTGAGGTCGAGGCGCTTGGATTTATCCAGCGTTCCGGTGCCAATCACCGCCAGGTTTTGTACAGTACCGCGTCCCTGGTTTCATCGAAGCGTAAGTGCGTTGCTCACGTCCCTTTCTGGGCGCATGCTTGGGAGGTGAAAGAGCTGTTTCTAGTCACCGTTGGTTGTGTGAGCAGGCTGTCCTGAGTGCGCTTCGTTCGGCGCAGCCTGTGAGTGGAGGACGAAGGTGCAGTCGTTCGAAGTCGTCCACATCGAGGACGTGCCTGTGGAAGAGGCCTGGGCACACCTCGAGAAGGATGCAGGTTCAGTTCTGATCGACGTGCGGACGCGAGCAGAGTGGACGTTCGTGGGCCTCCCTGATCTCAGCGAGATCGGCAAGCGAGTGCTCACGGTTGAGTGGCAGACGTGTCCTGAAAGCAAGATCGATGCGGGCTTTCCGGAACGGCTGACAAAAGCGCTCGATGCGGCGGGCGCTGATAAAGACAGCGAGTTGTTCTTCATTTGCCGATCAGGCGCGCGCTCGCGCATGGCAGCCGAAGCCATGGCGAACGCAGGCTATCGACGATGCAGGAATGTGGCGGACGGCTTCGAGGGGCCTCTCGACGCCAACCGCCATCGAGGGCAGGTGGCCGGCTGGAAGGCGGCCGGTCTTGCTTGGGTGCAAGGTTAGGCACCCGTTTCGGAAGACCTGGATTTTGATCGATTGCGCACCCGCGGCGGCGGAGGGCGACGGGAGATCTTTGTCTGGGTGACTTTGAGGTGCAAGTCAAAAAGTTCGATAAGTGCGGGGGTTTACAACTATGCAGACGATTCAAAAGGCGGAAGTTTCCGTTGCGGGCGGCTATGCGGGCGCAGCTCAGGGCGGGATGGAAGAGCGTACGGCTGTAAATGCGGTCGCTCCTGCTGCACCGTCGACGACGGTCGTAGCCACGACGGGTACCGACGAGCCTCGGGGGCAGAAGGTGCGGGCCATGCTGCGCGCCCGGCTCGGCGACGATATCTTCACGAGCTGGTTCAATGCGCTCGACTTCGAGAGCTTCGACGGCGGCACGGTGAAGTTCTCCGTGCCGGTGAAGTTCCTGCGCACCTGGATTCAGTCGCACTATTCGGAAGATCTGCTCGCCTGCTGCCGTGCCGAGTTCAAGGGTGCGGAGAAGGTCGAGGTTGTGCTGCGCCAGCCGGGCAATGCGGCGGCGGCGCGTGCCGAGGCGGACGCCGCGGTGTCCGAGCCTGCACCCGGCGCACGTAGCAGTGCCCAGGCCGATGCCGGTCAGCGCGGTCCGATGTTCGTCGCCCCGGTCCCGGCGGCCGGACGTACGAGCGTCGGCGGCTTCGAGGGCTCGCCCCTCGATCCACGCTACACCTTCGACAGCTTCGTCGTGGGTGCTTCGAACCGCATGGCCCATGCCGGTGCCACGCAGGTTGCGGAGACGGCACTGGGCGACGTGCCCGGCTTCAATCCGCTTTACATCCACTCGGCGGTCGGTCTCGGCAAGACGCACCTTCTCCACGCCATTGCGTGGGAGGTGAAGCGCCGTTCCCCGAACGCGCAGGTGCTCTACCTCACGGCCGAGCGCTTCCGCTACCAGTTCGTGGAAGCTCTGCGCAGCCAGGACCCGCTGGCATTCAAGGAGAAGTTCCGCGGCATCAACGTGCTGCTGATCGACGATCTCGAGTTCATGCACGGCGAGCGCACCGAGCAGGAGTTCGACCACATCATCAACTCGCTGCTCGACGGCGGCCGTCAGGTGGTCGTGGCTTCGGCCCGCGCGCCCAACCATGTGGAGCGTCTCAACGAGCGCATGCGCTCGCGCCTCCAGCGTGGCCTCGTCACCGAGATCGGCACGCTCGACCACGACCTGCGCCTCAAGGTGCTCGAAAAGCGCCTTGCGGAAAAGCGCGCGATCGATCCTTCCTTCGCTCTCAGCCGCGAGATCCTGTCTCTACTGGCCGAGCGCCTGACGGAAAGCGGCCGCGAGCTGGAGGGTGCCATCACCCGCCTCTACGCCACGTGGCAGTACATGCGCACCTCGATAACGCCAGACGTCGCCGAGACGGTGATCCGCGATCTGGTGCAGGGGCTTGAGCCCCGCCGCATCAAGATCGAGGACATCCTGCGCATCATCTCGCGTCACTTCGGGGTGTCGAAGGGTGACCTGCTCTCGCAGCGCCGTCACCGCTCGGTCGTATGGCCGCGTCAGGTGGGTATGTATCTCGCCAAGCAGCTCACTGCCCGTTCGCTGCCCGAGATCGGCCGTCGCTTCGGCAATCGCGACCACACGACTGTGTTGCACGCAATCCGCAAGATCGAAGGCGAATTGGCCGGCAATCCACGTCTCAAGGAAGAGCTTGAGGAACTGAAGCGCCTCCTCAGCCATTGACGGTTGCCCGTCCAGATACGGCCCGCCGCGCAGGGGCGAGCGCGACGGGCCAAAGCGGGGAGGGGCGGCGTCACAAACGCCGCTCCTTTCGCCATGGCGGGCCCTTCCGAGCTACGATCCCGCTAAAGGCACTGGCATGGAGAGCCTGGCGACAGTCGGGCTCTTGATCACGACCGCCCTATCGGGGCATGTTGACCCGGGGCGAATCCTATAAACTTCCGGTCTCTGGCCCTGCCGGGCTATCCCCCTCCATGGGTCCGTTCTGCGGCCTCGATCGAGGTCTGCACGGCTCAGGCCGGCGGGCTGCTAAAGAATGCGCCGAGGATCCTTCCATGCGGCTAGTAATCGAACGTGGTGAACTGTTGCGGGCCCTTGGCCACGTGACCAGCGTCGTCGAGCGCCGCACCACAATTCCCATTCTCTCGAACGTGCTTTTGAAGGCGCGCGAAGGTGCGCTGGAATTCAAGGCGACCGACCTCGAGCGCGAGGTGATCGAGAGTGTTGGCGCGGACGTGCAGCAGCCGGGCGCGGTGACGGTGCCCGCGCATATGCTGCACGACATCGTCCGCAAGCTGCCCGACGGCAGCCAGGTCGACATCCGCCGCGACGCGGAGAAAGAACGCCTCACCCTCACCGCCGGCCAGGCGCGCTTCGCCCTGCAGACGCTCCCCGCCGAGGACTTCCCCGACATCGGCATCGGTGAGATGGGCCAGGAGTTCGAGCTGACCGCGCAGGATCTGAAGCGTCTCATCGACAAGACGCGCTTCGCCATCTCGACGGAGGAGACGCGGTACTATCTCAACGGTATCTATTTCCACACCGCGCAGTCCACCGAGGGCGCACGGCTACGCGCCGTCGCGACCGATGGGCATCGCCTGGCGCAGGTGGAGCTGCCGCTCCCGGCCGGTGCCGAGGGCATGCCGGGCGTCATCATCCCGCGCAAGACCGTGCACGAGCTCAATCGCCTCATCGAGGATAGCGCCGCCGCCGTGAAAGTTGCGGTGAGCCCCGCAAAGGTGCGCTTCGAGATCGGCACCGTAACGCTCACGTCCAAGCTCATCGACGGCACCTTCCCCGATTACGGCCGCGTCATTCCGCAGGCGAACGACAAGGAAATGACCGTCTCCAACGCCGAGTTCATGGGCGCCGTCGATCGCGTGTCGACCATCGCGTCCGAGCGCGGCCGCGCGGTGAAGCTCAACATCAAGCCCGATAAGCTGGTGCTGTCGGTCAACAATCCCGAGGGCGGCAGCGCCACCGAGGAGATTAGCGTCGAATATACGGCCCAGCCCCTGGAAATCGGCTTCAACGCCAAATATCTGCTCGATATCGCCGGACAGCTCGAAGGCGAGCGGGCCACGTTCAAGCTCGCCGATCCGGGCTCGCCCACCATGGTGAACGATCCGGGCGATGCATCGGCGCTGTATGTGCTGATGCCGATGCGCGTCTAGACGCGGGTCTCGCCCGCTGTGGCGATCGCGCCATTGCGTAGCAGCTAGGAACCGCAGACGTCGGCGTAATCTGAGGTTCGCGAGAAGTGGACGCTCGACCATGATCGCTTCGGACCCTATCAGTCCGAAGCGTGAATCATCGGTCTAATCAAAAGACCATGATCGGTTCGGACCCTATCAGTCCGGAGCGTGAATCATCGGTCTAATCAAAGGCTAGAGCCGCATCGCAATTCGAAGAAAAGCGATCGTGCTCTAGCGTGCCTCTGACGAGCGCTCGCGGAGCGGGATTGCGCACACGATCGGTCCGGTTCGGATCGTATTCCGGAGGAGCCCCATCGCGAAGCGAATGACATGTCCTCTGTAAACATCTGGGTCGAGCGGCTGACGCTCTCCAACTTCCGCAACTACGCACACGCGACGCTGGAGGCCGGCCCCGAGCCGCAGGTGCTCATCGGCGCCAACGGCGCGGGTAAGACGAACCTGCTCGAAGCGATCTCCCTGCTGGCGCCCGGCCAGGGCATGCGGCGCGTGCCCTATCCCGACCTGGCGCGGGGCGCTGGCGATGGCGGATGGGCTGTTGCTGCGCATACCCACACGCATACGGGGCCGGTCGACATCGGCACCGGGCTCCTCGCCGAGAATGCCAGCAGCGACCGTGTGGGGCGTCTCGTGCGCGTCAACGGCGAGCCGGCGAGCGCCGGCACCCTGGCGGACCTCGTCGAGGTCATGTGGGTGACGCCCGCAATGGACGGGCTGTTCACCGGCCCCGGCTCCGACCGCCGTCGCTTCCTCGACCGGCTGATCCTGTGCTTCGACCCGCGTTACCGCACCGGCGCCTCCCGTTTCGAGCGCGCCATGCAGCAGCGCAACCGCCTGCTGGCCGACGGCGTGCGCGATCCCTCCCGCTTCGAAGGGCTCGAGCTGCTGATGGCGGAGACGGGCGTTGCCATTGCAGCGGCCCGCGCCGAGGCCGTCGCAGGCCTCGCTGCCATCATGGCCGAGCGGGCGGTGCGCGATCCCCATTCGCCGTTTCCGCCCGCCAGCCTCGCGCTGGAAGGCGCGCTCGAAGCCGATCTGGAGCGCATGCCCGCGGTCGAGGTGGAGGATGCCTACGTGCAGCGGCTGCGCAACGGCCGCGAGCGCGACCGTGCCGCAGGGCGCACCCTCGATGGTCCGCACCGGGCCGACCTGCTCGTTGCGCACGCGCCGAAGGGCATGCCCGCGCGCCTCTGCTCCACCGGCGAGCAGAAGGCGCTGCTGATCGGTCTCATCCTCGCCCACGCCGAGCTTGTCGCGCGCCGGCGCGAAGGCGCGCCGATCCTGCTCCTCGACGAGGTAACCGCCCATCTCGATGTCGATCGCCGAGCGGCACTGTTCGGGGAAATCCTGCGTCTAGGCGCCCAGGCTTGGATGACCGGGACCGACGCCGACGCATTTTCCTGGCTGGCTGGAAGAGCCCGTTTCCGCCGGGTGGACGAGGGCGTTTTAGACACTTTTTCGAAGCCGGCGGAACAAGGTGCCGCAGCGTCTACTAACTAGCGGAAATTATTCCTATTTTTGTTATGTAAAGGGCGCCTGGAAAGGTGCTTTTCGCAGGCTTTCGTGCTATAGATGCATCGAGGCCGAACGACCCCTGGGACAATTCGAATCATGAGCGCTTTGCCCGCGAAAAAGACCACGGGCGCCGAAGAGTACGGCGCCGATTCCATCAGGATGCTGAAGGGCCTCGACGCCGTTCGCAAGCGCCCGGGCATGTACATCGGCGACACCGACGACGGGTCGGGCCTGCATCACATGATCTACGAGGTCGTCGACAACGCGGTCGACGAGGTCCTCGCCGGTCACGCGACCGCCTGCCTGGTGACGCTGCATCCCGACGGCTCGGCGTCCGTGCGCGACGATGGGCGCGGCATTCCCACCGGCATCAAGCAGGATGACGACCACGATCCGAAGCGTTCGGCGACGGAGATCGTGTTCACCGAGCTGCACGCCGGCGGCAAGTTCGACCAGAACGCCTACAAGGTTTCGGGCGGTCTGCACGGCGTCGGTGTCTCGGTGGTCAACGCGCTCTCCACTTGGCTCAAGGCGCGCGTCTGGCGTGAGGGCAAGGAGCACTTCATCGAGTTTCGCGACGGCGTACCGGTCGCACCGCTGCAGGTCGTGGGCGATGCCGGTGACGAGCGCGGTACGGAAGTAGCGTTCCTTCCGAGCCCGGAAACCTTCACCAAGACGGAATTCGATTTCAACACGCTGGAGCACCGCCTGCGGGAGCTCGCGTTCCTGAACTCCGGCGCCAAGATCGTGCTGACCGACGCGCGCCACGCCGACGTGAGGCGCGAGGAGATGCTCTACGACGGCGGTACGGCCGCGTTCGTGAAATATCTCGATCGCTCCAAGCAGCCGCTGATCGCTGAGCCGATCATGCTCACCGGCGAGCGCGAAAAGGTGATCGTCGAAGCCGCGCTGTGGTGGAACGACAGCTACCACGAGAATGTGCTGCTCTTCACCAACAACATCCCGCAGCGCGATGGCGGCACCCATCTCGCCGGTTTCCGCGCCGCGCTCACGCGCGTGATCAACAAGTACGCGGTCGACAGCGGCATCGCCAAGAAGGAGAAGGTCGATCTTTCCGGCGAGGATGCGCGCGAAGGCTTGACGTGCGTGCTCTCCGTGAAGGTGCCCGACCCGAAGTTCTCCAGCCAGACGAAGGACAAGCTCGTTTCCTCCGAGGTGAAGCCCGTTGTCGAGAGCATCGTCGGCGAGCAGCTTTCCCAGTGGTTCGAAGAGCACCCGAAGGAAGCCAAAGCGATCGTCGGCAAGATCGTCGAGGCGGCGCTCGCCCGCGAAGCTGCGCGCCGTGCGCGTGAGCTGACGCGGCGCAAAGGTGCGCTCGACAGCCTGCGTCTGCCCGGCGGTCTCGCCGAGTGCCAGGATCGCGACCCCGCCAACACGGAGATGTTTATCGTCGAGGGTGATTCCGCAGGTGGCTCCGCCAAGCAGGGCCGCAAGCGCGAGTTCCAGGCCGTGCTCCCGATCCGAGGTAAGATCCTCAACGTGGAGCGCGCGCGCATCGACAAGATGCTGTCGTCCGAGCAGGTGACGAACATCATCGGCGCGCTCGGCACCGGCATCCGCGACGACTTCGATCTTTCGAAGCTGCGCTATCACAAGATCATCATCATGACGGACGCCGACGTCGATGGCGCCCACATCCGCACGCTGCTGCTGACGTTCTTCTACCGGCAGATGCCCGAGCTGGTGGAGAAGGGCCACGTCTACATCGCCCAGCCCCCGCTCTATAAGGTCGCGCGCGGCAAGTCCGAGACCTACCTCAAGGACCAGCGCGCGCTCGAGGACTACCTCATCGAATCCGGTCTGGAAGAGACTGTGCTCGTGACCGGAAATGGCGAGCGTGCCGGCCGCGATCTTCGCGCCATCGTCGATCAGGCGCGCGCGGTCGCCGCGGTGATGGATGGCCTCCACTCGCGCTATTCGCGCATGGTGGTGGAACAGGCTGCAATCGCGGGCGCGTTTGACGCGGATGTCTTGCATTCCGCCTCGCGTGCCAGCGGAGTTGCCACAGAGATCGCCCGCCGGCTCGATACCATGGCCGAGGAAACCGAGCAGGGTTGGGAAGGCCGCTACGGCAACGACGGCTACCACTTGAAGCGCGAGGTGCGCGGCGTCACGGAAGCGCACACGCTCGACCTCGCCTTGCTGGGCTCCCTCGACGCGCGCCGTCTCAACGAGCGCCACGCCCACCTCGCCGAGGTTTATGCAACGCCGGCGAAGCTGCGCCGCAAGTCCGAAACCCTCGACGTGTTCGGGCCGCGTTCGCTGCTCGATGCGATCTACGAGGCCGGCCGCAAGGGCCTCTCGCTCCAGCGCTACAAAGGTCTGGGCGAGATGAACCCCGACCAGCTTTGGGAGACGACACTCGATCCGGATGTCCGCACGCTTCTCCAGGTGAAGATCGGCGAGACCACCGAGGCCGACGAGATATTCTCCAAGCTCATGGGCGATGTGGTGGAGCCGCGGCGCGAGTTCATCCAGGATAACGCGCTCACGGTCGCCAACCTCGACGTTTGATCGACGGCCCCGGCTTGTTTGCGCGGCGGTTCTGCCGAAGCCCACCCGCGGCGTTAGAGCCGCTCTGCTTTTTGCTGAATCGCAGCGCGGCTCTATCTCTGCGGTTGCCGGCGCGTCTCACCGGAAAACCGTGCCCACCTTTCGGCAAGCACTCCAGCGCGCAGAAACGTGCTCAGCGCACCAGCAGCAGCGGGCACTCCAGGGCCTGCGTGAGCGGGCGCAGGCTCGCATCCGGTGCGATCAGCCGTCCGCCGTATTGCGCCAGCGCAAAACCCGGCTTGTGCCGGCGCAGCACCTCGGCGAGCGGTGCCGGATCGTCGTTGGCGGCAAGCACGCTTTCGAACGCCGCGATCTCGCCGCTCTCGGCATCGGCGCACAAAAGCCGTGCCTCCCCTTCCATCCAGGCGAGCTCGTCGCGCCGGTCACCGACGATGCACAGCCGCACCTCGCCGGCGATGGCCGCTGAAAGCCGTTGCGCAGCCTTCAGCATCGGCCCCAGGCGCTCGAACTCCTCCACGACGGCCACCACGGGCCCGCGCGTGCGGCCCGCGAGAGGTCCGGTGACCACCGCGCCCGTCGTATCGCGCACTTTCTCGAACAGCTCCGAAAGGCGCGCGCCATCGCTCGGCGCAATCGGCTCCCCGACGATGACGAGGTTCCACGGGCCATTTTCCGCACAGGCGCGGGCAAGCGCGCGTAGAGGTTCATCGCGCACGACGCGCGAGTGACAAGCCACCCCCGCGGTAGCCCCCGCCTCCGCCACTTGCCGGTGCAGCGCAGCCGCCAGAAAGCGCATCTCCCGTTCGAGCGTCGCGGCGGGCATCGGTCGCCAGCTTCCGCCCGAGACGCCGATGGCGCGGGCAAAGGGGAAGTCGGCGAGGTCGAAAAGCTGCCGGTCTTCCACGTAGAGGCTCTCGACCTCGGCCTGGAAAGCCTGGGCCAGCAGCATGGCCGCCTCGATGGCAAACCGGCTCGCGGATGACGTGCCGCCAAGCCACAGCACGACGCGGCCGCTACGTTCCCCCGCGGCGGCGACGTGCGCGATCATGAGGCCTCCGAAAGGGCGTCGCCGGCCTCAGTGCGCGGGCTGTGCTGACGCAGCGCGCGCTCGATATCCCCGGCCGTCACGACGTCGCGCGTTCCGCTGCCGGCGATATGGTCGGCAGCGCGGCAGACATCGACGCAATCGGCGATGGAGATGGATAGCTTGCCCTTGGCGCCCGCGCGCCGCGCCGCTTCGTCGACGATGAGCGCCACGCCCTCGGCCTCGATGGGACGCAAGGAATACTTTTCGACGATGTTGGCGATGAGCCCTGCAAGCCGGTCGACGGTTTCCTGCGTGCGCGCGATCGCATCCTCGAAGACGGCCTCCGCCTTGAACAGCCGCCGCAGTGATCCGTGACTCGCGCTAAGACGGCGCAACCCATCGGCGGTTGCGACGAGGACGAGCTTCAAGTTGAGCGGGATGGGCTCGAGATCGGGAACCTCGTCTCCGGCGACGCTGATCGCGCTCGTCGGCGGATCGAAGCGGATCTCGCCTGCATCGAGCGCACGGCGCAGTGCATCGGCGGCCGCCGCACTGTCGAGCAGCGCATCGGCATCGAGAACCAGGTAGCCGCCGTTCGCCCGGTGCAGCGCACCGGGCTTCACCCGCACCACCTGGCTTTGCCCTTCGGCGTCCGTTGAAACTTCGACGCGGCCGAAGAGGTTGGCATAGGTGGGGTTGGCTTCCTGCACGATGGGGGCGCCGGAAGCGGCTGACGTTGTCGCCATCACGTGCACGCAATAGCGCGCAAAGCGCGGATGCGTGGCGGCGGTCTGCACCAGCCGGCCCGCGCGGTCCTCGCGCGCCACGAAGAGCCCGGCGTTACGCACCAGATCGCGCGCCGCGGCCTTGAGGTAGCTTTCGACGCCCGCCACGTCCGCAAATTCGGATTTGAGATCGTCGAGCGCGGCACGCACGTGCCGTCCGGCGATCTGCTCGTTGAGGGCGAGCAGCCGCGCACGCCGCTCCTTCTCGGCTTCCGGGCGCTCCGCCAGGATCGCTTCGATTTCCGCTTCGAGCGCAGCGATCTTCGTTTCCACCTCGCGGCGCAGCGCCTCGGGAATGGAGTTGAAGACATCGGTCTTCACCACCTTGCCTTCGAGAACGGGCGCGACCGCGATGCCGGCGGGCGTGCGCAGAAGCGCGATATTCTGTGTCTCCGCTTCGCGGCGCAGGGCTTCCAGCGCATCCTCGCGGCTGAAGCGGAATTCCTCTTCGATCGTGCGCCGCTTGAGGTCGTAATCGTCGGCGGCAAAAGCGGCAGGAAGTGCATCCGCGAGCGTGTCGATGGCGAGAGCCATCTTCTCGGCGAACGGTTTTGCGGTGCCCGCGGGAAGTTTCAGCGCGCGAAAGCCGCCGGTGGGGTCGAACGAGCTGACGTAGACCCAATCCGCCGGGCGCTCCGCCTTCGAGGCGATATGCTGCAGCGTCGAGCGAACGGCCGTATGCCGTCCTGACCCCTCGGGCCCCGCGACGAGCACGTGATATCCTGGCCCTTTGACACCGGCACCGAACGCGAGGGCTTCCAGTGCCGCCTCCTGGCCGACGGGGCCGGCGACGGCCTTTACATCGGCGGTCGTCTTGAAGCCGAGGCTCGCAGCGTCCGTTAGTCCGGAGGCGTTCGTATGCGCACCGAGCGGCAGCGTGGGCTCCGGCGGATCGGCAGGTGCCGCATCTGCGGGCGCCGCGGACGCAACCTCGTCGGCTGCCTCGGGTGCGGCATCCGTTTCCGCCGCAGCGGCGGCCTTACTCTTGTCTGACCTGAAGCGTTTGAAGAACATGGGCTCAGGCGCTCGTCCCTCGATGAGTTGCCCGCGACACCTAAAACCAGATTCGATGACGCTACGGCCAGCCCGGCGGGCCGACGGCAGTGTAAAAGAGGCGCCGATCTACCGATGACGTCCCGAGATCTTCGCCTGGTCCGAATCTTCGCGTGGTCCGGATCTTCACCTGGGATTGTCACCGGCGCATGGTGGTCAAATGACGGCAACTGGGGATAAAGCCGGGGAAACCGGCAACGATGTGGCGGAGCTGGCCGATGCCGGCTGCAACGCACCGGGCCGCGATGCCGTGACGCGCGAGGTGTGCCGCGGTGTCGGGCGGCTGTTACGCGCCCATTCGTTCGCCGTCGTCAACGAGCTGGTGCTGCCGAACGGCCGGCGCGCCGACGTCGTCGCGCTGTCTCCGGGCGGCGACATCTGGATTGTCGAGGTGAAGTCCTGCCTCGATGATCTGCGCGTCGATTTCAAGTGGCCGGAGTACCGCGAGTATTCGGATGCGCTGTTCTTCGCCGTCGCGCCCGGATTTCCCCACGAGGTCCTGCCTGCGGACACGGGGCTGATCTTCGCGGATCGCTACGGCGGAGAGATCGTGCGCGACGCCCCGGCGACGCGCCTGCCAGGCGCACGGCGCAAAGCAATGACGCTGCGCTTTGCGCGAGCGGCGGCCTTCACCCTGCAGACGCTGGCAGATCCAGGCGCCAACGGCGCCTGAATTCTGTCGTGCCTACTTTGGCGCGCGCTTGGCGAGAATACGCTGGAGCGTACGGCGGTGCATGTTGAGGCGGCGAGCCGTTTCCGAGACGTTGCGGTTGCACAGCTCGTAGACACGCTGGATGTGTTCCCAGCGGACGCGGTCGGCCGACATCGGGTTCTCCGGCGGCGGCGCTTTGTCGTCCGAGGGGGCGAGCAGCGCGTCGGTCACATCGTCCGCATCGGCGGGCTTGGCCAGATAGTCGACCGCGCCGAGCTTCACCGCCGTCACCGCGGTGGCGATGTTGCCATAGCCGGTCAGCACGATGGCGCGCGCATCGGGACGCACGCGGGCAAGCTCGGCGATGACGTCGAGACCGTTGCCATCCTCGAGGCGCATGTCCACGACAGCGAATGCCGGGGCGCGCTCGCGGATGAGATCGATGCCTTCGGCAATCGAATGGGCGCCGCGTACTTCAAAGCCGCGCAGCTCCATCGCGCGCACGAGGCGCTGTGCGAAGGCACGGTCGTCGTCGACGACGATCAAGGATCGATCTTCGGGCAGCTCGTCCTGTCGAAAGGAGAGATCTTCTGTTTCGTTCATTGTTCCTCCGGTTGATCCGGAATGGGCAGCAGCGTGTTTCGCCTCCACGAACGCCTCCTACGCAAAACTAAAGAGCAGCTCTAAAGGGGGCCGCCTTGGCGATATGGGCGGTCCGGGGAACGAGCACCTGACGATGGGACTCGACCATGTAAGGTCGCACCTTGTCGCAGGTCTGTCAGCCCGAAGATAGACTTTTTGTCAACGCAGACTTATCTGCGACACTTTTTCGGGCACCTGGCGCCCTTCGTTACGTGTTGAGGATAAAGGACCGGGGCCAGCTCACGGTCACGATGGCGCCCTTCGTCCCGCCGCCCCGGTTGGCCAGGCCGACGGTGGCGCCGGACCGCTCCAGAAGCGTCTTGGCGATGAAGAACCCGAGTCCGAGGCCGGTGGAATCCTCGTCCAGAATACCGTCCGACGTCTCCGCGGGCCGCGTCGTCACGTAGGGCTCGCCGATGTTGTCCATGATCTCGGCGGGAAAGCCGGGGCCGTCGTCGGCGATCTTCACGACGAGGCCGGCCGAACTCCATTCCGCCGTCACGTCCACGCGGGATTTCGCGAACTCCGTCGCGTTTTCAATGATGTTGCCGAGCCCGTAGATCACGCCCGGGCGACGTTCGATCTCGGCATGCCGGTGGCTTGGCGCGCCGTCCGCCGCCGGAGCGGCATGGAGGTGGATCGCGATGCCTTCCGAGAAATAGGGCTCGGCCGCCTCCTCCAGCATGGCCCGGACGCTGACCCGCGCGTGCATGGGGTCTTCCTCGCCGGGATGGCGGGTGAGTTTTTGCAGGATCTCGCGGCAGCGCAGCGCCTGCTGCTTCAAAAGCGCGACGTCCTCGGCCATCGGGTCGTCCGGTTTGATGGTGTGCTCGAGCTCCTTCGTCACGAGCACGATCGTGGACAGGGGCGTGCCGAGCTCGTGTGCCGCTGCCGCCGCCAGGCCGTCGAGGGCGTGCAGCTTCTGCTCCCGGGCGAGAACGATGTCGGTCGCCGTGAGCGCGGCGGACATTTGCCGCGACTCCTTCGTCAGACGCCACGCGTAGAGCCCGATGAAGATCGTCGAGACGCAGAGCGCCGCGAATGCGCCGAGCTTGTAGATGACAGGCAACTCGAGCTCGACCCCCGGATACCAGGGCAGCGGCTCGTGGGCGACGACCAGCACGGCCGCCGAAGCCAGCGCCAGCAGGCCGAGCGCGATGGTATTGCGCAAGGGCAGCGTGGCGGCGGACACGGTCACCGGCGCGACCATGAGCATGGCGAACGGATTGTCCATGCCGCCCGTCAGGAACAAAAGCGCCGCGAGCTGCAGGATGTCATAGGCGAGGAGCCCGGTGGCGTAGGTCACGCTGAGGCGGTGGCGCGACGGGTACCAGACGGCGAGAAACACGTTGAGCCAGGCCGAGAACGCGATCACCGTGAGACAGGCGCCGACGGGTACGTAGAATCCCATCCCGAACGCGACGATCGACAGTGCCGCGAACTGCCCCAGCACGGCGATCCAGCGCAGGCGTATGATCGTCTGCAGGCGCAACCGGCTGTTCACCGGGTCCGCAAGGACGCGCTGGCTCATTTTCTTCTTCGGTCGGTCGAAGGTTTGCAGGATCACCGAAAGTCCCCAGAGCACTTGTGGAGTACGAAGCTTAGCACGCGACCGGCCGCGGCACCGCAGCACCTCGAGGAAGGCGGGAAGCGGAACGGGGCGGCGTGCAGGTCGCACACGCGCCGCAATTATGCGAGCCGGCAGGGTTATGCAGCAACTATTCGCTATCGCGGTTTCCACCCGGAGCTTTATCGAGCCGGTTTGGCACGCCTGGCATCGGGCGTGGGGAAGATTCCCCCGGCCGTCGCATCACGATACACTTGTGGGCGCACCAGCCTCTTTCTCGTTGAGGTGCTGCGCCACGATGGGCTTCCCGCGTGGCTATCGGGCATCCCGCGCCTTTCCGACCACAGATCGGACATCGGCCCTATGGCTTTTTCGGGCGCAGGACATGGCAGAGCCGAGCCCGGTCCGCCGCGGCGATTGACTGGATCGTGGACATCGCCGCCGACCGGTTCGGCGCCGATCCGGTGATCGTCACGCCCGCGTGCGCCCCGCGCGATGGGGCGGGCGAGTGCGACACCGCATTCGCCGGGTTCATCGCGGCGCGGCGCCGGACTGTGGACGCTCTTTGGCCAGTGTGGCGCGCACGGCGCGCTGGCCGCTGAAGGCCCGCATGTTTCGCCACACTTGACGGGCCCCGCGCGATGACTGCGTATGAAGCGGTGTCGAGGCGGCAACGGGCGAGTTGCGCGAGTGTCCCCGACGGCTTAAGTGGCCGCTCGGATGTGGGAAGCGAACATGCGTGGAAAGCTAATCGTCAGTGTGATCGCCGGCCTGTTGATCGGCGCGTTGGGTGCAATCGCATTGCTGCCGCAGGTGCGCGAGCAACTGTTGACCGCGTCGGGACAGCAGCAGAGCGGCACGGCTGCTATCGGCGGCCCGTTCACGCTCACCGATGCCAACGGCAAGACGGTGACCGATGCGGATTTCCGCGGCCGCTACATGCTCATTTTCTTTGGCTTCACCAACTGCCCTGATATTTGTCCCGCAGGATTGCAGTTGATCTCGGCCGCGATGGCCAAGCTCGGCGACAAGGCCGACAGGATCGTACCCGTCTTCGTCAGCGTCGATCCTGCGCGCGACACACCCGAGAAGCTTGCATCGTACGTGAAGAACTTCGATGATCGTGTCGTCGGATTGACAGGCACGCCCGAACAGATCGCCCACATCGCGAACGTCTATCGCGTCTTCTACGAGAAGACACCGAACGAGAGCGCGCCCGGCGATTACGGGATCAACCACACCTCGATCATTTATCTCATGGGACCGGACGGCAAGTACGTGAGACACTTCACGCCGATGACCGATCTCGACGAGATGGTTCAGAGGCTCGACAAGCTCCTCTGATTGCGCGCAGTATCGCGCGGCGGGTAGGCCACAGTGTGGCCCCAACGTCTGTGCAGTCGAGCTTTGTTACTGGCGAGACGTTCGAATTTCGATTAGGTCAGAGTCAGCCTGCAGTTCGCCGGTGTTGCGCATCGGCTTCAGCAGGCTGTTCCGGCCAACACCGTGATGTTTGCACGAGGGGGAAGTCGGTGCGGAATGACGTTCGGGGGAATGCATTGAAGCGTCCGCGCATCGAAGAGCTCGATTGCCCGGTCGAGGTGAGACGACATCCCGGCGCACGCCGTCTCACGCTGCGCGTCAGCCGTACCAGACGCGCCGTCATCGTCACGCTTCCAGTGCAGTGCGATCTCCGCGAAGCCGGCACGTTCCTCGATCGCAACATCGAGTGGGTGCGCGAGCGTCTCAGCTCCATACCCCAACCGGTGCCATTCGCTGACGGCGCGGTGCTTCCGCTGCGCGGCGAGTTCCACACGATCGCCTTCACCGGCAAGAGGGCGACGGGCGGCGTCGTCCACCGGCGCGCAACGTCCGAACTGCCGGAGCTGCATGTGACGGGACGCCCCGAGCACGCGCCGCGCAGGTTACGCGACTGGCTCGCCGAGGAAGCGCGCCGCGATCTCGACAAACGTGTTCTCGTGCATACGCGCGCGCTGGGCGTAAAGGCTAAACGCATCGCCGTTCGCGATCAGGCGACGCGCTGGGGTTCGTGCTCCACGACGGGCGTTCTGTCGTTCTCCTGGCGGCTCGTGCTCGCGCCGCCGCGCATCCTCGACTATGTCGCCGCGCACGAGGTCGCGCACCTCGTCGAAATGAATCACGGCGCGCGCTTCTGGGCGCTCGTCGAGCGCCTCATTCCGGCGATGAAAGAAGATAAGCGCTGGCTACAGGTCTATGGGCTCGACCTCCACCGCTACGGTCCAACGCTCGACTGAGCGGCAAAGCCCCGCAACCTTACAGGACGTCAGCATTCTCGCAGCAACGCGCTGTCCTGCGCCGCATCGCGATTCTAAGAACGGCGATCGTGCTCTAGAGTGCTTCCGGAAAAGTGGGCACGGTTTTCCGGTTAGAGGCACGACCAAACAATGGTCTAGGGGCGTTCTGCGTTTCCACCTAAACCGGAACGGCTCTAAGCAGCCATTGCTTTACGGGTTTGCGCCTCTATGGGTGCTGTTAGGGCGCCGCTAAGACATAGCGCTCACCTCCTGCCGTCATGGCGGCGCAGGCCGCCATCCACGCCAGTCGATGCCCGTTGCCCATAGCAGCAGTACGAAACATCTGCCACGCTTTCGCGGAACTTGCGTGGATCCCGGCCTTCGCCGGGATGACTGTCCGTGGCTGCCGCGCGGGAGAAGTGGCAAAGCCAGAGTGCTTCCGGAAAAGTGGGAACCGGTTTTCCGGTGAGAAGCACGACCAAGAGTGAGTGCTTCCGGAAAAGTGGGCACCGGTTTTCCGATAAGAACCACGAGTAGGGAGAGTGCTTCCGGAAAAGTGGGCACCGGTTTTCCGGTTAGAAGCACGACCAAACAAATGGTCGAGAGCCGTTCTGCGTTTTTACCTAAACCGGAACGGCTCTAGCGCACATCGTCAGCGAGGGTGCCCGTGTCTGCGCCATCCGCCAAAGCCCGGGCGATGAAATCATCACCGATGCGCCCGTCAGGATATGCGCCGTCGTCGGTTGCGGCCGTAACCGGCGGCGCGCTGCGGGCGATATAGGCCTGTCCAGCACCCGCCGCCAGCATGACCTGGCGCCAGATCTCCGCAGGCAGGGTGCCGCCGACGACGTGGTTCATGGGGCTGCCGTCATCGTTGCCGGTCCAAACGCCGGCCGTGAGGTGCGCGCCATAGCCGATGAACCACGCATCGCGGAAACCCTGCGACGTGCCGGTCTTTCCGGCCGCCGTCTCGGAAGGCAGCGCCGCGCGCCGGCCCGTGCCATCGCGCAAGGCCGTCGATAGCATGTCGTGCATCGCGAGCGTATGCGCCGGTGCGATGAGTTGCCGGGGCGCTGGTGTGTTGCGTGCGAACAGCACCTTGCCGTTGAGGCCCCGTACCTGGCGGATGACATAAGGCTCCGCGGCCTGTCCGCCGTTGGCGATGACATTGTAAGCGCCCGTCAACTCCAGCAGTGAGACTTCCGACGTGCCGAGCGCAATGGTTGCATCCTTCGCGAGCGGCGTGCGGATGCCCAGTCGCTTGGCGAGGCTGGCGACGCGCGCCGGACCCACCTCCGCCGTCAGCCGTGCCGCAACCGAATTGACGGATTTCGCCAGCGCCATGCGCAGCGGCATCTCGCCGAGATATTCCCCGTTGTCGTTGCGCGGGGTCCAGCTCCCGATCTTCACGGGAATGTCGTTGACGAGCGTATCGGGCGTGTACCCGGCTTCGAGCGCCGCGAGATAGACGAACGGCTTGAAGGCCGAGCCCGGCTGGCGCATCGCCTTCGCGGCGCGATTGAATTGCGTGTCGGAGTACGAGCGCCCGCCGACGAGCGCGCGCAGCGCCCCGTCCCGTTCCATTACCACCACCGCCGCCTCGCCGGCGCGCAGTTCGGCGCCGCGCGCGTCGATGATCTGCTCGACGATGCGGCTCGTGCTGGCCTGCAGTGCAGGATCGAGCGTCGTCTCGACGACGAGGCCGGAGGTCTGCGCGGCGAGCCCCATCACGAATGCCGGCGCAAGGCGCTCCATCACGTAGTCGATGGCATAGTCGGCCTCGAGCGGCGCGGCCCGTTGCGACCGCTCGAAAGAATGGGACACTTCCTCCGCCGCCTTTTGCTCCTGCTCCTCCGTGATGAAGCCCGCCTCCTGCATCTGGGAGAGCACCAGGCGCGCCCGGGCGCGGGCGATGGCGGGATTGGTGAGCGGCGAATATTTCGACGGCGCCTTGAGCAATCCGGCAATCATCGCCGACTGGCCGAGCGAAAGCTCCCGCGCCGACTTGCCGAAGTAGCGCCGCGCGGCGGCATCGATGCCATAGGCGCCCGAGCCGAGATAGACGCGGTTGAGATAGAGCTCGAGAATGTCCGCTTTCGACAGCCGCGATTCCAGCCACAGCGCCAGCGTGAATTCCTCCAGCTTGCGCGCGAAGGTCCGGTCGTGGCTGAGGTAGAGGTTCTTGGCGAGCTGCTGCGTCAGCGTCGAGCCGCCCTGCACCGTGCGGCCCTGGCGCAGGTTGATGAACGCCGCGCGCACCAGTCCCAGCGGGTCGACACCGTGATGATCGTAGAACCGCTGATCCTCGGTCGCGATCACCGCGTCCGTCACGTGCCGCGGCAGCAGGTCGAGGGGAATATAATCGTCCCCTCCGCCGCGCTCGCTGATCACCGATCCGTCGCGGGCAAGGATGCGCACGAACGGCGTGTTCTGTTTCGGCCGCAGCGTCAGCGGATCGGGGTAGATTACGGTGTAGTAGATCATCAGGGCAGCGATCGACGCCGTGCCGACCGCCAGTCCGTAGAGCGGGGCGACGAGCAGCAAGCGCTTCAGCGAGGAGCGCTTCGGCTTTCGCGATGATGAAAAGAGGCCCATCGTCAGGCCCTGCCCCCCGTTCGCAAATGCATTGAAAGAAGATAGCGGCGGCCCGCGCACAGCGCTGATCTACCGCCTTCGCCGCTAAGGTGCAGTAAACCTTGCCGTCGCATGGCCCCCTCGGGTCTCTTCACGCAGAAGCACAATTGGATAGGCAACGGTGGCGAGAATGATGCGCGCAACGGACGTAGCCGCATCACAACCTAGCAGCCATATCGCCGCCATGAAACAATCCTAACGTCTTTGTACCGTTGCGTTCGCTTTTGAAACGCGAAAAGCCTGCACGGCCGGCCCGGCCGAATGCGCAGGCATGCCGGCCCGCGATGCGGAGCGCTCGTCCAGATGGCCTACGTGAAACCCGGCACGCCCGGTACTTTCGAGCGCTTGGAGCATTTGGATCGGAACGAGACTGAGGCGGCGCTCGCCCGTCTCGCCGCCCTGGCGCGGCTCATGGATTCTCTCTTCGCCCTGCCCGGCACGGGCATCCGCGTCGGCGCCGACGCCATCATAGGCCTCGTGCCGGTCGCCGGAGATCTCCTCGCGGGCGCGATCTCGCTGTACCTGATCTGGGAGGCGAAACGCCTCGGCGCCTCCAAGCTCGTTCTATGGCGCATGGTCGGCAATACGTTCATCGACACGGCGCTGGGGGCCATTCCGATCGCCGGCGATGTCTTCGACGTCGCCTTCCGCGCCAACATGAAAAACGTCCGCCTGTTGCAGCGCCATCTGGAAAAGCGCGGACGCGCCGCCAAAACCCCTGCGGCCGGTGCCACCGTGATCAAGGTCGACTGGCCGCGCGTTTCCTGACGAGCCTACCTCCCTGCGCACAGCCTTTTGCGCACTCTGCGCCCCGCTTACACGGTGCGAAAATAGTCCGGCCCCGTGCCGATGATCTTCTCATCCGGCGTGCCGACGGCGCGCGCATCCTTGTCTTTGTAATCCGAATGGTAGAGCACCCACCGGATGGTCTCGAGCCGCGCACGCCTCTGGTCGTTGGCGCGAACGATGATCCACGGCGCAACGTCGGTGCTGGTGCGCGCGAAAATTTCTTCTTGGGCGCGCGTATAGTCGTCCCACTGGCCGATGGCGGCCAGATCGACGTCGGTGATCTTCCAGCGTTTGAACGGATCGTGCCGGCGCTCGTGGAAGCGCAGGAGCTGCGTTTCGCGCCCGATGATCAGGTAGAACTTGAAGAAGGCAAATCCATCGCGGACGAGCAGCGCCTCGAAGTCGGGCACCTCGCGAAAGAAAAGCTCCGTCTGCTCGGGCGTGCAGAAATGCATGACCCGTTCCACGCCGGCGCGGTTGTACCAGGAGCGGTCGAAGAGAACCATGTCGCCCGCCGTCGGCAGATGGGCGATGTAGCGCTGGAAATACCATTGCCCGCGCTCCTGCTCGTTCGGCTTCGAAAGCGCGACGGAGCGTGCGTGCCGTGGATTGAGCCGCCCGACGAAACGGCTGATGCAGCTTCCCTTTCCGGAGGCATCCCGCCCCTCGAACAGCGCAACGAACCGTCCGCCGGTATCTTGAATGTGCGCCTGCAGCTTGAGCAGCTCGAGCTGCAGGTTGGTGAGATCCTCGGTGTAAGGCTTTTTCTTCAGCTCCTCGTCGTAGGGGTACCCCCCTGACGTCAGCGCATGGTCGGCGATCCGGGGCGGCAGCACCGGATCATCGAGGTCGAATGCGAAAGGCAACCCCTGCCCGCGGCTTTCGCCTTTATCCTTGCCGTGCGCAGCGGCCTTGTCCTTGCCTTTGTTCTTGCTGCCGGATGATCCCATCGCGCCGCCTCCGCCGTTCCGTTCTCGTATATTGTAAGGTGAATCTGCGCCGGCGCGCCTGTCATGTTGGACAGCTGGTTTGGTCCCCATTAATGAGCAGCGATGCCGTCGCCGAATGAAACCGAGCCGAAGAAGATGTCCCTGGGGCAGGTCCTGAGCAACGTGCGCTGGACTGAGCGTCGCGCCGAAGCGGAGGCCTGGACGCGTGAAGCCTGGAAGATGGCACGGTATCGGCTCTCCGAGCGCGCAATGCCGGTCGCCGCCGCCGCCGTCATATTCACCGTGCTTCTGCTGTTCGGCGCGCTCGGCGGCCTCGCGGCGTTCGGCGCGTTGATCGCACTGTTCGTTGCGGCCGCCGCCTGGCCCCTCGACTGGGGTGGCGACGCCGAGGCCCGCGCAAACAACGCCGTTGCGGGAAGCCGTCTGGGAGAGGCAGACCGCGCGAGCTGGCGCGTCGTCGTCGACGCCATTCCCTCCGCCGCCATTGCGCTCGACGCTGCGGGAACCCTCGTCCACCACAATCGCCTCGCCGCCGAGATGTTTCCGCGCATCCGCGACGGGCTGCCGATGAGCCACGTCTCCCGCAGCCCCGACCTGTTGCTGGCGGTCGACCGCGTTCTGGCCGGCGAAGGCGAGCGCTTCGACGTGGAGCTCATCGAGCGCGTTCCGGTGGAGCGGCGCGTTGCGGCGACCGTTTCGCGTCTCGCGCTGCCCGGCCGCTCGTCGGCGCCGCACGCGCTCGTGACCTTCCGCGATCTCACCGAGCAGGATCGCCTCAGCCAGATGCGGTCGGACTTCATCGCCAATGCCAGCCACGAGCTGCGCACGCCGCTGGCTTCGTTGCGCGCGTTCGTCGAGACGCTGCAGGGCCCGGCGCGGAATGATGAGAGCGCCCGCGCGCGCTTTCTTCAGCTCATGGCCCAGCAGGCCGAGCGTATGACGCGCCTGATCGACGACCTGCTTTCCCTGAGCCGTGTGGAGATGCGCGTTCACCTTCCCCCACGCGGCATCGTCGAGCTGAACGAGACGGCGGCCTACGTGTGCCAGTCGCTGGAGCCGGTGGCCGAAGCGGCACAGACGAAACTCGTGCTGAAGCGCGATGACGAGACGGCCCGCATCCGCGGCGACCGCGACGAGATCGTGCAGGTGCTGCAAAATCTCATTCACAACGCCATCAAGTACGGCCGGTCGGGCGGTACCGTCGAAATCCGCGTGGGCCGCGACGCGCCGCGTGGATCGGCCGGGGCGAAGGTCTGGGTGAGCGTCTCCGATGAAGGGCCGGGCATCCCGCCCGAGCACCTGCCGCGCCTGACCGAGCGCTTCTATCGGGTGAGCGCCATTTCCAGCCGCGAGAAGGGCGGCACCGGCCTCGGGCTCGCCATCGTGAAGCACATCCTCAATCGCCACCGGGCCGAGCTACGGATTTCCTCCCGCCTCGGCGTCGGATCGACCTTCACCGCAAGCTTTGAGGAGCTGGGCGCCGCCTGAGCGCGCGATTGCACCGTTTTGGGACTATGCAACATGGCGGCGGGCGAGGTCGCCCGGGCCCCAGCCCGCGCTAATTTAAATTCATTCAGTTGTTCCAGTAAGTTAACTTGTCACGAAAGTATCGTTGCCTTGGTCTATCAAGACCCCCGCGGCGCAAGGGCGCCGTGCGGGGGAGAGGTTCGCGAGGTGCGGAAATGGCCGCACGCCCCGTTGTCACCTCCAAGACCAGGAGATCAGTGTGAGCAATAAGCTTCTCGCCTGCACGGCCGCGGCGGCCGTCGTTGGCACGTTCGCGTTCGCCGGCTCGGCCGTCGCCCGCGACCAGATTCAGATTGCGGGTTCCTCTACGGTTCTGCCCTACGCAAACATCGTCGCCGAGCAGTTCGGCAAGACCTTCAACAACTTCAAGACCCCGATCGTCGAGTCCGGCGGTTCCTCGGCCGGTCTGAAGCAGTTCTGCGCCGGCCTCGGCGAAGGCACGATCGACATCGCCAACGCCTCGCGCAAGATCAAGGAAGCCGAGATTGCCGAGTGCGCCAAGAACGGCGTGAAGGAAATCGTCGAGGTTCAGTTCGGCTATGACGGCATCGTGTTCGCCGTCGATTCCAAGTCCGCCGACTGGGCCGTTGAGCCGAAGGATCTCTACCTCGCCCTCGCCGCCGAGGTGCCGAAGGACGGCGCGCTCGTCGCCAACCCCTATAAGACCTGGAAAGAAGTAAATTCCGCGCTCCCCGACTGGCCGATCGCCGCCTATATCCCGGGTGAGAAGCACGGCACGCGCGAAGTTTTCGAGGAGAAGGTTCTCCACGCTGGCTGCAAGGCCACCGGCGGTGACAAGCTCCAGGCCGCGAAGGCCGAGGGCGACGAAGCCGCGAAGAAGAAAGCTGCCGACAAGGCTTGCGTGCGGGTCCGTAAGGACGGCGCCGCTGTCGACATCGACGGCGACTACACCGAGACGCTCGCCCGCATCACCTCCAACCCCAAGGGTGTCGGCGTGTTCGGTCTGTCCTTCTACGAGAACAACACCGACAAGCTGAAGGTCGCGACCGTGAGCGGCGTTGCCCCGTCGGTCGAGACCATTTCCTCCGGCAAGTATCCGGTTTCGCGTCCGCTGCAGTTCTACGTGAAGAAGGCGCACATCGGCGTTATCCCCGGCCTCAAGGAGTACGTGGAGTTCTTCTCCTCGGACAAGATGATCGGCCCCGATGGTCCGCTCGCCGAGTACGGCCTCGTTCCTTCGCCGGACGCTGAGCGCGCGAAGCTGCAGGAAGACGTGAAGGCCGCGAAGGCCATGTAAGGCCCGCAGTTTTCTAAACGCCCAGGCGGTCCGAGCCATAATTCAGGGTTCGGACCGCCGACCAGCGGTCCGGGTTGCCAGGCAATACGGACCATGGCGTAAGGAGCAGCATCGCAATACCGGCGTTGCCAGCGAGGACCGCGAACTTGTCGACCTCCGTCATAATCTTGGGATTGCTCATAGCCGCGCTCATTGCCTTCGGGCTCGGCCTCTCGCGCGCGAACATACTCGCCAAGCGCGGCGACGCGCACTTGCATTCGCGGCCGGGCTACTACGGCACTTACCTTGCGCTCTGGACGCTTCTACCCGCCCTTTTGGTAACGCTGCTTTGGAGCGCGGCCGAGGGCCCCGTCATTCGCGGCGTCATATCGAGCGGACTGCCCGAGCACGTGCGCGCGCTGAGCGAAGCCGAGCAGTCGTTGATTGTGAGCCGCATCAATGCGGTGACCCGCGGTCTTCCCAAGCTCTCGTCCTCCGAGCTCGAGACCGTACGCAAAGTGCGCTACGGGTTCACAACCCCTGAAGAGGCGCAGCGTGTGCTGCAGGAGCGCGGTGTCGTGCTCGGCTCCGCGCCCGAGCCCTATCTGATCTCCGCGGCCTACGACCAGGCCGACCTCCAGGCACACAGCCGGCTGCTGCTTGCAGCCATCGCGTTCGGGCTGGCGCTCTGCGGGTTCTTCTATGCCAACTGGCGCGTGAGCCCCAAGCTGCGGGCGCGCAATTCGGTTGAAAGCGTAGCGCTCACCGGGCTCTTTCTTGCCTCGACGGTCGCCATTCTGACGACGGTCGGCATCATCTTCTCGATGCTGTTCGAGGCGTTGCACTTCTTCCAAGCGGTCTCGCCGCTGAAGTTCTTCTTCGGCACCGTCTGGGACCCGCGCTTTTCCGCCGCCGGAGGCGGCAACACGGCGGGGCAGTTCGGTCTCCTGCCGCTGCTCTGGGGCACGCTCTATATCTCGATCGTGGCGCTGTGCGTCGCCGTGCCGGTCGGGCTGTTTAGCGCCGTCTACATGTCGGAATACGCGAGCCGCCGCGTCCGCACCGTGGCAAAGCCCCTGCTCGAAATTCTCGCTGGCATCCCGACCATCGTCTACGGTCTCTTCGCGCTCATCACGTTCGGGCCGTTCCTCCGCGATATGGGTGCCCACATCGGTTTCAACATCTCGGCGACGAGCGTGCTGACGGCTGGCCTCATCATGGGCGTCATGCTCATTCCCTTCGTCTCCTCGCTGTCGGACGACATCATCAACGCCGTACCGCAGTCGCTGCGCGAGGGCTCCTACGGCCTCGGCGCGACCCAGTCGGAGACGGTGAAACGTGTCATCCTTCCGGCGGCGCTCCCGGGCATCGTCGGCGCGATACTTCTCGCAGCGTCCCGCGCCATTGGTGAGACGATGATCGTCGTCATGGCCGCCGGTATCGCGGCGAACCTCACGCTCAACCCGTTCGAGCCCGTCACCACCATCACCGTCAAGATCGTCAGCCAGTTGACGGGCGACCTCGAGTTCAACTCGCCGCAGACGCTGGTTGCCTTCGCGCTGGGCCTTACGCTCTTTGTCTTCACGCTCAGCCTCAACATCTATGCGCTCTACATCGTCCGCAAATATCGGGAGCAATACGAATAATGGCTGTCGAGACCATTCCCGGATCGCTCCCTGGACCTGCGCCGGATGCAGCCGGCCTCCGTACGAGCGCGGCGATCAAGAAGTCGATCCGCCGGCGCTACGCCGCTGAGCGTCGCTTCCGTGCCTATGGCGTTGCGGCGATCCTCTTCGGGTTGTGCTTCCTCGCCGTTCTCTTCTGGAGCATTCTCGCAACCGGCTACACGGCCTTCGTGCAGTCGTCCTTCAAGCTCGACGTGTTCCTCGACCGGTCGGTGATCTACCCGGGCGGCCAGAAGGACCAGAACGCGCTGATGACGGCCGATTACACGCTGCTCGCCCGCAAGGCGCTGGCCGCGGCGCTCGGGGTCGACACGTCCGACAAGCGCGCGATGCGCGAGGTCGGCGCGCTGCTCTCGCGCGACATCGACCTCGAAATCCGCAAGACGGTGCTCGCCAACCCGGCGCTCATCGGTAAGACGGTGCCTATATGGGTGCTGGCGAGCGGGCGTGTGGACAACCTGCTCAAGGGCCAGCTCGACCGCAATCTGCCGGCCGCCACCCGCAAGCTCTCCGATCAGCAGGTCGCATGGATCGATAAGGCCGAAGCGGAAGGCCGGCTGGCGAAGCGCTTCAACACCGGCCTGTTCATCAACGGCGCATCCAGCAATCCGGAAACCGCGGGCATCGGCGTTGCCCTCATCGGCTCGCTGTTCATGATGATGACGGTGCTGCTGCTGGCGGTGCCGCTCGGCGTCGCCGCGGCAGTCTATCTCGAGGAATTCGCGCCGAAGAATTTCTGGACCGATCTCATCGAGGTGAACATCAACAACCTCGCGGCCGTGCCCTCGATCGTGTTCGGCCTGCTCGGCCTTGCCATTTTCATCAATTTCGCAGGACTGCCCCGCTCTGCCTCGATCGTCGGCGGTCTCGTGCTGACATTGATGACGCTGCCGACGATCATCATCGCCACCCGCGCGGCCATCGGCGCCGTGCCGCCCTCGATCCGCGAGGCGGCTCTCGGCGTCGGCGCCTCGAAGATGCAGACGATCGCCCACCACGTCGTGCCGCTGGCGATGCCCGGCATCCTCACCGGCACGATTATCGGTCTCGCCAAGGCGCTGGGCGAGACCGCCCCGCTGCTGATGATCGGCATGGTGGCGTTCGTCGTCGAATACCCGACGACGCCCATGTCGCCCTCCACCGCGTTGCCCGTGCAGATCTACATGTGGGCGACGTCGGCCGAGCGTGGCTTCGTCGAGCGTACGGCCGGCGCGACGCTCATCCTGCTGGCACTGTTGATCTGCATGAACCTTTTTGCCGTCATTCTCCGTCGCAAGTACGAGCGGCGCTGGTAAAATCCCGTCTCTAGGAGCGGAAGATGCTCAAGATGCCGACCCTCGATATTCATAAGCCCGACGCCGTGCCGCGGACCGACACCAAAGTTTCCGCCAACGATGTCAACGTCTTTTACGGCGACAAGCATGCGCTCCAGGACGTGACGGTCAACATCCCCGACCGTTCGGTGATGGCGTTCATCGGCCCGTCCGGTTGCGGCAAGTCGACGTTCCTGCGCTGCATCAACCGCATGAACGACACGATCCCGATCGCACGCGTCACCGGCAAGATCATCATCGACAACGAGGACATCTACGATCCGAGCCTCGATGTCGTGCAGCTGCGCGCCCGCGTCGGCATGGTGTTCCAGAAGCCGAATCCGTTCCCGAAGTCGATTTACGAGAACGTGGCCTACGGCCCGCGCATCCACGGCCTCAGCCACTCCAAGGCAGATCTCGACGAGATCGTGCATTCGAGCCTCGAGAAGGCCGGCCTGCTGAAAGAGGTGAAGGACCGCCTCAACGACCCCGGCACCGGGCTTTCCGGTGGCCAGCAGCAGCGCCTCTGTATTGCGCGCGCCATCGCTGTGAACCCGGAAGTGATCCTGATGGACGAGCCGTGCTCCGCCCTCGATCCCATCGCCACCGCGAAGATCGAGGAGCTGATCGACGAGCTGCGCCGCAACTACTGCATCATCATCGTGACGCACTCGATGCAGCAGGCCGCCCGCGTCTCCCAGCGTACCGCGTTCTTCCACCTCGGAACCCTTGTCGAAGAGGGCGACACGACCGAGATCTTCACGAATCCGAAGGACAAGCGCACGCAGGACTACATAACCGGACGTTTCGGCTGATGTTGCGCCATCTCAATCTATTCGGCCGCCCGGCGGCTCCATCAACCGCACAGCCGGCAGGGCCAGGAGAGTCTCCCATGAACGAACATACCGTAAAGTCATACGAGGAAGAGCTGGCGCTCCTCGACAAGAAGATCGCGCAGATGGGCGGTCTCGCCGAACAGCTGCTTGGCCAGTCGCTCGGCGCGCTGGAGCGCCGCGACCCGCAGCTCGCCGAGGAAGTCGTCCTCGCCGACAAGGCCATCGACAATCTCGAGCGCGAGATCGAAGAGCAGGTCATCTCGATGATTGCCCGCCGTCAGCCGATGGCGAACGATCTGCGTCACATCATGGGTGCGCTGCGCATCACCACCGATCTGGAGCGCATAGGCGACCTCGCGAAGAACATCGCCAAGCGTGCGCTCGCGATTGCCGATGAGTCCCACCCCAAGCCGCTGATGTCCGGCATCCGCCACATGGTGGAGCTTGCCCTGCACCAGCTGAAAGAGGTGCTGGACGCTTACGCCGAGCGCGACGCCGACAAGGCGCTGAACGTGTGGCGCAACGATGCGCAGATCGACGCGATGTACAACTCTCTGTTCCGCGAGCTCTTGACGTACATGATGGAGGATCCGCGCAACATCGGCATCTCCACGCATCTTCTGTTCGGCGCCAAGAACATCGAGCGCGTGGGCGACCACACGACCAACATCGCCGAGACGGTGCACTTCCTGGTGCGCGGCTTCAACATCGCCGACGATCGTCCCAAGGACGATCAGACCAGCTCGACGCTGATTTCGTAACGGCTCGGAGGCAAGGCGAACGGAATGTCCGCTAAGGTTCTCATTGTCGAGGACGAAGCTCCGCTCGCGGAGATGCTGCGCTACAATCTCGAAGCCGAAGGCTTCCGTGTAGCGCACGCCGAGACCGGTGAAGAGGCGCTCATCCTTCTGGAGGAAGAGCGCCCCGATCTCGTCGTGCTCGACTGGATGCTGCCGGGCGTGTCGGGCATCGAGCTGTGCCGGCGCCTGCGTTCCAAATCGGATTCGCGCAACGTATCGATCCTCATGCTCACCGCACGCGGCGAGGAGAGCGACCGCATCCGCGGCCTCTCGACCGGCGCCGACGACTATGTCGTCAAGCCGTTCTCGCTGCCCGAGCTGATGGCGCGCGTAAAGGCGATCCTGCGCCGCTCCTCACCCGACCGTATCGCGGAAGTGCTGAAGATTGGTGACATCGAGCTCGACCGCGCCGCCCACCGCGTGATGCGAGGTCTGCGCCAGGTGCGGCTCGGTCCCACCGAGTTCCGCCTGCTCGAGTTCCTGATGGAAAGCCCGGGCCGCGTCCTGTCCCGCGCGCAGCTGCTCGACGGCGTCTGGGGCCGCGATGCATTTGTCGACGAGCGCACGGTCGACGTGCACATCGGCCGCCTGCGCAAGGCGCTGATCCGCGGCAACGAGCGCGATCCGATCCGGACCGTACGCTCGGCCGGTTACGTGTTCGGCGACGCTTAGTATCTAGCACCCAGCACGGACCATCCAGGATATTTCCGCATGGCGGGCTGCGGGCCTCACCGGCCTGCATGCGTTGGCATGCACTCCGCTGCTCGCTATCTGCGCTTCCCCACAAGCGACGCTTACGTCCGGCCCGGTCGCGGCCGCCGTATTCGCCGCCTGCGCGGTCCCCCCGGCTAGGTGCGCTCCCAAAAAGAAAGCGCCGGGCTCATCGCCCGGCGCAATCGTGCATGGAGAAGATGAGCGCGGCGGGGTATCCGCGCTTTAGGCCGGCTCTTTGCGCGGCTGCGTGGCATCGATCGCAACCATCGGCTCGACGATCTCGCGGTCGCGGCGGCGCGCCTGCGGCGGCTGGAAGGCGCGGCGGGCGTGGAACTCGCAGTAGGGCAGGCCGGGCACCTTGTTCTTACCGCAGAAGTGGAAGTCGGCGGCCTGCGGGTCGCCGATTGGCCAGCGGCACGAGCACTCGACCAGCGTCTGGATGGTCTTCCGCTCTTTGAGCGGGATCACGATCTCCTCCACCTGCGGAACGAAGGCTTCCTGCTCGGCCTGATAGAGCGCGCGGAAAGCGGGATTGCCGGTGGTGGCGAAGCGGGTCTTGGCCATGCGTTTGGAAGCCGCCATGCGCGGCCGGGGCCGGTGGCTCTTCATGCGCGAGGTGGTGGCGCGGCCGGAAAGGCCGAGCCGGTGAACCTTGCCGATCACGGCGTTACGGGTGACGCTGCCGAGCCGGCCGGCGATTTGGCTAGCGCTCAGCCCCTCGCCCCATAGCTTTTTCAACAGCTCCACACGCTCATCCGTCCAAGCCATAAAAATTCGCTCCCTGAGCATCAGGGGCGCGCGCTAGCCTAGGCGCACACCGATTGACAGTCGGGACAGACATGGGCGCGGCGCGGAGCGTGCGGGCACGCTACGACGAACGCGACAAGCCAATGCCTGACCGGTTTACGGGGACGCTTTACTGAGAAGACGCGGACACGAAGACGCTTGACGCGGGGCGCAAATCAACGCGGCGAAGCTACTGCTTCGCCAGCACACACGCGCTTACTAGGACGAGGATGCCTCGCTGAACGCGAAACCTCGTGCCGTGACAGGTAGAAGCCTACAACAGGCAGAATTGGGGCTACAAGATCGGACGCCGTCCATTCGGGGCATCCCACGGGACAGGTGGTATATTCGCAACACGCAACGGCGCGCTCAGTGGCGGATTTGCCTACTGTTTTGGGCTCGACCGGCGCATGACGTGCCGGGGGAATCAGTCAATCCCCAGGTGTCTGGTCCAGCGGTGAAGTTTGCCCTCGCCTCCGGCCCCCTCCACGGCGCAGCCAGCCCCGGGGCCGGCCGCGATCGTGGCCCAAAATCCCCTGCGTTGGCATTCCCTTCCGTTGACAGAGCAGCGGCCCGCGCGTATCTAGGGCGCTTCTGGGCCGCCGCGGAGGTGGCCTTTTTTGATTTCAGCGATGCTTCGCTGCACGAGGGTGGGCTGACCGATGTCCGCATCCTTCGCGGCCTCGGAGACCTCCCCCAAGGCCGCTGCTGCTATAACTGGCCCTTCACCGGCGGTCATGGGCACCTATGCGCGCCAGAACCTCGTTTTCGAACGGGGCGAGGGCGCTTGGCTCATCACCAAATCCGGCGAGCGTTATCTGGACGCCGCCTCCGGCGTTGCCGTCAACGTGCTGGGCCATACCCATCCGCGTCTCGTCGCAGCGCTGACGGAGCAGGCCGGCAAGCTCTGGCATACCTCCAACCTCTATCGTGTAGAGGGGCAGGAGCGGCTCGCCGAGCGGCTGGTGGCGGCGACGTTCGCCGAAAAGGTCTTCTTCTGCAATTCCGGCGCCGAGGCGTGCGAAGCGGCCATAAAGGCCGCCCGGCGCTATCACTTCACCGGCGGCAATCCGCAGCGCTGGCGCACGATCACCTTCGCCGGCGGCTTCCACGGGCGCACGCTGGCGACGATCGCCGCCGGCGGCAACCCGCGCTATCTCGAAGGCTTCGGGCCGGGCATGGACGGTTTCGACCAGGTGCCCTTCGGCGACCTCGCCGCCGTCGAGCAGGCCATCGGGCCTGAGACCGCCGCCATCATGATCGAGCCCGTGCAGGGCGAGGGCGGCGTCAACGTCGCGACGTCCGAGTTCCTTCAGGGGCTGCGGGCGCTCGCCGATGCAAACGGCCTGCTGCTCGTTCTGGACGAGGTCCAGTGCGGCATGGGCCGCTCCGGCCGCCTGTTTTCCCATGAGCTGGCGGGCATCACGCCCGATCTGGTGGCGGTCGCCAAGGGCATCGGCGGCGGGTTCCCGATGGGGGCCCTGCTGGCGACCGAAGCGGCCGCGCGCGGTCTCGTACCGGGCACCCACGGCTCTACTTTCGGCGGCAATCCGCTGGCGATGGCGGTTGGCTGCGCGGTGCTCGATGCCGTGCTGGAGCCGGGCTTCCTCGAGGCCGTCCGGCAGAAGGCGCTGCACATGAAGCAGTCTTTAGCTGCCGTGAAAGATACCCATCCCGGCCTCGTGCTCGACGTACGCGGTCAAGGCCTGCTCACCGGCATCAAGGTCAGCGTTGCCCCGGGCGAGGTCGTGAAAGCGGCTCTCGAGGAGAAGCTGCTCGTCGCCGGTGCCGGCGATAACGTCGTGCGCGTCCTGCCGCCGCTCAATATTACCGACGAAGAGATCGCCGATGTAACGCAGCGCCTGTCGCGCGCGCTCGACCGCGTGGCGGCTTCCGCGACTTGAAAAACCAATTTCGATCAGCCGGCCGGAGCGCCATGGCCACTAAACCCAGCACCTCAAAGCCGCCGAGGCATTTCCTCGATCTCGACGCCCTCGATGGACCGACCCTGCGTCGCATCATCGATATGGCGCACGCCATGAAGAAGGCGGGCAAGAAAACGCCGGCGAAGCTCCGTCCCGAGGGCATCGAGGAACGGACGCTGGCGATGATCTTCGAGAAACCTTCGACGCGCACGCGCGTATCGTTCGATGTCGCGATGCGCCAGCTGGGCGGCCAGACGCTGTCGCTCAACAACACCGACCTTCAGCTCGGCCGCGGTGAATCCATCGAGGACACCGCGCGGGTGCTGTCGCGCTATATCGACGTCATCATGATCCGGGCGAATGCCCACGAGACGCTGCTCGATCTCGCGAAGTACGCCACCGTCCCGGTCATCAACGGCCTTACCGACCGCAGCCACCCTTGCCAGATCATGGCCGACATCCTCACCTTCGAGGAGCACAAAGGTCCGATCAAGGGACGCAAGGTGGCTTGGGTCGGCGACGGAAACAACGTCGCCGTCTCGTGGATGCACGCCGCCGTCCGCTTCGGCTTCGAGCTGCGCATCGCCTGCCCCGACGAGCTGCGCCCCGAGCCCGCGGCGGTCGATTGGGTCACGCGCGAAAAGGGCGTCGTCTATTACGGCAGCGACGCCGCGAAGGCCGTTGCCGGCGTCGATTGCGTCGTCACCGATACGTGGGTTTCGATGGGCCAGACCGACGCGGCCCGCCGCAAGCGCATGCTGAAACCCTATTGCGTCGATGCGCGTCTTATGTCCAAGGCGGCCAAAGACGCCATCTTCATGCACTGCCTGCCCGCCTATCGCGGCAAGGAAGTGACGGAAGAGGTGATCGACGGCCCGCAATCGGTGGTATTCGACGAGGCGGAGAACCGCCTGCATGCACAGAAAGCAATCCTTGCTTGGTGTCTCGGAGTAGGTTGATGGCGGATACGGAAACGGCGGCCAGCGAACGCGCCGGCGCGGCGCGTGACGACATCGTCCTGCCGTTCCGCACGGTGCGCTCCGGTGTCGTGGGGCGGGTGGTCCGCCTTGGCCCGGCTATCGACGAGATCCTTTCGCACCACGCCGCGCCCGAGCCCGTCTCGCAGGCGCTGGGCGAGGCCGTCGCGCTGACGGCGATGCTCGGCACGGCGTTGAAGATCGACGGCAAGCTGATACTTCAAACGAAGACCGACGGCCTTCTGGACTTCCTCGTCGTCAATTACGAGTCCCCAGGAAAGCTGCGCGCCTATGCGCGCTACGATAAGCGCCGTGTCGGAACGGGCGAAGGCTTGGTCCCGAGCGAGCTTCTCGGCGACGGACACCTCGCGCTCACCATCGACCCCGGCGAGGAGATGGAGCGCTACCAGGGCATCGTCGGCCTTGCCGGCGAGGGCATCGCGGAAGCCGCGCTCACCTATTTCCGCCAGTCCGAGCAGCTCCCGACGTTCCTGCGCCTCGCCGTTGCCCGCCACTATACGGCCGGTGAGAACGGCGAGCCCGGACGCTGGCAGTGGCGCGCGGGCGGATTGATGATCCAGCAGCTCGCAACCGAAGGCGGCGAGGAAGAAGAGCTGCTCGACATCGAAGATTTCGACGATGACGAAGAGCTCTTCGAGGGCGAGGACGACGACTGGGAGCGCACGAGCATTCTCGCTTCGACCGTGGAGGACCACGAGCTGCTCGATCCCACCCTGGCGCCGGAGCGGCTACTCTACCGGTTGTTCCACGAGGAAGGCGTGCGCGTATTTCCGATCGCGCCGATCGAGGCCTATTGCCATTGCTCCCGCGAGCGTGTGGCGGGATTCCTCAACAGCTTCGGCGCGCGCGAGCTTGCCGACATGCGCGAAGCCGATGGCACGGTCAGCGTCACGTGCGAATTCTGCACCAAGACCTACCGCTTCACGCCCGACGAGATCGCCTGATCGGCGCGGGCGCTATTTCAGCGTCTTCAGATAATCGACGATCTTGTGGCGCTCCGATGCATCGGCAATGCCGCCGAACGGCTTCATCGCGTTGCCGTGCACGACCTGATCGGGGTTGGCGATGAATTTGTCGAGGCTGCTCTCGTCCCACGTGATGCCCGCGCTTTTCATCGCCGAGGAGAATTGAAAGCCCTCCAGCGTGCCGGACTTGCGGCCGACGATTCCATGCAGCGTCGGCCCCAGACGGTTGTCGTTCGGTTTGAATGAGTGACACGTGCGGCACGCGTTGTTGAACGCCAGCTTGCCCTCTTCGCCGGTCTCTTCCTTGGCGGCCGCGTCGACTGTCGTGAGCGCGCAAAGCAGAGCTGCACTGATCGCGCCCGTCGTCGCGCCCGTGATGGAGCGTCTCACCGAAGCCTCCTTCGCTGCCGACTAATTCCGATGGCAGCATAAGCCGGCTGATGTGCCTAAAGTTCCTGGCGAGCGCGCTTCCAGCTCTGACGATATCGTGAGCTTGCGTGCCTTAGCGCAGCGCCGCGCCGCGCTCCGCCCATTCACCGAGCCGCGTGAGAAACGCGCTGCACTTTTCGATCTGATCCTTCGCGATCCACTCATCGGCGGTGTGCGCCTGCGCGATGTCGCCCGGGCCGATGACGACCGCCGGCGACCCGGCAACTTGGAACAGGCCGGCTTCCGTCGCATAGGAGACGGCGTGCGTTTCGTTCTGCCCGGCGAGATGCAGCGCGAGTGCGACGGCTTCGGAATTGGCGCCCGCTGCGAACGGCGGCACCTGGTTGGCGATCGCGACGTCGATCGCCGCTTCCGGCGCAACCTTCTGCATCTCCGGCAGGCAGGCGTCCGCCGCCAGCGCACGGATCCGCCGGTCGATGGCGCCGATATCGACCCCGGGAATGGCGCGGATGTCGAAATCCATGTGGCAGGCTACGGGCACGATGTTCGTTGCCGTGCCGCCCTCGATGCGCGTCACCTGCAGTGTGGCATAGGGCGGGTCGAAACGTGTTTCGCGCGGGCTCCGTTTCAGCTCTTCCTCGATGGCCGACAGCTCGGCCAGCATCTTGCCAGCCACCGTGATGGCGTTGACGCCCAGCGGCGCCATGCTCGAATGGGCCGCGCGTCCCTTGATGGCGATGTGCCAGCGCACAGGGCCCTTGTGGGAATCGACCACCGCCATCAGTGTCGGCTCGCCCACGAACACCATGCGCGGCTTCGTCAGGCGCTTGCCGAACTCGGCAATCATCGGGCGCACGCCGAGGCAGCCGATTTCCTCGTCGTAGGAGAACGCGAGGTGGATCGGCACCGTGAGCTTGCGGTTCAGGTAGTCCGGCACCGCCGCCAGCGCGCAGGCAAGGAACGCCTTCATATCGGAGGTGCCGCGCCCGTAGAGGCGGTCGCCGCGCTCGGCGAGAACGAACGGATCGGAGGTCCAGCGCTGGCCGTCCACGGGCACCACATCCGTGTGGCCCGAGAGCGCAATGCCCGCCACGCCCGCAGGCCCGATGGTGGCGTAAAGGCTCGCTTTGCTCCCTTCCGCGTTCGGCACGATTTCGCTGACGACGCCGTGCTGCAGCAGATAATCTTCAACGAAGCGGACGAGGGGCAGGTTCGACTTGTGGCTCGTCGTGTCGAAGGCGACGAGCCGCGCCAGAAGCTCGGTCGGAGAGTAGCTCGGGCCTTTCATCGGCGCCTCGCTAGTTGACGCTGCGCAGTGCAAACGGGCAATCGAGGGAGAACGCGGGGATGGCGACGTCGAACAATTCGCCCTTTGCATCCGTCATCTGGTAGCTGCCCACCATGATGCCCGATGGCGTGCGCAGCGGACAGGCCGAGGTGTAGGTATAAGTAGCGCCCGGCTCGATCACCGGTGTCTCGCCGACGACGCCCGGCCCGCGCACTTCCTCCCGGTTCCCCGCCCCATCGGTGATCTGCCAGATGCGCGAGCGCAGCTGCACCGTCTCCTCGCCCTCGTTGGCGATGTCGATGGTGTAGGCCCAGAAGAATTCGCTTTCTTCCGGCACGGACTGATCTTCCAGGTACTCCGGGGTCACGCGAATGCGGATGCCGCGGGTCACGGCTTCATACATGGGCAAGTGGCTCCTGCACCGTCGGCAAAACGGTTTGCAATTCTAGGGTTGCCGTATATCCGGTCAATCGGCGTGGGGGCCAATAGTTATTGTGCGCGGGCGGCGGCCAGGCCGGCGTCGAGATCCGCCGCGAGATCCTCGTAGGCCTCGAGGCCGATCGAGAGCCGCAGCAGGCCATCGCCAATGCCGAGTTCGGCCCGCGCCTCCGGCCCGATGCGGTGATGGGTCGTCGTGGCGGGATGCGTGATCAGCGACTTGGCATCTCCGAGATTGTTGGAAATCTTGATCAGCCGCAGCGCGTTCTGCAGAGCGAAGGCCGCGGCCTTGCCGCCCTCCACTTCGAGCGCGATCATCTGTCCGCCGCCGGACATCTGCCGTTTGGCAAGCTCGGCCTGCGGATGGTCCGGGCGGCCACAGTAGAGCACGCGCTTGACGCCGGGCTGGGTCGCGAGATGATCGGCGATGCGCGCGGCCGTCGCCATCTGCGCCCGCACGCGCACGGGCATGGTTTCGAGCCCCTTCAGCATCACCCACGCGTTGAACGGGCTCATCGTCGGCCCGGTCTGGCGCAGGTATTCCTGCAGGTGGTTGGTCAGGAAGTCCTTGCCGCACAGCACCGCGCCGCCGAGACAGCGGCCCTGTCCATCGATGTGCTTGGTCGCCGAATAGACGACGACATCGGCGCCGAGCGCCATCGGCCGCTGCAGCATCGGCGTCGCGAACACGTTGTCGACGACGACGATCGCGCCGACGCTATGCGCGATCTCGCAAACGGCCGCGATATCGACCAGCTCCAGCGTCGGGTTGGACGGCGTCTCGAAGAAGAACAGCTTGGTGTTCGGCTGCACGGCGCGCTTCCACGCGTCGAGATCGCGCCCGTCGACCAGGGTGCAGCCGATGCCGTAGCGGGGCGCGAGGGTGTCGACGATATAGCGGCAGGCGCCGAACAGCGCCCGCGCCGAAACGATGTGATCGCCCGTCTTGAGGCAGGAGAGAACGGCAGCGTTCACCGCGGCCATGCCGCTCGCGGTCGCGCGGGCTTCATCGGCGCCTTCGAGCAGGCGGATGCGCTCCTCGAACATGGCGACGGTGGGGTTGCCGAAACGGCTGTACTGAAAGCCCGGGTCCTCGTTCTTGAACCGGGCCTCGGCCTGCTCGGCGCTGGCGTAGACGAAGCCCTGGGTCAGGAACATCGCCTCGGAGGTTTCGCCGTATTGAGAGCGAAGGGTACCGCCGTGGACGAGTTGGGTTTCCGGCGCCCACTCGGCGGGTTTTGCTGTTTCTCTTCTGTCGCTCGCCATTGCGCACATCCTCCAGGGCTCGCAGCCCAGCAATAAAAAAGCCCGGCCAGCACAGCGCTGCTCGCGATCGGCCGCGCTCGATGGTCCGGGGTGCGCACGGCCCTTTTAGCGAGTTATTTTACGTGGCTGCAAGCCGGCCGGCCAAATGACCACGGGTAGGAGCGGGGATTACTCCCGCGGCGCGCTTGGCGTCAAGGCCGGCATGTTCTAGAGCCACTAGCTGCGTTTGCGTGTGGGGGCTTGTGGGCATGGCTAAGGCCGAAGCTAAAGGGAAGGCGGAGGGGGACGGCGGCATTCTGCCGTCGCAGGCGATCCGCGCCCTCATCCGTGAAGGCGAGGTCAAGCTCGCCGAGCCGCTGCTCGCCAATCAGCTCCAGCCGGCAAGCCTCGATCTGCGCCTCGGCACCGTGGCCTATCGCGTGCGGGCGAGCTTCCTGCCGGGTAAGGGCGAGAAAGTCTCCACCAAGCTCGACGAGCTGCAGCTCCACGCCATCAGCCTGTCCCAGGGCGCCGTGCTGGAGACGGGCTGCGTGTACGTCGCCCCGCTCCTGGAAAGCCTCGAGCTCCCCGCGGACCTCTGCGCGGCCACCAATCCCAAAAGCTCGACCGGCCGGCTCGATGTCTTCACCCGCGTCATTGCCGATGGCGTTTCCGCCTTCGATCAAATTCCGGCCGGCTATGCGGGCCAGCTCTATGCCGAGATCTGCCCGCAGACATTCCCCATCGTCGTGCGCAAAGGCTCGCGCCTGTCGCAGATCCGCTTCCGGCGCGGAGGCACCGAGCCCAAGCCCGTGCAGGACATCCCGCTTTCGGTCGACCTGTCCGGCGGCGAAACGGGCCTCGTCGGTTATCGCGCCAAGCGGCACACGGGGTTGGTCGACGTCGATGCCGTCGGCGCCCGCGCAATGATCGACTATTGGGAGCCGATCTACGTCCGCGAGAGAAAGCGGCTGATCCTCGATCCCGACCAGTTCTATATCCTCGCCTCGAAGGAAGCGGTGCACGTCCCGCCGGATCAGGCGGCGGAAATGGTGCCGTTCAATCCGCTCGTGGGCGAGTTCCGCGTGCACTATGCGGGCTTCTTCGATCCGGGCTTCGGCCATGAGGAGGCGGGCGGCGCCGGCTCGCGCGCCGTGCTCGAGGTGCGCTCCCACAAGGTGCCGTTCATCATCGAGGATGGCCAGATCATTGGCCGGCTCGTCTATGAGCGGCTGACGGATAAGCCGGAGCTGCTTTACGGCCGCGACCTGTCCTCCCACTACCAGGCGCAAGGGTTGAAGCTCTCCAAGCACTTCAAATAGGGCGCTCCCTCCGGCCGGATACCTGAAGCCGAGCCCGCGCGCGGGTCCCCGCGGGGGCGCCCCGGATGGCTTTGCGAAGACGGCAGGTGCAACCTACGGCCTTCATTAAGCCGCGGGCGCTAGCATGGTGCCATGAACCTGCTGGCCCAGATCGATCCGCTCCTGGCGCTCGGCGTCGTTGCCGCAACGGCCGCGACCGACGCTGTCTATGTGATGTTCACGTCCTCGGTCATTGCCCGCAAACGGGTGGCCGCCGCCAACTGGAGTGCGCTCTGGTACACGCTCTCCTCGTTCGCGGTGATCAGCTACACCAACAATTGGGTCTACGTCGTGTTCGCCGCGATCGGCTCGTGGATCGGCGCCTACGTCACCATGACATTCCTGCACGGCCCGCCCGGTAAGCCGCCCGCCCCGCTGACGCCCGACGGAGAAGCACGGCAGCAAGGGTGAACCGTCGAGAGACCCGCGCCGCGCGCATGGCCATCCGCTTCAGCCGTGCTGAAAGTTGGGTTGATCGCTGAGCCTGCGAAGTCCACATTGCGAACCGCAATCGACTTCCCGTGTCCCGCGAGTCTTTCGAGGCTTGCCGGCGGACGCGAGCGGACCGAGGAAACGCCAAGCCGGGATAACGCCAAGGAGAGCCACCCCGAAGGGGTGGGCGGCGCCGCAGGACAGCTTCCAGCGGCGCCGTTCGATTGCTTCGGACCATGATGGCTTCGGATCCTACCAGTCCGAAGCGTGAATCATCGGTCCAATCAAAAGACCATGATCGCTTCGGACCCTGCCAGTCCGAAGCGTCGATCATCGGTCCAATCAAAAACCTAGAGCGTCCGATCCGATTCCATCGGACGCAAGACGCTTTAGCCTCAGGCCTTCTCGTCGCCGCTGAGCACGTGACCCATCCACTCCTCGATGCCGATGGTGCCGCCGGAGCGCGCCACGTGGTCCAGTTCCTTGGGCCGCAGCACGTCCTGCATCCCGTCGATGCGTTTCCATTCGCAGATGGGCGTTTCGACATCCACCTGTGGGACGTAGCGCGAGGCTTTGATGCGCTGGTAGCGATGGATGTAGCGGGGGCAGTTCATCCACAGCTCGGAGAGCTTCATGCGCACGACGAGGTCGGCTTCCATGAAGCTGGAGAGAAGCGCCGGATCGTCCGTCACCTCGGCAACGCCCTGCATGCGCAGCCGGAACGGCTTCTCGAAATCCATGAACAGCAGGCCGATGTTCGGGTTGCCGGCGATGTTACCCATGGAAAGGTACATGCCGTTGCCGTCGTAGCTCGGAAACATGATCGTCGTTTCGTCGACGACGCGCACGAAGCCGACCCCGCCGCCCTTGTATGAGACTGTCGGTCGCCCGCGGTCGTCGATGGTCGAAAGGAAAAAGAAGTCGCGGCTTTCGATAAACGCGCGCTCGTCGGCGCCGATCTCGGTCTTGACCGCGATCTCCTCGATGCGGTCGGCCATCGGCCGTGACTCGAATCGATCCTGCAGCGCGCGGTGCTGCTCTCCGTATAGGCGGGTCATTTCCGGTTCCTCCCTCGCGTTTTTCGTTTATTGACGCGCATTTTGCCATGGGACGGCATCGCGCGCGAGCAATCCCTCGGCGCCCGAGACGTGTTTCTGGGGCCGGTCTTCGCAGAAGCCATCGGAGCGAGGGTTCCCGAACTTACAAATTGCGGCCGGAAGAACGTGCCATGATCCCTGTATTTCGGGGCTTTGCGGGCAGCAGGACCGGCCCCCGCCGCGCCGAGGCGACGCCCGTCCGCTCGCCGTGCTAGAATGTCCCGGCTGTGGCAGCTCACCTTCCGGGCGCCGCATTCATGAGCGTATCGTGCCCCACCCCGGAGACCCAATGCGCTTTTTCCGTCACCTCATGCGCCCGACGCCGGTGCTCCTGCTCGTTGCGGCGATGCAGGCCGCGCTGATGCTGGCGCAGGTGCACGGGGAGATCCATGCGCACGGACACGTGCACGTGCCGGCGGCGCGCGCCTTGGGCGAAGGAATGTCCGTTGCGCTCGCCTGCCGCGCTGTGGTCCACCACCCCGATTGCGATGGCGCCCCCCACGGAGAGCACCGCAACGACTGCGCGATGTGCTGGTCGCTGGCGACCGCTGGCAGCGGCGTTCTCCCCGCGCTTCTACCCGCAGCGCTCGGCACACCGCACTTCGCGCTGTACGCGCTCCCGCTCCCCGCCCAGCCGCTGACCGACAGCGGCGCGGTCCATTTCCGTGCGCGAGCGCCCCCGCTCGCCTGAGACGCGAAGACCGGCGCCGGCGCCCGCGCGCTGCTACGCCGTGCAGATCCCATCGACATTCAATGGAGATACAGCGCCCGCCGGATGCTCGGCCGGGGCGCGAACATCCTTCGAGGAGAAAGAATATGCGCGCGCTAACCCTGTCCGGCCTGCCCCTATGCGCGGCCTGTAGCCTGCTTGCGTTTGCGGCATTCTCGGCGCCGGCCCTCGCCCACGAGGATCACCGGGAGCTCGGTGCCCACGTTCACGGCCACGGCACCTTCAACATCGCGATCGAAGACAGCCGCGTCTCGCTAGAGCTGGAAGTGCCCGGCATGGACATCGTCGGCTTCGAGCATGCCCCTGCGAACGACGAGCAGAAAGGCGCGGTCGAGAAGGCGAAGGCCCTTCTCTCCGAGCCTCTGACCCTGTTCGCGCTGCCGGCCGGTGCGGCCTGCAAAGTGGCCGACGCCAAGGTTGAGCTGGACAGCGCGCATGCCCACGGCGGTGACGCCGACGATGAGGGCGGCCACAAGCACGCCGATGACAACCACGCGGGCCACGACCACGAAGATGGCGATCATGATCACGACCATGCCAAGCATGACCACCACGACAACGACGCCGACAGCCATGGCCACAGCCAGTTCCACGCCACCTACAACCTCGAGTGCGCAAAGCCCGCGCAGTTGACCTCCATCGCCTTCGACTATTTCAAGCGTTTCGCAGGCGCACAGCGTCTCACCGTCAACGTCGTCACCGCCAAAGGCCAGGCCAGCTACGAGGTGAGCCGGGAGAAACCGGCGCTGGATATCGGCGGGTTGATGTGATGCAGCGGCACGCACCCGCCTCTGCGCCAGCGGATATCGTGCGCATGCAGGATGTGCACTTCCGCTGGCCGGGCGCACGCAGCTTTTCCCTGTCGATCGATACCTTCACGCTGCCGGCCGGCGCGAAGGTGCTGCTCGTCGGCCCGTCCGGCACGGGCAAATCGACGTTCCTCAGCCTGCTGTGCGGCATCGTTGCGCCGTCGTCGGGCACCCTCGAAGTGATGGGGACCGATCTGGCGCGCCTGTCCCACAGCGCCCGGGATCGCTTCCGCGCCGAGCACTTCGGCATCATCTTTCAGATGTTCAATCTCCTGCCCTATGGCTCGGTGCTCGACAATGTGATGCTGCCGTTGAGCTTCTCGCGCACACGTGCCGAGCGCGCCGCGAAGAATGGAACCGCGGAGGCGGAGGCGCGGCGCCTGCTGGACAGCCTCGGCCTCGATGCGGCGCTGCTTTCCGGCTATTCCACGGCCGCGCTGAGCGTCGGCCAGCAGCAGCGCGTGGCAGCGGCGCGTGCGTTGATCGGCGCGCCCGAGGTGATCGTCGCCGACGAGCCGACATCCGCGCTCGATCGCAACCGGCAGCTGGCATTCCTCGACCTCCTCTTCGCCGAGGCCGAAAAGGCCGGCTCCGCCGTGATCATGGTGAGCCACGAGGAAGAGCTCGGCTCCCGCTTCGACAAGGTGCTCCGCCTCGATGAGATTGCACGCGCTGAACGGAGTGCCGCGGCATGAGCGTCTCCCGCCACATCGTGCCGCGCCTTGCGATGCAGTCGCTCGGCAACCGCGCACTCACTGCCGCGCTCACGGTGCTCGCGATCGCCTTCTCGGTGATGCTGCTGCTCGGCGTCGAGAAGGTGCGCACCGGTGCCCGCCAGAGCTTCGCCGATACGATCTCCGGCACTGACCTCATCGTCGGCGCGCGCAGCGGCGGCATCCAGCTGCTGCTCTATTCGGTGTTCCGTATCGGTAACGCGACGAACAACGTCACGTGGCAGAGCTACGACGACATCGCCAAGCGCCCCGAGGTTGCCTGGACCGTGCCGCTGTCGCTGGGAGACAGTCACCACGGCTTCCGCGTGCTCGGCACGACGCCCGAATACTTCGAGCGCTACAAATATCGCCACGGCCAAAGCCTCGCCTTCGCCGATGGCAAGCCGTTCGGCGATCTCTTCGACGCGGTGATCGGCGCCGACGTTGCGAAAACCCTCGGTTACAAGGTCGGCGACCCGATCGTTGTCGCCCACGGGCTCGGCTCGGTTGCCTTCGTCGAGCACGAGGACAAACCGTTCCGCGTGTCCGGCATCCTTGAGAAGACCGGAACGCCCGTCGACCGCACCGTGCATGTGAGCCTCGAGGCCATCGAGGCGATCCATGTCGATTGGCAGGGCGGCATGCCCGCGCCGGGGCAAACCATCAGCGCCGATGAAGTCCGGCAAATGGATTTGCGGCCGAAGGCGATCACCGCGGCGCTCGTGGGGCTCAAGTCGAAGCTCGCCACCTTCAAGCTCCAGCGTGCCATCAACGAATATCGCCAGGAGCCGCTGTCCGCGAT